>Ga0114997_10001748_pt1 | contig 17851 bp, 18 predicted proteins | sample ArcticOcean_MG_C_2_FD_87045 | JGI IMG/M metagenome (GOLD analysis project Ga0114997, IMG submission 87045) | Marine microbial communities from western Arctic Ocean - ArcticOcean_MG_CB4_136 | ecosystem: Environmental > Aquatic > Marine > Oceanic | place: Arctic Ocean: Canada Basin | collected...
AAGCAGGCGTTCACTTAGGTCACAAGACTTTAAGATGGAACCCAAAGATGAAAAAATATATCTTTGGTAAAAGAGATTCAATTCACATTATTGATTTAACTCAAACATTAGAATTAACAAATGCAGCTTTAGAAAAAGTCTACAACACTATTGCTAATAACGGCAAAATTCTTTTTGTATCAACTAAAAAACAAGCATCAGAGGCTATTGCAGAAGTTGCAAAGGAAACAGGACAATATTTTGTAAATTACAGATGGCTAGGTGGAATGCTTACTAACTGGGGTACAATTTCAGGATCAATTAAAAAAATGAAGAAATATGAAGCTGATCTTGTAGCTGAAAATAGAGGCTTTACAAAAAAAGAGCTGTTAAAAATGAGTGTTAAGAAAAATAAACTAGAAAGAGCCCTAGGGGGAATTGCTGAAATGAAAAAAGTTCCAGATCTGGTTTTTATTATTGATACAAACTATGAATCTTTAGCTATTGCAGAAGCATCTAAATTAGGTATTCCGATTTGTGCTATATTGGATAGTAATTCGAATCCTGATGGAATTGAGTTTCCGATTCCTGGCAATGATGACGCTAGAAGAGCAATTGATCTTTATTGCAATTTAATAAAAGAAACTATTGAAAATGCAAAAAAAGCATCCCCATCTAAAATAGAGGAAAAACTGGACATTGAAAACCTTAAAACAAATGAAAAATCCAATAAAACCATTCAAGAATTAGATAGAGAAAAATTAGATACTAAATTTTCAAAGAAAGAAAAAGAAAAGCTAAATTAAAATGAGTGATATAGAAAAAGTAAAACAATTAAGAGAAGCAACGGGTGCTGGTTTTAAAGATTGTAACTTAGCAGTCAAAGAATCTGGTGGAGATCTTAATAAAGCAGTGGAAATTTTAAGAGTTAAAGGAATTTCTAAAGCTTCTAAAAAAATGTCTAGAGATGCAAAAGAAGGCGTAATTGCAACCTCTGGAGATGAAAATAAGATTTCTGTTTTAGAACTTAATTGTGAAACAGACTTCGTTGCAAAAAATGATGACTTTGTTTCATTTGCAAAAGAACTAAGTGATTTAAACAACCAAAATAATTCTGATTTTGTTAAGTTAAATAAATCTAATATGTCAAATGGCAAATCTGTTGAAGACAACCTTGTTTCATTGATAGCAAAAATGGGTGAAAAAATAACAGTTGGCAAAGCAAAAACGTTTAATCAGTCAGGAGCTAAAAATTTTAACTATTTACATACCGTAGTAAAAGATAATTTATCTAAATTATCAGTTATAATATCTCTCGAAACTTCCGATGAAAGTGAAGCCGTTAAAACATTTGGAAAACAGCTTTCGATGCATATAGCTGCATCTAATCCATTGGCTTTAAGTTCAGATTTAATTGATAAAGATATTATTCAAAAAGAATATGATCTTGTCACTGAGGAATTAAAGAACACAGGAAAACCTGATGAGATAGTGCAAAAAATTATTCTAGGTAAAATGAATAAATTTAAAGATGATAATGCACTATTAACTCAAGCTTGGGTTATGGAGCCTAAAAAAAAAGTGCAAGATGTTGTAAAAGATCTTAATATCTCTGACTTAAAGATTAATGATTTCTTTAGAATCAAAATAGGTGAATAGATGTTTAACGAGAAAACATATAGTCAGAAGATGGATAAAACTATTGAGGTTTTTTCAAAAGAATTAACATCACTAAGAACTGGTAGAGCAAACGCAGCAATGCTTGATCTAGTTAAAGTGGATGTTTATGGGCAAGCGATGCCATTAAATCAAGTTTCTAGTATAACCACTCCAGATGCACGAACAATTAATATTCAGGTTTGGGATCTTAATAATGTGCCATTAGTTGATTCGGCTATTAAAAAATCAGAACTTGGTTTAAATCCACTAATAGATGGGCAATTAATTAGATTGCCTGTTCCAGACTTAAATGAAGAGAGAAGAATAGAGATTAAAAAATTAATTAAGTCTATGGGTGAAAAATGTAAAATTTCAATCAGAAATATTAGAAGAGAAGCAAATGACGATTTAAAAAATTTAGTAAAAAACAAAGAAATAAGTGAAGATGATGAAAAAAAAAATGAAAAAACAGTACAAACATTTACTGATGAACACATCAAAACTATAGACTTAAAAGTTGAAGACAAAGAAAAAGAAATAATGACCATATGAACCCAATTAAACATGTTGCCATCATTATGGATGGAAACGGAAGGTGGGGTACTAAACACAAAAACTCAAGGAAAGCTGGACATAGAGCAGGTCTGAATACTGTTGAAAACATCATCGATGAAACAATAAGACAAAAAATTAGTCATTTAACACTCTACACATTTTCTACTGAAAACTGGAAAAGACCCAAAAAAGAAGTAGATTTTTTATTTGAGCTATTATTTAATTTTCTTACAAAAAAAATTGATGCTTTAATTCGTAAAAAAATTAAATTAAAATTTATTGGAGAAATTAACAAACTACCACCTAAATTTAAGAATCTAATAAAAATGTCTGAAAAAAGAACACTACAAAATTTTGAAATTCAAGTGAATATTGCGCTAAATTATGGATCAAAAGCGGAAATTGTTAATACATTTAAAAAAATAGTAAAAAACAAAAAAACAATAAATGAGAAAAACATCGAAAAAAACCTTTATACAAAGGGAATACCTAGTCCCGACATATTAGTTAGAACAGGTAATACCCAACGGTTGAGCAATTTTTTATTATGGCAGTTAGCTTATACTGAGATTTTTTTTGAAAAAAAACTTTGGCCAGATTTTAAAACAAAGGATTATAAAAAAATTATTAACAATTTTAGATTGTTAAAAAGAAACTTTGGTGCAATTTAATGTCATTAGAACTTAAAAAAAGAATAATTACTTCATTTTTTTTATTTTCATTATTAATTCTAATGTTCAGCTTTTCATTCATTCTTATTATATCACTTATAATTATTGCTTCAATTACGTGGATTGAATTTTATGGGCTTATTTCAAAGATTTATAAAAAAGACACTTCTAAAGACAGATTAATGAGATTATTCGCTAAAGGTACATCGTTAATGTATTTATTATTGATTGTATTACTTATTATAACAAATTTAGAATCAAAAAATTATATTTTTTTTACATTAATGATATCAATTTTTTCAGATATGGGAGGATTGATTTTTGGAAAAATTTTTAAAGGAAGAAAATTAACAAAAATTAGTCCTAATAAAACCATATCTGGTGCTGCTGGTTCTTTATTTTTTTCTTTATTATTAATACCTATTTTCTTTAATTATTTAAATTTCTCAAGCATATATTCAGTTATTTTTTATACATTTTTAATTTCTATAACTACCCAGTTGGGTGATTTATTTATATCTTTATTAAAAAGAAAAGCTGACGTTAAGAACACAAGTGATTTATTGCCAGGACATGGAGGTGTTCTTGACAGAATAGACGGCATTATCTTTGCTGTTCCCATGGGAATTTTATTAGTTAACATTTTTTGATTATATGAAAAAAAAAATTGCAATATTGGGATCCACTGGATCAATTGGAAGAACATTCTTAAAAATAATTAAAAAAGATACTCATAATAATGAAATTTTACTTTTAACAGTTAATAAAAATATAAACCTTTTACTTAAACAAATTAAAATTTTTAATGTTAAAAACATAATAATAAAAGATAAAAAAAGTTTTCAGAGTATTTGTAAAAAATTAAAAAATAAAAAAATTAATGTCTACAATAATTTCGATGATATTGAAAAAATTTTTAAAAGCAATAAAGCTGACTATATCTTAAATGCAATTTCTGGTTTAGATGGTTTAAAACCCACCATAGAAATAATTAAATTTACAAAAAAAATAGCTATAGCAAACAAGGAGTCTATTATATGTGGTTGGTCATTAATAAAAAAAGAATTACTTAAGCATAAAGTTAAATTTATACCAATCGATTCAGAGCATTTTTCAATCTGGTCATTAATAAATGGGAATAAGAATAAAAATATTGAAAAAGTTTTTATAACTGCTTCGGGAGGCCCCTTTATTGATTATCCTCTAGCTAAATTTAAAGATATTACAATTAAACAAGCACTCAAGCATCCAAACTGGAAAATGGGTAATAAGATTACAATAGATTCAGCAACCTTAATGAATAAAGTTTTTGAAGTTATTGAGGCAAAAAAAATATTTGATTATAAATATGATAAAATAGAAATTTTAATACATCCTAAATCATATGTTCATGCAATTGTTAAATTCAAGAATGGGCTAACAAAGATATTAATACACGATACAAATATGACAATACCTATTTTTAATTCTTTTTATTCTAATTTTGAAAAAAAAATTAAAACTAATAAGCTTGATTTAAATATACTCAATAATCTTAATTTTAAAAAAGTTAACCCATCTAAATTTCCAATCGTAAAGATTTTATTGGATTTGCCGGAGAGTAATTCTTTATTTGAAACAATTATTGTTAGTGCAAATGATAAATTAGTAGAACTTTTTTTAAGTAAAAAGATTAAATTCACGGAAATATCTAGGCTATTAATAAAAATAATTAAATTTTCAGAATTTAAGAAATATAAGAGAATTAAACCTAAAAACATTGATCAAATCCTTAAATTAAGTGAATATGTGAGTTTAAAAGTTAATACTTTAGTTATATAAGACCTAGAGCATTATGATAAAATTTTTTTTTCTAACAAGTTGTATAGTATTTTTTTTTACGTCTATTTCTTTATCAGAAATAATCAGTGATATTAAAGTTTATGGCAATAAAAGAATTTCTAAAGATTCAATTATTGTATTTGGTCAAATTAATAAAGACACTGATTACGAATATGAAGATCTAAACAATATTTTAAAAAATATATATGAATCTAATTTTTTTAAAAAAGTTGATTTAAATATTAATAATTCAATTTTAGAAATTACAGTTATAGAAAACCCAATTATAGATAATGTAGAAATTAATGGCATTAAAAGTACTAAATTAACTGATGTTTTATTAAGTAAAATCAATTTAAAAAGTAGAAGCTCATATATTGAATCTTCTTTTTTATCTGACCTTAACCTAATTAAAAATATAGTTAAAAATAATGGCTATTATTTTACAGAAATTAAAACAAGTTCAATCTTAAATGAAAAACAGAATTCTATAACTTTAATTTATGATGTGGACTTAGGTAAAAGAGCAAAAGTCAAGAATATTCAATTTATTGGAGATAAGAGAATTAAAGATAGAAAACTTAAAAATATTATTACAACTGAAGAAACAAAGTTTTGGAAATTTATTTCTCAGTCTGTTTATCTTAATGCTGAAAGAATAGAGTTAGATAAAAGACTTTTAGCCAATTATTATAAGAATAATGGTTATTATAATGTAAAAATTACTAACTCATTTGTTGAATTTAACAATGATAATTCTTTTAAACTAATTTTTAATATTGAAGCTGGCAATATATTTAAATTTAATAACCTAAAATTAGACATATCAGATGATTATGATGAAAAATATTTTAAAGAAATATCCACAACTTTAAATAAATTAAAAGACCAAGAATATTCACTAGATAAAATTGAAAGAGTTTTAAATAAAGTTGATAAAATTGCTCTTTCTAGGCAATATCAATTTATTGATGCCTCTCTAGAAGAAAAAATTACTAATAACAACCAGCTAGATATTACAATTGTTTTAAAAGATAGTGAAAAATTTTATGTTGAAAAAATTAATATATTTGGAAATAACTACACAATAGAAGAAGTTATTAGAAACGCATTTATAGTTGATGAAGGTGATCCATTCAATCCAATTTTATTTAATAGATCTATAAATAACATTAAAGGAAAAAATATTTTTTCAAGCGTAGTTTCCAAAATTAAGCCTGGTTCAAGTCAAGGACTTAAGATTGTAGATCTTACAGTAGTAGAAAAACCAACTGGTGAGATTTCTTTAGGTGCGGGAGTGAGTAATGGAGGTGCAGCAATTGGCGGTGGTTTAAAAGAAAACAATTTTCTAGGGAAAGGAATAAAAATTGACACTAATTTAAATATTTCTCCTGATACGGTTAAAGGAAAATTTATTTATGAAACACCAAATTTTAATTATTCAGATAACTCACTTTTTACATCTATTAGCAGCACTACAACGGATAATTTAACTGATTTTGGATATAAAACATCAGAAATCAGTGCATCTGTAGGTACTTCTTTTGAACAATATGAAAATTTGTTTTTTAGACCTGAGATTGATATTTCATATGAAAAACTACAAACAACAGAAGCGGCATCAACAAAGATTAAAAAACAAAAAGGTAATTATTTAGATGCATATTTTAAATATTCCTTAGATTTTGATGTTAGAAACAAAAGATACAAACCAGATGAGGGTTTTAGACATACATTTCTTCAAGAGATCCCTATGGCTTCTGATATATATGAGTTAACTAATTCATTTGAATCCTCAAGATATCAAAAAATATCTAGCATGGTAACCAAATTGACTTTTTATGGTAAGGCAGTAAACACATTTAATAGTGAAGATGTTAGAATTTCAAAAAGACTGTATATGCCGGGCAATAGATTAAGAGGTTTTGAACCAGGTAAAATTGGGCCTATAGAAAATAATGATTATGTTGGAGGTAATTACATTTCTGCAGTCAATTTCCATGCAACACTACCAAATTTATTACCATCTTTCCAAAATTTAGATGTTTCTTTTTTCTTTGATGCTGCAAATGTATGGGGAGTTGACTATAACAGCTCAATAGATAAGAGTAAAATTAGAAGCTCTACAGGAATAGCCATGCAAATACTGACACCCATAGGACCTTTAAATTTTTCTTTGGCACAACCAATTACAAAAGCCTCTACCGATAAAACAGAATCTTTTAGATTTAATTTGGGAACTACTTTCTAATGATTTCAAAGAAAGTTTTAAAGTTAATAACTTTAATCTCAATTATATTTTATTCAAATACTAGTTTTTCTAGTGAAAGTACTTATTTTGTAGATATGAACTTTATAATGAATAATTCATTAGCAGGAAAATCAATTAAAAACCAATTGAATGAAAAAAATAAAATTAATAATAATAATTTTAAAAAAACTGAAGAAATACTTAAAAACGAAGAAGCAAAACTAGTTTCACAAAAAAATCTTTTAAATGAAGTTGAGTATAAAAAAAAAATTAAATTATTCCAAAAAAAAGTTTCTGATTATCAAGATAAAAGAAGTAACACTTTTAATGCTACGTCGAAAATGAAAGAAGATGCCCAAGTTTCAATGGTTAATACTTTGACATCAATACTTTCTGAGTATGCTGAAAAAAATTCAATTTCTTACATTATTCCAAAGAAGAGTATTATTATTGGAAAGACTGAATTAGATCTTACAAATATAATACTTAATATTTTAGACACGAAAGTTAAGGATATTAAATTAAAGTAGTTATGACTTCATCATTGAATAAACAACAAATTATTGATTTACTTCCACATAGAGAACCAATGCTTTTAATAAGTGAATTGATTAATATTAAAAAGCTTTTTTCAGCCACAGCTATTGTTAACGTGAGAAAAGATAGTTTTTTTGTTCAAGGGCACTTTCCTGGAAATCCTGTAATGCCTGGCGTTTTAATTGTTGAAGCTTTTGGACAGGCTGCTGCAGCATTAACTGCCGCTGGCATCGATAAAGAAACTTATGACAATAAGCTTGTTTTTTTAATGGGTATTGAAAAAGCTCGATTTAGAAGCCCCGTAATACCTGATTGCAAGTTAGAACTTAATATAGAGGCAATAAGATCTCATGGAAGAGTTTGGAAATACAAGGGTGAGGCATTTGTTGGTGAAAAAAAAATGGCTGATGCTCAATGGTCAGCAACAATTGTTGATCGAAAATAATTAGTAATAATTATTGATAAGTAATTAATAGTATTTTTGATAAAAACTTTTTATCAATGATCAATCCATTCTTTACAAATTCTGGACCTTTTACTATTGAAAAATTATTAACATTAAGTGAAATCGATAACTTTAATAACAATTCAAAGACTAATATAAATGATATTAAAGATCTTCAGAGTGCAGAATGTAATGATATTACTTTTTTTCATTCAAAAAAATATGAAACTTATGCAGCACAAACTAAAGCATCATTTTGTATAATAACTAAAAATTTAACTCAAATATTGCCTATTACCTGTAAACCTATTGTGGTTAAAAATGTCTTAATTGCCACTGCCATGGTAACTAAGATATTTTATCCTGATTCAGTTACTGATGATTTTGACCAAAATATTCTTGATATTAAAGAAACATCTTTAGCAAAAGTAGTTACACATGGTAAAAATGTCTTAATAGGTAAGAACGTTCTAATAGGGAAAAATTGTCTTATTGGACATAATTCAATAATTGAAAGCAATGTAATCATTGGTGACGACTGTTCTATAGGCTCTAATGTCATCATAAGAAACACAATAATTAAAAATGGTGTAAGTATTTTAGATGGTTGTGTAATTGGAAAAAAAGGTTTTGGTTTTTTTCAAAATAAAAATAATAATTTTCGATATCCACATATAGGTACTGTTATAATTGAAGATAACTGTGAAATTGGATGTGGAGCCACTATTGATAGAGGTTCACTTTCTAATACAATAATTGGAAAAAACACTTACTTAGATAATCAAGTTCATATAGCTCATAATAATAAAATTGGTAATAACTGCATTATTGCTGGTCAAGTTGGTTTTGCTGGAAGTTCAACGTTAGGAAATAATGTGATGATAGGTGGACAAGCTGGCATTTCTGGACATTTAAAAATTGGTAATAATATTCAAATTGGTGGTGGTAGTGGGGTAATAAAAGATATTTCAGATAACTCAAAAGTTATGGGATATCCTGCAAAAGATTTAAAAAAATTTATTAAGGATAGTAAGTGATACATAAAACAGCAATCATCGACTCAGATGCAACAATCTCATCAACAATAGATATTGGGCCTTATACTGTTATTGGTCCCAATGTTGAAATCGGCGATAACACAGTAATACAATCGCACGTAAGTATCACAGGTAACACAATAATTGGTAAAAATAATAAGATTTATCCATTTGCCTCCATAGGTAATGATCCCCAAGACATGAAGTATAAAGGTGAAAGAACAAAACTTTTAATTGGAGATAATAATATAATAAGAGAATATTCAACAATCAATCCTGGAACTATTCAAGGTGGAGGAATAACTAAAATTGGAAGTAATAATTTAATTATGATTGGCGCACATATTGCCCATGATTGCATTATAGGAGATAATATTGTTATAGCGAACAATGCTGCCATAGCTGGTCATGCACAGATAGATGACCATGTTGTAATAGGGGGGAACTGTGGAGTACAACAGTTTGTAAGAATAGGCAAAATGGCAATGATTGGTGGAATGACAGGTGTTTCAAGGGATGTCATACCTTATGGCTTATCAACAGGTAATCGAAATTTTTTAAATGGTATTAATGTTGTAGGATTAAGAAGAAGCAATGTTCCAAACAAAGATATTATAAGCCTTACAAATGCTTATGAAGATATATTTAAAACAAAAAACTTAACTGAAAATTTAAGTAGATTAAATGGCTTGTTTAAAGAAAACTCACTTGTAAATGAAGTATTGGAATTTATTAATAAAGATAAAAAAAGACCCATTTGCACACCTTATCTAAAATAAAATGATTGGATTATTTTTTGGCAGTACAGATTTTCCAAAACTAATTTTAAATAAAATTAGAAAAAATAAGAAGAAATATTTTATAATTGATTTAACAAAGAATAATGAATTTAAAAAAGTAAAGAATACTTATTTTATTAGTATAGGGCAATTTGGTAAGATTTTATCAGTAGTCAAAAAAAATAAATGTAATAAAGTTTTATTTGCAGGCAAGATTGATAAACCAAAAATTTCATCACTTAAACTAGATTTTAAAGGTCTTTTTTACTTACCAAGAATAATTAAGGCCTCTAAATTAGGTGATGCAGCAATATTAAAAGAGTTAATAAAGATTTTATCAGAACATAAAATCAAAGTGATTACATCAAACTTTTTTAATCCTGAATTAACTCTATTAAAAGGAAATTATACAAAAATTAAACCTAATAAAACTGAATTAATTGAAATTATGAAAGGTATTAACATACTAAATAAGTTAAATGCACACAATCATACTCAAGCCTTAGTAATTCGTAACAATTCTATTATTGTTAAAGAAAACTCAAGAGGCACAAAAAAAATGCTTCAATCAATAATTAAAGCTAAGAACAACCAAGGTATACTAATTAAATTTCCTAAAAAAAAACAAGACTTAAGAGCTGATTTGCCAACTGTTGGACTTGATACAATTAAGGACTGTAAAAAAGCAAATTTAAAAGGTCTAGTATTAAAAGCTAACCAAAATATATTTTTAGACAAAGCAAAAAGTATAACTTTTGCTAATAAAAATAAAATTTTTATAACAGTAAAATGAAAAAAATATTTATTTTAACAGGTGAACCATCAGGTGATAAATTGGCTTCAACAGTTATTTCAGAACTTAATAAAAGTAATCCAAATGTTGAATATTTATCTGTTGGGGGCTACCATCTCACTTCAATGGGTATTAAATCAATTTTTAATTTAAAAGAAATTACCTTTATGGGATTCACAAGTGTTTTATTAAATATATTTAAGATTAAAAAAAAGATTAACGAAACTGTAGGTGAAATAATTAAATTCAACCCTGACATATTATTTAGTGTAGATAGTCCAGATTTTACTCTGAGAGTTGCTGAAAAAGTAAAAAAAATTAATAATAATATAAAAACAATTCATTATGTGGCACCACAAGTATGGATATGGCGTGAAGGTAGGGTTAAATTTTTTAAAAAATTTGTTGATCATATTCTTTTATTATTTAATTTTGAAAAAAAATATTTTGATAAGGAGAATATTAGAAATACTTTTGTTGGACATCCACTACTTGAAAAAAGCAATAGATCAAAAACTGATTTGTCGTTAATGATTCCTGCTGATAAAAAAATTATTTCAATTTTTGCAGGAAGTAGAAACTCAGAAACCAATGTACTTTTACCAATATTATGCGATTTCATTATAATGATGAATAAAAAATTTAACGATTATACCTTTGTATTCCATAGCACTGATGAAAATAAAGATTTGATTAATAATTTTATAAAAAATTATAATTTTAATAACTGTGATGTAATTTCTGATGAGAATATAAAACATCAAATATTATCTAATTCAATTTTTGCAGTTTCTAAATCTGGCACTGTATCTTTAGAAATCTGTAATGCAGGCATTCCATCAATCATTATTTATAAGATAAATATAATAAATTACTTTATCATGAAATCTCTAGTTAAAGTTAAATTTGCTAATATAGTTAATATAATTAACAAAAAAGAGATTATACCTGAGTTACTCCAAGGAGAGTGCAACTCAAAAGAAATTTTTAAATCTGTAGTTTATTTTTTAAACAATCCAAATCTTATGATTAATCAAATTGATAACTGCAATAAAACTTTAAATGAAATTAAATCAAAAACATCATCTTCTGTAGAGGCTTCTTTGATTTTAGCCAAGTATCTTGGTCCCTAGTCTTTTTTGAACTTCCTTTTTACCAAGGGATATAATTATATCATAAACACCTGGTCCAAATTTTGAACCTGTTAATATAACTCTTAATGGCTGACCAACTCCTTTGAAGTTTGTTTCGTGAGATTTTATAAGGTTATTTATAATAAGTTCCAAATTTTCTTTGTTTAGGTCGTTTAATTTTTCAACTTTATTTGCAAATTCAGATATTATTTTTTTTGCCTTATTATCAATTAGTTTTAAATCATTTTTATTAAAATCAACCTCATCAAAAACAATATATTTAGAATTATAATATATATCTTCTAATGTTTTAGCTTTGTTTTTTAAAAAAGTTAAAGATGATTTAATTTTGTTTTCTTTCTCATCAGGAATTTTTTCTTTATAAAGTTCACAATAATGTGCTAGGTGATCATATAACTCATCTTCGTTGATATTCTTTATATAATGTTCATTCATTGATAATATTCTGCTCATATCCAATTTTGATGGAGATTTTCCAATACCTTCTAGATTAAAATGTTCGATACTTTCCTCTAAAGTGAATATTTCTTTGTCTTTATATGACCACCCAAGTCGTAAAAGGTAATTTCTTAAGGCATCTGGCATTATTCCAATTTTAGAATAGTCATCTAATGTTGAGGCATTATCTCTTTTAGATAGTTTCTTTCCTTCTAAAGTGTGAATTAAAGGTATGTGTGCAAAGTAGGGCAATGCCCATCCCATAGATAGATATATTTGTATTTGTTTAAAAGTATTTATTTTATGATCATCACCTCTTATAATATGTGTCATATTCATTTGATGATCGTCAACTGTAGCTGATAAATTATATGTCGGTGTTCCATTATTTCTTAAAATAATAAAATCTTCTATAGTAATATTTTCAATTTTAACATCACCTTGTACTAAGTCTTTTAGTGTGTAGGAACCTCCGGTATTACTTTTAAATCTTACAACAGGTTTAATATTTTTTGGAACATCACTTTCACTTAATTCTCTACATTTTCTATTATATGTATAAGGAAGTTTTTTTTGTTTAGCTCTTTTCTTTTGATCTTCTATTTCTTCTATAGAGCAGTAACATTTATAAGCATGACCGTTCTTAAGTAGTTCATTAGCAACACCTATATGATCATTTATTTTGGTAGATTGAATATACAAATCCCCATCATGCTCTATACCAATCCATTTTAGCGATTTAATAATTTGAATTTTGTGTGTATCTTTAGACCTTTCCTTGTCTGTGTCTTCAATTCTCAAATGAAAAGTTCCTTTTTTATTTTTTGAATACAACCAGCAAAATAAAGCTGTTCTTACACCACCAATATGAAGCGCCCCAGTAGGTGAGGGTGCAAATCTTGTTGCAACATTAGTCATGTGTGATTTTTAGACTATTTTATTAGAAGTTTCTATATAAAGATACCAGAATGCCTTGTACTTTTACTCTATCAGGGCCAAATATTTTAGTTTCATAATTTCTATTTGCACTTTCAAGGGCAACAGTTTTACCTTTTCTTCTAATTCTTTTTAGCATGGCTTCGTGCTCATCAATTAAAGCCACAACAATTTTACCATTATCTGCAGTGTCAGATCTTTTAATAATGACTGTATCCCCTTCGTTGATACCAGCTTCAATCATTGAGTCACCTTGAACTTTAAGTCCAAAATATTGACCATTTTTTTCAAGGTTACTTGGGAGAGGTATTCTAGAAACTTCATTCTGTATAGCTTCAACAGGAGTTCCAGCGGCAATGCTGCCTAAAATAGGTATCTCCATGTCATGTACATTATTAGTTTTTGTATCTAAACCACCTATAATAACACTAGGTGAAAAACTATTATAAATATCATTAGCAGAAGCTGTTTCTGGAAGCTTTACTACCTCCAAAGCTCTCGCTTTATGAGGAAGTCTTCTGATAAACCCTCTTTCTTCTAAGGCACTTATTAACCTATGAATACCTGATTTAGATTTTAAATTTAATGCATCTTTCATTTCCTCGTAAGAAGGGGAAACACCAGAAGCTCTCAACTTCTTGTTGATAAATAAAAGCAGGTTTTTTTGTTTTTTAGTTAGCATAAGAACAAATAAAGTACAAAATCTGTTCTACAAGTGTTCTTATATTTTAACAATAGCTAAAAAGTGTTTGAAATAGGGGCTTATTTAACTAAACAACTGAAAAAATTGAATTATTATCAAAATTTTTCAAAAGTGATTCACCAATTAAAAAAGTTTTAATATTTGTTCCTTTGTTTATTGCTAAAAGTTCTTCTTTTGTTTTAATTCCACTTTCTGAAATTAATGGTGCGGGGTGATTAACTAAAATATCATGAATATCATAAGTTGTATTTATATCTGTCTTTAAAGTTTTAAGATTTCTGTTGTTAATACCAATTAAAGCTTCTTTAAAATTAAGAGCTTTTTTTGCTTCTTCTATTGTGTGAACCTCAACTATTATTGACATATTAAATTTTAACGCTTCATCGTATAACTCAAAAGCAAGATCATCAGAAACTCCAGCTAATATAATTAATATTGCATCAGCGCCGTAACTTTTTGCAAGTGGTATTTGAAATTTATCTATAAAAAAATCTTTGCAAAGAATAGGAAGGTTTATTTTTTCTTTAACTTTACTAATGTGAATTAAATTTCCAAGAAAGAAATCCTCTTCAGTCAAGATTGATAGGCATGTTACTTTATTTTTATGATAAATTTTTGCAATTTCTATGGGGTTATATTCTTTTATAATGATACCTGCAGATGGGCTAGCTTTTTTAATTTCTGCTATTATTGAAATTTTTTTATCCTTAATATTGTTTTGAATTTTTTCCTTAAAATTAATAAATGATTTATTTGTATCAATTTTTTCATTTAACAATTGTAAAGAAATAGACTTTTTTAATAAATCAATTTTCTCAATTTTTTTTTTAATTATTTTATCTAAGGTATTTTCAGACATTTTGTATTTTTTTTAAGTTTTCATGTGTTTTTCCTGATAAGATAAATTTTCTAGCATCTTCATAGGCACTATTAAAAGAAGAGTATTTTTCAGCAACAATTAGTCCTGCAGCAGTATTTAAACATACTGCTTTAGAAAAATCACTGTCTTCACCTTTAAATATATCAATCATTTTTCTTGCATTAAATTTTGCATCATCTCCTAATAAATCTTCGAATTTATTTGCTTTTATATCTAATTTTATAGGATCAATAATAATTTCTGAAATTTTACCTTTCTTTAATTGAACAACATTGGTTTTTGCATATGGTGATATTTCATCTAGACCATCTTCACTATTCACAATCCAAGCAAATTTTATATTTAAGTTTCTTAAAGCTTCTGCAAAAATTTTAAGTAACCTTTTATCATAAACACCAACTACTTGTCTTTCCACAAGGGCAGGGTTACTCAAAGGGCCAATCATATTAAATATTGTTCTTTTACCTATTTTTTTTCTTGTTGACCCAACAAACCTCATTGCACTGTGATAGTTTGGAGCAAACATAAAGCCAAAGTTATTTTTATTTATCTGTTCTTCAATACCTTTGGGGTCTAAATTAATATTGATATTCAAAGCATCTAAAACATCACCAGATCCACATTTAGATGAAACTGCTTTATTTCCATGTTTTGCAACTTTAATACCCATACTAGCTAACAATAGAGCTGAAGCTGTTGATATGTTTAGTGTATTCATTCCATCACCACCAGTCCCACAAGTATCAACACAGTCTTTAGCATTAACTCTTATAGACTTATCTCTTAAAACGTAAACACCACCAGCTATTTCATCTGAAACTTCACCTTTTTCTGAAAGTAGAGTTAAAAAATCGAATATTTCATCATTAGAAGCTTTACCATTCATTAGCATTTCAAAAGCAGTTTTACTCTCATTAAAAGATAGATTTTGTTTATTCTTTAACTTTTCTAGGAACTTTTTCATTATTTATTATAATTAATAAAATTTTTTAATACTTTGATACCAATAATAGTTTTTATACTTTCAGGGTGAAATTGAACACCATGAACATTATATTTTTTATGTTTTATCCCCATTATAATTCCATTTTTAGTTTGTGCGGTAATTTCAAGTTCTTTAGAGAGTGTTTTTTTATCAATAATTAAGCTGTGATACCTTGTAGCTTCAAATCTTGAAGGAAGATTTTTTAATATACCAATTTTATTTGACACAATTATACTAGTTTTACCGTGCATTAATTTTTTAGCTTGAATAATTTTTGAACCAAATACTTGCCCAATAATTTGATGACCCAAGCACACTCCAAGTATTGGAATTTTTTTATAAAGTGATTTAACTATCTTAATACAATTTCCTGATTGATTAGGGTTACCAGGACCAGGTGATATTACAATTCTATCGTACTTATTTTTGATTATTTGTTTACTAGTAATTTTATCATTTCTTATAACATCAACATTAACTTTTAATGATGATAAGTAATGATACAAATTGAAAGTAAAACTATCATAATTATCGATTAATATGATTTTCATTATTTTAGAGCACTCAGTAATGCTTTTGCTTTATTAATAGTTTCTTCGTATTCTTTAATAGGGTTACTATCAGCAACAATACCTGCACCTGCTTGAACATAAAATTTTTTATTTTTTGCTACAGCAGTTCTTAAAGCTATGCATGTATCAAATTCACCGTTTGCTGAGAAATAGCCAATTCCACCTGCATAAATTTTTCTTCGTGTTGTCTCGAGTTCATCAATAATTTCCATAGCACGGATTTTAGGTGCACCTGAAACGGTTCCAGCTGGAAAACCAGCTAGCAATGATTTAAATTTAGAATATTTCTTATTATAAACTCCCACAACATTAGAAACAATATGCATTACGTGAGAATATTTTTCTATGATGAAGCTCTCTGTAACTTTAACAGTGCCAATTTTAGAGACTTTACCAGCGTCGTTTCTTCCTAAATCAAGCAACATTAAATGTTCTGAAAGTTCTTTCTTATCTTGTAATAAATCTTTTGCAAAAAAAAAATCTTCATTGGAATTTTTACCTCTTGGTCTTGTTCCAGCTATTGGTCTGACAGTAATCTTGTTATCTCTAAGTCTGACAAGAATTTCTGGGCTGGCTCCAATTATTTGAAAATCTTCAAAATTAAAGAAATACATAAACGGCGAAGGGTTGGTAACTCTTAATTTTTTATAAATTTCTAGGGGTTTTTTAGTTAATTTTGTTTCAAATCTTTGACTTAAAACTACTTGAAAAATATCACCAACCTTAATGTATTTTTTGGCTTTTTTAACCATTTCTATAAATTTATTTTTTGTTGTATTGGATTTAACTATAAAATTTGTTTTAGTATCCTTATATGTATTCTTTTTTTCTAAAGAAGCCTGAATTAGTAAATCATTTATTTCACTCTCAATTTCTAAATATTTTTTTTTATAATTTGAAATTTTTTCATCGTTGAAGATGTTTACAATATAAAAAATCTTTTTTTTTAAATTATCATGAATAATTAATATTCTTGGTCTTAAGAGTCTTACATCAGGCAGTTTTAAATCATCCTTACAACTATTAGGAATTCTTTCGATATATCTAATAGAATCGTAAGAAAAATATCCAGATATTAACGAACAAATAGGAGGCAGACCAGAAGGTGTTTTGAATTTGAAATCTTCTATTATTTTTTCAATAATTTTTTCAGGATCCCCTTTAATTTTTTTTTTAGCTTTGTTTGTAATCAAATAAGAATTTTTATTATTGAACTCCCAAATTTTGTCAGGATTTTTACCAAAAATAGTGTATCTACCTCTTATCTTTCCTTTTTCTACAGATTCAAAAATAAAGCTGTTCTTTTCACTAAGAAAATTATCAATTAGGTTTAAAACTTCACGATCGTTTCGTGTTTTTTTTGAAGTGTATATAATTTGATTTTTGTTTCTTTTGTGCTGAAACTTAAAATTTTTAAAGTTTCGATTTAACATCATCTAAAATAATTTTTTACTCTATCAAGAGTTTTTTCGTTAATAATAACCTCATATTTGCTATTTAAAAGATAATCATAAGATTGCAATATACTATTTCTATTTTGGGCACTCGTTTCATTAGAGGTCTCATTAAACTCAAGGGAGTCTGAAATATTTTTTTCTTCATAATTTATTATTTTAGCTAAAAAAATATTATCTTTTTCATCAGCAATCAAAGTAA
>Ga0114997_10001758_pt1 | contig 17762 bp, 15 predicted proteins | sample ArcticOcean_MG_C_2_FD_87045 | JGI IMG/M metagenome (GOLD analysis project Ga0114997, IMG submission 87045) | Marine microbial communities from western Arctic Ocean - ArcticOcean_MG_CB4_136 | ecosystem: Environmental > Aquatic > Marine > Oceanic | place: Arctic Ocean: Canada Basin | collected...
AAAATTATTCAACTAAATTAGATAATTTAAAAATAACGAGTTTTAAGGAAACTGAGGATACTGCTGCAGATCTAGTTGTTACTGCATCTTCTGAAGTAATCATAGCACTTATTACAAAGAAATCATCACCAATCAAGGCATATATGTCTGGAGATTTGAAAGTTAAAGCTAGTATAATGGATATGCTTTTACTAAAAAGTCTATTTTGAAATTCTAGAATATATACTATTAGATAAATCTGCAATTTCGCTTGGTTTCAAAATTTCAGCCCTTTCATCCATATTGTCTAAATCGTCTAAGTCCAAATTTGGAAAATCAAGCTTTAAACAATTCCGAATTTTCTTTCTACGATGTGTAAACATTGATCTTACAACACGCTCAAATGTATCAAAATCATCCAATTTATAATCTGGTTCACGACGGACTAAACGTACTACCTGAGAATGTATCTTTGGCTGTGGTTGAAACGCCGCTTTTGACACTCTAAATAGCTTTTTAGTTTTAACAAAATGATTTGCCATTATGGACAATCGACCATAAACTTTGGAACCTGGCTTAGCCACAAGGCGATTTGCAAATTCTTCTTGAAACATTAAAATTGCTCGTTTCCATTCATAATTAAATAGTCTAAACAAAATTGGTGAAGAAATAGAATATGGCAAATTAGCTACAATAACATCAATTTTAGGAATATCAAACTTAAGAATATCATCTTCAATAATTTGCGCTCTTTTACCAAATTTTTGTTTTAATACAACTGCCAACCACTTATCCTTTTCAACGGCCAAAAGATTTCCTTTTTCAATTAATAATCCCGTAAGAGCACCTCTTCCAGGGCCTATCTCTAAAATATCTTCATCAGTTTCAATAGAGGACATTTCAACTATTTTTTTAGCTATATTATTATCAATTAAGAAATTTTGGCCGAGCATTTTTTGCTTGCGGCGAGAATGGTGGGCCGGGGCGGAATCGAACCGCCGATCTTCGCCTTGTAAGGGCGACGTCATAACCCCTAGACCACCGGCCCTGACTGGTGCTTTTTCTGAGGGGGATTCTCGTCTGGTACTCATATTTCGACATTACCCTAATGGCGTACTCCTGATATAGTTAAACCACGGGTTTGCTCTCTGTGAGTTAAGGTATGCAGTTAGAAGGGCTTTAGAATAGTTTCTCATTGTTTCCACCTCTGATGCCATCAAAGAACCCATAGACCCTGCAAGCTTTGTAATTAACTGAATATTCGGCTCAACCCCTCAGAATCAAATCTCGTCTAGTTGCATCATGCCAAGTCCGACAATCCCTGCTTCCACAATTTTTGTAATTATTCCTAGATGATCATAATTTCCATCCTTGGTCAAATCTGGGTGTAGATAAATATAGAAAATGATTATAGATAATGTGTATACGATTAACAGATAGAAAACTGAGGTACGGTTTTGTTCAATCAAATCAACTTTTTCAATGTAAAGAGTAAAGCCGAAAGCTAGAAATCCAATTCCTCCAAGCAATAACATAACATCCTCAACTCCTAAAATGATGTGAACTACTGCTGTGAATATTATTAGAGAAAGCGTCAACCTATCTTCGGTCAACAGCATAAATTTACTAATTTTAGGTGCAAATAAGTAGGCAATTATTGAGAGAACAGTACCGATGATAATCGTATTAGCTCCTACGATGATATTATCACCAACCAGAGTATCCTCATAGAATTGCCCTGCTGATGAATTCCCACCAGAATGCAAAACGGTTTTCATTAAGAGTTCAATTAACATGAACTATGAATATCCCTGTGATTATTGAAAGTTTTGCCTTCTTTAAATAATAGAGAATAATTTACTTTTCTTAGTCTTTTTTTGGCAGCTATATGCAATCTCTCTACATTGACTTGCTTTTTTATCTTGAAGTATCATTTCTCTGATGGTTCCTACTATATCGCTCATACTCTTCTGACGTTTTTGTTTTATATTAAGACAGTGGTTGTCTTGTACAAGGACTTGACAGGGACTTGACAAGCCAGATTAGGGCTTTTTTTGGCATTGCCATATACGCGCCTACGATTTCAGATAAAAAATAAAACAAAAACAAATCTAATACAGAGATATAGAACTAAGGAAAGCACAGTCCCTACCGTGCTTTCAGGTATGCAGTTTAAACGATTCATTTGAAATATTCAAAAAAAAGCTAAAATATCCCTCAATTATAAATACGGTTTTGCTTCCAGCTCCATATGATTCAGCAATTAAAGCAGATGGGACTTAATCCCTCGGCAATACATTGCAATCTTTCCCAAGAGGGGTGGAGAGAACAAGAATTAAATCGGAAGGAGGGGCGATTATCTGATAATGGTACTATAATTGTCAATACTGGAATATACACAGGTAGATCTCCAAAAGACCGTTTTATTGTTAAAACTGAGGAAAACAAAGACCTAGTTGATTGGGGCGAGATTAATCAACCACTTAGTGAAGAATCTTTTGATTTACTTGAAAAAGCCGTAAAAAAGGAAATGAATGAGAAAGAATTGTTCATTTTCGATGGATTTGCAGGAGCTGATAAAAGATATCAACTTTCTTTAAGAGTTATAACTCTTAAATCTTGGCAAGGTCATTTTTCACATAATATGTTTATAAGACCAGATGAGGATGAATTAGAAAATTTTAAACCTGAATTTACTATCCTAAATGCCCATTCAACAGATATCGAAAATTGGGAAGAACTGGGTTTGAATTCTAAGGTATTTATCATTCTAAACCTGAAAAAGAAAATAGCAATTATAGGAGGCACTGAATATGGAGGTGAAATTAAAAAATCTATATTTTCAGCACTAAATTTCTATCTTCCTTTGGAAGGTGTAATGCCTATGCATTGTTCAGCTAATATTGGCTTAAACGAGGATTCTGCTTTATTCTTTGGCCTAAGTGGAACCGGAAAAACAACACTTTCAACAGACCCTGAACGAAGATTAATTGGGGATGATGAACATGGATGGTCAGATGAAGGTATCTTTAATTTTGAAGGTGGATGCTATGCAAAAACTATTAATCTTAATCCTACTAAAGAACCAGACATCTATAATGCAATAAAACCGGGTGCATTATTAGAAAATGTAATAACCGATGACAACGGTATTGTTGATTATAGTAATGGAACGATAACCGAAAATACTCGAGTTTCGTATCCTATTGATCATATTAAAAATATCGAACCTTCAGAACAAGGTAGCCATCCTAACAATGTTATTTTCCTGACATGTGATGCATTTGGTGTTCTACCTCCAGTATCTAAATTAACTCCAGAAATGGCAATGTACCACTTTCTAAGTGGCTATACTGCAAAAGTAGCTGGAACTGAGAGAGGAATAACCGAACCTGTAGCTACTTTTTCAACCTGTTTTGGAGCTCCTTTTATGCCACAATATCCAACTGTATATGCTGAATTATTGGGTCAAAAATTAAAAAAACATAATACACAAGCTTGGCTTGTTAATACTGGATGGAGTGGAGGTGGATACGGAATTGGTGAAAGAATTGATTTGCCAGTTACCAGGCAAATGCTGACTTCTATACTTAATGGTAAATTAAAAGATATGAATTTTACGCCTGATTTGAATTTTAAAGTATTGATACCGGAGAACGTCCCTGGTATTGACTCAAATATTCTAAATCCTAGAAATACTTGGCATGATAAAATGGCATATGATGCAAAAACTAAGGAATTAATTAATCTATTTAAGAAAAATTTTGTTAAGTATGAGAACTTTGGAGACTTTTCAAAAGCTGGCCCTGATTAAAGATATTCCGAAACCATTTCTCTTTCGGAAACTAATTCATCATTCGTCTTAGTCAATGCTTCTTTAGCAAAATTATCATGCTCATAATTATCAACTACTTCATAATCGCCTGGAGACACAGTAAGGACTGGCATACCTGCCCAAACACCCTCTGCAAAACCATACTGACCCTGGCTACACACTACGATTGAATGTATCTCATCACTAACAGTATACAAACTTTGAACATGATTAATTAGTGCATTTGCAGCAGATGCTGCGCTAGAAAGCCCACGTGCTTTGATAATTGCAGTACCTCTCTTACCAACTGCAGGTATGTATTCATTTTTTAGCCAATCATTGTCATTAATTATCTCTATAGCAGGTTTATCAGAAATAAGAGCATTCGAAAAATCGGGGAACATAGTCGGACTGTGGTTACCAAAGATTGCCATTCGTGAAACTTCAGTCACACCCACTCCTGCTTTTATCGCAAGCATTGAAACGGCCCTATTCTGATCAAGACGAGTCATAGCCGTAAATCTATCTGAACTAAAGCGATTAGACTGGGCTGCTGTAATCATACAGTTTGTGTTACAAGGATTACCAACTACTATGATTCTACAATCATCAGCTGCATTATCTGAAATAGACTTACCTTGACCTACAAATATTTTTCCATTATCTCTAAGTAAATCAGAACGTTCCATTCCTGGACCCCTTGGCTTACTGCCCACTAAAAGGCATAAATTAGCATTACTGAAGGCTTCATCGGGATTTGAAGTTACTATAACTTCTTCTAAAAGCGGAAATGAACAATCTTGAAGCTCCATTGCAACTCCTTTAAGTGCTTCTAAAGCTGGCGGTATTTCTAATAATTGCAAAGATACTTTCGTTTCAGAACCAAACATCTCTCCTGCTGCTATTCTTGGAAGTAAACTATAGCCTATCTGTCCTGCAGCTCCAGTCACTGCAATACGTATTGTACTCATTAATCTACTACAAAGAATGGGATGATAAAATTAACACTCTGAAACAACCTAATTACCCATAACCCTTTTAGAGTGTCTAACTATATGGGTAATATGAATGAGCAAGTTACTGATGTGAAAAAATATGATATCAATCGAAGAATATATCTTCCTAAATGGGTAGAAGAAGACTTAGGATTAATGCCAGGTCAATCTTATGTTACATTTGTTCAAGACGGAAGTAATATAGTCATAAAGAAAGTAAGTATCAGTATTGCTTAAACTGTTTCTTTAAGCCACTGAATATCACTTTGGTATAGCATTCTAATATCTTTAATTCCCAAGCGTAACATTGCTAACCTTTCTAAGCCTAAACCCCATGCTAAAACAGGACTATCTATTCCAAAAGGTGCAGTAACTTCAGGTCTGAAAATACCAGCACCGCCAAGCTCCAACCATTTATCTCCAAATCTAACTTCAACCTCCAATGAAGGTTCAGTATATGGAAAGTAAGCTGGTCTAACTCTGACATCATCAAAACCCATACGATGATAAAATTCTTTGAGAACACCAATCAACATTCCAAAGTTGGCATTTGGTTCAACAATAATTCCTTCGACTTGTGTGAATTCAGGTAAATGAGTAGCATCAAGAGCTTCTCTTCGGAAAACTCGGCCAACACTAAACACTCTAACTGGAGGCTTGGGATTATTCGATAAATAACGTATAGTACCTACTGTAGTATGTGTTCTCAAAAGTGCTTGTTGGGCAGTTTCCTTACTCCATTTACTTCCCCAGCCTACAGATTCAGTATCCCCACCATCTTCATGTATCGATTTAACTTTACTCAATAATTCTTCATCATTTATAATAAAAGAAGCTGGTTCTGAAAGATAGAAGGTATCTTGTAATTCTCTTGCAGGATGATCTTGAGGAATAAATAAAACATCCATATTCCAAAAAGCAGATTCAACATAATCGCCATCAATTTCAGTAAATCCCATTTGGAGAAAGATAGATCTAATCTCTTCCGTAAATCTAGTTAAAGGGTGAAGAGTCGAAATATTTGAGGGCTCCACATTTGTTTCATGGCTGTATTTTTGGAATTTGGAATCTTTCCAACTTCCCGATTTAATCATTTCCGGAGTAATCTCACCGATTAAATCTTCGGATATATTATCTATATCAAAATTTGAACCAGCTTCGGATAATGTAAATTTACGAGAAACTTCCTCCTTAGTAGACAATAATTGTCTACCCTTAAGTAACGAAAATCCTTTCTTGTCAATATCGTCTTCCAATAAATGTTTTCTACTTAATTTGACTAATAATTCCTCGTCGGGTGTTTGATCAAGATTTCCAGTAGGAGTTAGCTTAAGACCTTCTTCGGTTTTTTCTAATTTTGCAAAATTCTTTCTTTTAAGCCACCCAATAACTACTTTTCTTTCATTATCATCTAAAGGTAATTCATCTATTACCGATTCTCCAATTTGATTAAGCCATTCAACTGCTCTTCTTTCTGGCAAACCCTGTTCTGCATATTTCCTACCTTCTTCATTAGCAAAATAATAAATTTTAGATTCTTCTGATATCTCTATTAACCCCTTGTTTCGAAGCCAAGAAGCTGCAGACATCGTCTCCTTTTCACCAAGACCAGACTCTGTTGAAGCTTCAGCAGGAGAAAGCGTTCCGCCCCTCAAGCACTTAAGCAATTTTATTTCATTCGGAGATAGGTCCACATTAGTCACTGTATTAGGTAGTTTATTAATCTGCTCGAAAGCCAAAATCCTCTAACTTCTTTATAACAAGATCTAATACAACATCGGGTTCCTTGTCGTTAGTATCAATAACTAGGTCATAGCCATCTAGATTTCCATAATCAAAACCATAAAGTTCGGAGTACCTATGCCTATCATCTTCATCTCTATTTTGATTTTCTATAAAATCATCTATTGCTTTTTGTTTGTCGTTTATATCTAAAAGTTGAATTTCATCTCTTAAAGATTCTAATGTCTCATAATCTTTTTTAGGAATAGCTTTTCTACCAATTTGATAAAACTCTTCACCAATTTCTCTTCTAAGAAATCGAAGTGCTTGTTCTAAAATAGAACATTGAAAATATAGTCTAACTATATTTTTCTTACCTAAATTAGCCATGAAACTTCCCATATATGCTGGTTGTCTTCCCTCAATAACTCCCAAATTTGAATTAGTATTGGACCCACTTATCATTTGACATGTTTTGTAATCTATTTCAACATCAATACCTCTTTCAACTAATAGTAAACGGGCCTGCTCTGCAACAGTAATACCTCTTTCTTTAGCAGCTTGTCTAAACAAGCTCCCAACTGAATAAAACTCCCCACCAAAATACTCCGCTAAATTTTTAGCTTGGGTCGACTTACCGGTTAATTGATCTCCAGCTATCAAAATCATGGGCTTATCGGTAATGGAATCGCGCAATCGATTTATTGATTCATTACCAATAAAAGTTTTGAATGCGGACTCGATGCCAGATATATAATTCACAATAGTTAGGTCAATGTAGTAGTATTTACCTGTTTTGGGTTTAACAAGTAAATGAAGGTTCCAAGTGACCAGTTAAAGGATCACCAAAATCCATCACTCTTCCATCCCAATCTTCTTCGGCCACAAGTGCAATCAAACTGTTTGGAACTTCATCTATTATTTTCCAACCTAATTCGGTTGCTAATCTATTCGAAAAATCTAAGACTTCATCATAAGACAGCATATTCTCTTTACTCAAACGCTTTCGAGCAGGGCCCAAATGCATGTATGATTTAACCTCAACCATTGCTCTTTCCCCTGCTAATTTTATTAGTTTAGCATAACCTGAAACATCAAAATCATTCCAACCTTTGACTACAGTCATTCTCAGAACTTTTCTAGTCTTTAATCCATCCATTAATTTTAGAGTCCCTAATATTTTATCCCAAAAATTTGGAATCAATGGTATATCTATCTTTTTCCATGTAGCCTCATCAGGAGCATCTAAAGACATATACAATTGAGTTGGTAATGAATCTTCATCTCTAAGCCTTTCAATCATTTCGGGATGTAATCCATTTGTTACTAAGAATGAAGAAATCTTACGTGTTCTAAGTTCTCTGAGCATTCCTGGAAGACCTTGATACAGAGTAGGTTCACCTGTAAGAGAAATTGCAAAATGTCTAACTGTTTTAGACTCTGCAAATTTTTGTTTATCTATCTTTGGATTTCCACCAAAACCCGATAATTTTCTTAAATGTCCCTCAATTGACCCTTCTACAATATCTACGGGATCATCTTTGGCATATTCCATTAAATCTTGTTTACCTGAAAACATTTCATTAGCTCTCCAACAGTAAACACATTTTTGATCACAAGCTACTGCAGCTGGAGTCATTTGTGTACATTGATGAGAACGGATTCCGTAAAATTTTTGCTTGTAACAACCACTGCTTTCTTCATTTAGACCTTTTTTAGTCCAACCGCAAATTTCAACTGCTGAATGATTTCCAACTATCTCATATGATGCCTTTTCCAGCGCTTTTTTGTACTCATCTGTAAAAAGAAGATTACCTTCATCGTTATCCATATCTGAATCCATCATAATTCTTGAATCTCCCTTATATTTTCAATATTCCAAGTGTACATTGTTAAGGATATTGTATAGTCTACTGATTCGGAAAGAATAATTGAACCAGTACTACTTTGACTAAACGTAAAAGTTCCCCCCATCCATTCACCAGGAACTTCTAAGTTAGATAAAAAAGCTTCTGGGCTATCTGCATTATTTGAAATAGTACCATTATTTAACATAATTTCTTGATTAATAAGCCATTGTATTGTTATTATTCCTTCACCGCCATTATCCGTTTGACTTTGCCCATTTGTATTATTTTGAGATGAAACATCAAATGTAACTTGGCGACCTCCGCCAGCTCCTCCATTAGCATCCCAATCAACTACAACATCAAAATACGAAATTCGAAGATTATCGATATGGTCCCAGTCCATTTCACTAACTATGTAACCAAAATCTATAGAATCTTCAGAATTCAAAGTACCTGAAAGAGAAGGACCTGCTACCTCAGTGATAACTAAATCTCCAATGTAAGCTTTACTTCCCCCTAAATCTGAAACCATAACTGAATTCGCAGCTGACGAGAAAGTAACCATTAGCATTAAAACAATAACAAAGAAGCCCACAAATCCAGAGACAAAACGCCCAGTTATACTATAATTTCTCAATTTATAGACTTCACTATTGTTATAATTCTCGAATTTGGTCATGCCAGTATCGAGAGTTTTTCCTAATCCCATTATTTAAGGTATGTTGGCTCGGGCCTTATTTAGTTTTTCTAACTAAGAACAACCTGTCGTTGAACCGCAACTTACGCATTTCAAACAACTTCCATTAGACACTAAAGTAAATTGGCCACATTCTGGACAAGGGTCTCCTTCAAAACCAAATTTACTAGCTTCTTTAACTGCAGATTGACTCTCAGACATCTGTGGATATGGATCAGATGCTGCTGCTAAATTCGTTTGTAATGACGAAGTATCGGCAGCGTTGGGTTGTAGCTCATCTAAGGTAAGTTGTATTTCATGACTATTGCTTGAAGCTCCAGCTGGACTTAATCCCGAATTCAAATTGAACTCGGTCTCAGTTTCACCTTCACTTCTGACAATATCGGGTTTAAGATCTTCAGGTTTAACATGGGCTAAATCATTCCTATCCAGATAATTTACCGCTAAATCTCTAAATATATAATCTAGAATACTTGTAGACATTTTAATTCGATCATTACCAATTACCGGTCCATTAGGTTCATATCTAGTAAAAATAAAGGCATCTACAAATTCCTTCAGGGGAACGCCGTGTTGCAACCCTAAGCTTACTGCAATTGCAAAAGCATTGGTTAGTGCCTTGAAAGCAGCACCTTCTTTATGCATGTCAATGAATATTTCTCCTAGACTTCCATCTACGTACTCGCCAGTATGGAGATACACGTTATGACCGCCAATGGTAGCTTTCTGAATGTATCCACCCCTTTTGTTTGGAAGTCTTCGTCTTTGGGCAATATATCTAGTTACTATTTTACGAGCCAACGGCTTAGCATCTGCTATTGGTAATCCATCTGCCATTATTTCAACTGCTTTTTGAGTACTAATTAATCCTTCAGCAAGTAAATCTTCTTCTGCATCAATATCTACTTTCAAAACCGTACCCGACATTAGTGGTTGGCTTAACTTTGAACTATCTCTGTACAAGGCATTAGCCTTGATCATACCGCGCCATGAATCCATGTATGCTTGCTTAATATCAGCTATAGTTGATTCATGTGGCATATTAATTGTTTTTGAAATAGCACCTGAAATGAAAGGTTGAGCTGCAGACATTATGTTAATATGTGCACTCCAAGCAATAAAACGCTTACCATATTGGCCACATTTGTTTGCACAATCAAAAACGGGTAAATCTTTGTCCCTAATATGTGGTGCACCTTCTATCGTAAGACGTCCAAAGATGAAATCATTAGATACACGGATCTGTTCTTTAGTAAATCCTAAATGACGTAAAAAATCAAAAGAAAAATCATCCAAACGAGACTCACTTACTCTTAATTTATCTTTACAAAAATCAGAACCAACACTCATTACTGTAACCAAATGATTAATGGATGTAACTTTACTAATCTTAGACTCAAGGGAGCTAATTATCTCTGGAGTTAAACCCTTCTTTTTCAAGGATTCGACATTAATTTCGGGAGAGCCTTCAAAAGTTCCAGAACCGATAATATAATCAACAATATTCTTAGATTGTAGAGTATCATATCCAAGACGGTCTAATGCCGCAGGTACTGACTGATTAATTATTCGAAGCATACCTCCACCTGCTAATGTCTTAAACTTAACAAGTGCGAAATCAGGTTCTATTCCTGTAGTATCACAGTCCATAACAATCCCAATTGTGCCAGTTGGAGCTATAACTGTTGATTGTGCATTACGGAAGCCATACCTTTCTCCTAAATCTATAACTCGGTCCCAACACTCTTGTGCCGATTTAAGTAAATATTCTGGACAATAATTAGAATCTATCCCTCGCGGTTTAATGGTTAAACCTTCATATTCTTCATCCAAGGCACTATAGGCTGCTCTTCGATGATTTCTCATTACTCTAAGCATATTGTCTTTATTGTGCTCATATCTTGAGAATGGACCTTTGACTGCAGCCATTTCAGCACTAGTTGCATACGAAACACCTCCTAGCATTGAAGTTAAAGCACCACATATTGCCGAAGCTCGATTGTCATCATATGGTATTCCCATACGCATCAATAATGAACCAATATTGGCATAACCTAAGCCTAATGTTCGATAATCATAACTACGTTGAGCAATCTCCATAGATGGAAATTGAGCCATCAATACTGAAATTTCAAGAGCAACGGTCCATAATCTAATAGAATGATTGTAATCTTCTGTTTGAAATTGCATTGTTTCTTGATTATAATATTTGACTAAATTCAAACTAGCTAAATTACAAGCTGTATCATCTAAAAACATATATTCGGAACAAGGATTACTGCCATTAATCGGTCCATCAGGTGAACAAGTATGCCATTCATTAATTGTTGTATCGTATTGTAAACCCGGATCTGCACAAGACCAAGCCGCTTTTGAAATATTATCCCAAAGATCATTTGCAGGAATAGTTTTACAAGCTTTAGGTTTACGCCCTTGCTTTTTAGCATTATCTAGTTCAGTTCTCCAATATAAACTCCAACTCTTTTCATTTATTACAGCATCCATGAAATCATTGCTTACACGAACGGAATTATTACTATTTTGACCTGAAACTGTGGAATAAGCTTCACCTTCCCAAGAAGTATCATAAGTTTCCATTTCGATTTGAGCATATCCTTGTTGACCTAATTCTAATACTCGAGCAATCAGATTTTCTGGAAGATATGCCTTGATTGCTGAATTTATGGACAAAGCTAAAGGCTTATTTTTTGATTGATTAAAGCGAGTCTCATCTTCAGGATGAGCTTGAATTGAAGCTAAAATTTCATTAGCATGATTTTGAAGATGTTGGGAGCCAGCCACAAGAGCTGCAACCTTTTCTTCTTCGGTTAATTTCCAATTGATAAAAGTTTCAATATCAGGATGATCCATATCTAAACAAACCATTTTTGCGGCACGACGTGTTGTTCCACCTGATTTAATCGCACCGGCTGCGCGATCACCTATTCTTAAAAAAGACATCAAACCAGAAGACATCCCACCACCTGAGAGTGGTTCACCTTCACCTCTTATTCTAGAAAAATTACTTCCAGTTCCAGAACCAAATTTGAATAATCGAGCTTCACGAGTCCATAAATCCATGATGCCACCCTCACTAACTAAATCATCAGATACTGATTGAATAAAGCAAGCATGAGGTTGTGGATGTTCATATGCATTAGTCGAACTTTCCAATTCTTCAGTATCTGGATTAACAAAATAATGACCTTGAGGAGGACCTTCTATGCCGTAAGCCCAGTTTAATCCAGTATTGAACCATTGTGGCGAATTTGGTGAAACCATCTGGAAAGCAAGCATAAAACACATCTCATCATAATAGGCCCTAGCATCATCTTCACTTGCAAAATAAGCATGTTTCCATCCCCAATAAGTCCAAGTACCGGCTAAACGTCTAAATGTTTGTTTGCCATCTACTTCTTCACCATATTTTTCATCTTCAGATAATTCTTCCATGGCCTTATGATCTGCTACGCTCTTTTGGAGCCAGATAGGGACGCCCTTTTCTTTGACTTTTCTTAATTTTTTAGGAATACCGGCCTTTCGAAGATATTTCTGGGAAAGAACATTAGCAGCTACTTGACTATAATTATCTGGAAGGTTAACACCTTTCATTGAAAAAGCAACAGTACCATCAAAATTACGAATCTCCACATCTCTCTTAGTCCAACTTAATTTCTGAAAAGGATCTTTACCACTTTCTGTAAACTTACGCTCTATTTTTAAGCCATTTAATTTAGATGGCAATTAAGCCACCCCCGAAGGTGGCTGAAGCGAATCATACAATGCCATAATCTGCGTTAATTTCATCGGTCTCCCGCTATTGAGGCGCCATATAATAAGCATTACATATGATTCAAAAAAAACCAGTTTATCCATTTTTAGGGGTACTACCACCCCAAAAAAGGTAAAAAAACCACATAACTTAACAAAAAAGGCACGTTGGTTCCACGATATTAATCAATAAAATAAGATAACTACTTAGTTCGTTAAAAGACGTAATAAGCAAATTTTAAATTATTTACTTCCTATAGTTTCTCGCCAGTCCAAACCAACAGTCCTCCGACCGATTTTACAAACCGGTGGAAATACCCGTTTATGGATTGATAATTTAATTAAATTTTCAATTTTCATAATTAAATCTATACCTATACTGCTCTTCAAACTTAAATCTTTTTTAGGAATCTGGCGCTCTAATCCTAATAATATCTGATCAAGAGTACCATAATCTATCCCTAACTCAGATTCATCTGTTTGACCTTCCCACAGTTCTGCAGTTGGTGGCCTCTCTATTATTTCCGAAGGAACCCCTAAATCTTTAGAAATCGCATAAACTTGAGTCTTGTATAAATCTCCAATTGGAAGAAAATCTGAAGCTCCATCGCCCCATTTAGTGTAATATCCAACCAAAAGTTCTGATTTATTTGAAGTTCCAATTACAAGACAATTAGATGAAAAGGATTCACCATACAAAAGAGACATTCTAATTCTTGAATGTAAATTACCTTCTCCAGTTTTTGAAGAATAATGATTACTGACTTCTTTGAATGAACTAACTATGTCTGAAATATTGTATTCAACTGTTTTCACTCCTAATTTTTTAGCATGGTTAGATGCAAGTGCAATTGATTCGGATTGATTAAAAGGCATAATTAAACCAACGACATTATCGGGACCCAAAGCAGATACTGACAAAGCCAGAGTGACTGCAGAATCAATACCTCCTGATAAGCCTAAAACAACCCCTTTAACTCCAGCATCATTTACTCTAGTCCGAATAAATTGTTCAATTATTTTTTGAGAGTCTAGTAGTAGTTTCACATTTGTTTCAGAACAAAGGCCTTATTGAAATTAAGTAATAACATCTATTATTAAGACGGGTAAATGGGCTTTATGTATTTGGCAATAGGTCAAGCACCAATTATTCTTGGCGATATCTCTAAAAATTTAGAGATTATGGAAAAAATGATAATAGAGGCTCAAGACAAATCGAATTCAAATCTAGATTTAATTGTTTTTCCTGAACTCTTTATTACGGGATATAATTTGAGAGATAACTATAACGAAGTAGCTGAAAAAATACCAAGTTCTGGAATGGCACAGAAAGGAATTATTGGATTGGCTGAAAAATTTAACACCCATATTATTACCGGAATTGTAGAACGATCTGGGAAATCTCTATTCAACTCAGCCATCATAGTTGGACCTGAAGGCTATATTGGGCATTATCAAAAACGATTTTTACCTAATTTTGGTCCTTTTGAAGAAAAAATGTATTTTGGTGAAGGAAATCAGAGTAATGTATTTGAGACGCCTTTCGGGAAAATTGGAGTTCAGATTTGTTATGACATTTTTTTCCCGGAAACCTCAATGGAATTAGCACAAAAAGGGGCTGACTTAATCATAAATTTATCAGCCAGTCCAACTACTTCAAGACCTTTATTTCATAGAATGTTACCTGCAAGGGCAATAGAATCGACTTGTTTTTATGCATACTCAAATAATATAGGTACGCAAGGAAGTCTAACATTTGCTGGAGAATCTTTAGTCGTTGATCCGAGAGGTAAAACTATTGCTGAAATACCTAGTTTTGAAGAAGGTGTAATAGTTTGTGAACTTATGTTTGAAGATTTAGAAAGATTTAGAGATGCCAGACCAGTTTTACGAGATTCGAAGAAAAGAGGTTAATCCTTATTATCAAGTCCCAATAAGACATTACATGTATGATGTAGCTGTAATTGGACAAGGGCCTGCAGGAGGTATAGCTGCATTACGTTTAGCTGAAGCTGGACATTCGGTCATTGCTTTTGATAGAAAAAAAAGTGTAGGTGATCCAATACATTGCGGTGAAGGTTTGGGTAAGAAGGCACTAGAACATACTAACTATCCAGTAGGTGATTGGGCTATTCGAGAAGTAAAAGGCAATCGAATAAGGATGCCAAACGGAAAGTCAGTAGGATTAATGTCACCTGGTTATTCAATACATCGTTGGGGACTCGATAAAACCATCTCAAATGATGCAGTTGCAGCAGGTGTTGAACGACATGAAGATTTGAAAATATCTAAAGTTACAAAAGAAACTGACCACTGGAGCCTTTTTTCCAAAGATGAACAAGTAGCAAAAGCTAAGCAACTGGTTATTGCTGAAGGACGTGTTCCTAATATTGTAACACAAGTTGGTCTCAAAGGAAATGACAAACTTCGATTATTACCCGGTCTTCAATATAAATTTAAAACCAGTGATGCTGATTTTCCAGATACTAATTATTTTGATTTTTATATTGATCCTATGTTCGCTGATGGATATGTATGGGTTTTTCCTCGGGATGATATTTTTAATGTTGGAATCGTTTCCACAAACGGGGCGAAAAAAGGATTAGACTACTTTTGTCGAGAGCATATGGGTGTCGATCCAGATAAAAGAATAAAAAATGACCTTGGTGACAAACAAAACGGCGGATTAATACCAAGAGATGGGCCTATACCTCAATTTTCCACAAAAGATGCATATGTTATTGGAGATTCTGCAGGATTGACAAATCCTATCACAAAGGGTGGTGTCCATGTTGGAATGTTATCTGGAGAATATGCAGCAATAGCTATTCAAAATGAATTGGGAACTGGAAAATTGGTTCCTCCATCTCATTCTGTTAACTGTCATGAATTGAGAGGACAATATTGGGAAGCTTCAGGTAAAGCTCTACATCCTGATTTAGAATCTCATATATGGTATGACCGAATTTTGAAAAGGCAACCATGGACACAACAAAAATTTGTGGATCAGTCAAAATTGATTTATTCACTCGACAAACGAATTTTGAATATAATTGGAGAAATATATGACGGAAGAAACTATTCAAATTTACCATGGCATAAGATGCTTGGAATCTTAATCCGAAATCCAGATTTAATCCCAATGGCAGGTAAACTTCTAAAAATTAAAGCAAGCTTAAAAGTTACAGAAACATACGGTTGGTAATATTCCCTGAAGAAATACTTAATTTAGGGATAAATATTATGATGCTGACTCCAAATACGGTTATATCATGAAATTCGATATAAGAGTTGTAGCAATTTGTTTCATGCTCACTCTGACAAGTATTACTGGTTGTCTAGAAGATGAACAAACTGAACCAATAATTATTGAAGAGCCTTCTCTTCCAGAAGGTATTTTTGTTACTGGCTCTAATGGAACTGCAATCGATGTTGAACCACTTCTAATGGACTTCGTTTTTAGTAATGTGGGTGAACAAGGAGCTGAACCAAGTATTGGAGTTACTTCTAGTGGCTGTATCTTTTTCACAGCATTTGAGAAAGCGATGCGGTCTTGTGACATGGGTGAATCTTGGGAGGATGTATCTGGTCCGCAATGTGCATTCCAGACCAATGACCCTTGGGGATGGGTTGACCCAATTACAGATCGTGTATTTGCTGTGCAAATGCAAGGGCTTGAAACCTCTTGGATTTGCTGGAGTGATGATGATGGAGAATCTTGGCTTGGTAACCCTCATGATTCTGGAACCACTCCTCTAAATGACCACATTAAACTTGGTTCAGGTCCATGGACGGGAGAAGGTCCATATGCCACGATAGGTTCAATTAGTTCTAACCTTTATGAGACTGCTGTATATTATTGTTATAACAAAATAGCTGGGATTTTTTGTTTCACTAGCTTTGATGGTGGAGCTACATTTGAAGCTGGAGGGCAAGTAATAGGTTTAGCCACAACAAATGGTGGATTGCATGGAGCTATTACAGCAGCACCAGATGGTACTGTTTATTTACCACCTAGAGTGGCTACACCAACAATTATTTTTTCTAAAGATAATGGATATAGTTGGGAAGAACGCTACATGGGTGAAGATGTAGGCACACCAAGTATACGTAAAAATGGAGAAGTTGCCACAGATACTGAATCTAATGCATACAACATATGGGTCGGAGGAGATCAAGGAGTTTACATGTCTACCAGTATAGACTCTGGAAATACTTGGAATCAAAAAAGTATTCGAGTAAGTCCAATCGAAGTAATTTCAGCAACATTCCCACACACTTCAGCTGGCGATCCAGGAAGAATAGCAATTACTTATCTTGGAAGCGAAAATGCTGATGCACTAGGTCAGCCTAACATCGATGGTGAACCATGGGATGGAAACGCACACTATGCTACCTCAAATGTTACTCACTATCTTTATGTTACTTACAGTCTTAATGCACTAGATGAAAATCCTATATTTCATACACAACGAATTTCTTCAGATCCTGTACAGGTTGGTAGCATATGTTTGAACAGTGGGGACTGCCGCTCAGATGATGGTGGCTCTAATCGTAATCTTCTAGACTTTAATGATTTACATATTGATTTAGAAGGCAGAGTTTACATCGGCTTTGCTGACGGATGTACTGGAACTTGTGCTTCAGGAAATGATACAACTCCGGCAAATTCAAGAGATAGGTTGGGATCTGTTTACTATCTAGGAAATGGTCCAAGTCTGTATGAATCGGTCGGCAATTTAACTGAGTTTTATCCAAGTGATTTAGGAGAATCAACCAAAAACTCGCTAATACCAATGTTCCTTGTTGGAATGTGTATTTTACCAAGTTCATTCAAGAGATTCAGACTATAATCTTCGTCTGTAATTAAGTCCTACGATAGCCAGAACAGAGACGATTGGCATCATAATATTAGAAAATTCGGGAATCGCACT
>Ga0114997_10001759_pt1 | contig 17759 bp, 16 predicted proteins | sample ArcticOcean_MG_C_2_FD_87045 | JGI IMG/M metagenome (GOLD analysis project Ga0114997, IMG submission 87045) | Marine microbial communities from western Arctic Ocean - ArcticOcean_MG_CB4_136 | ecosystem: Environmental > Aquatic > Marine > Oceanic | place: Arctic Ocean: Canada Basin | collected...
CAGAGGAGGGAAAAAAAAGTAAAAGAATATGAAAATGGCAGTCAAGTCAAAAAAACAGACGAAAATTCTTCATTCAATTCACTGAAAAGAATTGAAAGAATTGAGAGACACACGAAAATCAAATCATGAACGACACGGCGGACGAAGAGCACGCCGGAAGAAGACAAAAAGAAGAAGAGGACGAAGAGGAGTGGACCACGGTCGTGCAAAACGCGAAAAGGAAAAAGAATAAACCGCCTTTGAGTAAAGGAGGAGGAAAGAAGTCGAATGAATTTGAATCCATTAACGACAACATCATCGATTCTAACAATAATAACAGCGCGCAAAACTCACGGAGAAACTCTTTCAACGTCGAAGAACAACACAAAAAGAAGTTTAACAACGCGAAAGGTGGAGGAGGTGGAGGTAGAGGTGGGATTAAAAGCGTGAACTCGTGGGACGCGTTGTTGAAGCAGAGAGATGAAGATGAAGATTCGGACGAGGAAGAGGAGGCGTTTGAAGACGCGAAGGAGGAGGGAGCCGCCGAAGGAGAGGAGGACGGAGAAGAAGAAGACGACGAGGAGGAGTTGAAACAACGGAAACAGAGGCGGAAGGAGAAGAAAAAACTGCGGAGGAAGATGAAAGCGGCGCAGCAACAGATGCAGACGGAAGAGACGAAGGAGGAAGGAGAGGCGTTGGAAGAGCGGAGCGTCGCTGTATCTTCTGAAGTTTCGGCGACTTCGAGGAGTAAACTCCCAGGCGCGAGTAGTAGTATTCAAAAGGACGACGACGATACTGTGACGACAATGAAAAGGAACTCGGAGAGTCACGGGTCGTTGAACTCGTTAGACGAGGACGAAGAAGAAGAAGAAGAAGAAGAAGAAGAAGAAGAAGAAGAGATGGACAACAAAAACAACGACGACAACGACAGCGAAGAGTGGAAGACGGTGGAAAGCAAGAAGAAGAAATCGGGTTCGTCGAACTCGGCGTCGGCGTCAAATTTAGCTAAAACGGCCTTGTTGCGAAAGAATTCAGGGACGACGGAATTGACGTCGATGTCGTCGTCGTCGCAACATTTACAGGAGGAAGAACAACGCCGTGGCGGTAAAAACAAGCAGAAAAAGAAAAAGAAGAAAAGCAAGTCGACTAAAAAGTCAGGAGAAGAAGAAGGAGAAGAAGATAAAGGCGGTTCATCGTCCGGGTATTCTTCCGAACCGGAGTCGCCGTTAGGCACGGATAGCTCGTTTTCGCTCTCTACGCCGAATGCGAATTCGAGTCAGGAGAACATCGCACACATGCGAATGCTGGAGAAGAAGTCGAAAGAAGTAAAAACAGCAACAACTACATCAATATCAACCGCTACGACACCGACAAGAAAGAAGACGAAAAGCGCCGTCGAGGAGATTGCACAGATGATCACGAAGAACGCCGCGTTCAATTCCGACGACGACGATGATGTCAGCGAACGACGCAGGAAGCAACACGAACGAGACAAATCGCCCACTCGCTTTCCGAGCACGGAAAAACTCATCGTATTCCCGCCGAATTTGACTTCATCGACTTCGCCGGTCCATCGACCGTCGTCGCCGTCGTTAGCGCGCGCGAGGCGCGAAAGCGACGAGAGTGGTAAGATTAACGCGTTACGAAGACAACTGTCCTCGGCGTCCAGACAACAGCAACAGTTACAACAACAACAACAAAGAGGCCATCACGGGCACACGCTTTCCTCCGAACGCACTTTCTCGGAAGATTTACCCTTAGTGCCCGGTCGATGGGCGCATTTTGTGAACAAATTAGACGAGTGGGTGTATTTCTTCACCGACGTGTTTTGGAAATCTTTAGGCGCATTTTTGAGCACCATTTTAAATTGGTTCCGGGGAGGCACGAGTAAGAAAACCGAAGAAGCGCAACGAAGAGCGAGAGCGAATTTGAAGCGCATACGCAAAGAAAACTCGAGTCAAAATTTACTTCATCTGTCGCAACAATCGACCGGAAGAACGCCTACGTATACGAGCGGTTCAGATGCTGGATATTTAACGCCTCCGTATCTCCCCTCGATGACGGGTGGCGCGAAAGCGCCGCCGGCGCAGCTCAGAACACCCGCGATGAATCCGAAGAAATATAGCGGCAAAGACCAAAAAGATAATTTTGGCTTGGACAATCGAGCGATATTGAATCCTTACTTGGGTTGTTTTGGCGGCGCGGGCGACCGCGCGCCGAGTTTTCGACGCGCAATCGTCCCGGAAGAGGATCCGTTTGCACACAACGAACTCGTTTCATGCGTCGGGTGTTCGAAGACGAACGTTCTACCAAACGCAAAAATCGTCGCCACCGGTGGTTGGGACGGGACTATTCGCAGTTGGCGATGGAATCCAAACGTCGGTTTGTCCGGCGGCCACTCTTTATCGGGGCACACCGACCGCGTTGAGTTTCTCTCTATTGCAGATTATAGCAACGCCAGCGCAGGCATAATTCAAAAACCTTTCTTGTGCGTGTCCGGTGGTAGAGATAACACCGTTCGAGTTTGGGATTTAGAACGATCGCGTGAAACGCGAAAGATGTACGTCTTCGATGCCGTCACGTCTGGCGCTGTCGATTGGCAATCGGCGACCATCGCGGTTGGCTCGAGATCCGGCGCGCTCGGTTTGTGGGATTTAAACACTGGTCAGAAAAGAGCGAGTATCCGAGGTCATCAAAACGACGTCACGTGCGTGATTAGCTACAACGAACCGTCTTTGGATGGCGCTGGTTTGTTTGTTTCAGGAGGTGCGGACGGTGTCGTCAAAGTCTGGGATCCGAGGCAAGAAGTTGCCGCGGCGACCATGACTGGGCACAGACGCCGCGTTTTTTCCGTATGCGCCGGACCTCCCGGAGTTATTTTCGCCGGCGATTTCTCCTCCTCCGTAAAAACGCACGTGTTAGCGAGACCGTCCGCGAGACCTCGTGATTTACCAAACGCGCCAAGAATCGACGGGTGCGAAGCGCCCATTTCCGGATTAGAGTATTGCTCTTTACCAAACGCCACGCCGAAAAGCGCGACGAATCAGAGAAACTTACAAAGCGGCCAACCCTCTGGAGTGTTGGTTTCCACCGCGGCGTACTTTCCACCTTCGCAAAAGAGTAGAGAAACCCCGCTATCGAAAGCAGTTTCGAACATTGCGAGCACTTTGTTGTTACGTAAGACGTCCGCGAACGCCTCGTCGGACCATCACAAAGACGACCTCCCGGTGCTCGAAACCGCCACCAGCGGCCAAAGCCAAACGTCCACCTTATCCAGCGCTACGACCATGGGTGTCTCCGGATATTACGACGACGATGACGACACTTCCAACGACTCCGACGACTCCGACTCCTCCGACGCCCCTCTCGGCCTTCTCCACGTCCGGTGCGTCGACGGCCAAGGCGTCGGCCTCTCCGGATCGCTCTTCGTTGAACGCGAAGAAGGCGAAGTCGTCTTGGACTCCGACGTCGACATCAACGGCGGCTATCTCTACTCCTTACCAGGCACGGAAGGACTCCTCACGTGCGCAGCAATGAGCGCTAACGAATCCACCTCTGAAGTCTCCATCTTCGCCGGCGCCGCCTCGGGCGCCGTCTGCGCTTGGTCCCAAGGCGGCGGCTTAACCGGCTTGAAACCGGAAACAAATAAAGACCTCGCGGAATACAGCGACGACGAATTTCATAAAGATTGGATGATGAATCATAAAACCGATGGGTTTTGGAAGTCGGAATTCAGTGAAAGCGTCGACGTCGGGTGCGAGAAGTATTCCGTAGATTAATTAATTGCAAGTTGTATTTTTATGTTTTAGAATCGCGGTTTTCTCTTATGAAACCCTAACTCGTAATTTACTCCTCGTTGTGTCAACTCAAAAGATTTACCCAACAACGAGAAAGACGAAAGAGTTTTCCCAAAACGCGCACACATCCGAAGACAGATCTCTCTCTCTCTTTGGGGTGAAAGAAACAGCATCGAGAGAAGAATACCTCGTCGCATTTTATTATCGTTTAATAAAAGAAGCGCTCGATCTTCTTCTTCTTCTTTTTTTTATCATCATCATCATCACAAACGTCTATTCGTTTTCACATCTAACATTCAGGATTCCCCTCGTCGTTTGACTCGAGACGATAAAAATGGCCTCGGACGATGATGATCTGGGAGATTTGAGAGCAAAGATCGACCGCAAGGCGGAAATCGCATGGTTCGAAAAATATCGCGCGTTTTGCGTGACCTTCGGAACGTTCGGGAACCTTCGAAACGTCGTTAGATTTGATGACGCTGGTGTGAAAAATCCAAGAAACTTGAAGGAGGAGGAGGAGGAGAGTCCGTTGCTGAAACTGTTTCAAACGCCCGATTTTATCCATATTTTCTTCGGTGATTACGAAAAACATGAAAAAGGATTCGCCGAACGTGGGGCAAAGTACGACGTTCTCGCGAACGAGCGCGTCGGGAAGGGCGCTTTGCTCAATCAGACGGACGCGATCTTGCTCGCGTGCGCCAGCGAAAAGATTCGGTTGAAGTTATTGGCGAACGAGAAGACAAAATGTTTCGTGAAAAACGCCATTTTGAAACCGTTTGAAATGAGGAATCCAATAATTGCCGCGCAGGCGTGGTATGCGTTCAAGAAAAGCGCGGTAATGATCAACGCCACGGAGAGAAAGAGGCAAAAATTGACGTACGACTTTTGCAACGCGTTGGACAGAAATCCGTACAATCCAACGTTGCTCGCATTTTTGGTGAGAGAGGCGAACATTGACTACGTTTCGCGCGCGCAGAGAGTGCTGGCGCAAGAAACTCGATGAAAGTTGTTGAAAGCGCTGACGGGTGGCGACCCCACCACTGTCCAAGTAGTCCCATCGTATACGCTCAGCGAACAAGGCTACTCGGACAGCGAAGAGGAGGAAGCCGCGCTTGAAGAGTGGAAAGAACTCGACGCACAAATTCCAGTAATGACGCCAGAAATCTGGAACACAATTCCACAAGAAGCCAGAGACCAAGGACTGTCCATGATGAATGCGATAAAAGCGATGAACGTGATCGACGGCTTTGCCCGGGAAGCGGCAACGCGAGCGGGAACAGCCGCCCAGACGACGACGACGACCGCGGGCGCAAAGAAGAAGAACGCGGAAAAAGAGCAACAAAAGCCGAAGAAGAAGAAGGAAAACCCGTTCAGAGGCATGTTTGACCGCTAATAAGAGTCGTTTGAACATGCGCCTCGCGGAAGAGAGAGAGAGAGAGAGAAACAACACTTAAATTTTGCAACACACACAACCCTCAGAAAAAAACCACCTCGAAAGCGCTTTATATACCTAAAGAAGTTCTCCTTTTGCGAAGAAGAGAGAAGAGGACGACGTAAACGACGACAAAAACAACAACAACGTAATAATACTAATAATGTTCAAAAAGTTTTCCTTGGAAGACTTCCACGGGTCCACGCAGATCAAATCCTCCGTCCAACGCGCGATTCGATCGAAAATCGCCGAACAGTTTCCCTCCTTGCGTTCCAATCGTTTGGTCAAGGATGAAGACGAGGACGAAGAAAAACGCCGCCAAAAACGCCGCGCGTCGTCGGATTCAGATTCAACCTCGTCGTCAGAGGAGGAGGACGAAGAAAATGGGCCGACGCCGTTAGATTTGTTGTTGCCGAAAAAGAACGCGGAAATCCGAGTCGGGAAGTTGGAGAACAAAGTGACTGTCGTTTTAGTGGGAAACGAACCTTTATTCTTCCAAACGATGAAAGACGGTCCGTATTACCCAACCTTAAAAGTCCTCCACCGATTCCCACGAATGATGAAACGATTACGAACAGACAAAGGAGCGATTAAATTCGTGTTTAAAGGATCAAACATCATGTGCCCGGGATTAACGAGCGCAGGCGCGACCATGCACGACGAGGTGGAGGAAGACGAACCCGTAGCGATATACGCGGAAGGGAAAGAGCACGCGTTAGCGGTCGGGACGTGCGTTATGAGCGCGGAAGCTATGCGAAGAGAAAATAAAGGCATCGGGGTGGAGTTGTGTCACCATTTAGGCGATGGGTTGTGGGACTATCTGTCCAAGGTGCACGAGTAGTTCTTAGTTTTATTATGCGAGGATGATGCTACCGTATTACGTCTTAGTTATTATATTCAAAAAAATCTAGTGCACGAGAAGAGCGCTTCTTCTCGTACTAATCGCTCCCTCCGCTCATCTCTTTACCTCCCCCGCTACCTTTCCCGTACGTTTGCTTCCCCCACGAAAACGGCACGTATTTATGTTTAATCATGTGTCTCAACTGCTGCTTCATCGTCATCGTGAACAACATGATAAAATACATTAACAATATCGGCCAAAACACGGGCACGTCAAACACCGGGAAGAAGGTCATGGAGAAGGATACGAGCAAGCTCTTCGCGGATTTGACCCAAAACTTAAACTCTGGCAGTTTTCGAACGAATGGTCTGCAACAAAAGTAATAATGAAAAGAGAACCGGTCAGCGACGGCAACGGCCATGCGTATATACACGCGCGTCGATAAAATCAAACGCGTCGATATCCGCGCTCGAATATCATCGCAAAAACGCGACGAAGCGGAAAAGAAGAAGAAAAACGAGAAAGAGACGATACACAAAACCGCGTCGTCGGCGCTAAACCTTTTCTTCTTCGAGCGCATGCACAAACTCTCTCCTAAATAAAACGCACCGGTACTCTTCGTTATTGCTGCTCGGCAAAGTCGGCCCTTCACTCGCACTCAAACTTGGGTCTCTCGCCGGCGATAAAAACCCAATCATTAAGTTCAGGTTATAAATCCCCAAACCATACGTCACGATGTAATACCCGTGGACGAAATACGCTCTCAGAGTGTACACAAGCGCGAGAAAAACCCACAAGAGCCATCTGTGAAAGGCAAAAGGGACGGATCGGTCCAACAGTCGTTGCATCCGTTGCGAGGATTGGATTCTGAGTTTTGCGAAGTAATCGTTCCTGTCTGGGTCTTCAGAGGCGCCGTACGCGAATGATTCTGACATTTATTTACTTTATATCTTCTGAGTATGTGCGCCTTCTCTTTCAAGCGAGCAATCAAGCGAGCAAAGTTGTTATGTGTGATGTGTAATCTCTTATCTCGCGCGCGCGCGTGTAAACTCTCACGCGTTTTTTTGAAGTGAAAAAATTTAATTGACTGAAAAAAATCAAAAAAAGAAGTTGTGGATTTTTTCCCTCTTTTCCTCCTTTCCAACACTGCTTTTGTTGAGATACATATCACACGCTCTGTTCTCCTCCTCCGAAACAGCGAGAACGAGAGAACAACACAACCTTCTTTCTTTCTGCTGGCTGCTTTTCTTGCCCTCTGCCTTTTGTGTTGTTGTTGCTTTTTTTAAAACACAAAAAAAATATGATGGAAAAATTGGAATTCGAAGACGAAGGAGGAGGAGAATCATCGGAGGAGGAAACGGCGTCGTTGCTCGCGTGGATGTCGGCGAAAAAAGAAGCGATGCTGGAAGAAGAAGAGGAGGATGAAGAGGATGATTCGGTGCCTCGGCAATTGCCACCGAAACTTTCCCCGATGATATCTTCAACAACGTCTTCGATTGGTTTTAGAAATAGAGGGGAAGTGTTGACTCCAGCGAGCACCGTATTAGGGGAAGAGGCGGGGTGTTCTTCGGAAGAGGAAGAGGAAGAGGAGTTGACGTTTACGACGAAAATGGATGATGATGCGAACAAGATCGACGAGGAGTACTTCGCCAGCGCGACGACGAATAAGAATACGAGTGGTGTTTCGGCGGAAGCAACGACGACAACGGTAAACAAGCGGTTAGACGGGATGACGCTGAATAGAGAAGAGGAGGAGAAGTACATGCGAAGGAATCCGCGACCAGGGGTGGTATCGTCGTCAGCGGCGGCGTCTTCGCCGTGGGAGGAGGAACGTGGGAAACCGATGATACTTCCAGAGGCGAAACCGATTGGGAGTTACCCGATGACGGATTTGGAGAGGAGGACGTTGGAGTTGCGCGCGGATCCCGCGGCGAAGGACGATTTGGAGAGAGCTATTCATCTGGCGATGGAGAGAGCGACGGGGGCGCCAGTGAGCGCGAGCGGCGCGACGGTACCGATAAATGGTAGTGCTGGGAAGATAGTGGTGAGCAAAGACGTGGAAAAAGAAGAAGAAGAAGAAGAAGAAGAAGAAGATTTAAAGCGCGCCGCCGCTCATAGTAGAAAGCTCGCCTTGCAATATAGAGATTTTAGAAGTGTAGAAAACGTCGCGGAAATCAGGGAAAGCGCGACGAGGGTGAAAACGTGGTTTCGCGCGCTCGGCGTCGAGCTCAACGAAAGCGTGTTGGTATCCGTCAGAGATGACGACGAAAACGAGATGGACACTTTTGCTCGAGCGTTGACCAAAGCTGCCACGGATGGGAGTTTGTTGAAAGAAATCGTAGAATCCGAATCAAACGTTCGCATTCCATCGAGCGTCTTTGCGGCTTCTTCGTCGATTACGGAAGGCGTTTTGAAACATTTGCGAACGGTTCCAGGTGTTAAACCGCGGTTTTTGTGGTGCCAAGACGAAATCGAAACGGGCGTTAACGTCGAAGCGACGGTCGGTTTGTTCGATGATATCAGAACGTGCGGGAGATGGCGCTAAAAAATCACACTACATTTGTTTTTACTATTATTGGACTTTTTGCGCGCCTCCTCTTCTTCTTCCAAGCCTACCCGTTCGAGAGAGTCTCGGAAAGAGAAACCAAAAAAAACAGTGTTCGCCTTTGGTCCGTTCAAACACCGCTTTTACCCTCGCCTCTTCCACGTGCTTACTCAATCCCGACGCGTCTCTCGCCATCGACTCGGAACTCCCGCCGCGCTCTTCTCTTTCCCGTTTCGCTTTTAAAGACGCGACGTAAAATTCGCCTCGTTTGACCGCCATGTACGTTTGGTAAAATAAACCAAACGTGAGAGGAGTGATGGTTGCAGTTGCTAATACGACTATACACCACGTGCCAATCCACGTGTCTTCGCACGCACTCACGTATTTCAAAGCGAAAGTGCAATACTGTATGAGCGCTCCGGTTGACATCGGGAAATGCCCTATGTGTTCGTACGTGTTCTTGCCAAAGTTGGAATATTTATCCGTGCCACGCATAACTCTCTCGTACGGTTTCATAAACGTCGCTCTTTGCGACGTGAACGGTAACAAAATGGCAACGGTAAACGCCAACGCGCATCCCAACGAACACCACAAGCAAAAACACGTAAACGCTCTCACGTTATGTTTGCCGACGCAGTTTTGTAAAAACGGACAGTGGTGGTCTAAATCGACTATGCACTTATTGCACGTGGAGCAATGAGAGGTCCCAAACGGTTTCACGTCATCACATTTGATGCAATACGCGCAATTTCTAAACGAGTCTCGAGGCACGATGGTCGTCGGATGTCTCGACGTTGTCTCCGTACCGTTTTCGATATCCGTCTCAGTCTCGTTCTCCAGATTTTGACGTTGCTGCTGACACCACGGCACCGGCATAATCCCATTCCGGTTACTATTTCTATCAATATTATTACGTCTACCACCACTCTCTACGTCTTCCTCGTCGCTTTCGCCTTCGCTCCCACTCATACTCCCTTCCCCATCCTCTCGCAACTGGCGAATGCTCTTCGGCCGCGAAAGAATCGACACCGCGTAGTTCCAATAAATGTTCGCGCACGCGAACATCAACAGGCATCTCAATCCAAAACTCATCGCCAAATCCATCATTCCCGCGTTCGTGTTCGTCCTTTCCATCATATCACCTTCGATTAATACTCTTTCTCTTTCCGTCGTCAACTTTGGAATGGACACTTCGTACGTCCTCGAGACTAAATAATACACCAAACACACGACGGTTGGTATTAAAATCCGCCCCATCGTTCTCGCGAGACATCTCGCCGGCAAAACGAGACAAAACTCTTTCATTCCTCTGCCTTTGCATCCTCTGCATCCTCCTTTTCCTCCTCGCGCAAAAGCAGCCCCGGCAGAAGACTCGAGCGAAGAATTAATCGCCCCGCAGTGCCCGCACAAAAACCGGGGGGCGAGCTTCTTCGGGAGATTGGATTTCTCTCCGTCGTCGTCGTCATCATCATCACCTAATAAAGGAGGAGGTTGCAATCGCGCCGAGCATCCCCAACACCGGACGAACGAAACTCCCTCTCCTCCTCCGAGTGGTGTTGTTTTTGGTCGATGCATCACAGATGTCGCATGTTTATCATGCCGTTTTTTATGATGTAAATCGATTCATTCTCTTCAGAATTTCATCGCTCTCGGGAAAGAGAACAGCTGTCGTCGAAACAACGCGGGGTTTCAGCGATGATGACGGCGACGACGAGGAGGTATCTCCTCGTCAGGCATCTCTCCTCCTCGCATACAAGCGGGAAAGGAGGTGGAGCACGCGCGCTCATCGGTAGGGGCTTTTGGAGGAGTCAATATCATCATCAATGTGGGAGCTTTACTAAGAGCGCTTTCGTCGTTTCCCGAGAAGGATTAGTGTTTTGGAGAGGATTCGCCGCGCAGAGTAGTAATACCAACACGCGCAATGGCGGAAGGAACCAGGCGTTTTCGAGTTCTTCATCTGTATTGTCTTCGAACAAAAGCGCTTTGAGCAGCAGCGGGGGCGAGACAGACGACGACAGTGATGATGAGAACAAGAAGAAGAACAACTACTCAGAGATGAGAGAAAAAGAAGAGCAAAAACGAGGACTAATACTGCGAGAAGAAGAAACATCCGAAACATCCTCCTCCTCCTCTGTGACAAACAAAATCGTAAACATTCCAAACGCGTTATCCGTGGGTCGAGCGATATCCGGTCCAGTCATATCTTACATGATCATCCAAGGTCCGGGCGTATATTCGAGCGAGCTCGTGTTGACGTCGATAGCGCTGGCGGGGATTTCGGATTACGCGGACGGGTACCTGGCGAGGAGATGGAACCAAACGAGTAATTTTGGTTCTTTTTTCGATGCCGCGGCGGATAAGATTTTCGTCAGTTCCGTCGGGGTCGGGATGGCGTGGACTGGGCAGCTACCGGCGTGGATCGTTGGTCTGTTCGTGTTGAGGGATTGTGGTTTTTTAGCGAGCGGGTTTTGGCGGCGAGCGAACGCGCTCAAGTTTGAAAATTTGACGTGGCGACAGTATTTTGCCATCGACACGGTGAAGAGAGAGGATGAAAGGGAGGACAACGGAGTCGCAGAAGAGAGTGGTAGTGGTGAGAGCAGCAGTAGCGTGGAGAAAAGCGATTGGGAAGCGTTCAACTCCACGGAAAAGTGGGAACCGCTCTACGTCGGCAAAGTCGCCACGGCGTTACAAATGGGTCTCCTCGCTGTCGCGTGCGGGCAAACGCTCGACCACATCCCGCTCTTCTTCGACACGTACGAGACGCAAAAGCAAGTCATTTCCACCACGACTAAAAACTTTGCCCACTTCACCTTCGCCGCCACCGCCTACGCCACCGCACGTTACGCCAAAGCGTACTTCTCGCACCCCGGATGGAAAGAACTGAAACAAAAGCGAGAAGAGAGAAGAGAAGAGAGAAGAGATTACGTCCGAGCGAGCGTTCGCGATATTCGAGATTCCGCGAAAACCAAGTACGATTCGTTTAAACAAGTGAGCAAAGAGAAAATTTTAAAGGCACGCGAAACCGACCGACAAAGACGACAGAGCGCGGCGTTCAAGCGACACAGGCAACATCAACATCAGCAGCAGCAAGAGACGACGACATAAAGCGTCGCCGAATATTGAGTGCGTGACGATTGTTTTTAGACTGAAGGCATCAAGGAGCGCAGAAAGTATCTTCGGGAATAGTTCACATTAGTTATTTAGTTAATGAAGCATATTAGGAGCAGCAGCAGAGTAAATGTATTCGTCCCATCTTTCCTCACACCCCCGACGAAAAACGACACGCGCGCGACCCGCGAGAGAGAGAAGAAATGCACGAAGCGAGTTTACCTCTCGACGAAGCCGCGAAAACTGCCTTATTCCACGCGCAAAACGCCGTCCTCCACTGCAAACAAAGTTGGAAAGAACTCAAAGACGCGCTCGGGAAAACGACGAGAAATATCGCAGAAAACGTCGACTCGAAAGCATGCGAAACGTATTTTCTCAAGCTCGAGGAATCGATCAACCACGTCGAGAGGACGTACGAAGAGGTGAAACGAGACGCTATTTTAGCGAACATGCTTCGCGAAGCGAGGGAATCGAGACCGCCGTTCGTTTTGACCGCGAAAATTCCAAAGGAAAGGAGCAAGTTCTTTGGGAGTTCGCTCGGGAATTTGCTCTCGCATTACGAGGGGAGATTTACACAAAAAAAGGAGTTCTTTGAAGGCGCGGAGAAAAAAATGAAAAAAATGATTGGCGGAATGACACCTTACGACGGCTCTGTGATCGCATACGCGGTGGATGAACGCGGGAAACGAATCGGGTTCAACGCGTTCGAGGTGAACGAGAAGTGTCACGTGGTTAAAGTTATATCGAGCGGGAATTTTGAGTGTCGAGCGCCGTGGGACGGGTGGAACATTGAGAGTATTTTAGAGTTGGAGATTGGGCCGGACGACTGGAAGAAGAGGGAGGAAGAGGAGAGAGAAGAAGAGGACGAGGAGGTGGTGGAAGAGCCGACGAAGAAGAGAGCGAAGAAGGTTGCGAACGCGAAGAAGAGCTGGACGGACGGACCGGGGAACGTTGACGCGAAAAAAAAGGACGAGGATGCTTCTTCTTCGATCGCGTTGGAATTCGCGAAAGTATCGCTGCGGAAAAAGAGCGTCGCTGAAATGGTCGGAGAGAAGAACGAAAAGAAAGTGTTCGAGAAGTTTACGAAAATGGCGAGAGAGAGGGCGAAGGAAAATATCAAAAAGTATTGCGGCGACGACGGGAAGAAAGGCGCGGCGGTGATGGCGTTGGCGATGTTGTTGGAATGGTTTGAAGATTTTCACACGACGAGTAGAGCGGCGAAGAAAGCGAAAGAACGCGACGATAACGGCGGCGGAGGAGGTAGCGAGATGGAAGCCGATCCGAGAACGTGTGGAGTGGAGGTGCAAAAACGGTACTTACCGGAGTATTACAAGGATAGCGAGACGAAAAATATGACGTACCAGGACGTCGCGAAGCAAGAACAAGCAAAGGAGAAGAAGGGGGGGAAAGCAGAGGAAGGAGAAGAAGAGGAAGAAGGCGAGGTGAAGGAATAACAATGTGTACAATATGTAGTAGATAGAAATAGAAGTTAAAAAAATGTAGACACACAAGCAGCGCGTAACTCAATAGAAATTGCAAAGTGCTTTACTACTAGTAATGATAGGTAGTGCGATTAGATACTACTACATGGTGAAACAAACTACACACAATTTTTCTACAAACCGTCGAGGTAATCCATCTTCTCGTCAATGGTCAATAAACTTTCCTCGTCCAGCGTCCAACCCATGGCGTTTTCGATATCCGCAATCTGTTCGACTTTCTTCACACCTGGGATTGGAATGGTGCCTTTAGCCACGCAATAATTCAACATCACCGATACGCTAGATTTCCCTCCGCTGTTCACTTGACCGATAAAATCGCAAAGTTTATTCATTATGACATATTTCTCCGCGATTTCCGTCGTCTTCAACGCCTTCAAAGGCGAATACGCAACCACCTTCACGTCTCGATCTTGACAACTCCGCAACAATCCTTCCTTTTCCGCTTTCCGATTTAAAATTGAATACTCCACTTGATTTGACGCCAACGGGATCCCCCTCTTATCTAAAATATCGTACGCTTTTTCCAACTGCTCTTTGTTATAGTTGCTCACGCCGACCGCTTTGGTCAGTCCCAAATCTAAACTCTCCTCGAGCGCGCTCATCAAAACTTCCTGCGAGAACGACGGAAACGGGAAATGAATCGACCACAGGTCCATCGGTCGATTGTTCATTCGTTTCACGCTCTCCTTCCCGGCTAGAACTAAGCTTTCCTTCCCGAGTCGAAATCCGCCACCTAACAACGCGTTCGTCCATGGAATCGTGAACACTTTACTTCCAATCACGACTTCCGATTCGTCGTCCTCCTCCGCTTCCTCCTCCCGACACCTCGACAAGATATGTTCGCTGCTCTGTTCAAATTTTGTATTCTTATACCCGTACACCTCCGCGGTGTCGAAAAAGTTCACCCCGCATTCCCTCGCTTTTCTATACGTCTCTTTCAAATCTTTTTCTCGGTACGTCTTATTGAATCCGTAGCTCTCGTCGCCCCATGAAATGGTCCCGAGGCCGATTTCGGATACCGGGAGATTTTCATGTCCATCGACGGTTTTTAGATACAACGACTTCGAATTAGATGACATCGCGCGACAGACCCCCTTTTCGACGATGATTTTGCTCGTTTTTCTTTGTTGTTTCGTAAAAGGCATTCTGCTGCTGCTCATGCTGCTGCTCGGCAGCAAGGATTGAGGAGACCGCATCCCGGGGAAAGACTTTGTGTTTATGTTGTGGATAAAACTCTGGAGAAAATCTCTTCAGAGCGAGAGAGAAACATGACGCCGGAGGAACAGCAACACCGGGGTCCTCGCGGAGGAGGAAAAGGAGACGAAGAGCGTTCTCTTCGACGGAAAATCCTCGGTCACCGCGCTATTCTCAAACGCGCTCGAAAGATGACGCGCATCGCGTTTGATGCGTGGACATCCGCCGTGCATTTGAGGAAGACATTGGAGCGAGCGAAGCGCAAAATGGAAACGCGCATGCGTCGGAAACTCATCAAAGAGTGGCACTTGACGACGGTGAAAGCGAGAAACCAGAGGGAGGACAGAAAGAGGGTGATGAAAACGACGTTTCGACTGTGGAGGATGAGTTTGAGAGTGAAAGATGACGAAGAAGGAGGAGAAGATGGGACACCGGCAACGACGCCAAATCGTAACGGTCAAGAAGAAGAAGAAGAGGAGAAGAACTTTTCACTCCTGCGAAAGATGTTTCATCGATGGCAAATATCCGCGCTGACGAAAAAACGAAACGAGCGAGAGAAGGAATTCGTGAAGGTGGAAGTTCGAGAGCGAGTGTTGGGAGAAAACGCGAAGGAGATGAAATCGCGATGGAAATCGGAGGCGAGGAAGAAGAGAGCGTGCGAAGACGCGTTGAAGGCGTTGCGGAGCGCTGCGGTGAAGGAGTTAGAGGGTGAGAAAGAGAATGCGCGCGATCATCGTAGAGATGGTGGTGAGTATGAAAATAATATTAATAATAGTAATAACGGCAAAGAAGCGGACGAGAGGACGGAGCGCTTAAATAAGAGACGGGAGCGGTTGCGAGAGGCGTTGATGAAACAGAAAGGGCGTTTGTTGGAGGAAATCCAAAGAGAAGAAAATCGCGAACGGATACGAGCGCGGTTCGGGAGCTAGATAATGTCTTTAGTACACAATATATAGCAAAAGCAATAGCGCGATAGGAAAATGTGAAGTACTTAGTAGGATATTTTTATTTAGAGCTAAAATTTAGTAATCGTCGTAGGAGGGACGAACTTTCTTCGGCGGCGCGGACAAGAAGTCGGTATACTCTTGCGCCGGCGCTTTTTGCCACTTGTTCTCCGCCCACAAGTCCGGAGTCAAGAACTCGTACGTAGATCTCAACGCGAAGTACGTCGCCTTCACAAAGTTACCCAACGTTCTCGTGTGGCCTCTGGAGCACGTAAACACGTCGTGAATACCCGCCATGACTAAAACCTTCTTCGGCGTTTGCGCGGCAACAACACCAGTACCCTTCGGCGCCGGAATCAAACGAATGTGAACGGAACCGCACTTGCCGTGAACCTTAGTCGACACGGTGTGCGGCGCGCCGAGCGCGGCGCCCCAATAGCCTCTTCTCACCGGAACCATGTTCAACTTGGCCAAAATCATAGACCCTTGAATAGAGTGCGCAACTTCCTTGCACGCTTTCACGCCCAAACCAATGTGACCGTTGCTGTCCCCGACGACGACGAACGCCTTGAATCGCATGCGTTGACCCGCGGAGGTTTGCTTTTGCACCGGCATGATCTTCATGACTTCGTCCACCAAGTTGGCGCCGATGAAGTAATCGACGATTTGGTACTCTTTGATCGGGATGGAGTGGAGGTAGATTTGCTCCAGCGATTTGATTTTGCCCTGTTTAATAATAGTAGAATAATAATAAAGCGTTTTGGTGAGCGTGACGTCTTCGCATCGATGAAACCGGGAGGACGTTTCGAAAATCCTCGCGCTGACGCAAAAGCCCTCTCGTCTGGGTCCTAAAACGCAAAGACGAAGGAAAAAAAACCGCGCGGAAATCGCGCGCGATGACCACGTCGCGACTCGCACATCCACATAAAAATGCCATCAAAACATCCCTCCGTAACTTCCCGAACGAAGCGCATCCACCCCGCGCTCGTTTTCGCTCCTCCTTCATGGCGTCTCTCAATATATACAAAAACAAAACGTACCGCTTGGACCAATCTCCCTAACTTTGTGCACGGCGTCCAGACGTCTTTCTCGTCTTTCCCACCTCTGCCACCGCGACCACCGCGACCACCACCGCGACCACGACCACCTCGGTCGCCGCCGCGACCGCCACGGTCACCACCGCGACCTCCTCGGTCGCCGCCGCGGCCAAAACCGCGCGAAAATCCACCTCTGTCGGATGATTCTTCAGCCATTTTTTTCCTTGTGTGTTGTTTCTGCAAAAATTTGCGTGTGAGAAGTGAAGACTATGTGAGGCATTTTGAGAGCTTATTTATAAAATACGCTATTCTATGTCGCATATATATTCATACACATTACGCAAGTACAGAGCATCAACCACACTGGCATGTAGTGAAAGGAGTAGTAGTAGTATCAGTGGTTTTGTACGGATCATCATTCAATTCAGTCTTCTTTCAACTGCTTCCTGAGCGGGGACTGGCGGGAGAGCAAGCGCCAAGAGTTCACGCTTAAGCGGACGAAGTGAAACTGCGCGAGCGCGAACCAGGCGGCTTGGATGCCGAAACCGGCTTTTAAGGTGAACCCTAAACCGATCCAAGCGAGAAGGGCGTTTGGGACGTACGCCATGGACATGAATTTGGTATCTCTGCCAGCTAATAAGCATCCCTCGGAGGCCATGGAGCTGGTGTGTAAAAGCAACGCCAAGGAAGACACCGGGGAGATTTCTTTCATCAAAGCCGCGACCGTGCTGTCTGTGGTGAAGGAATACGGGAAGTAGACAGGAACGATTCTGGAGAAAACAGCGGAGAAACATCCGATGCACAGAGCGGCCAATAATAAGCGTTTGGCCATTTCGAACGCTCTCGTTTCGTCGCCTAACTGCGCCGGTAAGAACGTTTGCGCCGCTTGCGACACGCCGTCGCCGATCACCGCGAAGAAGAAGTACACGGTGAACATAACCCCGTTCGCGGCAGAAAATGCCGGTCCTAAAGCTGTTCCCGAACGAATCGTACTTCCGACGAAAATAGCTTTCACTAACGTCACGAAAAATACCGGTGAGGCAATCTTTCCAATTCGACTAATCGCCGCTAGACTCGGCAATCGCAAAGGCATCCGCAACGGCGGCGGCCCGTTTAACCGGTACCCCAAATCATCTTTTCTCGCGTCGCATTTCTTTCCTCTCGTAACCATCGCTCTGACGAACAACACGGTCACCACAATCTGCGCGAAAGTTGTCGCCCACGCCACCCCGGCGATCCCACCTTTCAAGAAAAACACCGCCACGAAGTCGCCGACGCCGTTGACCGCGGCGGCGACCAACGTCGCTTTTAAAGGCGTGTACGGATCTTCCGTTGCCAAGTGCGCGGATTGCATCACAGAGCACGCGATGGCCGCTGGGA
>Ga0114997_10001762_pt1 | contig 17744 bp, 15 predicted proteins | sample ArcticOcean_MG_C_2_FD_87045 | JGI IMG/M metagenome (GOLD analysis project Ga0114997, IMG submission 87045) | Marine microbial communities from western Arctic Ocean - ArcticOcean_MG_CB4_136 | ecosystem: Environmental > Aquatic > Marine > Oceanic | place: Arctic Ocean: Canada Basin | collected...
GATCTAAACATTTTATATGTTACTCCAGGATTAACTATCATGCCTGCACCAATAATAGATACTTTTGCAAGTTTATCATCATGTATTATTTCGTTATAATTTAGTTTCTGTTTATTTTTTTCAATTAAACTTAATGTTTTGCTTAGATCCTCTCTTTTAATAGTAAATGTAATATTAGCTTTCTTTCCATCAAGAGATGTATTTTGAATTACCATATCTATATTAATATTATTTTTTCCAATTGGCTCAAATATTTCGGCCGCAACTCCAGGCTTGTCCACAACACCTACAACAGAAACTTTTGCATTACTTTTAGAGTAAGCAATACCCGTTATAACTTTTTTATAATCAACTTCATTTTCAGAGACTATTTTTGTTCCAGGTTTTTCAGAAAAAGTTGATTTTACGTAAATAGGAATATTATCTATCATGGATGCCTGAACTGCATTTGGTTGCATAACTTTTGCTCCTAAAGATGCCATTTCAAGCATTTCTTCATAAGATATTTTTTCAATTTTTTTTGCTTTATTATTAATTGAAGGATCTGTTGTAAGCACTCCTTCGACGTCGGTATATATCTCACAAGAATCAGTATTAAAAAACTTTGCTATTGCTACTGCTGATAAATCAGAGCCTCCACGACCCAACGTTGTAATTCTGCCTTCGATAGAAACTCCTTGAAAACCAGCAACAACCGCTACACCACCTTTTGAAATATATTTTAGAACTTCATCGCTTTTAATTTTTATTATCTGTGAAGCGGTGTGATTACTATTTGTTATAATAGGAATTTGCCAACCTAGCCACGATCGAGCTTTTAGTCCTAGCTCAATAATAGCTCCTGATAAAAGTGAACTTGAAATCTGTTCGCCAGATGAAAGTAATACGTCTAACTCTTTATCATCAAAATTTTTACTAATTTGATTGGACTTATCCTTTAAATCATTAGTCACATTTGACATAGCAGAAACGACTACGATGATCTCATGACCTTCGCTATGTCTTTTTTTTATAATATTGGCAACTTTTTTAATCTTTTCAATAGTTCCAACTGATGTACCGCCGAACTTAAACACTAGTCTTTTCATGATAAAATATCTTATTTACTTTATATAAAATTTTATAATAAATACTCTTAATTATAAAAATGTACAAGTATATGTAAATAATTATTATTTTGACTACAGTAGATAAAAAAGAAATAGAAAAGTTTTCAAAATTGGCAAAAGAATGGTGGAATCCAAATGGAAAATTTAAGCCTTTGCACCTTTTTAATCCAGTTAGAATTGAATTTATTAAAAATAAATTAATTTCCCATTTTAATTTAAATTCAAATAGTGCAAAACCTCTAAAAAAATTAAAAATTTTAGATATTGGTTGTGGAGGAGGATTGTTGTCTGAACCACTTAGCGAGCTTGGAGCTGCTGTCACGGGAATTGACGCCTCATATAAAAATATTGAAATTGCAAAGTCACACTCTAAAGAAATGAAACTAAATATTAAATATATGCATTGCTCACCTGAAAATTTAAATTTTGAAAATGAATTTGATGTAATATTAAATATGGAGGTAGTCGAACACGTTTCTAATTTAAATTTATTTATAGAAAATTGTTCAAAATTAAATAAAAAAAAGGGTCTTATGATTGTTGCTACAATCAATAAAAACTTAAAATCATATATGTTTGGTATAATTGGCGCTGAATATATTTTAAGATGGTTACCTATTGGCACCCACGATTGGAATAAATTTTTAACGCCACAAGATTTGGAAAATATAGTAATTAATAATAATTTTATAATTGATGAAACTATTGGGGTTAAATATAATTTGCTTTCTAATAAGTGGGATACAAGTACCGATATATCTGTGAACTACATTTCAACATTTAAAAAAAATTAATTTTCTGAATTATCTGCCCAAGGTACAGTAACAACATCAATGCCCTCTTCTATTAATTCTGATGTTTCTTTTGGAGAAGCTTTTCCATATATTCCAGTAGATTTTTTATTTTCATAATGAATACTTCTAGCCTCTCTTGAAAAATCATCACCAACATTCTTACAATTTTTTTCTATATACTTTCTAAAATTTAAGAGTTTATTTTTTATATTTTTTTCTGCTTGAGTTTTTTTAGAAATCTTGTTTGATCTACTATATAAATTGGGTGACATGACTGACTTATTTACTGATGAAGATCCACACTGAATACATTTAACAAAATTTTTTTTAGATAGAGAATCAAATTCTAATGAACTTGAAAACCAACTCTCAAATTTTTTTCCGCATTCACATGTTAAATTATATTTTATCATTAGCTTTTATATTAGCTAAACTTGTTTAATAAATTAAGTACTAATTTCTATAATTAGCATTTATGTCAACATAATCCTGAGTAAAATCACATGTGTAGACCGTATATGAGGCTGCCCCTAAATTTAAATTTACTTCAACATCTATTGAATCCCACTTCATGTATTCCTTTAAATCTTTTTCATTATAATCTTTTGAAACTTTTCCCTGTTCAGCAACTAAGTAATCTCCTATTTTTATTTGAATTTTATTAACTACAATATTTTCACCTGATTTTCCAATTGCCATAACTATTCTTCCCCAGTTTGGATCTTCCCCTGCAACTGCAGTTTTAAATAAAGGTGAATTTGCAATTGAAAAGCCTATACTTTTTGCCATAGTCTCTGATCTAGATCCTTTAACTTTTATTGAAATAAATTTTTTTGCTCCTTCTCCGTCTACAACAATTTGTTTTGAAAGATTTAAACAAACTTTATGTAAACTTTTTTCAAAATCTTGTAGCTTAGGATCTAATACATTGTATATTTTTGAATTTTTTGCCTTACCTGTAGAAAATATAGCTACCATATCATTCGTGGACATATCGCTATCAACTGTAATGGAATTAAAAGTTGTTAATGTAACTTTTTTTAAAAGCGCCTTTAAAAAAACAGAAGGTATATTTGCATCAGTGAAAATAAAACCTAACATAGTTGCCATGTTGGGTGCTATCATTCCTGATCCTTTTGCTATTGCTGAAATTCTAACTAACTTATTTCCCATTTTACATTCTTCATAGGCTACTTTTGGTCTAGTGTCGGTTGTCATTATTGCACTAGCAGCTTTAAACCAGACAAATTTATTTTGCTCAGTTTTAAGTTTTTTGATTAATTCTGGAATTCTATTTTTAATTTTCAAGTGCGGAAATTCTTCTCCGATGACCCCTGTTGATGCAAAAAGTAAATCTGTTAACTTTATAACATCACTAACTCCTTTAGGTGTTTGTGATGATTTTAAAGTAAGTGCTTTTGATAATGCTTGCGCAACTTCTTTTAATCCTTGTGCTCCCTTTGTGCCAGTAAATGTATTAGCATTTTTTGTATTTACCATAAGCGCCTTAACAAAATGTCTTTTTACTTTTAAATTCCAATTTATACATGCGGAGGTAACTTTGGACGTCGTATATACTGCGGCAAAATTAGCTCCATCTTTAAAATAAAATAGAGTTAAATCATCTCTTCCATCGCCATATAAGTCTGCTGAGACTGCTGATATTTCAAGCCCTTCTATAGCCTTCAATTCTTGAAATTCACCCATTTTAGACATTTTAACTTTGGGATTAAGTAAATTTTTTAAGTTTATGGTCATTGCTATTTAAAAATCTCTATTATTGATTATATAAGTCTTATAGTAAAAAATATATTATTTATGTTAAACATTAGTAAATTTATAGGAAAATTTCTAAAAAACTCAAGTCAAAGAGATATTGATAAATTAAAGTTAATTGTCAAACAAATTAACAACTGGGAAGCAAAAATTAAAGATATTCCAGATGAAATGTTCCTGTCAAAAACTATTTAGTTTAAAAAAAGGATCAAGAATGGCGCAAAATTGGAAGAACTACTTCCAGAAGCGTTTGCATATGTAAGAGAGGCTGCAAAAAGATCTTTGGGTGAAAGACACTTTGATGTGCAATTAATGAGTGGCATTATCCTCCATCAAGGAAAAATTTCTGAGCAAAAAACTGGCGAAGGTAAAACCTTAGCGGCAACTTTGGCAGTTTATTTAAATGCTTTATTAGAAAAGGGCGTTCATGTTGTAACTGTGAATGACTTTTTAGCAAATCGTGATTCTGATTGGATGGGTAAAGTGTACAAATTTTTAGGTTTGACTGTAGGCTGCATCACAAATGAAATGGATGATGTTGAAAGAAAGAAAAATTATAGTTTTGACGTAACCTATGGAACAAATAATGAATTCGGATTTGATTACCTAAGAGACAATATGAAATATGATATTAAAGAAATGGTCCAAAGAGAACATTTTTTTTGTATAGTTGATGAGGTTGATAGTATATTAATTGACGAAGCAAGAACCCCATTAGTCATCTCAGGGTCTACCGAAGATAAATCTGACCAATATTATGTATGTAATAAATTTATAAAAGAATTAGACAAAGATGATTACGAACTAGATGAAAAAAATAAAAATGTTATGCTTTCAGAAAAAGGTATAGATAAAATTGAAAAATTATCAAATAAATTCGGTATACTTAAAAATAATAATTTTTATGATCCTCAAAATATTAATCTCGTTCATCATATGAATCAGGCTTTGAGAGCTAATTTATTATTTGCTAAAGATGTAGATTATATTGTTAGGGATAATAAAGTTCAATTAATTGATGAATTTACAGGCAGGGTTCTTGATGGACGAAGATTTTCGGATGGATTGCACCAAGCTTTAGAAGCAAAAGAAAAAGTAGACATTCAAAGTGAAAATCAAACATTGGCCTCTATTACTTATCAAAACTATTTTCGTTTATATTCTAAACTTGCGGGCATGACTGGCACGGCTTCCACTGAATCAGAAGAGTTTTTTGATATTTATAGGTTAGCAGTTGTTTCTGTTCCTACCAATCAAAAGATGATTAGAAAAGATTGGAATGATCAAATTTTTAGAACAGAAAAAGAAAAAAATAATGCAATTATTAATAAAGCTGTTGAGTGTAATAAAAAAGGTCAACCTGTTTTAATTGGAACAACAAGTATAAACAAGTCCGAAATCTACTCTGGTTTACTTAATAAAAAAGGAATTAAACATTCTGTTCTCAACGCTAAACACCATGAAAAAGAAGCAGATATAATTGCAGATGCTGGTAAATTTAATTCAATAACTTGCAGTACTAACATGGCAGGTAGAGGTACTGATATTAAACTAGGTGGAAAAATTTTAAATGGATCTAATGAAGATGAAAAAAATAAAATTAAAGAACTTGGAGGTTTATTTGTAATAGGCACGGAAAGACACGAAAGTAGAAGAATTGATAATCAGTTAAGAGGTAGATCTGGTCGACAAGGCGATCAGGGAAATTCTATATTTTATATTAGTTTAGAGGACGACCTAATGAGAATATTTGGCTCTGAATCTATAGATAAAATAATGCAAAAATTTGGTTTAAAAGAAGGAGAATCGATAGATCACCCCTGGATTAATAAAGCTCTAGAAAGAGCACAACAAAAAGTAGAGGGACGTAATTTTGATATAAGAAAAAGTTTGTTAAAATTTGATGATGTAATGAACGATCAAAGAAAAGTGATCTTTGAGCAGCGAAAAGAAATTTTAAAATCAAATAATATTACCGAAGTAATAAATTCATTTTTAGACGATTTATTAAAAAATTTTTCAGAAGAGAAAACTATATCTGAGCGGGAAAATCAAATCGATTCTTTTAAGACTAAAATAAAACCAATTATAGGAAAGTCAATAAAAGATGATGAGCTTATGAATATTATAAAATTAAAAAACGGAAAGTTTGAAGATTCAATTAAAGATAAATTTAACCAATTTAGAATTCAAAGAATTAAATCAATCAACGAAGATACTAATTTAAACTTAGAAAAAAGAGTATTTTTACAAACTGTTGATTTTTTATGGAGATCTCACCTTCAGTATCTTGAACATCTTAGGCAAGTAATTGGTCTAAGGGGTTATGCTCAAAAAGATCCTTTGGAAGAATTTAAGAGAGAGGCATTCAATCTTTTCGAAGCTTTATTAAACAAAATTAAAATTGATCTTATTACTTTTCTCAATAATCTAGAAATAGTTGATCAAAAAGAAGAAAAAGAAGAAAAAACAGGAAGTACATCAAAATTTCCTGATAAAAAAATGAAAAGGAATGAACCTTGCTTTTGTGGTTCAGGAAAAAAATTTAAGCATTGTCATGGATCTTTATAAGTTTTTAAATTAAAAATATAGCTGCTGCCAATATCATAAAACAAACAATTATAATTTCCTTTTTAAAATTAACAACAGTTTCTTTAAAAGATGAAAATAAATTATTATTTTTAATCCATTCGTTATTTTTAGAGAAAACTGTAAAAGTTTTTTGTTTTCCAATGCTTAGAAATTTTTCTTTCCTTTGATCTAAAATTTCTTCTTTTGTAAATTTTTTAAATTCTTCTAAATATTTTATCAAAATATTTTTTGTCGAAAAAATAACTGCTTCTTTATTTCTGTGAGCTCCGCCAAGGGGTTCTTTAATTATTTCATCAATGATTTTCATTTTTAACAATTCATTTGAAGTCAGTTTCATTGCATTTGCTGCTTCTAAAGATTTGCTGGGGTCGCGCCATAATATTGACGCGCAACCTTCGGGCGATATAACTGAATAAATTGCATTTTCAAACATAATAACTTTATTTGCAGATGCTAAAGCAATTGCTCCACCTGACCCACCTTCTCCAATGATAATAGAGATGATAGGAACCTCCAAAGACATGCAGCATTCTATGGAGCTAGCTATTGCTTCTGCTTGACCTCTTTGTTCTGCTCCAATTCCTGGGTAAGCTCCTGGTGTGTCTACAAGAGATATTACTGGAATATTAAATTTATTTGCAATCTTCATTAGCCTTATGCACTTTCTGTAACCTTCCGGTCTCATCATTCCGAAATTTCTTTTTAATCTACTGTCAAGGTCATCTCCTTTTTCTTGTCCCAAAACTAAAACTGAATGTCCCTCAAATTCAGCAAAACCCGCAAGTATAGCTTCATCCTCTGCAAACTTTCTATCACCAGATAAATTGATAAAATTAGTAAATAAATTCTCTATAAAAAATTTTGCTTTAGGTCTATCTTCATGTCTTGCTACTTGAGTTTTTTGCCATGGATTTAAATTTTCATAAGAAGCTTTTAATTTAATATCAATCTCTCTTTGAATCTGTGATATTTTACTAGTCTCAACTTCCGACAAACCTTCATTATTAAAGGGATCTTTCAATTTATCCAACTCGTCTTCTAAACCTTTTATGTCACGCTCAAACTCTAAATAACTTTTCATATTTTCTATTATATATATAATATTAGAATTATGGCAAAAAAATATTCTTCAATTGGAAAATTATCAATTGCTAATGAATTGTTAGAATTTGTTAATAATGAGCTTTTACCAGGAACTGGAATTACCAAAAAAAGATTTTGGGGTGGTTTAGATAAGTGTGTTCATGAGCTTATTTCTAAAAACAAAAACCTTTTAGAATTTAGGGAAATTCTACAAAAAAAAATTGATATTTGGCATAGAGATAAAAAGGGAAAAAAAATTAATTATAAAAAATATTTAAATTTTTTAAAAGAAATAGGATACTTAAAAAAAAGTGGAAAAAATTTTAAGATTCAAACTAAAAATGTTGATCGTGAAATTTCTACAATTGCTGGGCCACAATTAGTTGTTCCGGTGATGAATGCAAGATATGCTTTAAACGCTGCAAATGCTAGATGGGGAAGTTTATATAATGCATTATACGGAACTGATGTAATTTCAGAAGCTAATGGAGCTGAAAAAGGAAAAAAATATAATTACATAAGAGGGGAAAAAGTAATTGAATATGCTAGAAAAATTTTAGATTCTTTTGTTCCGCTCAAAAAAGGTAGTTGGAAAGACATTAAAGAATTACCAAAAGTTGAAAATAATAAATTAAGTTTAAAATTAAAAAACAATAATCAATTTGTCGGATATACTAAAAAATCGAATAATTTATCATCACTTTTGTTAATAAATAACAATCTTCATATAGATATTAAGTTTGACCCAAAGAGAACATTAGGCTTGCGAGGTCTCAAAGATAAGGCTGGCATATATGATATAATTTTAGAGTCAGCCATCACTTCAATTATGGATCATGAAGATTCTGTGACAGCGGTAGATGCAGAAGATAAAGTAATAGGTTACAAAAATTGGTTAGGCTTAATGAAGGGAAATCTTCAATCTAAGATAGAAAAGAATGGAAAAAAGTTCATACGTAAATTAAATTTAGATCGAGAATATAATTCACCAAATGGTGGTAAAATTAAATTACATGGAAGAGCGTTAATGTTAAATCGAAATGTAGGTCACTTAATGACTAATCCTGCTATTTTATTAAATGATGGTTCAGAAATTCCCGAAGGAATAATGGATGCTTTCATAACTGCCACTGCAGCAATCCATGATTTTAAAAATAAAGGAAATTCACGAACAAATTCTTTTTATATCGTAAAACCAAAAATGCATGGGCCTGATGAAGTTGCATTTACAAATTTAATTTTTGAAAAAGTTGAGAAAGTTTTAAATCTAAAAAAATATACGATTAAAATTGGGATTATGGATGAAGAGAGAAGAACTTCTGTAAATCTAAAAGAATGTATAAGAACTGTAAAAAATAGAGTTGTATTTATTAATACTGGTTTTCTTGATCGTACTGGAGATGAAATACATACGTCTATGGAATCTGGACCCATGATAAAAAAAGGTGATATGAAAACTTCTAAATGGATATCTTCTTATGAGAAAAATAATGTAGATGTTGGTTTGGTGTGTGGTTTTTCTGGTATAGCTCAAATTGGAAAAGGCATGTGGGCCGCTCCTGATAAAATGGCTGATATGGTCTCTCAAAAAATCAACCATCCTAAATCTGGTGCTAATTGTGCTTGGGTTCCATCACCAACAGCAGCTACACTTCATTCATTGCACTACCATCAAGTCAATGTTTTTATAAAACAGAATGAATTAAAAAATAGAAAGCCTGCAAAAATTTCTGATATTCTTGCAATACCAATTACTGATAAACGAAAATGGTCAATTAAAGAAATTTCCAATGAATTAGAAAATAACGCGCAAGGCATTTTAGGTTATGTTGTTAGGTGGATTGACCAAGGAGTTGGTTGTTCAAAAGTGCCGGATATAAATAATATAGGGTTAATGGAAGATAGAGCGACTTTAAGAATATCATCACAGCACATTGCAAATTGGATTCATCATGGAATTTGTAGCAAGGAAAGAGTTTTAAAAACGATGAAAAAAATGGCAAAAATTGTAGATAAACAAAATATTAAAGACCCTGATTTAAAAGGCTATGCATCTTATAAAACTATGTCTGATAGCTACGATAAATCTATAGCTTTCAAAGCTGCATGTGAGTTAGTCTTTCATGGCAGAAATCAGCCTTCGGGTTATACTGAACCCATTCTTCATTTGAATAGACTTTTAAAGAAAATCTAGTCGCTAGATATTGGGCCTCTATTTTTAAAAGCTGAAAATAAAGTTCCATCATCTAAAAATTCTATTTCACCACCCACCGGAACACCTTTTGCTAGTCTTGTTATTTTCACTTTAGTGCTTTTTAAACTGTCTGATATATAATGTGAAGTTGTTTCACCTTCGATACTTGCACTCGTTGCAAGTATTACTTCCTTAACTGAATTCTGTTTCACTCGATTAACTAAAGACTCAATTAATAAACTGCTACCATTTTTTTTACTTTCAAAAGAAGGCAATGTTCCCCCTAATATATGATAATGTCCTTTGTATATGCCACTACTTTGAATAACCCACATATCAGCAATATTTTCAACTACACAAATTTGATCATATTTTTTGCTATAACAAACGCAATTTAAATTTGTAGATTTTAAATTTCCACAAACATTGCAACGAACTACATTTTTATAAACTTGTGCTAAAGTGTTTGTTAATGGTTTAATTAACTCTTCTCTGCTATTTATAAGTTTAAGTACAATTCTTTTTGCTGACTTTGGACCCAAACCAGGAAGTTTTGAAACTATCTTAATTAGATCATCTATTTCTTTTACGTTATTGTCAGCCATTTTTTCCTTAAAAGGGAAGTTTAAATCCAGGTGGAAGATCAATGCCACCAGTTAACTTAGATATTTCTTCAGAAGTTTTTTGTTTAAGTTTTGTTTTCGCATCATTGTGAGCCGCAACAATCAAATCTTCCAACATTTCTTTAGACTCCTTATACAAAGAATCATCAAAAGCAATTTTTTTTAAGTCTCCTTCCCCGTTCATTGTTACTTTAACTAGATTGCCGCCAGACACACCCTCAACTTCAATTTTTTTTAAAGCTTCTTGAGTTTCTTTCATTTTATCCTGCATTTTTTTTGCTTGCGATATTAAATCAGTAAAGTTTGGCATAACTTAATCCTTTTTTTTAACCTCTAATAGCTCAACGTCAGAAAAAATATCTTGAAATTTTTTATACATTTCGCTTTTTTTCTCTCCTTCAAATAATTCTTTTTTTTTTGTATTCTTAAGTTCTGCAAAAGATTTTTGACCAATTTCTTTAGCTAAAGTTATTACCCATCTTTTACCTGTCCACTCAAGTAATTTTTCAGATAAGCTTCTAACAAAATTTTTATCAAGATTTTCATTAAAACTTATATCAATCTTACCTTCTGAAAATTTAATTAAATTAACGTTATTTTCTAAATCATATTTTAAATGAATTTCTTTTTTTTCTGATGAAAGTAAAATTAAATCTTCAAAAGATAAAACTTTTTTTAAATTAATATCCTTTTTTTTTAATTCTACATTAATTGAGGATAAAACTGGTTTTGTTTGAATAATATTTTTTATCTGGTCCTTTGAATCTTTTGTGGCTTCGCTGTTTTCTTCATTAAAAATTTTTTTCACAACCTCTCTTTCAGATATTATTTTCTGTGTTGCTTCTGTTGAGTTAAAATCATTTTCATTTAATTTTTCCAAAATATCCTCGTATGAAGGAATTTCTTTCAAGTGTACCAATCTTATAATCAACATTTCAAGAGATAAAATTGGGCTGGATACTATAGATAGTTCTTCTAAAGTTTTTAAGATAACTTGCCAAAAAATTATCAAAGTTTGTACATTTACTTTGGCAGCAATTTGCCCAATAGTTTCATCTTCTGACTCCGATATAGACAAATCTGACTCTATGTTACCTAAACTTTTTTTTTGTTGAATAAAATAAATAATTTCCAAAAGATCGTTCAAAAAATTAGACGGCTCTATTCCCTCATTCACCATTTTTTTTAAGTGCTCTATAGACTTTTTTTCTTCCCCTTGAAAAACTAAGTTCAACATGTGTAGAATTTTTGATCTATCTGCTGCTCCAAGCATTTTTCTTACATAATTTTCATCTATTTCCTTATCCTCAGCAATTTGGCTCACAAGTGCCCTATCTAAAAGCGACAGTGAATCTCTTACAGATCCCTCAGCTGCTTTTGCAATTAATGTTAGGGCGCCATCTGATATTTTTCCATTCTCGATTTCTAAAATTTTATTTAAATTTTGTAATAAATTTTTTACAGGCACTCTTTGTAAATCAAATCTTTGACATCTAGAAATTATAGTAACTGGTATTTTTTTAACTTCGGTTGTTGCAAAAATAAATTTTAAATGCGGAGGTGGTTCTTCAAGTGTTTTCAGCAATCCATTGAATGCTTGTTTTGATAACATGTGAACTTCATCTAAAATTATTACTTTATATTTTGCACTAGTAGGATTATATTTTGAAGTTTCTATGAGTTCTCTTATATCATCTATTCCTGTTCGAGATGCCGCATCCATTTCTAAAACATCAAGGTGATTTGAATTTGTAATACTTTCGCAATGTTCACAAAGTTTATCAGTACATAAATTTTCAAACCCATTTTTGCAGTTTAATGATTTTGCTACTATCCTAGCTGTAGTAGTTTTTCCAACACCTCTTATTCCGGTGAACAAATATGCATTTGGTATTTTATTTAATTTTATTGCATTTGTTATAGTTTCAACAAGTATATCTTGACCAATCAATTCTTTAAAATTTTTTGGTCTATATTTTAGTGCTAAAACTTTACGAATATTATTTGTCATATTTAAAAGGAGACTGAACAACAACCTGGAATATTTTGTTGCGGCTGCTACGTTTCCATCCTGACCGAGTTATGCAAAAAATTCCACCCACTGCCAGCCTCCATCTTTTATTATATCAGTATAAAAATAAGAACTACAATATACGTATAGGTTGTTTATTTATTTTTAAACCTAAATTCATTAGCTTCGTAAACTCCCAAAATATCCAATTTTTCTGTATGAAATCCAAGCTCTTCAAGCGCCTTTTGCAGAGATCGGTTCTCTATATGACCTTCAATATCTATATAAAAGTTTACTTGGTCAAACGTGTTTTTAACTGAAAAACTTTCTAGTTTTGTTAAATTAACTCCATTTGTCGCAAACCCACCTAAAGCTTTATAGAGGGCAGCGGGAGTGCTTTTAAGTTTAAAAATACAACTTGTAATATATTTTTTATTTTTAATTACGGGATACTTAAGATCTTTACCCATTATAAAAAACCTCGTCACATTTCCCAACTCATCTTCTATGTTAGGTTTTATTATTTCTAAATTATAAATTTTTGCAGCAAGAGCAGAAGCTATGGCTGATTCACTTTTGTCTTTTTTTTGAGCAATATATTTTGCTGACCCCGCAGTATCTGCAGCAACTATTGGTAAAAATTTATTTTTTAAAATTATTTTGCTACATTGGCCCAGAGCTTGAGAATGACTTCTGATAGTTTTAATATCTTCTACTTTTGCACCTTTAACTCCCAATAAATTATGAGTAACTTTTTGAAAATGCTCAGCATGGATTTGAAGTTTATATTTTGGAATTAAATAATGTATATCTGCCACTCTTCCAGCTAAAGAATTTTCTATTGGTATTAGAATTCTATACTCTGAGTCATTTTTTGCTAATTGAAAAGCTGCTTCAAAAGTAGGGCAAGAGAAAAACTCAGAATTTGGAAAAACTTCAAGGCAAGCTAAATGAGAATATGCTCCCTTTTCACCTTGATATGCTACTTTTATTTTTTTATTCAATATATTCTCATTTCTTCTCTTACTTTTCTAAGATCATCTTCTGTATCAACACCTAAAGGTTTAGAATCACATAAACCAACTTTTATACTTAAATTATTTTCCATAGCTCTCATTTGTTCTAATTTTCTATCTATTTCTAACCTAGATCTAGAAAGTTTTACATACTTTTTTAAAGCTGTGTTTGTAAAGGCATAAATTCCAATATGATGATAGATTTTTTGATTAATTGTATCATTTTTTATTCTAAAAAAATCTTGTGCATTTAAAAAACTATTAACTTCTAATTTTTCATTAACTTGTACTTTTACGACATTTGGATTCAGAATATCTTTTGTATCTTTTAAGTGTGAAGCTAAAGTTCCTATGTCACAACTATTTTTCCTCATTAGCATTACTAGTTTTGAAATAGAATCGGGCTTAATATTTGGCATGTCACCTTGAAGATTAATTATTAAATCAAGGTTTTCCTTATGTATTAATTCTTTGGTATATGCTTCATATATACGATCACTGCCAGAACTATGTTCAGAATTGGTTAAAGTAGCCTCACCACCGTTTTTTTTTATAATTTCAATTATCTCATTATCTGGAGTTGCCACTAAAACTTCACCTACTTTTGACTCCTTTGCTCTATTTAGAACATGAATTATCATGGGTACATTGTTTATTTCTGCTAACGGTTTGTTTGGAAGTCTTTGCGCTGACAATCTAGTTGGTATTATTATTGCTGTATTTTTCATAACTATCAAAATTATGCGTCTAACCGTCGCAAAACAAACATATTAAAGTTTATTTTTTTGATTTAAGACATGGTATATTTTAGTACAAAGTTGTACTAAATTTAAATACTTTTTAAAATGACTAAAATTATTGTTTCAATTGTTATAGCTCTAATCCTGATTTTAGGAATTAATAAAATCACTAATGTAATATATTATGTTGAAAAACCTGAGAAATCTGCATACCAACTAGACAGCATTAGCGAAGTGGCCAGCGCTTCAAATATTGAGGTAGGCTCCTCTGATGCAGATTCTGAAAATATTATGGCGTTATTTGCGTCAACAAGTTCAGAGGAAGGCGCAAAAATTTTCAAAAAGTGTGCGGCATGTCATAGTATATCTCAAGGTGGTGCTAATAAAATTGGTCCTGCTTTATGGGGTGTGTTAGGAAGAAAAGCTGGTTCAGTTCCTGATTACAAATATTCAAAAGCAATGGCAGCACACAGCAAGTCATGGACATTTGATGAAATAAATGGTTTTTTGATAAAACCAAAAGATTGGATAAAAGGAACTAAAATGTCTTTTGCTGGAATTAAAAATGCAAAAGAAAGAGCTGCAGTAATTTTGTATATGAATAAAAATACAGATAATCCTCTGCCAATAAACTAGATCTTTATTCTAGGCACCATTCTATAATGCTTTTTTGAGCATGAATTCTATTTAAAGTTTCTAGCCATACTGCTGACTGTCTGCCATTCATTACTTCATTTGTTACCTCTTCTCCTCTGCTGGCTTGAAGTCAGTTCATTAAAATTGCCTCTTTACTTGCCACAATCATTATTTTTTCATTAACCTGATAGAGTTTTAGTGCTTTTTTTTTTTTTTTTTTGTTAATTTTTTCTCCCATTGAAATCCATTTATCAGTCATAATACAATCAACAGAAGTTGCAGCTTTAATAGGATCTTTTGTTACCAAAATATTACCTTTATTTTTTTTAGCCCACTGAAGAATATTTTTATTTGGCTCATAACCTTTTGGAGACGCAATACTTAATTTAAAATTAAACTGAACTGCCGCTTCAATTAAAGAGTAGACAATATTATTTCCATCTCCTAGCCAAGCGATTTTTTTATTTTTTATTGGTCCTTTAAGTTCTTCAAAAGTCATTATATCTGACATTATTTGACAAGGATGACTTAAGTCTGTCAAACCGTTGATTATAGGTATATTTAAATGTTTAGAAAATTCTTCAACGTTTTTGTGCGCGTGGGTTCTTAACATTACAATATCAGCATACTGAGATAGAACTTTTGCAGTATCGTATAAACTTTCGTTTCCAGTTCCATAGTGAATTTCATCTGGATTTAATGTTAAAGACTTGCCTCCTAATTGTTTAACCGCTAAATCAAATGAAATTCTAGTTCTCGTTGAAGGTTTTTCAAAAATCATAACCAAAATTTTACCATCAAGCGGGGCATCGGAATCGATTGCATTTTTATTTAATTTAGATCTTTTTTTTTTCCTCGATTTTGCGTTATCAATAATAAGCCTGAGATCTTTTTTGCTTATATCTGCAATATTTATAAATTTTCTCATTATAAGCTCATTTCTTTACAAACTATTTCTATTTTATTAAGAGCTTCATCTAGTTCATCATTACTTACTATAAGTGGAGGAAAAAGTCTTATAACGCTCTCTTCAGCTCTTACGGTAAGCATGTTATGATTCATGAGTTTTTTAATAAATTCAACGTTATCTACAAACATTTTTATACCTATCATTAAGCCCATACCTCTTATCTCTTCAATAATTTTTGGGTATTTTTCTTTAATTTTATTTAAGCCATTATAAAAATATTTACCTTTTTGTTGCACTTTTTTTAAAAAGTCTTTTTCAAAAAGAACATCAAGTACAGCATTTCCTACAGCCATTGCTAATGGATTGCCTCCAAATGTACTTCCATGTGTCCCAGGGGTCATTCCTACTGAAACTTTTTTTGTAACTAAACATGCGCCAATTGGAAAACCTCCACCTATCCCTTTGGCAATAGGCACAATATCTGGCTTTATCCCGGAGGGCTCAAAAGCAAAAAAATTACCAGTTCTATATGCACTTTGTACTTCGTCCAGAATTAAAAGTATTTCATGTTTGTCGCATAACTCTCTTAATCCCTTCAAGCAAAAATCTGGAATAATTTTAATTCCTCCTTCTCCCATAATTGTCTCAACCATTATTGCTGCTGTATTTTTATTAATAGTTTTTTTTATAGCTTCGTGGTCGGCAAAAGGAACTTGGTCAAAACCATCAACTTTAGGACCGAAACCCTCTATATGCTTGGGATTGTTTGCGGCAAATAAAGCGGCTAAAGTTCTTCCATGAAAAGCTCCTTTGAAAGTTATAATTCTATTTTTTTCTGGTTTTCCAATTTTATGGAAATATTTTCTAGCAATTTTTATACTTGCTTCAGTTGCTTCTGTTCCTGAGTTTTGAAAACAAACAAAATCTGCAAAAGTATTATCCGTTAATCTTTTTGCTAATCTTTCTTGGTCTGGTATTATAAAAGCATTGGAGACATGCCACAATTTTTTAGATTGCTTTTGAACTGTTTTAACTAAATGTTCATGGCAATGACCCAAAACATTTGTTGCTATGCCTTGGACAAAATCTAAATACTTTTCACCATCTTCGGTAAAAAGATAACTTCCCTTTCCTTCAGTAAAAGAAATAGCTTTCCTTGCATATGTACCAAGAATAGAACTCATAAATATATTAAGATTTTATTTTATAACCCTTTTTAAATAAAATATATGCAACAAACCATGTGACAAAGCTTAAGAAAATAAGGTAAAAAAGTCCAAATTTCATAGATCCATCAGCAGTGCCTAATAATCCTGACCTGAACCCATCTATTATATAAAAGAATGGATTCCACTCACTAATATTTTTTAAAACATTTGGCAGCCTATCGATTGAATAAAAAGTGCCCGACAAAAAAGAAAGGGGTACTATTATAAAATTTGTAGCAGATGCCATATGATCAAATTTTTCAGCCCACAACCCAACGATAATCCCAATAGAACTTAGAATAAAAGCTCCTAAAAAAGTATAAATTAAAATTGATAAAAAATTATAAATTTCAAATTCAACAATAAAACTAAATACAAAAATAGAAACCAGAGCAATAATAATACTTCTAGTACATGCAGCTAAATTTGTAGCTAATGTAATTTCGCCCGCACTTAAAGGGGCATATAAAATATCTACTATATTCCCTTGAATTTTTCCTATCATAATTGAAGAGGAGGAATGTGAAAAAGCCTGCTGGATAACCTGCATTGCAATTAAACCGGGAGCAAGAAAAGTTATAAATGGATAGCCTAAAACATTGCCTCTGTCATTTCCGATGGCCAAAGAAAGAACAAGCAAAAATAGAAGTGAAGTTACGAGAGGTGATATAATTGTTTGAATAACTACAATCATAAATCTTAACACTTCTTTTTTGTATAAAGTCCAAAAACCTATCCAGTTAACGTATCCAAATTTTTTAATATAAATTTTATAATCTTTTTCAATTTCAACCATTAGTAAGTCTTATATAGTAAAAGGATAAATAATAAAGAAACCCCATTTAGTTGATAGCTGTTTATAACATATCCACATGCAGTAATTTTTTCTATTGCAAACACCATATATAGTAGATTTAATCGAAATATATAAAAATGAGTTGGACGCCCGAAAGAGAAGAAAAACTAAAAGAACTTTGGAAAAAAGGCCATTCAGCCAGCCAAATAGCATCCATGATAGGTGATGCGACAAGAAACGCTGTTATAGGAAAAGC
>Ga0114997_10001763_pt1 | contig 17736 bp, 11 predicted proteins | sample ArcticOcean_MG_C_2_FD_87045 | JGI IMG/M metagenome (GOLD analysis project Ga0114997, IMG submission 87045) | Marine microbial communities from western Arctic Ocean - ArcticOcean_MG_CB4_136 | ecosystem: Environmental > Aquatic > Marine > Oceanic | place: Arctic Ocean: Canada Basin | collected...
CATGTTGTCCGGGGAAACGGCTGCGGGTGATTATCCGTTAGAAGCTGTGTCGTGCATGGCGGATATTTGCCGCGAAGCTGAAGCGTACATAGACTCCGCGGCGGTGTTCCAACAACTCATGTCGCAACAGAAAGTTCCGCTAAACTTGCTCGAATCTTTAGCGTCCTCCTCCGTTCGTTCCGCTCAAAAAGTCAAAGCGAAGGCGATCATTGTTCTCGCGAAATCTGGGAACACGTCTCGATTGATTGCAAAGTACCGCCCAGACTGCCCGGTGTTTTGCGTGTGCGTGCCGAATGAAAAATACGATCCCGAAAACACGGCGAGACGAATGCTCGCATCCAGAAGTTTACACTCCAAAGTTTGCCCGCAAGAGTGGTTGGGTGAATCGGGACATCCGCAAGATATATCAAAATCTGCGATTGCATACGCGAGGGATACGTTGAACATTATCGAGAAGGGCGATTACGTAGTGTGCGTTCACCGCTTGTTGGGCGATATGCTGATGAAGATTGTTCTCGTGGAGTAAACAAACAACAATAACTGCGTGCCAATCATAAAAGCAACGTGAAACTAAACAAACTGAACATCCATTTATTCCTATGATAATAATAATAATATATAAATGATAAATCTAATTATCGGTTTAATGTGAAAAGAACACGACGACATTACAATACTATTTCGCTCCTTTTCTTTGCACGAGTAAATTTTCCCAGACAGACGTCATACATTTTCTGTCGAATAAAACCACCAACCACCCGTAGTGAACGTAAACACATTTCATGATATCACTCAATTGAATAACGCATTGAATTACATTCCGCTATCGCACAACTGTACGAACGTGTAGAATTAAAAACACGCACACCATGTCGCGCGTGTGTTCTTCTTTCACCGCACATTCGCGCAGGTCGTTAAAAGAAAAACAACAGCTCCAACGCAATTCTGGTTTAAGACCAGCGACTGCGCAACGAAGAAGGTGCACAACGGAAAGAAGAAGAAGAAGAAGAAGAAGCAACGCCAATACCTCAATAATAGTGACTTCTTCGTCCAAGGGAGATCGGAACGCGAATGCAATCAGACCAGACACGGATTGGCCTCCGAACGACGTATCTTCTGATTTTCGAAAGGCGCACGTCGGCTCGTGGACGGGAAAATCAGCCACGTTCGATTCGAAAGGAAACGTGATTCCTATTCATGAAAAGTTCGTTCCCGAAGCTTTCAAAGAATTTGGCGTTTCTATTGACGATTTTGATGTGAAAACCGTCACATCCGTGGACGTTTCATCTGGAAAAGGTATCGATGCCGCAGGACTGACGCACACGACGAGCTATCTGTACCCGGAAGCTGGCTGCGAATACGGGAAGGAAGACGTAGCTTTCGTAGACCAAACATCCAAAGGCGTGTGCGGCGGGAATTCGCAACTGCGAAAAATGTTTTTAGTCGATGGATCGTACTGCGAAGGACCAACGACTTTTGATACCGCAAAAGATGGCGCATCGACGACATCTGGGAAAGATAGGAAAAATAGTGAGAGTAGAAGTATTAACGAAGACGAAGACGATAAAAACTGTTTAAGATTTGGATTTTGTTTTACGCGAGAAGATGAAAGCTTTGACGTGAGTGATCGCCGACAAAATCCTTCCCCGGGACGATTGCGAGCTCGAGTTCAAGTAGAAAGGGTACTAGTGCAGAATGATGGAGATGTGAGCGCAGAGATGCTCGAGAAGAAGATCGTTGTGAGCAATTGCAAATGGGTACTCCGTAACGTCGAATTAATCGAAGAAAGAAACGACGCTGCGTTGACGTCGACGGTTCGAGCTTCTAAAAACGACGCGCTCGAAGCATTTGAATCGCCGGCAACTGCGGTTAGAATTGAAGGAGACGACATTGGGGTTGGTGAATGGAGACCAGAATCGGGCGTTACTTTCGTCACCCTAGAAGCTCTCGCCGAAGTACCCGAAGACGATGAAAAAAGCGATGATGCCAACGAGGAGGAAACAACCGTAGATGAGCATAACATCAAAGAAGATGGTGTTGCAACAGAAGAAGAAGGTCCGGCGATGCGCGCCTGGCGCCAGAAGCCAGGAGACGAAGCTTTGCGACTAGCCATGGTAGCAGAAAAGGAAGAAATGACTGAACGCACGAGAAAAGATGTGAATAAATCTTTCAACGACGATATTTCAAACAGAAAGGGTCCCGAAGGACTAGTCGTAGTGCCTTGGTGGGCGGTGAAATCGGATTCGTCGTGGGCATCGGCTCCTGATTATGCGGCTGGTGGTAGTTCGCCTTTAGTATTATTACCGAAACGTTCTTGGATCTTGATTGTGAGCGCAAACGAAGACGAATTTATAATAGAAATGGGCATGTACACTCAAGACTCTGTGAAATCTGAGCTGAGGCGAAAAGTCATGGCGAGAAGATACAAACGCGGAAGGTTAGCATCGTGTTATTTTGTAACAGAACGGCAGCTTTCTCGAGAAGAAGTTGAAGAGGAGGAGCGAAGGATAGACGAGGAGATTGGTGCGTTCTAATGACATATTATTCACTTTCGAGTGAGCGTAGGAAAACGTTCAAGTCGACCCAAAATTGATTCGCTTTTTCACCAAGTCCATCTCGTGTCGCCATCCGGTTTTACCCGTGAGCGTTTCTAAAATTATATCAGCAGCCTCTGCGAGACCACTGCCAGCGGGCTCTCTCTCGAATAGATCGTGCTGACACGCTTCGCAATTTCTCTGAAACTCGTCGATATTATTTTCAATATTTTCAAGTATTCGCAGACATTTATTTTTTGAGAACTGAGAAATCGGACATGTTAAAGCAACTTTGAGCGCCTCGAGCCTTCTAGCGTTATCTGGTTGATCGAAAGTGATCGAAACTAAAATTTGTGGTATGCCGAGCTCGAGAGTCGTTCGAGAAACACCAATCGTTGCGTGGTTTATGACGACGATATTGAAGTGGTTCTGCGCCCTCAAATGTTTCAAGAGCGCGGGTAACGGACAGTAGTCGATATGGAAAACGTTATCGATGTAATCGTCGCTCTTCTTCGGCAACCGTTCGAGAAATTTCGTCAAACATATAACCGAATACTTTGACATCAATGTACGCGATGTTGATACGGCGCCGATGATACACTTGAAATATTTTTCGGATATCTCTGGATTGCCCGAGGCGGAAACGACGACGATAATCGTTTTTGGATGCCGAGCAAAAATACTCTCTTCTATTCCAAGCTTCAAAGGATCGCTTATGTCCTCCTCTTTACACCAAGAGATTGATTTCGTAGTAGAAGGGAAGTTGGTTTGAGTCACACGCGATGTCTTTGATAATAACGGATAATTATCAGGTATCTCGTGGGTGTGATACCATCGCGGAAACAAACAGATTATTCGATTTAGAAGACAAAACTCCTTGAAAATGCCTCCGGACACGCTTCCTGTTAATCCGATCAATTTTCTTCGACACTTATTTGTTGCTTTTCTAAAGATTCCATCGACGAAAAAATCGTTCATCCTGAAGTGAAACCGAGATGTGCACAGCAAGCCAGTCGCTGGATGATGCGTAACGTCTGAACACAAAAGTAACGCCGGAGTCAATAAAACGCTGATGAACTCGAACGTCTGCGTAGGAGTGGACGTTACATTCTTCTCTTCAAACTCTTCTTGTAGAAAGTTAACCGCAAAATCAAACGGAATCGCACAGATGACGAACGACTCGTAATCCGAGTTTATTATTGATTTCAAAACGCGATAGTGCTCCATAGAAGTGCTGAGAAAGTAGTCAACAATGGATCTCGTTTTTTTCTTTTTTCGAGACAACACTTCTTCGTACAATTCGCGTTTTGAAACAAAGTGAAAGTCGATCGCGTTTACCGACTCTTCTTCCGAGAGTTCTTCGCGACATGTTTCTTCAAAGTATTCGTTCGCGATGACGCAAATGCGGGTCCACGACGGTTCCATCGCGCGTAAAGTTTTTGCCAGTGAAAGGATGGGAAGCACGTCGCCGCTCGATCCGTTCACACAACTCAAAACTATAACTTTAGTTCGTTTGGCAAAGCAACCTTTCTTTGTATCGAGAGTCACAAAATCCACGCTAAAGTTACATCCATCGCTGTAATCGCTCATTTTCGTTCCGTTGTCGTGCTTTATGAGACCAGGAGTAGTAGCAGCAGCAGCAAACATTTATTCGAAAGGAGAGAGTTTTTTCTTTTTCTTTTTTGTCATACGAGTATTTTAGGCGTTTTTTTGGCAACGAGCGTTGTAACGAGACCGATTCGCGCATTCGGCGTGACTTTATTATCGTCCGTCGTCGTCGTATGGCATACTTTCGGTAAAATACTACGATGCAGCAATTCAAATCTAACATCTACAAAACGACGCGCACATAAACTCACATCACGATGGGGCAAAATACCGTTCGGAGATGTCTGTTTACAGTGCGAAACAGCGCACACAGGAGAGCGTACGCGACAAACAGAGACAGTAAAGACAATAATTCTACCTCTTCGACGAAGAAAATATACTCTCTCATAGATAAGTACGCCGCGCTTCCGAGCAGCAACGTCGAGAATATCGTCGATATAACGAAAATGAAAAGGAAACTTCAAAACTTAGACGCGATTATTGCAACGCACGTCGTCACGCATCCAAACAGTCAACTCACACACGGCATCCAAACAGAGGAAATCGGGAACAACGACAGGTTGCACCAGTTAACTGTCAACGAACGAGAAATCACAGACGCGTTCAAGATTCGTAACTTAGCGCGCGCGTTTCGAAATCGCGGACATCTGGTCGCTAAGCTAGACCCACTCGGGAGAAATTTAGGCCAAGTGACGAGAGGCAGCGAAACCGACGCGAAGACGAGAACGTCCGTCCCTACCGATGGAGTCGATTTAGCAAAGTTGATGAAAGACTTCGACAAAAATAGACTAAGAGACGATACGACGGGAAGGAAGCTCAATTTGAACGAGTATCTCGGTTTATCGGACAGAAATGAAGACAGAGAATTTTACGTGGGCGATGATTTAGCGACTTTCGATAAAGCACATAACGGCAAGTTACGGTGGAAAGCGAAGGATATTTTCGGACGCCTACGAAGCACGTACAGCGGCACGTTCGCCGTGGAGTATACGCATCTCACATCCGCGACGAAAAAAACGTGGTTGCGCAAGCGCTTAGAGCCAGAACACGCGATGCAAACGACGAAAGACCAGAAGATTAAAATCATGAAACGTTTGACAGTCGCGGATGCATTTGAGGAGTATTTAGCGGAAGCGTTTCCATCCGCCAAGCGATTCGGTTTGGAAGGCGCCGAAGGCGTCGTGCCAGGTTTAGTTTCGCTCGTAGAACGCGCGTCGGAACAGAAGTGTGAATCCATAGTATTAGGAATGGCGCATCGCGGAAGATTGAATGTGCTTTCAAATATATTTCAAAAGCCGTTCGGAGCGATCGTATCAGAGTTGAAGGATGACAAAGAATCCTTCATGGTAGGCGACGTGCGCTATCATCTCGGCTTGAAATCAAAAGTGCAAGTGCCGATGCGCGACTTGACCGATATCGAAGATTCTAAGGAGGAAATGAAGAGCAAGAAAAGCTCACGATCGATCGAACTCGAAATTTTGCCGAACCCGAGTCATTTGGAAATGGTCAACGCCGTCGTCACCGGCGTCGCTCGCGGTAAACAGTTTAAAATTTCACCACATACGAATGGACATGGTGATAACGCGCGCAATAAAGTTATCCCGTTAATCATACACGGCGACGCTTCCTTCTCTGGTTTAGGTCAGAATCCCGAAGTTATGACTTTGCAAACACTCTTCGACTACACCACGGGAGGCACGATACATGTCATCATCAACAATCAGATTGGATTTACAACTTTACCGAGAAGAGCGAGGAGTTCTCCACATCCTTCCGACGTATCGAAAGGTTTTAACACGCCAATATTTCACGTCAACGCGGATGATCCCGAAGCTATAAAGAACGCTATGGACATAGCTATCGATTACCGACAAAAGTTTAATACGGATGTCGTCGTCGATGTGGTATGTTACCGTAGGTTTGGTCACAACGAATTAGACGACCCGAGCGTTACCTTGCCAGTTACGCAGAAACTCATCGAGAAAAGGCCTCGCGTATCCGAGATATACGCAAATAAATTGATTGAAGAAGGTGTCATTGATGAAACAGATGTACTTCGTTGGAAACGAACCGTATTAAACGAATTGAAGAAGCAATCGGAAGAGGAGAAGAGCTTTGCAAAAAACACGAGCAATTGGGTGCAAAACGTGTTTCGCGACTACTCTGCTGTCGGTGGTGGTGGTGGCGTTTTAGGCGCCGAAGCGAAGAACATTACCACTGGTACCGGGATTCCGAGGCAAATGATGCAATTTATATTGGATCATTTAAGCAAAGTTAGCGCAAACGATGAAAATTTTGCTCTCCATCCGAGAATCGAGAAACTCTTACAGTACAGGCAAAGAGCGATGGAAGGAAAAACCGGCATAGATTGGGCATTGGCTGAGCACGTTGCGTTTGCATCGTTCGTTTTAGCCGGAAAGCACGTGCGTTTGTCTGGTCAAGATTGCGAACGAGGAACGTTCAATCAGCGTCATTCGGTGATTTTTTGCTGCGAGACGGGAAGGGGAGTAAACAAAATCAACGAAATGGTAACGAGTATTGACGACCACAGCAATGCACACACATCATCGTCGCGAGAAAGCAGTGCTGCGTGGTTTATTGCAGCCAATTCTCCTCTATCCGAACACGCTGTTTTAGGTTTTGAATATGGATTTTCCGTGGAGAGCGAGAATGAAGCGGTGACGATTTGGGAGGCGCAATTTGGAGATTTCGCGAATAACGCGCAGGTAATCATCGACCAGTTCTTATTAACTGGTGAAGAAAGATGGGGACAGCAAAGTAATCTGATAGTGTTGCTTCCTCATGGATACGAAGGACAAGGACCTGATCACTCCACCGCCCGAATCGAACGATTCCTCCAGATGACCAACGACGATGGCGACTCTCTTCCCGGTTCATCATCATTCGATCGCGCGCTCATGGATAATATTTTCAAAGCCGTCTCCACGGATGCGAACGACTCGCGCAATGGTAAAGTGGTCAATTTAGAAGTGCTCAGAGAAACGTTTTCAAAGAATGATGACGAGAAAACCTCATCTTCTCCGAGCGCGGAGGACACGGAAACGAGCGAGAACGACGAGAGAAGTCAAAGCGTTGGCTTGTTTTCAGACATACAAGCATACTTTGGAGACCGAAAAGAGGTCACTCGAAGAGAATGGGATAGGTTTGCGAAACGTTTAGCGAGAGCCTCCGCAACGTCTCGCGCAAACTTTTTACTGTTACAACCAACGACGCCGGCGCAATACTTCCACGCTTTGCGCAGACAGTCTTTGATGAATAACTCAAACAGAAAGCCACTCGTTATCATCACTCCAAAGTATCTCTTGCACCACAGAAGATGCCAAAGTCTTTTAGAAGATTTTGACGAACGCTCGAGCTTTCGCCGCGTCATATGTGATGGCGATGCCGGCGATCAGCTTTTCAACGACGGCGATAACACGAGCATAGCGCAAAAACAAGGCGACGAAATAAGAAAAGTTCTATTGTGTTCGGGGAAGATTTGGTACGATTTGAGCAGGCACAGAACGGCGAACAAAATTGACGACGTGATTTTAGTGCGCTTAGAGCAGATATTCCCGTTTCCGTACGACGCATTGGCGCGACGTTTGACCCGCTTTCCTAACGCAAAATTGTGTTGGGTCCAAGAAGAGCCGAAGAATATGGGCGCTTGGAGTTACATTAAAGACAGAGTAAAGACTACAGAAAGGGCGAGTTCAAGTGGTGCCGAATGGATGAGAGATATCTCGTACGTTGGCCGCTCGCCAGCCGCGAGTCCAGCGACTGGTTCACAAAGCGTTCATTTGAAGGAAGCGGAAGAAATCGTTCGAGAAGCCTTCAAATGATTGATTTTCTTCCCTCGATGTCTATGCCTGCATTCACGCGCTTTTCTTTGCGAGACGCGTCTTCATTCCATTAACGTTTCCTGCGCAAAGTCAGCGATTGTATAAAAGTATAGTACCCGCGAAATATATCATTGAATCTCGTTCCTCGAATACTATTATCGATTCGCAGTGGGTAGTTTTTGCGCGTGCAGTTTGTTTCTCCGTGTTTGTCGTTCGTCAAAAATGCTATATTGAAAGCTAATTAGAATTGATCGCTTAACCGAACGCTGGCGGCGATATCGAATCGATTTCTATCTCCTCCGTCCATAAATTTATCTTTGCACGCTTTTGGGCTCTTTTCTCCGCCGTATTCATCTCTTTATCAGCACTATCTTGTGCGCGATGTTTCGGCGCCACGTTGCGTTTCCCTCTCGAACGCGAGGCTAAAACGTCTCCCCAGCTTTGGACCCTATCGCATCGCGGGCATCGTCCCTTTTCCGGAATCAGTTCATGGCTTTCATGAATCTCGTCCTCATCTCGGTTCTCTTTGTCGCTATGCAAATCACGACCGTATTTAAAAACATTTTCTGCTAAACATACCAAATGCGCGTGCGCACCACATGAAGAGCACGTACAACACACTTCTTCCTCGTCGGCGTACTCTGAATCTGTATATTTACCTCCTTCGATACTATTTGATTGTCGAAGGCACACTTCACAAACGTGTTGTTGATGTTGTTGTTTCGAGACACGCTGCGAGCTCATGAAAATATCCGAGTCCTGGGACTGGAGAGGTAAAAAATCTTCGCTCTCTAAATCATCATCGTCATCATCATTGTCGTCTCTTTTCCTTCTTTTCTTCTTAGATGTTTTTGTTGGATTGCATTCCTTCACATACGCGTCAAGTTCGTTCATCTCTCCGACTTCAACTCGAACGTGCGATGGAATATTTACATCCTTTTTCTCAGCGTTTTCAAGCACGTCGCGCTTGTGAGTATCGTTGAAAAAATGAACGACGAGCGGTAAATGTCTCCAAGGAGATAAGTTCAGCATGGCCAACCCTAAAAGAGATTTGTTCAAAATTGTCGAATGCCGACTTCCAATCTTGAGTTTGTTCTGCGCCAGGTCTTTCACGGCCCTCGACGTCGTTGGATTTTGCCAAGCCCACTCGAAGCCGAGTGCCTGAGTTTTCGTTGGGAAACCGTGCACGCACAATACCATCTCACAAGGACGTAATTTCTTCGTATACTTCGCTCCAGCGTTCGCGTATTGCCCATTGTGTTGTAAAAGTCTCCTCTTTGGATTCACGGTAAAACCAACATACGTTTTACCTTTGTGCTGTTCGGACAAAGACGCGACGAGGTAACAGCACGCAAACACTCCTTCACCAAATCCTTTTTCGTCGTCGTCGTCGTCGTCGTCGTCGTTTTTCCTTTGCGATGCCGGGGTTGGCGATGGTGAAGAGAGCATATTATAAATGTGCAGCACAAACTTTGAGCGTTTAGGATTACTCTCGCACCAACAACATGTCAAGTGATACAAACACGTGGTACCGCACGAAGAATGACGCGTGATTTTTGAAATTTGAACTCTTCTTTTTTGAGAAGAGGACAAGAAGACACACTCGAAACGAAATCCCGCTTTCCGCACAAAAAAACAGACGCCGTTCATGTAGCAAAGATGATAATGTCGTGCTATTAACTACGTCGTCGAGAAGGGTATCGATGTTGCTATCCTCTGGTAACCTCCCAGTGACAAGACTCCGTGCAACAAGTAACAAGGGCACAAGGAAGAAAAAGTTCAGCATGCAAATTCGAGCGTCATCAACAACTGTTTTGACAGAGTATCTCCTCACGACTGTATCTCTATCTACTTGCGCTTGTCTCGGCGCGTACGTTGGTACGAACACAAGGTTTGGCAAGAAACTGAGTGGACCGGTGTGTTCGATGTTGATGGGGTACATTTTCTTGGCTCCCTCTAATAACCACGTGATTCCGATAAATGCAGAGGTGCTCGGCACAATAAGATTATTCGTTTCAACAGTGGCAACGCCGTTAATACTATTGGGCGCAAATTTGAATGCTATTCGGAGAACGTTTCGTACGTTGTTACAGCCGTTTCTATTTAGCGCTTTGGCTACCATAGGAGGTGCATTTGTTGGTGCCAAATTGTTTTTAAGCAGTGGAAACAATATCTCGCTCGCCGCTGCGCTCGTTGCCAAGAATATTGGGAGTGGAATTAATTATGTCGCCTCCTGTCAAGCATTAGGGGTGTCGCCTCAGGCGCAAGCTCAAGGTTTGGTCGTTGACAATGTGTTCGCCTTTCTTTACTTCCCGTTAGTATCAATACTGGGTGATCAATACAAGAGAACAGAACATGATGAGATGGAAAAAGAAGATGTAGCCATATCGACGGACCACCGATCGACTTTCGACGTGTCCGATGTCAAAATGGCTCTTGCGTTGACGCTTGCAATTTTGATAGCTGCGCGCATCGAAGCAGAGTTCTGGTCAACGATACTTGAAGGCGCAAATTCCAGTCGTTTGTTCTTACCTGTTGTCACGCTCTTTTCCGTATTGACTGCGACGTTTTTCAAAGTCAAAGATGCTGTCGTAAACGCCGGAAACTTCACGGGACAGTGCTTATTATATGTATTCTTTGCGAGTGCTGGAGCATCATCGCCGCCTTTGATTCACGCGTTCACGAATGATGCAAACTTGCTTTATTTCGCGAGTACGATGTTCGCCGTTCATCTGCTTGCGGTTGGTCTTTTGTTCTCGTCCCCGGAGATGCTTGTCGCGTCGAATGCGGGTGTGGGTGGACCGGCCACAGCGGCAGCGTTTGCGAAAGCAAAGAATTGGCGAGAGTTAGTTGCGCCGGCAATCTTGGTTGGTAATCTGGGGAACGCTTGCGGTACTTTCATAGCTATTATCTTTGCTCAAGTTGTAAATTAATTGTATACGTACGTGTGGGTATCTCATGAGAACTAATACGCACGTGTGAAGCGCGCATAAGCGCGCGTTATTTTCGCTTTTCAATATAGATACTGGTACGCGTATTAAAATGGGCTCATCCAAACACAAGTCAAAAGAATAAAAAGCGCACAAGAAGAACGAGAAGAAGAAGAAACGAAAACGATGAAAAAAAAGACTCTGCGCATCTGCCCATTAATTCGTCAAAAATCGCGTTCTCTCTCTCCACAAACACGCACAAGACAAACACGCATACAGAAATACCACGCCGACCTTACTTTCTCTCTGCAGTCGCCAAAACACATCATCATGATTCGATTCATCTTGTTGCAAAACCGACAAGGGAAGACGCGTTTGGCGAAGTATTACGTGCCGTTAGAGGAGGATGAAAAACATCAGTTGGAAACTGAGGTGCACCGAGTCGTCGTCAATCGAGATCCGAAACACACTTCTTTCGTTGAATTTAAGAACCATAAGTTAGTCTATCGACGATACGCGGGATTGTTCTTCACCTTATGCGTAGATTCAAGCGATAACGAGCTCGTTCATTTAGAATCCATACATCTGCTCGTGGAAATATTAGACCATTTTTTCGCGAACGTTTGCGAGTTAGACTTAGTGTTCAACTTTCAGAAGGTGTACGTCATCGTGGACGAGTTCATTTTAGCCGGGGAAGTCCAAGAGACGAGCAAGAAAGCGATAATGATGAGGTTAGCTGAATTAGAACAAATTAAAGGCTAGAATCATAATGATAATAAACATCAGTTTCAGCTATTAGATGGTATGCGCGGTCTCCTAAGCGAATAATATACAAACACAAGAAGCGTATTTCGAGTCGTCGTTGTAAAATAAAAATTAAACACACAGCAAGTGTCATTGTACCAAAAATACTCCGTTTGAGTACGACTCTATCAAAACGCTCAAGTTATACACGGAATGTGCTATTATTGGCACCGTGACATTTCTTCGTTCGGATGAAAGAAAAGCCAAGCCAAATCCAATTCCGCAAATGAACAAATTGAGCAGCGCCGGAATCGAAAAATTGAAATGAGCGAGGGAGAATATTCCAGCCGCGAAAACATTTGCCGCCGCGAGAGAAAACACTGCTCTCGTATTCGCTTGCTCATCAGGGTTTCGTAAAAGGTCAGAACCACACTCGAGCACGACACCGCGGAAAAAAATCTCTTCTGTTATAGGCGCGAGCACGGTCGAGGAGAGAACTATAGCGAGAACAGACGGAGTCGAAGTCGCGACTACAGAACTATTCGACTCTACCAGAGCAGGCGTAAGAGTCTGCTCGGCGACGCGCGCTGCTAAACTAGTTCCAATTCCAAATGCAGCGCCTGAAAGGACGTCGTTTTGAGGTTGGTTGCCGATACTCAGAGTAAAATTTCTTTTCCCGAGGGCGTATGAAAGATATGCCAGTTTCGCCACCTCTGAGCATAATCGCGTTTGATATAGCAACGAGACACCTCCGTCGTCTTGCTCTTGCACGATTGGAAGTGAGGAAACTACGCCCGGCAACACAAAACCGAGCACGACCCATGCGTACGAAAAGTGCGGGATAAATTCTAACGGATCAAACTTTATTACATCATCTTCAACATCCATTTTTTGTGCGGACGCATTCGTACTTGTTGCGTAACGAACTCCATTTTCGTCGTCGTCGTCGTCGTCGTCGTCGTTGTCATTTTTAGCCATCGCAAGAGCACATATGTTCATCCAACCGCGACGCGATAGTAGTTCTCCGCAGAGAAATTTTCGCGTCGTTCGTGTTCTCCACAACTCTTTTGGCTTTACCGCCGCCGATATTCTCCGCGCTTTTCTCTTCTCTCGCCATAGCCGTCGTCGAGGAATGGAGAACAGTTTTTTATGTTGACGATGTTTTTTAGCTTCGTATCGGTAATAACAGCAAGGAAGACAAGAGAGTTGCATGATTTAGCAATGAAAAAGATCCATCGCGACCGTTCCGGCGTTCCTTTTCATCGGCGGTGATTGATACTTTTGGTGTTGGTGTTTAGAAATGGGTAATGGAGAAGAAGTTCAGCCGGAAGAAGTCAAAAAGAAAAAGGAAGGCTTTGCAAAGCAGCGTGCGAGAATTTTATTTGTAGTCTACGATTTTCTACGAAGAATTTAATTAAACAATGCTGTTCGCCGCCGACGCGATACGCGGCCACAAGTCCGCGCACTCCTTGGCTACCGGTCCTTGAATCGCCGAACCCTTCATTTCCCCCTTCGGGTTCACAATGACGCCCGCGTTGTCCTCAAAGTAAATCATCAAACCTTCCTTTCTCTTGAACGGTCTTCTTTGACGAATCATAATCGCCGGGAACACTTTCTTTCTCAAATCTGGTTTACCTTTTTTCACCGTACCCATAAACATGGAACCGATGTTCGCCGCCGGCAAACGGTTTTGGCGACTGCCCCAACGTTTGACAGAGATGACGTACAAGTTCTTGGCCCCAGTGTTGTCAGCGCAGTTCATAACCGCGCCGACTGGGCAAGCGTACGTCATTCTGTATTTAGTGCCGGAAGCGGCGCCTCCTCCTGTAAACATTAATGTAAAGAAAGAAAACACACACGTCAGCTTATAAGTTCTTACGCGTCTGGGTACACTAAGCCCGACGAGAACGAGAGCTTTCTCCACCTCGTTTCTATTGTGTTGTTCGTGTGCCGAAGGAAGGAAAGACCGAAAAGGGAGGGGCAAAAAAATGAAAATGCGGTGGCGCTTTCAGACACGTCGCGAAATACACAGATCCAATCAAACGTACGCAACGCGTTGCGAAATAACCGAACTTTGCACGTGTAGTCTCGGACGATCCGTTTCGCGTCCCGCGTTTATGCAAACCAGCGCTCCCGTTCCCCCATTTTCTCGTTTAGGTCTGCCCCGCCTCGTTTTCGTTCGCGAATGGGCGAGAAAAAAAAACGAATTCGCGCTCGCGTGCATACGCGCGAAACTGAAACAAACGGTGTCATTTCAAATTCGCGCGGTATTACTAAAGACGAATTTCATAGCGTACCTCTTTTAGACATTTTCTATGCGCTATTCGGGTCGTTTTCAAAAGAAGTGAGGATTTTTTTTGCGTTCTCGTGATTTTCGGAAGAACTCTTCCGCATCTGCTGAGAGCAACTCACATTTTTTTGTACTCCCCCAAGCACACAGCCCACAGAAGCAAAAGAAAGGCCATCTGGCAAAGGAGGAGGAGAAAAATCTAGAAAAAGTTAACGACCAAACGACGCCACTTGAGAAAAAGAATCATCAATCACGCACGCTGCGCGTGGAGAACTCACTGAGAACCACAAAACAATAAAGAGAGAGTGAGAGAAAAGAAGAAAATGGGTCGACCATCGTTGGATACCGGGGGTGAAATTGCCGTCATCGATTTAGTCGCGCACTTGTATTCCACCAAAGGGTTGAGAAGAGACTTGTGTGCGATTTGGGACAGATATAGCGCAGCGACCACGGAAGAACGAAAACAGAAAGGTTTTGAGATTGTGAGAAACTATCACTCGCAACTGACGAGAATGTTTCGCGACGGTACGTTTTGGCCAATGCATGTGCTTGTGCTTCTTCGATTTGCTCTCGCCTTCTTTTAAGCGCCTTTCAGCGATACAACTCGCGAGGACAAACTTTTTTCTTTTCTCCCCAAAACATAAGAGGGAGACAGAGAGAGAGAGTGAAAAGAAAGGTGCACAAAAGTTACCTTTCGCCTGTGGGTGAAAGAGGAGGAAAGATATTTTCATTGCGAAGACAGTGCCTGTATTGTCCGATCGTAAGAATATTCTTTCGCACGTCGAGTCGCTTAGCTAAAGTTCGTTTACACTTTCGTACTAACTGTGTTCGTTTTCTTCTCCTTCTTTATTTCAGATCCCGACGGAGAGTGCTTAGATATCGACGACTTGCGTTCAGTGTGGGAAGAGTTTGTGGATGCTTTACGAGATGCAACTGGTGCATCAGAAGCATACTCCGATAACGAAAAGTATACTTCAAACTCATATCAAAGCTTAGAGAAGCCGGTGATGAAGAGAAACGAATCGTTCCATAAATTAGCGCAAGATTTGAACGAATTGGTCGTGCAGAAATCGCCAGGGAGTTCGAGAGGCGGATCGACCCACGGCATACAACGAATTTCTTCTAAAGGAATGCTTTTAGGCATAGGGTGCTCCTCTAGAGAACCGAGTTTGCGAGGAGGTAACGAGTGGGCGAAAATGAAGAGCGAAATGAGTCCGGAAGCGTTGGCAAAAAAATTGGAGAGGACTGCGGGAGACAAGTAATAAGGTTCTCTGAACGTGTGTATATGCTGCGCGCGCGATGTATTTTTTCTCTTTTTCCACTAGTAATACTATGTTTTAATGATATAATATCATGCGTTTTCAATCTGATTCGAGCGACTTGATGCAATCTTCCAGCGCTTGGCTTAGCTTCTCCACGCGTTCGTCCGCCGTTTTCGCTATATTCTTTGCATCTTCCAACACGTACTTGGCGTCGTACTCAAATGCGTTTATAACTTCCTTCTCGACTTGTTGAACGCTGGATGCGTTGTCTAGAATTTGTGGGACTCGTTTCTGAACGTTCGCGGAGACGTGGCGTAAACCCACGCACGGTTCTTTCGTGAGCTCGCCGACAAACTCTGTCACCGCAGACTTCAAAGCAACTCCATCCACCACATCGAATAATAATAATGAGGAGGAGGAGGAAGAGGAGGAAGGAATTTTATTTGTTCTTGGCTCGTTGTTGTTATTCACAGAAGGAGGAGTTGAGGACGAGGACATCTGATAATAAACGTTCACGTTCGCATTCGGAACGTTTTAGTTTCGCTAAAAGTTTGTGCGTATCTTTCTCTGCGCGCGTGCGGTTCTCTGCGGCCTGCAAAGCGCGTACTAATATATTTGTCGTATTTGTCGGAGAGAAAAAATTGTTTCACACACACATCAACACGAAAAAAAAAAGTTCGTTAAAAAATGAACGCGAAGACTTTCTTAGGAGCGACAACGAGAAGAATCGCGACGAGTGCTACGACGGCATCAATGAAACCTTCCATAAACGCCAACCTGTCCATCGATGTTGTTTCGGACATTGTCTGACCTTGGTGTATTGTCGGGAAACGCAATCTCGACCGCGCTTTGGAAAAAACAAAAACATCCTCCTCTTCGTCGGTTTCTTTTTCTTCGATCAGTTGGAAACCGTTCATGCTCGTTTCGCCTCGTGTTTGGGAAGATATGACTCCCGAACAGTTGCAATACGGCGTGAACAAAATGCAATGGTATTGCGAAAAGTTTGGTGGCGAAAGCCGAGTGATGCCAATGATTACCAGACTCTCTTCTGTCTTTGAATCGATTGGGTTGCCAAAATATTCTTTGGAGGGCAACACGGGGCCGACCCTGGACGGCCACAGAATCGCGCACTTCATGAAAGAAGAGTATTCTCAATCGCATCAAGACGTTTTTTTGGATACAATCATGATTGATTATTTCTGCAACTCAAAAGCGCCGTGCGATGAAACCGCATTATTAACGGTGTGCGAAAAATCTTTTGAGGCGAATACGAGCGCAAACGCGGAAGAGCAAAAAGCCAATCTCGCGCGTGCCGAGGAAGTTCTGCGGGATAAATCAAAATATCGAGACGAAGTTCTAGCGCAGGTGAGGGACGTTCAAGGTCGCATCAGTGGCGTTCCTCACTTTATAATTCGAAACGAGGATACCAAAAAGAAAGTCGAATTTTCAGGCGCTCAACCAGTGGAGACGTTTCTTGATGCTTTTGAGGAGCTCGGCGTCGAAGGATTGGAGTTGCAGTAAAAATATGTCAGTGAAAATGTGAATTTTCGTACCAGTTCAACAAGAGTGACGGCGAGGAAAGAAAAAAATAAAGTCGATTTCAATTGCCCGAAAAAGATGAAGATGGTACGAGTATACAACATGATGTACGCGCACCAAGTTCAAAGTTTATACGAGTATACGTGCACATTTTTCAACAACATTAAATCTATCGCAACAAACCCACACTAGCTAAATAATATTACGAACAATCTCCTTGTATATCAGCTCTTATATTATATTAGGTATTGTAATACCAGTACTTTAATATTCTGTTTCCTTTAACCTTCATTCGCGAAGTTGCATTTGCTCTCCGCAGAGTGACACGTATAAATAAAGTTTTACGGGCACTCCACGATTTTCATAATAGCATCTCCGAGGAGTCTGTGGACACAAACGATGTAATCGCCAATCTTGATCAAACCAAGCTTATCTCTCGCGTAAAGAATCGCGTTAGCAGATATTTCCTGAGGATGGCCGGATTGCGCGTGCCACTCCGCTGGCTCAATCATAGGTTTCAAACCTCTCGAGGCGAGCATTCGTCTCGCCGTGTTTTCGGGATCGTGTGTATTTTCTTCCATGTTGACGCACACAGAAAGGACGGGGCAGTCTGGACGGTACTTTGCAATCAATCGAGACGTGTTCCCAGATTTTGCGAGGGTGACAATTAATTTAGCTCCTACTTTTTGCGCCGACCGAACGGAAGAAGATGCGAGTGACTCTAATATATTCATCGGAACCGATTGGTACGCGAGAAGTTGTTGGAACACCGCCGCGGAGTCTATGTACGCTTCAGCTTCGCGGCAAATATCCGCCATGCACGACACAGCTTCTAACGGATAATCACCCGCGGCCGTTTCCCCGGACAACATGACGCAATCGGTACCGTCTAAGATGGCATTCGCAACGTCCGTAGCTTCCGCTCTCGTCGGTCGAGGTGCGCCAGTCATGGACTCCAACATTTGCGTCGCCGTAATGACTGGTTTA
>Ga0114997_10001765_pt1 | contig 17719 bp, 19 predicted proteins | sample ArcticOcean_MG_C_2_FD_87045 | JGI IMG/M metagenome (GOLD analysis project Ga0114997, IMG submission 87045) | Marine microbial communities from western Arctic Ocean - ArcticOcean_MG_CB4_136 | ecosystem: Environmental > Aquatic > Marine > Oceanic | place: Arctic Ocean: Canada Basin | collected...
GTCGTTTTCGCTGATTTCCTTGGCCTTGAAAACACTCTTGGCTTGATCGCGTCGCTCGATCGTATCCCGGCGTTCTGGCCCTTACGCCGGGGCCTCATGCTCTATCGTAAACACATTGGCGTAGAGGTTGGCGACCCATTTTTGCTGCCTGGCCGGTCTCCTTGAACTCAGCGAACAGGGAGGAAATTTTTCTGTGGTACTGCGGATCGCCCAGCTGGCCGATGAGGTCTGCTGCTCTAATTAGCCCTGGAAAATCCTCCGATTCCTGGTGATCTTCTTCGTAAGGAACAGGAAACCTTGTGCGCTCGATATTTTCACAGATAATGGTGGTGTCGATTCGATCTTCAGATTCGAACCTTTCAGTGATATACAGTTTTGCCACGGTCAACGTGGTAGGGCGTGAGTGATGCATCGGTTGAGCCTGGCATTGGGGCGATAGTGTCGTAAGCGCTGTTAATGGCGTAACGGCCGTTTCGATCGGCGCGGCAAATTCCCCTGACATAACCGATGTCGTGGTTTAGAAGTGATATGACAAAGTGCACCCAGTCGTTGGCGCTGACTGAACCTTCGATCAAGATCTTGCCTCGAAGTATTTCTGTTCCCACCATGGTGACCATAATGGTGTGATTGACGTCATGATATGGCGCATCACTGTTGGCAATAATCTCGAGCGCGTTTCGTGCGTTTGAGATGATTAGCTGTATGTCGTTCATTATTACCGTACATGTTGACGTAGTGCTCCACGAGCTCGCCTACAAAGGCTTCAATGATTACTGATGATGGGTTAAACATGCTGGCTCATTGATCCTGATTCGGTATCGATCCGTTAATCATCGTGTCTGCTCAGCAACTCCAGTCAAGCCCAATCTTGATTTAGGAAACGTCTGGCATTTACCATGACTGTACAGCCAAAGTGAGTGATTTTTGCAAAAAATGAGTATACATTGAATTTTCGTCATTCAGACCTTCGTTTTTCTGGTAAATGAGACGTTTCCTGAAGTGAATGGTAAAAATTGTGATTGAACTCCGGCACTTAAAAACACTGGTGGCACTGCGAGATAACGGCAGTCTGGTTGAGGCTGCAGAGAGTCTCTTCCTGACGCAATCAGCCTTGTCGCACCAACTAAAGGACCTTGAAGAGAGGCTGGAGTGCTCACTCTTTGTCCGTAAAACGAAACCCCCACGATTCACTTCTGCCGGTAGAAGGCTGCTCAATCTTGCTGATGAAATTTTGCCTATGGTGAAAAGTGCCGAGCGGGATATCTCACGACTTGCTGGCGGGGAAGTTGGGCGGCTGCATATCTGTATAGAATGTCATAGCTGTCTCCAGTGTCTGATCCCCTGTCTTGATCTTTATCGAGCTAACTGGCCTGAAGTTGAGCTAGACCTTTCTGGAGGTTTTAGTTTTGCGCCACTACCTGCGCTGGTCCGTGGAGATCTGGACCTGGTGATCACCTCGGACCCGGTTGAGTTACCAGGAATCACCTATATCCCATTGTTTAGTTATGAAGCAATGCTGGCAATTTCAAATGACCATCGCCTGGTCAGCCACGCTATGGTGTTGCCGGATGACCTTGAATCAGAAATGTTGATCACCTATCCAGTCGATCGTGATCGCCTTGATATTTTTACCCGATTCCTGGAACCAATGGACGTTGAACCTGACAGTGTGCGAACAGCAGAACTGACTCCTATGATGATTCAGCTTGTGGCTGCCGGAAGAGGGGTCGCCTGTTTACCCAACTGGGCTCTGACTGAATACCTTGAGCAGGGTACAGTGATGGCTAAAAAGCTGGGTGATTCCGGTTTGTGGTGTACTCTCTATGCCGCGATTCGTGAAGACCAACTCGAAATGGCTTTTATGCAAGACTTCCTGAACACAGCGGTTGAAACCTGTTTTTCCAATTTGAATGGAATCAAAGCGGTAGAGGTTGCTTGAGTTCTGTCCAACGAAACAGCGCTTGCTTAGCAAGATGTAAAGCGCTTAAATACTTTGACAAATAGTGAACGTGCCGGTAGTTCTATCCAGGGGGAACACCTTGCGCGCCGAGTGGCACCCTGATCGTAAAAGGAGGTGATCCCATCAATAGTCAGTCAACTGGGGGAGCCTTCGAGTTAACATAACTCGGAGCCTGCTCCCCGTACGAAGACAGGGCCCTGCGGAGATTCTCCGCGGGGTTTTTTCTTTTCTGGCAGGTACTTTTATTACAGGACAGGTTTTAAGGGGCAGGTTTTAAGGAATAAGCTGGGTAGATTGCCACTTGCCATCTGTAAGAACGAAACGCCGACGATCGTGAATACGGTTGGGCATATTGAGGTCCAGCATTTCGATGACTTCCGGGTGCAGCACGATTCCCGCAGCCGACTCTGGCGTCACCATTTCCTCTTCCGGGTGTTCTTCTTTGAGTCCGTTGATGTGGCCGATCAGGTCGTCCCGGGCGTCGATCTGGCTGCTTTGTGAACCAAGACTCTCGTAGCTGTAATCCATGTACTTGCTTGCGGCGGGACGTCGATGCCAGTTCGGCTCGATGACCGAGGGGGCGAGTTCTTCTATCAACCCGTTGATGCGGTACTGTGTCTGGCTGTTGGTATACCAGATGAGCATTTCAGCCTGGTTGTTGGCCTGAATAATAGACCACTTGGGGCTTGTTTTGTTAATGAACAGAGTGAACCCGTCAGCTGTGATATCTCTCAGTACTAACGTTCGAACGGAAGGCTTGCCCGATTCAGACAATGCCAGGAAGCACAGGTCCGCGTTGGGATCATCAAAGTTACGGGCATCCTGTCTTTCAGCTTTAATGCGTGCGATTGGGTCCATCAGTTATTGGTATCCGGTTCGACGTCGTAGACGCTAGATGTTTTGAATTGGCTGCTTGCTTCCCGCGGTGACAGGAGCAACAGCCAGATTATACTGCCAGGACCGGGACTCATGGTGTGCCACCTCAATGCTGTTATTATTCTGCGGACAGGTCCCCGGTCAGAGATTTCCGCTGCGATATCTCGATCCAGTTATTGTCAGGATCAGTGATGAAAGATATGCGGGCTGTAGTGCCTAGTGTAACCGGCGCGCTTCCTTCCAGCGCACCTCTTTCTAGCGCTTCAGCATGCTCATTGTCGACCTTAAATACCTGGACGGTCATATAGCGATATCCAGGCCCCTGCATGCCGCCGCCAATCGGTGCGGCTTTATCTTCTTCAAGCAGGAATACTGTGGTTCCCCACCTGAAGCTGGTATTCGATAGTGGTTCCGCCTGAACACTCTTCGTGAAAAACCGTCGTGCATCGTCCAGCGATCGAACGACCATCTTCATTCCGATGTTGGTGATGTCGTGTAAGCCAACGGGCACAAGTGTTACTTTATTGCCATCAGGGTCTGTCAGGGGTGTGGTTTCTGAAACGTCGGAAGCGATCAGTAATTCTCGGTAACCTGTCGGGGTGTTTTCCGGCAAGAGGCTCCGTGTATGGTTAAGTTTGAATATTGAACCTTTCAGCGCAAGGCGATGCTGGTGAACCCCTCCGCCTATCTTGAGCAACTCGTTGTAAGGTAACCCGACCTCCATAGTCCAGAACTCAAGCATTGCTTCCATATTGTTTGTTCGTACACCGACGTCGATGCAGTTCTTCGCCAGTTTCATATTGCTACCTTGTTATCTATTGTCATCTATTGTCATCCATTTGGACCGGATAGGTTTCACAGGCGATTTCTGAGTTGCTGGCGCGCAAGGAAATAGTGATTACTTTTTCATCAAAAGAAACGATGACTTCAATAAACTCATGCCATTCATAGTCTGTCTGGACTGAGCTTGAGAGTCTGAGTGTTCCAGGCAGCGTCGTTAGCGACTCTTGCATTCGTTGAATATTGTTAATAAAAAGCGCTGCAGACCGTTTGCCGTCCATCTCTACTCGAAGTGCTGCATTTTTGTATTTGACTTCCAGCGCTGGCATTTGGGTAATCTTCCTCTTTAGATGGTTAGACAGGTCACACATTATATCGAATCGGGCTCCGTGGCGTATTTCCAGCTAATTAAGGTATGATGGCGCCGCTTCAGAACCTAGTATTTTCAGTAAGAAGGGAGAACCCATGAGCCAGAATGAAATGAAAGAGACCGCCCAGGAAATCGCAGCAGGCCTTAAAAGGCTCGGCCCTAACAGGGTTGTTGCCTTATCCGTTCATGTGTCGAAAAGTTTGATTGAAGAACTGGAGATCAAAGCTAATAAGCTGGTCGCGCTGCTGGAATCTGCAAGCTAGACCTGTCCTGACAGGCTTATCAAAGACCTGTTTCAGGTTAAGCCATTTACAGGTGCCATCGGCGGCGTTGTGCGGAGTGTTGACCTTTGCCGACCGAAAGATGCAGCGTATCACTATTGATGATAGACAGCGGCCCGTTTAAAAAAGTGGGTTAACGGCCCAGCTGAGGCAGCAATTCCTTCAATGCTTCGATAAAGCTCAGTGGTTGATCCAGGAATACGTGATGATGGGCGTCTGGAACAGCTCGAATCAGCGTTGAGTCAAGGATTAACGCTAGCCCTTCGGCAATGGAGGGGGGGAAGAATCGGCTTTTCTCGCCATAGATAAAACCCACTGGTATTCGCATATCGCGCACCATATCCGCAGCAGCAGGAAATTCTTCAGTTAGCGCCATTTTGGCGAACACCGCTCCGTCCAGTTTGAATTTGAACCCCTTCAGCGTTTTTTTAAGCGAATGTTCTGCTAGGTAATCCATGATGAACTTGTTGTCGCATGGTTGCGGCGGGCGCAGCCTGAAGCGTCTTTTGCCCTGTTCCATCGATTCATAATAGCGGGACTTCATCTTCGGTAGTGGTAGTGGCTCACGTGAGGACTTTTTCGGTGGTAGCGCAGAATCTACAATGACAATGCTATCAAGTTGCTCGGGGTAAAGGTGTGCTGCGATACGAGTCATGGTCCCACCAAAGCTGTGGCCTACGACAATGGGTGAGTCCAAGTGGGCGGTTTTTATACATTCCACAAGTTCCCGTGCGAAGAGCGCAGCAGAATATTCCACCCTGTGATCACTCTCGCCTGAACCACTGTTATCGATTGCAACGACGTCGTAGTCCGGGACGAAGGCAGGCGCAATAAAGTCCCACCAGTGCGCATGGGCGGCGTGGCCGTGGACGAAAACTAATGCGGGTTTACCGGGGTTCTTCCAGTGCTGGTAAGCGATGGTGGCGCCCTCAACCTGGCAGGTGTGGTGCTCCGGTTGCACGCTAATGTATTGCTTGAACCAGTCAGGTTGCACGAATAGGAGCCTTAATAGAAAGCATGAGTATAACCGCTGAACGAAGTTTCCTGAAAACTCGCCTCTGAAAAGTCGGTGCCAAAACTGTTGCATCAATATAGTGCGGGTCGGGATCAGGGTGCGTTATTAAGGTGCGATATCCGGACGACATAGCGAAAGTTTGCACCGAACAAGGTCAAAACAAGCCTGAAACCACCCCAACGAAATGATTTTAGTGCTGCCACCGTTTCTGGCATCAACTTTGCTTTTAGAGATGAGAGATGTCGGATGTAGCAACTTTTAAAACCACCGGAGGGGTCATCGTGGATCAATCATTAGAACTTCAATACGCACTGGACACATTTTATTTTCTTGTGTGTGGTGCACTTGTCATGTGGATGGCGGCTGGTTTTGCCATGCTGGAAGCGGGTCTTGTTCGCTCAAAGAACACCGCGGAAATCCTGACTAAAAATATGGCGCTTTTTGCCATCTCTTGCATCATGTATCTCGTTTGCGGATACGCCATTATGTACGGTGGGGGAATCTTCCTTAGCGGCATAGAGCTTGATGGTGCAACGACAGCGGAAGCATTAACTGAAACCGTCCTGTCTGAATCCAGAGAAAAGGGCTTTAGCGGCGGTGCGGTTTATGCAAATGCCGCAGACTTCTTCTTTCAGGTGGTTTTCGTTGCCACGGCAATGTCTATTGTCTCTGGTGCCGTTGCTGAACGGATGAAACTGTGGGCATTCCTCGCGTTTGCCGTAGTGATGACGGGACTGATTTATCCAATGGAAGGTTCGTGGACGTGGAATGGTGACGACGTCTTTGGTCTTTATAACCTTGGTGATCTTGGATTCTCTGACTTTGCAGGGTCCGGCATTGTTCATCTGGCTGGGGCTTCCGCTGCCTTAGCTGGCGTTGTTCTACTCGGTTCACGGAAGGGCAAGTACGGCCCGGCAGGCCAGGTGTATGCGCTTCCAGGTGCCAACCTGCCGCTCGCAACCCTCGGTACTTTCATCCTTTGGATGGGGTGGTTCGGATTTAACGGTGGTTCAGTGTTGAAGCTGGGTGATATTTCCAATGCGAACACAGTTGCTATGGTTTTCCTTAACACCAATGCAGCCGCTGCCGGAGGTGCGATTGCAGCCCTCATCACGGCACGTATTATGTTCGGTCGAGCTGACTTGACCATGTTGCTGAACGGTGCGCTGGCGGGTCTGGTGGCAATTACTGCTGAACCTTCCACACCTACTGCGCTTGAAGCAACGCTCTTTGGCGCGGCCGGTGGTGTGTTGGTTGTGTTTTCAATCGTCTTCCTGGACAAGGTCAGGATTGATGATCCGGTAGGTGCGATTTCTGTGCACGGTACCTGCGGCCTGCTTGGGCTCCTGCTTGTGCCGCTCACCAATGCTGATGTGTCTTTCTCCGGCCAGATTATTGGTGCACTGACGATCTTTGGATGGGTATTTGGCGTCAGCTTTGTAGTCTGGTTCCTCCTGAAACAGGTACTTGGTATCCGGGTAACAGAAGAAGAAGAGTTTGCGGGTGTTGATGTCAGCGAGTGTGGTGTTGAAGCCTATCCCGAATTTGTAAGGACCTAAATCTCTGCCCTTGGGCCAGGCTTTCGCCAGGGCCTTGGCCAATTAGCTCATTGCCATCCACGACGGGGCACCGTCGGTGCTTACCTTTACCTTGACGGTCCGCTTGGCCCTTTAGGAATAAAGGGAGATAGACTCGTAGATTGCTTTGTTCCGAATTTGTGACGAATTCAAGCTACCTCAGAACGATTGGATTGGGAATTAACCCAGACCGGCTCTTTTTTGAATGACTGCTGAGTAGAGCGACATCAATCCTTTATCTTTCTCGTAGTCTCCGGCAAATAGGTCAGGCGCCAGTTCAGAAAAAATTTCACTGATCCTGCTGTCTGTCTTTGCAAAAAGCGCCTTGTGCACCGGGTCAGTGAAATCACCGGAAGCGATCTTTAGCAAGTCGTCCAGTAGTGGTGTGATATCAGGTAGGCCCCGGCGGGGCGGGAATTCACGGTGCAGGAATCCGCAGAAAGCAAAGTAAAGGTACAGGGGCTCACGTTTGGCAAACAGTTTCAGGTCAAACTCACCAAGCGCCTGCAGGTCGCTGATCAATACATCCTTGAATTCAGCAATGCCCTGGCTCATGTCGCCAAGAAACCCTGGTGCGTCCTTGTGTGCCAGGCTTAATCCGAGAGTGTGCCTGTTTGCGATGAATAGCCTGGTGGTATCAACAGAGACGATAATGTCTTGCGCAAACCGACTACTTGCCACCCAGGTTTTGAAGCCACTCACCCGACCGTTCGATTCGGTGAGTCCGGGTCGTGGATGATCAGGGTTTCGATCTTCAGATATCGCGAGGGCGGTCCATGTGCGGTTAGTCAGGTTGAACGTCCGTCGTACAGCTGCCTGGTAACCGGAGATAAACAGGAACGCCAGCCTGTCAGAGATGAGTCCACCTGCAAAAGCTGTTTGCTCAGCGGACCAGGACTCGTCAAGCCGAGACATCCAGAGGTGATGATAATCGACTTCTCCGGAGAGTTGGTCCGCAGACAGCTGGTGCTTGAGTGAGAGGAGCCCCTCAGTGGTTACCACTCGTACACTCGGACGGGCATATGGGTGTAGCCTTTAACGAAGGAGGAGTGGGTGCGTTCAATATCACCCACGATCTCGACTTTACGAAAGCGTTTCATGATTTCTTCCCAGACAACTCGCAGTTGCATTTCAGCCATGCGATTACCCATGCAGCGATGGATGCCAAAACCAAATGATACGTGATGACGAGCTTTGGCCCTGTCAATAATGAACGCATTAGGGTTGTCGATGACTTCATCATCCCTGTTGCCAGAGACATACCACATTAGAACCTTGTCACCCTCCTTGATCTGTTTACCATTCAGCTCTGTATCTTTTAATGCGGTTCTGCGCATATAAGCCAGTGGTGTCTGCCAGCGAATAATTTCCGGGACCATGCTTGGAATCAGCGACAGATCATTCCTGAGCTTTTCGTACTGGTCCGGGTTCTCGTTCAGGGCGAGTACGCCGCCGGAAATCGAGTTACGCGTCGTATCATTACCACCCACAATCAATAGGATCAGGTTGCCCAGGTACTCGAGTGGTTGCATGTTTTTGGTGCTCTCACCATGAGCGAGCATAGAGATAAGGTCGCTTCCGGGCTCTGCATTTACTCGCTCGTTCCAGAGTCGGGTGAAGTATTCGAGGCACTCAAACAGTTCTTCTTTTCGCTGTTCCAGTGAATCAACAATTCCCTGGCCGGGGACAGCGGTCGCCACATCAGACCAGCGCGTTAGCTTTCGCCGATCTTCGAACGGGAAATCAAACAGTGTTGCGAGCATCTGAGTGGTCAGTTCAATTGAAACAGTGTCGACCCAGTCAAAGGTTTCACCCCGTGGTAGTGAGTCCAGGATGCCAGCGGCGCGAGTTCGAATGGTATCTTCCAGTTTCGCGAGGTTAGAGGGCTGAACCACCGGAGAGACTGTCGCCCGCTGTACATCGTGTTTCGGCGGATCCATGGCGATGAACATTGGCGTCTGCATGGTCTGGCCGGTTGCCACTTGACTGGCGGGCGGACCAATCGTGATGCTGCCGTCGGACGAGTAAATATCGTGATTAGTGTCGACTGTCATGATGTCGTTGAACTTGGTGACCGACCAATAGCGCCCAAACTCGTCGTCCTGGTTCAGGTGTACAGGGTCTTCTTTTCGGAGCCGTTCAAAAAAATCCCAATGGGCGTCGTTCTCGAACAGAACAGGGTCCAGCACGTTTATCTTCTCGAGTGGTATTTCCCATGCGTCAGGAATGTTCGGGAAATTGGCGGTTGCTTCACTCATCGGTGTATCCGTTATAGTCGACTTGTCACGGCATTGTATATAAAACCCTGATAAAGTGTCGCGCTAATGAAAACTGACCGAAAAGAACTGAACAGTTTGCTATGCGCCGGCGCGAGTGTTTACGTAGGGGGTAGCTGCGCCGAACCCCGTGGCCTGCTAGATGCAGTCCAGGCGCATTGTCAGAGCAGTAGCGGGGTTCACTACACACAGTTTCCTCTGGGCGCGGTGAATCAGCGTGACCTGACGCGGATAACCCCGGATGCGACCATGAGCGTTTTCTTTATGACGCCCTATATTCAGGATAGCTTTAGGGAAGGCAGGGTTAACTTCATTCCGATGCATATGCGCACCGCGTTTGACTACCTGAGAACGACAAAGTTGGATGTGGCGTTACTTCAGGCGGCAAGGGACAGGAACGGCGCACTGCGTTACGGGCCCAATGTGGACTTCCTGGATGCGGTGCTCGCGAATGCAAAACATATCGTTGTCGAAGAAAACAACAGTTTTGTCGCACCGATCGGTACGCCGCTTGTTGATGCTGTCCAGGTCGACCTGTTGCTCGATGTTGGGAGAGAAAAACCTGTTTTCCCTGTCGGTGACATTGACGATGTGTCAAATAAAATTGGCGAACAGGTCGCGACTCTGATCAAAGACGGCGATTGTTTGCAGACAGGTATAGGCGCAGTACCAGCAGCCATTCTCGCGAATTTGGGTGAGCGTAGTGACCTTGGTTTTCACGGCGGGCTGATGGATGACGGTGTGCTTGCGCTGATTCGTAATGGCAACATGAACGGAAGTCGTAAAGCCATCGATAAAGGTAAACATATTCTTGGCATGGCGCTTGGCTCCGAAGAGCTGCTCGACTGGCTCGCACATGATCCTCTGGCAGAAGGTGTTGTTTTCAAAAGTGCTAACTACACCCATGAGGTGAGTGTCATTGGGCAATTGGATAATTTTGTCTCAGTTAACTCGGCGGTCGAAATCGATTTGATGGGCCAGGTGAATGCAGAAGTAGCTGGCACCAAACAGATATCGGGTACCGGGGGGTCGGTCGATTTCATGAGGTCAGCCAAGGCTTCAGGCGGCGGGCGCTCTATTGTCGCAATGTCCTCGACTGCACGCGGTGGAACTGTGTCGCGAATAGTGCCCCGGGTTACCCTGGTCACTGCGCTGCGAACTGATGTGGATATTGTGGTGACTGAGTTTGGTATTGCAGAGCTCAGGAATGAGTCTTTGGCGTCGCGAGCAGAACGGCTGATTGAAATCGCACACCCTGATTTTCGTGATGAACTAAAAGCCGGTCTTTAGGTCGGTTTCGCGGCGCCTTCCCAGGGTTGCAATGGTTCGGCCGGAATCATGTCTTCAAAATCTTCTTCCTTGAACACCTTAAATCCGCGATTCAGGTAGTTAGGCAGGGCGTTGGCGTGATCTAGCGTGCAGGTATGCAACCATATGCGATTGTCTGCGGTGTCCCAGGCTTTGTTAATGGCATCCTGCAGCAACAGCCTGCCTAAACCCTGGCCGACAAATTCGGGGACTAAACCAAAATAGGCAATCTCGGTGTTGCCGCGGGGTTGTTTCTCCAGTTCGAAGTAACCGATCGGCGTCGCACCCTGGTAAGCGACCCAGGTTTCAATACTTTTTCTGACGACGTAGTCTTGCCACTGTTGCCACTTCCACGGAAGCCGCATGTACCACATGCAGGGTGCTCCGACGGTGGCATACAGAAATCGGTTCAATTCCGGCAGGGGGTGCTCAACCTTTAATAACTGGTATGAATGAGTGTCTGGTTCTGATGTCTCAGGCCTGTTGGTCATCTCCAGATGCCAGACATGGATACTGGTTTTTACTTTCTGAATGTCGGGTTCAATGGCCAATCTGCTAGTTAATCCTTACGGCGTGCTGCTGAAACAGATCAAGCGGCACAGCCTCCAGGGCCTTCTTGTGTGTGTTGTTCAGGAATACTTTTGGAGCCATTCCTTTTTCGTAGGCTTCAAGCCATCTTCCGGCACAAAGACACCACCTATCGCCTTCTTTCAGGCCGGGAAACTGGAATTCCGGATGCGGGGTAGACAGATCATTACCGGCGAACCGTGAGTACTCAAGAAAATCTGCTGTCACTTCAATGCAAACCGTATGAGAACCGACATCTTCATCGCAGGTGTTGCAACAGCCATCCCGAAAAAAACCTGTCACCGGGTCAGTACCGCATGGTTCCAACTTGGTACCAAGAACGTTGATCTCTTCTTCTTTTACTACCGGCATAGCTGATGTGTCTGTATTAAGAACGTGGCAATGATAGAGGGTTTGGCTCGCCAATGCATTTTGGATGCATTACGCTTAAAGCACCAAGAGAATTGAACCATAATCATATAGAGCTATGGTTTATAGAGCTATGGCTTATCGAACAATGGATTTTCGAACTATGGATAATGAAATAACTGAACGTGTAGAGCACGTGCTTAGTACTGCCAGATCAGTGCGTAAGAAACTCGACTTCACGAGGCCAGTCAGTCGAGAAGACTTAGAAGCATGCATCAATGTGGCGGTGCAGGCACCCACGGGACTCGCCGGGGAGAACTGGCGCTTTCTTGTCGTGACGGACCCAGAGACCAAGAAACAGATCGCAGAGATCTACTGTGATGTGTTGGTACAGATTGGGGAAACCCGGGGTGTTACCTTAAAGCCGACCCATAATGCGCTCATGGCACGCCTGCATGAAATACCGTGCATGGTGTTTGTGTTTGCCATCGGTGAGCCGACCGAAGATGTCTCGGGTCAGGTTGGATTCTTCGGTTCAATATTACCTGCGGCCTGGTCACTTATGCTGGCAATGCGCGCGCGGGGAATAGGCACGACCTGGACATCGCTACTGACTTCACGCAAAGACGAAATCGCTAAAATACTTAATATCCCTGAAGGAGTGACGCAGACGGTGATGTTGCCCGCGGCTTATACACTAGGGGCTAGACTAAAACCTGCAGACCGAAAGCCGGCAGAAGAGGTAACGTTTTGGGACAAATGGGGTGAAGGCTAGTCTGCGGGAGCAGCGGCAAGCTACTTGGTTCACACCCACCTCTGTTGGAGGCTGAACAAATAACGCATAGGCAAGCGACTGCGCATCGCGCACCCGCTTAGCCTATTCGTTATGTGCAATAGGTTTAAACAGCAACAACCTTATTTGCGCAGGGACCTTTCTGACCCTGTCCTACTTCGAATTCAACAGTCTGGCCGTCATTCAATGTTGCATATTCTCCGCCGGATTGGATTTCTGAATGATGGACAAACAAATCTTTACCGCCGTCTTCTGGGGTAATAAATCCGAAACCTTTATCTGCATTAAACCACTTAACTGTACCTTTACTCATATCACTCTTACCTTTGGTGAAAAAATAATTCTGGTTTTGCTATCACCATTACAAAATCAGAACATGAACTTAGTAGAGCACCAAATTCCGCAATTAAGCGGCCTAGATGGGCTGGCGCTTGACTTGTACAAGCAGGCCAATGGGTAGCTTACCACGACCAGTGGGGCGATAGTTGAAGATTTTAATAGTCTTTTAGGTGCTTCTTGCAGTCTGAGGAGGGATTCTATGTCCATCGAATAACGCCATGTTGTTCTTCCCCTGCTCGGTTTTTGTGCTTCTGCCAGGTCTATAGCGTTTGTTTAGTCGGTTAGCGGGGGTCGTTCGTTGTAGTACTCGATGGTGTTCCGCAGTTTCTGCTGAGTCCAGTTCACGGTGCTTTGAGGCGCAACGCCGGGTGCAACAGTGGTGGTTTGCCTTGGTGCAGTCAGGGTTGTTGCGCCGTTGCGGTTACGTACTGTCACAGGCACATCATCCATCGCAATCACTATCAGACCCGCATTGCCTTGCTTGTGATACCCCAGCCAGAAGTGCTCTGCGAGCGTCTGAAGTTCCGCAATGGCAGTACGGATACTAAATTCGTGCGGTGTGTCGCCGGGGCCTTTTACCTGTAAGGCGCCTTGGGCAAGGCTGGAGCTGGATTTGTAGTCGACACCGTTAGTGGTCATGTCCATCACAAGCCATTGGGTTTGTGGGGGGATGTCGATGGTTTGCCCCGAGACCAGCGTCAATCCGACTGCCGACCGTGCGTTAGTACCGATGATGTCACCGATGTAGATTCTCGAATGTTTAGCCAGGATGTAGGGTCGGTTGTTTCTGGTCACTGAGGGCAACCCAGCGGCTGCGGTAATTGTCCCAATTGGGCCGGGGATGGAGTTGTAGGGAAACGAGGAGCATCCTACGAGACAGGTGAGTACAATCAGGCACGCCGCCCTAAATATCATCGACCTGACTCAGGTCAACAAAGGTTTTTTTGCCATTTTCCCGATACATTCTGCGATTGATTTTTGGGTAGTCGCAGACGTCGATGTCTGAACGTGTGCCACCCATCAGGTAAACGAGGTCTTCGGCATGGGAGTTATGCATGCAGTGGGGCAATGAGTTCTGGGTGAAGGCCATAAAATCGCCGGCTTTTACTTCGACCAGTTCATCACCGATTTCTGCTGTGCCTTTACCCTCAAGAATGTAGATGAATTCTTCATCCTGGTGGTGAAAATGAAACTGTGTCGTGTCATTACCTGGCGCAATCCTAACCAGGTGCACCCCCAGGTGTTCAAGCCCAAGGATATCGCCGATAGATCTGGTGTGCCGAATGGCGTTCTTATTGAATTGATGGACGTGTTTGACTTCATTCGTTTCGCTGATGGCTTTGGCGGTTAGCAGCGGGAACGGTTTGTCATTCATGTAAGCACTCTCTGGCACTCTCCGGTACTCTGGTTCCAGATCGACCAATGAGTAACCTTACCTTCGTCTGTGGTTATTTTGTCTATCGTTTGACCGGCCATTGCCGCGTGTGTTTCGTTTCGGAATGTTGGCGCGTTCTGCGGCACTCATCGGCGGCAGGGCCGGGATATCTGCACCTAATTCCTCCGGCGGGTTCTCGCAGTTAAACTTTACTCCAAGCAATTCCTCAATGTTCGGCAACATAAATGAATCATTTTCGCATGCGAGGGTAATTGAAGTTCCCTCACTACCGGCACGGCCCGTCCTGCCGATACGGTGAACATAGTCTTCAGGGTCTTCTGGCAGGTTGTAGTTGACGACATGGGTAATGTCATCGATATGAAGACCTCGACCAGCCACATCTGTCGCGACTAGAATCTCTACTTCTCCTGATTTGAACTCATCCAATGTCCGGATGCGTTTCTTCTGGGGCACATCGCCCGCCAACAGTCCGGTTTTAAACCCATGACGGCGTAGTTTGGACTCCAGGTTGCGGCATTGATCCCGCCGATTCGCAAAAACCAGGACCCGCTCAATCTCATAAACCTTGATCAGGTTGTAAAGCACCTTGTACTTTTCGTCTTCGGAAGTAAGGAAAACCTTCTGTTCGACCGTGTCTACGGCGAGTTTCTCTGGTGCGATCTCGATTCGAACCGGATCAAGCGTCCAGGATTTAGCAAGACGTTTAATATCTTCGCTATAAGTTGCACTAAACAATTGTGTCTGCCGGTTTTCTTTGCGGGGCGTTCTGCTGACGATAGCTTTGACATCCGGAATGAATCCCATCGACAGCATTCGATCCGCTTCGTCGATGATCATGATTTCTACTTGAGATAAGTCAACGATATTGTTGCGGGCGAAATCGAGAAGCCTGCCCGGTGTCGCCACCACAATATCGACTGGTTTTTTCAATTTGGTTTTCTGTTTTTCGTAATCTATCCCGCCTACGAGGGTGGCGACCTGGATATCGGTATACGTAACCAGCGATTCTGCATCGCTCGCAATTTGCATCACCAGTTCGCGGGTCGGCGCAATGATCAACGAAAACGGAGTTCCCGGTGGCCGAGAATCCAGTGTCGGGTTCTCAAGGTCGTAAGTAATGATGGAAAGCAGGAATGCCGCAGTCTTGCCGGTCCCGGTTTGCGCCTGGGCAATAATGTCTGCGCCGTCCAGAGAGTGTGGTAGTACTTCTGCCTGTACCGGTGTGGTGTTTTGAAACCCAAGGTCCAGAATTGCGTGTTCCAGCGGTTCAGGGAGGTTCAGTCGTGCAAAATCTTCAGGTAATTCAGTCAAGCGATTCACTTCGTTAATTAAGTTGTTGTTGGCTTAATGACGTAAGAACTGCCATAAGCCACGAGAAACATCACGATGTTACCGAGTAGCCCCGTATAGTAAAGGTCAAATGGATAGTCGATAGCGCTTCGTGATGAGGCTATTGTCCAGAGAGTAAAGGCCATAGTGGCCACAATACCCAGAAGAATGTGGATTGTACTGCATCTGCTCGAGAAAAATCCGATTAAGTAAATGGTTAGGAGGCCGCCCGCCAGAAGGGCCGTCAAAATGGTCGCTGTGTCCTGCAGGGTGGTGGTGGTCGTTTCGAGCAGGTACAGGGCTCCTGCAATCATGAGAATGCCGGCCAGCGTTGTGATGGTGCGGGCGAAGGCCAGGTAATGTGCATCAACCTGGTCTTTTTTCAGGAATCGGCGGTAGATATCATGAGTCGAGACAGTAGCGATCGCGTTGATACTGCTATCGAGTGATGACATTGCTGCCGCGATTGCGGCTGCAATGACCAGTCCAACAAGACCGCTCGGCAGATAGTGGGTAATGAAATAGGGTAGTATTTCTTCCGCGCGATTGCCGCCGGCAAGGATGCTTGTTGCAAGTTCGGCTGGCTGGTGCTGGAAGAACACCCAGAGCGCCGTGCCCAGGAACATGAAGAAGGCCCAGGTAGGAATGCTCACCAGGGCGCAGATGAACATTGCCTTGCGAGCCTCGAGTTCGCTTTTTGAGGCGCAAAATCGCTGCACCGTATTCTGATTGCTTGAGTATTCAGTCAGCCAGCTGATCAGCCCGATAAAGAGCATCATGGAGGCGGTCTTCTCGCTGAGCGCGAGCCCCCAGTTGGCAGGCTCAAAGCCGGTGTCGCTGACCGTTCCCACACCCAGTTTGTTGGCGGACCAGGCCGTGTCGATAATTTCCGTCAGGCCGCCTGGTACCAGTGAAACGATCGTGACAATGCAGAACAGACCGCCCGCGATCAACACGATAGTCTGAATGACATCGGTCCAAATAACAGCCTCGATGCCGCCGAGGATTGTATAGGCAGCGACGAAGACACCCGCGACCACGACACTGTACTCGGCATCGAGTCCTGTGATGGTTTGTATCACCAGGGAAATCAGGTAAAGAATCATGCTGATCCGCGCGAGTTGTGCTATCAGGAATGCGATGGCAGCATATCCGCGGACCGAAGGTCCAAACCTGCCTTCCAGAAACTCGTACGCAGTGACACTGTTATTTCTTCGTAAGCGCGGCAGAAAGTAATAAGCCGCAAAGATGATCGCAACCGGCAACATCAGGTTCGGCAGGAAGCGAAGCCAGTTTGTTTTGAACGCGTCGCCTGGGTAAGCAAGGAACGTGATCGAACTGATTGAAGTGCCAACCAGGGACAGGCCAATCACCCAGCCACTGAAATTACGGCCGCCTAAAAAGTATTGTTCAGTCGTCTTGTTGGTTCGGGAAAAGTAGATGCCCAGGCCCAGCATGAGGGCGAAATATAGCGCTAAGACTGCCTGGTCTAGTGGCTGAAGCAGCACCCGTTAATCCAGTTCAGCGTTCAGGGATGCAAGCTCCACGCAGGTGACAAACACGTCCATGGCGCTCTCGAGCTCGGCCAGCCCTGGGAAAGTTGGGGCGAGGCGAATGTTCGTATTCTCCGGATCCTTGCCGTAGGGGAAAGTTGCGCCTGCAGGGGTCAGTTTGACCCCCGCATCTGCGGCCATGCTGATAATGGTCGTGGCGAGCCCGGGGCGTGTGTCCAGTGAGATGAAGTAACCACCACGTGGGCTGTTCCAGCTTGCCATATTTTTTCCTGCCAGATGCTCCTCAAGCTTCTTCAGTACCAGGTCGAACTTTGGCTTGATAATGTCCCGGTGCTTTGCCATGTGGGCCTTGATGCCATCGATGTCTTTCAGGAAACGAACATGACGCAGTTGGTTAACCTTGTCGAAGCCAATCATTTGGTCCGAAAGAAATTTTTCAAAAGCGGCAAGCTGAGATGTGCTGGTGGCCAGGAAAGAAATGCCTGCGCCCGCAAAAGTGACCTTCGAGGTTGAACCCAGCATAACGATATTGCCTGTTGTGCCAGCTTTCTCAGCAGCAGTCATTAGACTGGGGAGTTCATCACCCTGTTCCACCAGATCATGAACTGCGTAGGCGTTGTCCCAGAAAACCCTGAAGTTATCACCGGCGACCTTGGGGATTTCCGCGAACTGTTCAACGACTTCTTTCGAGTAGGTGTTGCCCGTCGGGTTGGAATATTTGGGAACACACCAGATACCTTTAATAGCGGCATCCTTTGAGACGAGTTCCTTCACCTGCTGCATGTCCGGGCCATCATCATTCAGCGGTACCGTGATCATTTCAATATCGAAATGTTCGCAGATGGTGAAGTGCCGGTCATAGCCGGGTACCGGGCAGAGAAACTTGACGGGTTCACCGCCCCAATGCGCCATCATGTGTTCAACATATTGATACATCAGGTTAAGGCTGCTGTTGCCGCCCACCATCAC
>Ga0114997_10001767_pt1 | contig 17697 bp, 17 predicted proteins | sample ArcticOcean_MG_C_2_FD_87045 | JGI IMG/M metagenome (GOLD analysis project Ga0114997, IMG submission 87045) | Marine microbial communities from western Arctic Ocean - ArcticOcean_MG_CB4_136 | ecosystem: Environmental > Aquatic > Marine > Oceanic | place: Arctic Ocean: Canada Basin | collected...
ACGACTACTGGAGCAAAAAATGGTATACTTTTGAGAGGCCATCGGGCTTTGGAAGCCGCATCGATAATCGAAACGGTAGTGATGGATAAAACAGGGACTTTAACCGAAGGAAATCCCGAGGTGTTTTGTGATGATGAAAACGCATTAAAATATGCAGCGGCTCTTGAAATACATACTTCACATCCAATTGCAAAAGCAATCGTTAGGGCTGCTATTAATTACCCTGAAGCAACCGAAGTCAATACTATCGCCGGATGGGGAATAAAAGGAAAAATTGATGGCAAAGAATATTCTGTAGGGAAAGGAAAAAATTCCATCGAAATAAAACAAGGCGATAATATAATTGGTAATATTTCCATAAACGATAAGATTAGATCTGATGCAAAAACAGCATTATCATACTTACCAACTATCATTCTAGCTAGTGGGGATAATATAACCGAAGTGGAACGGGTAAGTAAAGAACTTGGAATAGCAGACGCAAGAGCCAATCAAAGCCCTGAAGATAAATTGGACTTGATTCAATCCCTCAAAAACGTCGCGATGGTGGGCGATGGAATTAATGATGCAGCCGCATTAGCAGCAGCAGATTTGGGTATTGCTGTAGCCGGCGCATCTGGCCTAGCAGATATTTCGGCAGATATCGTTCTTACTCGGGATGGCGTGATGGCGACCGTCGATGCTTTGGATTTGGCAAAAAGGACCCGTGCAAATATCAGGCAAAATTTATTTTGGGCATTCGCGTATAATACGGTTGCCATTCCATTAGCCATGGGCGCAGCACAGCCATTCACCGGCTGGTTTTTACCACCTATGGCCGCAGCGGCTGCAATGTCAATGTCTTCATTTACAGTCGTAATGAATGCTCTAAGGCTTCGGTGGTCTTTTGAAAGGAGTGCCGGTCGCCGGCTTCATGGCGAGTGAATTACCCGTAGACAATGACGGAAATAGAGTGGTCAGGATTGGCCATTCACCCGACCCAGATGATGCATTTATGTTTCATGCGATGACTACAGGTGCATTCCCAACCCCTGGTTATAATTTCGTCCACGAATTACAGGACATAGAAACCCTCAATCACAGAGCGATTAATTGTGATCTAGAGGTATCTGCTGTAAGTATACACGCCTACCCCGAAATTTCCGCCGATTATGCACTGATGAATTGCGGCGCATCGATGGGTGAAGGTTACGGACCTATGGTCGTATGCAAACAAGGTGTTTCCGAATCAGAAGCAAGAGCTAATGTAATCGCAATACCCGGGCTTAAAACCAGTGCTTATCTCGGAATTAGAATCTGTTGGGGTGAAATACAATACGAAGTTGTTCCTTTTGATGAAATTATCCCAAGAATTATCGATGGGACTTATCTATCCGGTTTGATTATTCACGAAGGTCAACTAACATATGTAGATGATGACCTCAAGGTCTTGCTCGACCTTGGTGTTTGGTGGAATGAAAAAACCGGCGGTCTTCCAATGCCTTTAGGCGGTAATGTTGTAAGGAGAGATCTCGGTAAGCAAATGATGGAAGATGTAACTCTCTACACTAAAATGAGCATAGAGCATTCGATTAGATCCCCTGATATTGCGTTAGAATTCGCAAAACAATGGGGTCGAGGAATCGATGATAAAACCAACCGTGAATTTGTTCAAATGTATGTCAATGACCGCACAATAGATTATGGAGCGGAAGGACGTGAATCCATCCGGCTTTTCCTCAAGGAAGGCCAAAAAATCGGATTGATCAACCCTGAATTCGATGTTGATGCAATAGAATTTACCGGGCAACCTGGTGAATGAGATGGGTCTTGCTGACCGTATCCCGGAATTGAGTCTATACGGGTCAGTAGATCCCGCACCTCCGCATTTAATCGGAAAATTAGCAAAATCAAGAGAAATATTACTCGATGATAATTTCAAAATGTTTGAACGGATGAAGGCTGTTTTTACATTACGAAATAACCGTTCGCCTGAAGCAATTGTAATTTTATGTGAGACATTTCAGTCAAATAGTGCATTTCTAAAGCATTAATTAGCATATGTTTTAGGCCAGATGCAAAACCCTCTCGCTGTTGATAAATTAATTGAGATTCTTGCAAATTCCACCGAGCATGTCATGGTTAGGCATGAAGCCGCTGAAGCGCTAGGTGCGATTGGGAATAGAAGGGCGAAACCAATTCTAGAGCAATATATTAAAGATGAAAACATCGTGGTTGCAGAATCTTGTGAAGTAGCATTGGATTTATTGAAATTATGTGCTAGTAAACAAGAAATTTCATGGTGAGGCCATCATATTCAAAGGCCCCATCCCCTCGGAAGATACGGAGAGGACCTTATGCCCCACGACCACATCGAATTGGCTCAGGCACCTAATGGTGAACTCGGACCGCGCTGCAAGTCTTGTGGCACTCGCATGACCTTTGGCTCAGCGATGGTTGTAAATCGTGATTATTATTGTTGGGAGCATTACGTCGAGGTTACCGGTGCAGATACCGTAACTGTCGAAAGAGCTAGAGAGACTCGCTTCTGGAAAGAGTGAGCTAAAGATGTCTGGTTGGGCAAAATTCGCACATCGTTTCACTCAATATTATCAAACCGCTCCGCTATGGATACCGCCGCGTTTAAAGGCTCGTGAATGGATGTTTATTCCCTTTGGAGGCGGTATGCCTTTACGCCACAAATCCTTTTCAGATATCGAAAGTGTCAGGAGGTTTCTCTGTGAAAGACCACAGCATTCGGTATTTTATTCAACTGCTTATTGGCAACGACCACACGAATACAAAATGAACGATAAGGGCTGGTTGGGGGCTGATTTAATTTTTGATCTCGATGGTGATCACCTACCTGGTGTAACCGACAAGGATTTCCCGGCGATGATGGATGTGATACATGAGCAAGCTTGGTCCTTGTGGAATGATTTTTTGGAACCGGATTTTGGGTTTAAAGAAGAACATCTCCAAGTGACCTTTTCGGGCCATCGCGGCTTCCACCTACACTATCGCGACCCACAATATTTCCACCTAGATTCGCAAGCACGAAGAGAATTGGTCAGCCATATCCGTGGCGAAGGAGTTGAGGTGACCGATCTTATTGAAAGGTCGAGTGTGGTTGAGCCAACCGGTTGGGCTAGGCGTGTAAATCGCGGAATAGGAAGTGTTGTCGAAAAATTAGATTCAATACACAATGGAGATAAGAAATTATTAAAATTAATGACCAGTGAACTTAAAGAAATGTTGGAAAGGGAAGGCCTCAAAGGATTAAGAGGGGCTGCATCGGTTGAAAAATTAGCAGGATTGATGCAGGATTCAGGTCGTAGAAGCAGAGTATTAAATGGCCAATTATACGGTTTGAACAATTATGCATTGACTTTCCAAAATCTGATTAGAGCAGACTCTTCTGTAGTGCTTGGCAATGCTGGAGAAACTGACGAAGTAGTTACCATCGACACTCGCCGGCAAATTCGTTGGCCTTGCTCATTGCATGGTAAAACAGGGATGAGAGTTACCGAGTTCCCACTATCGAGATTAGATCCTGACGGTTCGAATCCATTCGATGCTTTGAGCGAAGGTATTGCCCTCTCTAGAGAAGGTAATATCAAGGTTGAGATGGTAGTAGATGACGCGATTGCAAGATTTGATAATCGAGTGGTAGATTCTGCTAAAGGAGATATTGTTGAAATCGATGAAGCAGGGGCGACGTTCCTCGTTCTCAAAGGCTGGGCGCGGCTTGTTAAATAAGGGGTTGAATTATGGCTAATAACCAACCGATTGATGACAATGTTCAAGGGTGGATTCCAACCCACGGGGAATGAGGTGCACAGGATGGGTCTAGGTAAAAAGAAAAAGGGGGCAAATAAATTGCCATTACCACCGGGATTAGCAGGCCTACCATTACCCCCTCCACCGGGCCTACCATTACCCCCTCCACCGGGCCTGCCATTACCCTCTCCACCAGGCGCCGCTTTACCTGCTCCAATCGGTTTACCAGCCCTCGGAAATTTACCTGGAGCACCTGTTGTAGAAGCCCCCAAATTAGCCCTTAATCTTGGAGGCCCAACTGCTGAAACTTTACCAGCTGCAGCAGCACCTGACAAATCTGTAGCCAAGACCGATACTAAGGGCAGTTCCTATTCTGGCTTGTATGCCAAGAAAAGTGGAAAACCACTTCAACAGGTTTATGGGCACATCGAGCGAATTGGAACCGGTGAAATCGGCAGCCTTTTGGATCGCTATGCGGACCGATTTGGTCATCAACTAGACCGTGATATCATCGTGATGAGAAAGGATGACCGCGATGATAGATTCGCTGAGATCCGCGATGGGCCAACAATTGAAATGGTTGGGAATGATGCTGGTATAGAGGTTGATTCTAATCTTGATGGAGAGACAATGATCGAATTGAATTCACAACTCAAGAATGTCGAAAACGAACTCCGCCGGCTCAAACCTGAATATCAAACCGCAAAAGAGGAAGGTGATCGTGAATTATTGCGTGAATTACGCCCAACTCTCGAGAATATGATGGCTGAGCGCAAGATGATTAAAGCCGTCATGGCTGGTGAAGCGGATATTGACGAACTCCTAACGATGAGTGACGATGTCGAAGATGATGAAGAAGAAGATCTATTCCTTACATTTGTCGGTATCATCGATGGCTTGCTTGGTAACAATCTTCCTGAAGAAGCAGTAATAGCATTTACCGAAACTGAAGGCTTTGCTATTTACCGGAGTGTAGGTTCTAATCCTGCTAATGCAGATGAATCAGAACGAGCTGAGTTCTTTGCAGTAGTCGATTCATTATTGGATAGTGGAATGCCGGACGATGCGGTTTCTAAGTTCGTCAATTCTGATGATTTTGAAGTTTATCGCACCATTGGTGCAATGTATAATTGAGGTGAAATTAAATGGGACTATTAGACAAAGTTGACAATTTAGAAGAGGTCAAGCCCGCTAAAAGGGCAATTGCAAAGAAGGCTATGCCGGCAAAGAAGGCTATGCCTGTAAAGAAGGCTATGCCTGCAAAGAAGGCAAAGCCAAAAATGGCTGCGAATAAAAATGCAAGTTCTGAAACACAAGATGCTAGATTGCGCCCTTCAGGTTTGCCTGAGGGATTCGAATTAGCGGGTGGAATGCCACGATATATTTCTTGGCTGATCAATTTCGCGGTAAACTTCGGATTGTTGATAGTGGGATTGAGTATGAATATCACTTCATCAGGTGGTGGCGCTGGACCTTCAACTTGGATTCTAGTCGGTGCCCTCGTGGTAATTTTACTCAACATCATAATAATGCCAATCTGGACTGGCAGAAATTTTGGAGAATTCACGGCCAGAACCAAATACATCAATGTATATGGGAATCGGCCAATTTTTCTCCATCCTATTTTTAATAATTCACTTGGATTCCTCTCGCTGATGGGTTTCTTTTTCGTATTTACCTCGATGTCTGATTTAGATGTCAAAAGGGAATTAATATATTTTATTGTTGGAATAGTTTTGATGGTTGCATGGGTTATGAATTTTTTCTTCAAGAAGAATTCAGATTATAGCCAAGGCCTCTACGATATGATGTTTAAGTGTTACTTGGTCAAACACGTTGCAACCGGTGAAGAATCCGGCTGGTTTGCTCGCTTTGAAGCACTTGGAGATTACGGTGATAAAGTCGCTGAACGATCTGCTGCTCGAGAGACAAAAAGGGCTGAAAAATCCAAAGAAAAACTCAAGAAGGCCGAAGAGACAAAGGCTTCGGAAGAGTCTGAGAAAGAGTCTGAGGAAGAGAATAAGGACTGAGCTATATGCGTCGCATGGCGACCTTAAGCGAGAAGCAATTGCTATCGATTTCAGCATTAATTCTATTTTCCTGCTACTACTTTAGTAATTATTTATTGATTGGATTCGTTTATATTCTATATCATATAATCCTAAAAAAAATATACTCCGGTCCAAAGAAAACTCGCCCGGCATTAGATCACCCTTGCTGGTCAATAATCAAAGCCGACAATAACGGTGTTGAAGTATTTGGACAACTTAATAAACTCGATGAAGCGGCACCACTCGTAGTTTTTTTACATGGTTGGAATTCCGCAACCAGCAGATTGCTTGAGCGAATGGAAATATTCAAGAATCATGGTTGCCATACATTGGCTTTAGAATTGAGACATCATGGAATCGCTCCAAAAACATATGAGTGGACTGCAGTCAAAGTGATGGGTGACTTAAAGTCATTATTGAATTCCTTGGATAATGATGAATTCACTTCCGTTCACTTTTACGGCCATAGTTTAGGGGGTTTTTTAGCAGCAGGCATGACTAATCCCAAAAATAGTGGGTGGTGGAGCAAAAAGATGGGGACATTGATGCTTGAATCACCGATGGCAGCATTTACCCCAATTATGGAAGAGAAAGCCGGTCGTTTAACCTTCTTGAATCCAATTATCAAAGGAATGGCGACGAGAGCTCTTAAGAAAATCCATCCGGAGATCACAAATTTCAAGTGGGAAGATGTCGATGTTCCAAGATGGGCAAAACCGACTTGCCCTACTCTAGTATTACAAGCGGCAAATGATAAACGGCTTGGTCGATTCCATTATGACCTTATCGTCCAGGAATTCACCAACCTTCATCCCCATCTGATCCAAAGTTTGGGCCACAGTACCAATTCTATTAACAAAGAGAGAGATGAATTAATTGTCAAATGGATTGAGAGCCATATTTTGAGCCCTTAAGATAGGGATGATTATTTATTGAATCGAGGTGAAAGGAATCATGGGCAACAAAATCGTTGAGTGTGTACCTAATTTTTCTGAAGGAAAAGACCAACAGATCATCAAATTAATTAGTGATTCAGGCCGTGGAATAGAGGGGGCTAAAGTCCTCGGAATAGAACCTGATGCTGATTATAATCGAACAGTTTTGACCCTTGCTGGAGAACCTGAAGCAGTTCTGGAAGCCGCATTTAGAATTATTGAGAAAGCCTCAATGACAATTGATATGCGTAATCAAAATGGCGAGCACCCACGAATTGGCGCGGTAGATGTCTGCCCTTTCGTGCCATTGGAAGGAATGACGATGGAAGATTGCGCAGATTTGGCAAAAAGATTAGCTAAACGAGTTAGCAGTGAATTGAATCTATGCACCTTCTTGTACGGTGCGGCTGCTTCAACACCAGAACGAAGACTTCTATCAGATCTGCGAAGGGGCCAATATGAAGGATTCCAAGAGCGTCTTGAAAATGGCGGCCCACATCTACCGGATTTTGGTCCTAGCGATTGGAATGATAAAACCGCACAATTTGGTGCGGTTGTAATTGGCGCAAGGCAAATTTTGGTCGCATATAATGTAAATGTTGATGAAAAGGATGCAGTTGCAGCCCGTAAAGCCGGTTCATTGGTCAGAGCATCTGGCAGGCTAATGAAGCAAGAGGATGGGCGCAAAACCCGCATTCCTGGCATGTTAGCGCTGGTCCAAGGGATGGGATTACCTTTAGAAGCCCATGGCATCAGCCAAGTATCGATGAACTTGCTAGATGTTGAGGTCACTCCCATGCATATCGCCTATGAGGCGGTGAAGTCAATCGTTAACGACCACGGTATCGAGACTTGTGGTTCTGAATTGGTAGGATTGGTTCCATTGGCAGCGATGATCAAGTCAGGGCAATGGTACGCACCGAAAGATTGTGAAGATGAAAACGAATTGGTTCAAGCCGCAATCAATGGCTTAGGATTGTCTAAACTTTCCCCATTTGTCCCAGAACAAAGAATTATTGAATGGGCACTTAAACAGGAGGATTTAGAATGAAAATACCTTGGATGAATTTGACATTAAGAGAATTTCAAGCCGCATTAGCATCATCATCTCCTACACCCGGGGGAGGGACTGCTGCTGCAGTTGCACTAGGTCAAGCCGCGGCGCTCACAATAATGGTCGGTGATCTAACTATTGCCAAGGAAAAATGGCAATCCGGTTGGGAAATCGCTAATCAAGCGGTTGCACTCTCGATTGGAATTATGACCGAAGCGGGGAACCTTGCTGACAAAGATAGTGATTCGTTCGATGCGGTTATGAATTCATTCAGAATGCCAAAAGAAACCGATGATGAAAAGGAGGCACGAATACTAGAAATTCACGCAACCACTCTTGTTGCAGCTCAGATACCGTTTGAAACCGCAAAACTCGCACTTGAACTGATAAAATTATTACCAGATTTGGCAAAATTAGGCAACACAAATGCAATTTCTGATGTTGGAGTTGCTGGTTTATTGGCAAGTGCAGCCTGTAAGGGCGCATTATTCAACGTTAATATTAATCTCAGTAGTTTGCCGGATAATCTCGGCGGTGAAATACGCAAACAAAGCCCAATCATCCTTGAAGAATGCAGAGAACTTTCGCGCTCATTGATGAAAATAGTCAATGAATTAACGAACTAAACTGCCGATTGAAATATCACCATCGATGGTGACTAGTTTGACCGCACCGTTATCATCATCGGCCGCGAGCATCATTCCTTCACTCATCACACCTCTTAATTTTCTTGGCTTTAGATTGGCTACAAAGACTACCAATTTTCCAACCATTTCAGCCGCTTGGTAATATTCCTTCAGGCCTGCACAAATAGTACGACCTTCTTCACTACCATCATCGAGTTTTACCACGTACAATTTATCGGCATTATCATGATCATTGACGCTGATTATTTTTCCGACACGAAGCTCTACTTCCATGAAAGTTTCAAAATTCAAATAGGTTATTCCTTCGGGCATTTTCTTTTCCTCCTTATTGGTCTTTTTTTTGCCACCCTTCACCGAATGGCTTTGTGCGCCTGAACCGGCTTCAGTGGTTACCAATGCCTGCTCATTTGCTATTATTTCTTCGAGATCTAGTCTACTGAAAAGCGGGATTGGTTCGTCTGGATTCCATTTCATAGGTGCATTCCAATCGATTGCTTGGGACCAATCACATTCGGACACGTTTCCTTGCTCTCCTAAACCGATCCAGAGTCTTTGAGCACTAAATGGTAAGAAAGGTTGAGTTGTTATCGCAAGAAAGCGAGCGACTCTCCAACCAAAAGATAATTTTGCTAACCCGATTTTTGCACTTTCGGAATCAGATTCCTTAAGATATTTCCAAGGAGTAGCCGCTTGGAGCATTTGATTGCCCATCTGTGCAGCATTCATCACAAATCGTAAAGCTTCCTTGAAACGATGGCTGGAAAGACTTGTACCGATATCCGAATGGATTTTTTCAAGTTTTTCCATCTCTTCTCGACATAATGAATTATTTTCAAATTGCTTTAGTGGTTGAGTCCCAAGAAGCCTTTGACCTAAGGTTAGGACTCGATGGACAAAATTACCATAAGCACCGATGAGTTCACTATTTATTTTTTCAACAAAATCGGGCCAATTAAAATCGGTATCATGATTCTCTGGCATATTTATCGCAAGATAATAGCGCAAAGTATCAGGGTCGAACCTCTCTAAAAACGATGGTAACCAGACCGCATGCTTTCTAGATTTAGAAAATTGACCACCTGCTAGCATCAAATAATCCATCGCTGGTACATTTGTTTCTAAAGCCAATTCACCCGGTCCAGGTAAAGAGATTGGCTCGCTCGAATCAAGACCTTTATTAGCATGATTTAATCCCATAATGATGGCCGGCCAAATGACTGTATGGAAGGGGATATTGTCCTTTCCAAGGAAATATAGATGGCGGGGCACAGTACCATCAGCACCTATTTTCCACCACTTTTCCCAATCGCTAGAATCAGCATGTCTCTCAGCCCACAATCTTGCACAAGAATAGTACCCTTGAACCGCTTCAAACCAGACATAAATGCATTTTCCTTGCCATTCTTGTCCTTCGAGTGGTAGGGGAATTCCCCATAGTAAATCTCTGGAAACCGCTCTTGGCCTCAAACCCATATCTAGCCATTGCTTGGTCATCGCTCTAACATTTGGTTTCCAAACATCTTTCCTATTTTCAGCATGTTGTTCTAGGGCTGCTTGGAATAGATCCAAGCGATAAAATAAATGTTCAGTATCTCTGATTTCGATTTTTGCTTCAGGATTCATCTTAGAGCGTGGTTTTTGTAATTCATGTGGTTCGTAAGTAACTCCGCACTCATCACACTGGTCTCCCCTTGCACCATCCTGGCCGCAATGAGGGCATTCACCTTCAACATAACGGCCTGGTAAGAACCTACCACCATCAATACGAGTTTCATAATACTGTTGCATGGTTTTTTTCTCGAATAGTCCAGCATCCACTAATGATTTAAAATTATCACTAACCAATTTATGATGCTCAGGGTCACTAGTTCTATTGAATAAAGCACCGCCAAACTCGATCCCACGCGGATCTTGATTTGGCTCCCAACTACAGCCCAAATCTAGTAATGCCTGAGTATTGATGGCATGGTATTTGTCGACCACATCTTGAGGCTGGACGCCATTTGTTTCAGCGGTAACTGTAATCGGCGTCCCATGTTCATCAGAACCCGATACCATGAGAACTCTATTGCCAAGGGCGCGTTCGTATCGAGCTTGAATATCTGGTGGAAGGTAACATCCGGCAACATGACCTAAATGGAGTGGCCCATTTGCGTACGGCCACGCAACACAGATTAGAACATGTTCACCACTCATGGTTTCGTCACTAGTCGCCCGAATGGTCATCACTACATGAGTACTATGTAGGGCATGCTTGATGATAACCCCTAAGAACATGGAGCCCTGACAAGCAATCGAGCCGAATGGCTGAGGAGTTCTTTGAACCGAATGGCAGACTATACAATGCTAATAATCTATGCTTCGCTAGCATTAGGCGTATCATTCCTTTGTTCAATCTTAGAAGCCGTTCTTTTATCGATGTCGGTTTCACATGTTAGTGTTTTAGAGAAAGAAGGACATAATCACGGATTGCGTTGGGCGGCTTTGAAGCAAGATGATTCAATAAAACCTCTCACCGCAATCCTGACTCTCAACACCATAGCTCATACGATGGGTGCTGCAGGTGTCGGTGCAGAGGTAGCAAAAATTTGGGGAGATGATGGTTTAACCATCGCCTCAGTAATTTTGACATTAGCTGTTTTATTCTTTTCTGAGATCATCCCTAAGACCCTCGGTGCTGCATATTGGCGAGGATTATCTGGTCTGTCCGGAATAATTTTATCCGGCTTAACAAAGATAATGAGTCCACTATTCATTCCATTATTATGGTTCAAACGCCTATTACCAAAAGCCAACCAAACCGTCTTCACCCGCGATGAATTAGCGGTTTTAGCAGATATCGGTGAAGAGGAGGGTACGCTCGAGGAAGATGAAGAAACAGTTATTCATAATCTCCTCAAATTAAGAGATATACCCGTCGCTGAAATCATGACACCACGAACGGTTTTGACCGCTTTTGAAAAATCATGGACCGTAAAGCAAGTACTCGATGAGGAGAAGATTCTAAGGTTTGGACGAATGCCAATCTTTGGAGATTCGATCGATGATTTAATTGGATTTACCCTCAGGTCTGATATATTGATGTCTGCATCAAGAGATGAATGGGATCGTGTTATAGAAGATTTCAAGAATCCATTATTGACTATTAAAGCAACCGAAAGTGTAGATTTAGCTTTAGAGCGATTCTTAGAATCAAAACAACAGATATTGGCCGTACTCGATGATTTTGGAGGAACCGCTGGAATAGTCACGATGGAAGATGTTATCGAGACCTTACTGGGTGAAGAAATAGTCGATGAATTAGATGAACACGAAGATATGCGTGAATTGGCGCGTGAACAAGCGATATCCAATGGTGAAGAGTGATATAACTCAGTTGTATAAAGACTCAGGATTGGCTTTGTGGCCATTGTTTTCGCGCTTCTTTTTAATGCGCTCAATCGCCATTTTAACATCGGGCTGAGTGACTTTAGATCTTCCTTCTCTAATCGCAATCATTCCAGATTCAACACAGGTTGCTTTTAGTTCAGCACCACTAAAACCAGCGCTAGAATCAACGATTCTTCCAATGTTTATTTTGGTCGTGTTCATTCGACCAAAGTGAATCGATAAAATAGATTTTCGGCCTTTATCATCGGGGAGTGGTATTTCTATGATCCTGTCAAAACGACCTGGCCTTAATAGTGCATCATCCAAGATGTCAGGACGATTTGTCGCAGCGATTATTTTGACATTTTCCAAAGCATCGAATCCATCCAATTCCGCCAATAATTGCATTAAAGTTCTTTGAACCTCCCTATCACCGCTAGTCGATGAATCGAGCCGCTTTGCTCCGATTGCATCAATTTCGTCTAAGAAAATAATACACGGTGATTTTTCTTTGGCTAAAGAGAATAATTCCCTAACCATTCGTCCACCTTCGCCAATATATTTCTGTGCTAGCTCGCTGCCCACCATTCTGATGAAGGAGGCTTTAGTTTGGCTTGCTACCGCTTTTGCGATCATTGTTTTACCGCATCCGGGTGGTCCGACTAAAAGTACTCCTTTAGGTGGATCAATTCCGATTTCCCGAAATAATTCAGGCTTTTCCAATGGCAATTCAATCGCTTCACGCAATAGGGTGATCTGCTCATCCAATCCACCGATCGAATCGTAATCAATATCTGGACGTTGGATTATCTCTGCACCAGATACCATTGGGTCCCAAGCATCGGTGAGAATTTCGATAATAGCCAACGTGTCTTGGTTGAGGGCAACTCTTGCCCCCGGCTTCAATTTACTTGCATCGAGTCTTTGATTGATCGAAACTTGAAAAACAGTTCCGTTAGAAGAACGGACTATGCCGCGTTCATCATCGAGAATATCTTGGATCGTACCGATAATCAATGGTGGTGTCTTGAGTATTCTAATCTCTTCATCAAGGCGACTGGCCTTCTTTTTGACATTGACTAAATCGTTCTCGAGGTGAACACGCTCTGAGAGCAATCTTTGGGCCTCATCGTTTAGGAGTTTATAATCGGATTCAAGTTTTTTGAAATCCTCATCATTTGGGCTATGCGGGGCCTGATTTGATTTGACCTCGGTGCTCATCTGTTGGGGCTGTACACCGGTCATTGATGAAGCCTGCGCGCGTTAATATTTCAAAGCGCATATTACGAAGCCTTATTGGCGAGGCTCACACCAGCGATTCCGGGGTAGTTGATATGGGTGACTGCGAACTATGCGGTGCAATGAAAATAGGATGCAAATCGGTGACGATGGGGAGGGCGCAAGTTCAGGCCTGTATCCGCTGTATCGACAAGATGGGACTAGAACCAAAAACAGTTGCTCCGGGCCTAGCACAAGCCAAAGGAGGAACGTCAGCAACCTCCGGGGGTTATGGTGGCCTTGGTCGAAAGGGCAAAGATATCATGGTCAAAGGGGAGATGGAGTTGGCTTCTGATTTTGGTAGAATTGTTGCCAAAGCACGAAATTCAAAGGGATGGGATAAAACCGAACTTGGGCGAAGAATGGCTGAAAGAGTAAATATTATTTCAAATGTCGAATCTGGAAAAAGACCGACCGATGCTGTGATCCGCAAACTCGAGAGAATCCTTGATATCAAATTGATGGTTGAGAGAACTGCCGATGAAAACCGGCAGGTTGGCACATCAGCCGGTCGGGGATTTACCCTCGGGGATTTTTTACTCGAAAATAAGGACTGATGAAGATGGCAAAGGACATTCCCGTCCATGCTATTTGGTTGGCACAAGATGATCCAAAGAAGAATACTGCAGTCAAATTATCACGGCGGGGTGATTTAATATTGCATGAAAAATTAACCCGTTTACCTCGACACGGTATAATTCTTGAACCATTATGCGGGAAAGTCTTTGGTCCAGAAGATCATTCTCTTTTACTCAAAGAAAACGGTTCTTTAGTCGGATTAGATTGTTCATGGGCTCATATCAAAGATTCGGTTAAACAGGTGATGGTTAAAACTAAACTTAAGGGCCGAATGTTACCATTATTATTAGCCGCGAATCCAGTAAACTGGGGAAAACCAGGTAAGATGACCACCGCAGAGGCTTTGGCAGCCTCACTCTATTTGGTTGGCAAAAACGATCAAGCACGCAAACTATTGGCAGCATTCTCATGGGGTGATAATTTTTGGACTCTCAACAAAGAACCCCTTGAAGCATATGCAGCAGCTAAATCATCGGCTGAATTAGTGGAATTACAATTTGAATTCTTCAATATTACGAGGTGAAATGTGAGATGGTTCAGCGGCCAATCCATAAACTCGGCCCCAGTGGTTTAACCGCAGGTTTCGATGATTTAGCCGATGAATCGGTAATCACGATGTATTGTGGAGATGACGTGGTTGTCAGACTTCTTGCCACACCTCAAGATTTGGAAGATTTAGCTATTGGCCACATCGCTTGTGAGGACAGAGGCAACATCGATTCTATAATTGTTCAAGGCACTAATATTCTAATGAATGGCAGTATAAAACCCCGGCCAAAAGATGATTTGTTGACCGCTGCTTGTGGGGCCTGTACTACCGGAGATATCGAAATACCAAATAATTTTGTCAGCCATTCGGTTAAGACAAAAATAAGCCCAAAGGATTTCATAAATTCAATTACGAAAAACCAACCGATATTCGATGCATGTGGTGGGGTTCACGCCGCTGCTTTATTCACAACCGAAGGTGAATTAAAATTTATCAGGGAAGATATTGGCAGACATAATGCCCTCGACAAGGTAGTTGGTGCTGCAATTAAATCTAATTTCGAAGTTAATAAATCAATCTTGGTTTTATCCGGGAGAATGGGTTGGGAATTGGTCGCAAAAGCCTTACGGGTTGAAATCGAATTAATCTTCAGTATTGGAGCTATTTCATCAGGTGCAGAAAGATTAGCTCGAGCCAGCGGCATGACTTTGGTTGGCTTTGCGTGTAAAGAAGTTCCATATGTAGTGGGCCCGGCCTTCCGCATAATTGACAAACCGTCAAAGGAGGGAGAGGATTAATGAAGGCAAGAAAGAATGCTATTGCAACCACTCCGCCGGATTATAATCGACTAAAATTTTCAAAGCCCAAAGCGATCGCTGCCGGATTTGGTGCGGTAAAATCGACTACTATTCATGGACTTAAGAAGATGGGAATCACAAAGACCATCAAGACTCTAACAACTATCAATCAACCCAAAGGTTTCGATTGTCCCGGGTGTGCTTGGCCAGACCCCGAACAATCATCAGCCTTCGAATTTTGTGAAAACGGGGCTAAAGCTGTAGCCGATGAAGCGACTAATAAACGGGTGACGCCGGAATTCATGGCCAATAATTCTGTTCATTATTTATCGACAAAATCTGATTACTGGATAAATGCACAAGGACGGATAACAAAACCGATGGTTTTGGTTGAAGGCAGTAATCATTACAAACCAATTACTTGGGATGAGGCTTTTTCTATGATCGCGACCCAGATCAAAAAGATTGATAATCCAATGAGGTCAGTATTCTATACATCGGGGCGTACCTCTAATGAAGCCGCTTTTTTATATCAATTATTTGTACGAACTCTTGGGACAAATAATCTTCCTGATTGCTCCAATATGTGTCATGAATCCAGCGGGCGCGGCTTAGGTGAAGCGATTGGAATAGGCAAAGGAACCGTAACATTAGATGATTTCAATCATTCTGATCTGATTATGGTAATCGGCCAAAATCCAGGAACTAATCATCCAAGAATGTTGACTGCATTGAGGGATGCAAAAAGAAAAGGTGCAAAGATAATTCATATCAACCCATTGGCAGAATCTGGTTTGAAGCGATTCAAACATCCTCAAGATTACATGAAGTTATCCTTTGGAGCAGACGACCTTGCCGATTTACATCTCCAAGTAAAAATCGGTGGTGATGCCGCGCTAATGCATGGTTTGATCAAGGTTAGTCTAGAACTAGATGCTTTGGACAAATCCTTTATTCTAGCTAAAACAACTGGATTTGAAGCGATGAAAGATGCGGCATTGGCAACATCTTGGGATGAAATTGAAACGGCAACAGGAATTACCAGACTGCACATCGAAAAAGCGGGCAGAATCGTTGCTCAATCTAAGGCGACAATCGCCTGTTGGGCGATGGGATTAACCCAACACAAGAATGCAGTAGGGGTGATTCAAGAGGTGTGTAACCTACTTTTGCTAGGCGGTCATATTGGCAAAAAGGGAGCGGGATTATGTCCGGTAAGGGGTCACTCAAACGTTCAAGGTGACCGAACGGTCGGCATCTGTGAAAAGCCGACGGAGCAATTTTTGCAAAAATTAGATGATGCGACGGGAATCGATAGCCCAAGAGAACATGGTTTGGATGTTGTCGAATCTATCCGAGCGATGAGAAATGGGGAAGTCGATCTCCTAATCTGTATGGGTGGCAACTTCATATCTGCCACACCCGATACGATTGCAACCGCAGAAGGGATACAAAATATCGAGCTAACAGTACAAGTTTCGACAAAATTAAATCGCTCTCATTTGGTAACCGGTAAAACCGCTTTGATTTTGCCTTGTTTGGGCAGAACCGAAAGAGATATTCAAGATGGTATCGAGCAATTTGTTAGTGTTGAAAACTCCATGGGAATAGTTCACACCTCAACCGATCGGCTAACACCGGCCGGTCCAGATTTGAAATCCGAACCATGGATCGTTGGAGAAATTGCCGAAAAGGTGCTCGGGTCTGCCATAGTACCTTGGAAAGAACTAGCATCTAATTATGATAAAATTAGGGATTTGATGGCATCAGCACTAAGCGGATTTGAAGATTATAACAACCGGGTAAGAAGCCCGAATGGTTTTGCACTTCCGAATCTACCCCGGGATTCCCGAAGTTTCGACACCCCGGACGGCAAAGCACATTTCATGGTAAACCCATTGCCCGATGTATCGGTTGATCAAGGTAAATATGTAATGATGACCATCCGTTCTCACGACCAATATAACACGACCATTTACGGACTTGATGATCGCTATCGAGGAATCAAGGGGAATAGGAGAGTGATCATGATGAATGCACTCGATATGACCGATAGAGGCTGGAAAACCCGCCATTTTGTCGATATTAAATCACATTTTGAGGGAGAGATTAGAACTTCTAATGGCTGGCAAGTTGTTGCCTTCGATATTCCACGCGGAAATATTGCTACGTATTTTCCGGAAGCAAATGTATTAATCCCATTGGATTCAACCGCTGAAAAGTCGAATACTCCGACCTCAAAGTGGGTCATATGTTCTCTGACCGAGCCTGGTGTAAGCCTTGGCGAGGAGGAATAATTTTGGCAGATATTGGTTATCTGGAACTATTGAAATCCAATTCAAAATTTAGAAGATTTTGGTTTGCAGCCGTTATTTCTATGTTTGGAGAATGGTTCAATACAATCGCCCTTTTTGTTTTGATTATCACCCATTCTGGCTCGGAGTATCTCTTGGGTATACTCGTTGCTGTTCGAATGTTTGGGTTTGCGATTTTACAACCTATAATCGGGCTATTAGCAGATAGATGGTCTCGCAAATGGATTATGGTTGCATCAAATTTAATCCAAATACCTTTGGCTTTGACATTCATAATGGTAGATGGTCCTGAAGACATCTATTGGTTGATTGGAATTAGTGGATTGATGGCTTTTCTCCATAGTGCTTACATGACCTCCGAGAGAGCAGCCTTACCAAATATCGTATCGGAAGATGAATTGACTACTGCGAATGCTTTAGATG
>Ga0114997_10001768_pt1 | contig 17693 bp, 20 predicted proteins | sample ArcticOcean_MG_C_2_FD_87045 | JGI IMG/M metagenome (GOLD analysis project Ga0114997, IMG submission 87045) | Marine microbial communities from western Arctic Ocean - ArcticOcean_MG_CB4_136 | ecosystem: Environmental > Aquatic > Marine > Oceanic | place: Arctic Ocean: Canada Basin | collected...
AAAGAGACGATCGAAGCGACAGAGGTAGCAGAGACGAAAGACCGGCCTCAAGATTTAAAAAAAGAGACGATCGAAGCGACAGAGGTAGCAGAGACGAAAGACCGGCCTCAAGATTTAAAAAAAAGTTTACCGGCAAAAAAGGTCTTTTTAAGAAAAATAAATTTAGAGATTAATTCTGTTCAATAATTAATTGATTCTGCTCACCTAAAAAATCGACTTTTAAATCAAGTTTATCACCATTTTGTAAAAACTTAGGCTCAGACATTTCCATTGCAGTTCCTGCTGGAGTGCCTGTCGCGATGATAGTACCTGGATATAAAGTCATAAATTGGCTGATGTGTGATATTAAAAAATCAAAACTAAATATCATTCTTTCTGTGTTACCAGTTTGTCTTCTTTCTCCGTTTACATTTAATGAAAGATTTATATTATTTATATCTTTAATTTCATCTTTTGTTACAAGATAAGGTCCACATGGACCTGCAATTGACTTACCTTTAACCCATTGACCACCTCTTTCCTTTTGCCAAGAACGTTCAGAAATATCGTTAATAATACAATATCCAAAAATATAATCTTGAGCATTTTCTTCTTTTACATATTTTGCTTTTTTACCAATTACCATTGCAACCTCGACTTCATAATCTAATTTTTTTGCTTCTTTTGGTTTTAATATTAAGTCATTTGGGCCCTGCAGACATCCTGTGCTTTTATTAAAAAGAATTGGCTCAGAAGGTAGTTGTGAATTTGTGCCTTCAGCATGTGCTTTGTAGTTTAATCCCACAGCAAAGAAGTCTCCTGGTCGAGAGACACAATTTGCAATTCTTACCCCAGAATCTATTTCTGTAAGCTTATCCAGATCAACTTTTTGTAGTTTCTTTAAATTTTCAAAACTAATTGTGTCTGGGTTTAAATCTGAAATATAAGAAGAGACATCTCTTAATTTTTTATTAGAATCTAAAACCGCAACAATCTCTTCATTTTTTTTCCCTACACGTAATAATTTCACTACAAGTCTCTAACTAGTTCACTTACTTTTTTCATATCGTTTGAAAATTTTCCTTCTTTCATACCTGGCAACACTTCATAAAATCTCAAATATTTAATTTTCATACCTCCAAGTTTTAATACTCCAGCCTTAATTCTTCTAAAAGGCATATTTTGAAACCAAGTTTGAATACTAAAAATATTTCCACCGTAGCTCATCGACATGATTGCTAGTTTGTTTTTCATTGCTCCTGCAACGGGATAGCCCCAATTACCAACAACTCTTTTAAATGCAAAAAACCATTTAGGAGCAAGAACAAGATCAATCCAATTTTCTAATATAGCGCTCGCTCTTAAATTATAGCAGGGAGAAATCATAAACATGACATCACATTTTTCTAATCTTTTTCGGTAGTCAAGAACCTGATCACTAGGAGGCGAACCGTCAAAAAAACTAAGTATCTTTTCTTCGTGAAGATTAATCAAATCAATTTCGTGACCTAATTTTTTAGCTTCCTGGATGAAAGTATCTCTTATTTTAGAGTTAAAAGATGTTTTTGTATTATGATGACCAAAAACAATAAAAATTCGTTTAGACATATTAGTTGTCTATATCATTTTTTTTTTCTTTCCAGAAAAAAATTCCAGTACCTACTCCTATACATATAGCAGATAATATCCAGGCCACTTCGTGCTGACTGTAAAGCATAAGTCCTCCAAAGATTATAATAGCTATACCTATTGTTCTGTTATTCATTTATTTACTTTATTCATTGACAATGCTTACTCCCGCATAATAAAGTCTCAATTACCATATGTCATGGAAAAAAGACTCTGCATCTACATGCAGAACTCTATAAAGAGTTAAAAAGTAGGTTGAAAATAGAAAGGAGATGTTATGATCAAAAGACATACACATTTGCTAAACGAGTTCAGCCGAAAAAAATCAGAGGCTAAACTTGAGCAGCAATTACAAAGGTCCGTAAAAGCAGTCGAAGCTAATGCTAATGGTACAAGTGGTTACTTAATTAAAGAAGGCAAAAATTCTGGAAAAGTCTTAAAACACTTAAGAACAGATAAAAATAAACTTTAATCTTTATAGAGAGGGGTTTCCAACGCCCCTCTCAACCTTTAATAGTCTAATCTGATAAAATGAAACAAAATTTATTAGATCTAAATTATAAAGATTTAAAATCTTTTCTTAGTAAAAAAATAGGGATTGAAGAAAAGAAGTTAAATATGAGAGCGCAGCAAATATTTAGCGCTGTATACCAAAAAGGTTTACATGATTTCAATCAATTAACTACTATTCCCGTTGAATTGAGAGAAGTGTTAAAAAAGCATACTTCATTTAATAGTTCTAAAATTGTTCAAACACATAAATCTACTGATGGCACTCTTAAGTTTTTAATAGAATTTTTTGATGGCAACAAAGTTGAGTGTGTTTATATCCCAGAAAAAACTCGCGGAACAATCTGCGTATCTTCTCAAGTTGGATGCAGCTTAACGTGTACGTTTTGTAGATCAGGCACTCAAAGATTAGTTAAAAATTTATCAGCTTCAGAAATTATTAGTCAAATAATATTAGTTAAAGATGAACTCAAAGATTGGGGTGATCAAAAGAAAGTATCAAATATTGTATTTATGGGTCAAGGGGAGCCTTTAATAAATATGAAGAATCTCAAAACAGCTGTTCAAATTTTAAAAGATAAAAATGGATTAAATTATGGAAATAAAAAAATCACAGTATCAACATCTGGTATTGCTAACAAAATCTCAGAAGCTGCTGATGAAATAGGAACTTATTTAGCATTAAGCTTACATGCACCTAATGACAAATTAAGAGAAGAAATAATGCCAATTAATAAAAAATTTAAAATTAAAGATCTGATACAGCAGTTAAAATATTACACTTCAGTCGTTAAAGAGCCAATTTTTTTAGAATACGTCATGTTAAAAGGTGTAAACGACACAGAAGACTGCGCAAAACAATTAGTAAAATTAATGAGTCAATTCCCAAGTAAGGTGAATCTTATTGAATTTAATTCGTGGCCGGGTGTTAAATTTGAACCTACTAAAAGAAAAGATATTGAAAAGTTTTCCAAATATATTCAAGACAAGGGGTATATGTCATTTATTAGAAGAAGTAGGGGCGATGATGTTTTGGCCGCATGTGGACAGTTGAGAACCGAAAGCGAAAAAAAGTCAAAACTTAATTAATAAATTGTGTTTTGAAAAATATCGTATATTTTGGACATATGGAGTCGCTACTAATAATTTTAATTATAGTATTAATTATAATTAATGTCGGAATATTTTTCTTTTTAATAATAAGAAAACCAGAAATTAAAGAGGATAAAACTGAGCAAGTATTTAAAGATGAAATTAGCTCTTTAAGAAATTCTTTCAGCCAATCATTTGGATCTATGTCAAAAGATATAGCTAAAGACATGACAGGAGCTTTAACTAAAGTTGATGAGAAAGTAGGTGTCTTTAACCAGCAAGTAAGCGAACTCAACAAAAGCCAGGATAATTTTAGTCGAATTTTAAGCGGCGTAAAAACTTACGGCACTTTAGCAGAGTTTGGGCTAGGTTCACTATTAAAGGATCTTTTGCCTGCCTCTCAATTTATTGAGAATGTAAAGATGAAACCTGAAGAAACTTCAGAAACTGTAGAGTTTGCAATTAAATTACAAGATGTTTTGTTGCCTATTGACAGTCATTGGCCAGTAGAAAAATACAAAGCGATTGATGATGCTTACACAGAAAATGATAAAGAAGGTCAAGCGGAAGCAAGAAAAAATTTAGCAGCAGCATTTAGAATTAAAGCAAAAAATGTAAACTCAAAATATATTGCTCCTCCAAAAAGTACTGACTTTGCAATAGTATATGTACCCACAGAAGGATTATTTGCAGAATTGTCTTCTTACAGGGATCCCAAAACAAAAGAATTATTACTTCAAGAACTTAGAACTAAGTATAAAGTGACTATTTCGGGACCTAATACGTTATCCGCTTTATTACAATCGTATCATTTAGGCTTTCAGACTCTGAAAGTGCAACAACATGCCACTCAAATTTATAGTGATTTAAGAAATATTAGCTCTAGATTCGAAAAGCATTTTGACGGTATTAAAGATCTGAGAAAAAAATTAGAGCAAGCAATGACAGCAACAGATGGGTTTGGAAGAGATGCCAGATCAATAATGAATACACTTGGTAATATTAAAGATCCTGAGCAAGTAAAAGAAACTTTGGTAGAAAATCCAGAAAAAATCAAAGTCCTTAAATAAATTTAATTCATGTCTAATTTTATCTTTTATGATTTCGAGACCAGCTCCTCAAATAAATATTGGGGTCAGATTATTCAAATTGGTGCAATTTTGACCAACGATAATCTCGAAGAGCTAGATCGTTTTGATGTCAGATGTAGATTAAGTGCAGGAATAATTCCCGAAGCCATGGCATTAATAGTAAACAAATCTTCACCAAAAATTCTAAAGAATTCCAATCTTTCTCATTATGAAATGATTCGACAATTTGTAGATGTACTCAAAAAATGGGGTAAAGCAACTTTCGTCGGTTTTAATAGCATAGAATTTGATGAAGAGTTTTTAAGGTGTACTCTTTTTCAAACTTTAGAGTACCCATATATCACCAGCACGAATGGAAATACACGAGGAGATGTATTAAGTTTAGCAAGAGCAGCAAATCTTTATTATCCAGGCACGTTAAAAAATTCTATTAATGTAAAAGGCAATGCTGTTTACAAATTAGATCAAATGGCTCCTCTAAATGGCATCGAGCATGGTGATGCTGCACATTCCGCAATTGGAGATGTTATAGCAACAGTTGGTGTAGCAAAATTAATTGCAAAAAAAGCTCCTAATGTTTGGAAAGCTAGCATGCTAACAATGGACAAAAACCAATCATTAGAGCTCATACAAAAAGAATTATTTTTTTGCACTAATGAGTATTTTTATGGAAAAAGCAGACCCTATGTTCAGTCTTTTATTTGTCAACACCCACAATATCAGTGGCCTTTGTGTTTTGACTTAAAGCACGATCCCAGTCCTTTTTTAGCAATGTCGATTCAAGAATTAACCGCTGCAATGAAGAAACAGCCAAAATTTATAAGAACAATAAGACACAACAAACATCCAGTTATTATGAATCCTTCTTATGGAGATAAATTTGATGAATATAAAATTATTGGCACAGCAAAATTAAAAACTAGAGCTGAACTAATTAGAGAAAATAAAGAATTTGCTGAAAAAATCTCTTCAATAAAACTTTCGGAAGCTGAAGAAAAAGAGCAGTCTAAATCTCAAGATGATTTGTATCATGAAGAAAGCATATACGCCAAGTTTACCACAACAGAAGACAATAAGATAATGCCAGAGTTTCATTCTGCTGATTGGGATAAAAAACCATCTATTCTATCCAGGTTTAAAGATGAGAGACTTCAATATTTTGGAAAAAAACTATTATATATGGAGAAACCTGAGGTATTAAGTAAAACAGACTATAATATGATCCATAAAGATGTTGCAAAAAAAGTTTTAAGTACAAATAATGAAAAATGGAACACGATCCCACGTACGTATTCGGAAATAGATACTTTGAGAGAAAAATTTGAGAGAGAAGATCAGCCAGAAAAATTAGTTATTATAGACGAGATTAACGTCTACGTTGAAGAACTAGAAAAGTTTTACTCTTCCGTATAGTTGACATTCTTCTAAAAACAATTATTTAGATATTATGATTAAAATTACTGATGAAAGTTACGAGTCATTTATTAAGTCTGGAGATAAAATTAAAATTTTAAAACTTGGAGCGATTTGGTGCCAACCATGTAAAATGAGTGTTGCTCCGTGTAATGAACTATCTAAAGAGCTGGAAAGTGAAATAGAAATTGGAGAATTAGATATTGAGGAATCACCAAACGCAGCCACATCACTGAACTGTAGAGGAGTTCCTTTGTTTGTTAAATTTAAAGACGGCCAACAAGTATCACAAAAGGTTGGTTGGCCAGGAAAGCAACAGTTGAAAGAGTGGATTAATGAAAATTCTTAATTAATTCTTAGAAAATATCCCACAAAATATAAACTACCAAAAATAACAATCGTTTTTCTCTCTCTACTAGATATTTGTTTTATTGCTTCGTCAAAGTTTAAGCACTTACTAATTGCAAAATTATTTTTTTTTCCAATTTTTAGTAAATCATTTGCTTGCATAGCATTTGGTTCTTCAGGGATAGTAATAGTTATTATTTTCTTAAAAGTATTTTTAAAAGTTTTTATAAATTGTTCCGGCATTTTATTTTTTTGCATTCCCCAAATTCCATATATCGGCCCATCTACTGTCTTTAAATAATCGTTTAAATTTTTTGCACTTATTTTTGAGTGACAGCCATCAATTAAAATTTTTTCATTTTTATATAATTTATTTATTATTTTACCTTTAGAAATATAATGCACTCTACCCTCAAATTTAATTTTAGGAATAGTTCTGATAATTTTTTCTTTTTTAACACCTAAATCTAAAGCAACCTTTATGGCCATACCAAGGTTACTTATTAAAGCATTACTAAAAATATACTTTGTAAGAATAGGTATAAAATTTTTTTTATCTTTATAGAAAAATTTATTTCTTTTTATTATGATTTTCCATTCAGATGAATAAATTTTTTTACTTGGATTTTTTTTTAATATTTTTTTTATTATACTCAACGTTTTTTTTTCCTGGGGAGCAATATATATAGTCGAATTTTTACTCAGAAAAGCAACCTTTTGTTTGCAAATTTCATTTATGGTTTTTGGTTTAATCCAATCTTGATGCTGAAAATTAATATTTGTTATAATTTGAGCGCGCGGGGATCCCCATAAATTTGTACTGTCTTTTCTGAAAAAAAGACCGCTTTCAACTAAATTAAAATCTATTTTTTTTTGTTTTTTTACAGCAAGTATAAATATGCAAGTTAATAATTCAAATAAAGTAAGTTTAATTCTTGTGCTTTCAATTTTTCTTTTTAATTTTTTTATCAAACTTAAAGAAATATAATTATTATTTATCTGAAATCTTTGTCTTAAGTCATATAAATGAGGACTAGTAAAAGCAGCAACTTTTTTTTTATCAGCTTCTAGGAAACATCTAAGAGAAGTTAATACACTCATTTTTCCATCACTACCTAAAATGTTTATTGGATTATTTAAATATAATTGAGGATTATTTAGCTTGAGCAAAACTTTCTTTATTCTGCTTAGGCTTAAATTAATTCTTCTACTATATTGCTTTTGAAGCGTTTTGTAGAGACTGGTTGACTGTGATATCATTCAATTCATTTGTAACCTTAGTCTCATTTTTTTTCAATAACACACTTAGCAGCGTACCAATCGTAGAGCTTAGATATTTTCTCTCAATTACAAGATCTAGACCTCCATGTTCAAGCACCCATTCAGCGCTCTGGAACTCCTCGGGAAGAGTTTCGTTTATTGTTCCTTGAACCACACGTTTCCCAGCAAATCCAACTGTACTTTTTGGTTCAGCAATCAGCACATCCCCAAGCATAGCCCATGATGCAGTAACTCCACCAGTTGTTGGGTTGGTTAAAACGACTATGTAAGGTAAGTTATTTTTTTTTAACTCATTAACTGCTAATGTTGTTCTTGCCATTTGAGCTAAAGCTATTGAACTCTCCATTAGTCTCTGGCCTCCACTACAACTAAAAAAAACAAAAGGTGTTTTATTATCAATAGCATGCTGAATGCCTGATATAAAAGCTTCACCAGAAGCAGCACCAAAAGAACCTCCAATAAATCTAAAATCTTGAGCACCTACGGTTAAATTAATATTGTTCAATTTTCCCTTTGCTATTAAAATTGCATCATCTTGTTTTGTGAGTTTTCTTGCAGCTTTAAGTCTGTCTATATATTTTTTATTATCAACAAAATTTAAAGGATCATCATAAGGTACTGGTGTTTCAATCAACTCAAAGTGTTTATTATCAAAAAAAAGTTGAAATCTTTCGTGACAAGTTAACTTATGATGTGCACCACACTTCGGACAACAATTATAATTAATTTTAAGATCTTCTTTGTAAATTAAATTTTTACATCCACAAGTAGTCCATAGAGTTTCGTCAGTCTTTGAAGTTTTTTTCTTCAAGAGTGAATTTATCTTAGGTTTTATAAATCTTGTAATCCAGTTCAAGTGATTTTCCTTTTTAATTCTTTTACCATTTTATTCAACTTTGTGACAGGATTTTGACGCTTTTTCAAAGATTCTGCTATTATTTTACATAGTTGACTACCAACCACAAGACCATCTGCTGTTTTCAATGCAGAAATCGTCTTGTTTGTGATTCCAAAACCTATCACTAGATTTTTATTTTTATTTATTTTTTTAATTTTTTTGTAGTTTTGTAGAATTCTTTTTGGAGACACTTTTAATCTTCCACCAGTTGTCGACAGCATACTAATATAATATATCATATCGTGCGAGTTTTTAATGATTTTTTTCATCCTTTCTTTTGATGTAGTGGGTGACAATAATTGTATAAAATTAATTAATTTTTTTTTACATTTTTTAGCAAAATTTTTATTTTCTGGATATGGAAGATCAACGACAATTAGGCCGTCTACTCCAGCTGTTTTGCAATTCTTTAAAAAATGATTTTCACCACTTTGATAAATTTGATTAAAATAACCCATCATAATTAATGGTTTATTAGGATTAGATTTTTTAAATTTTTTTACAATTTGGAAAACATCTTTAAGTTTTATTCCATTTTTTAGTGCCCGGTGAGAACTCCCTTGAATTTGTCCGCCATCGGCTATTGGTGTGTTATTAGGAAAACCAAGTTCTAGAATATCCGCATGTTTTGAAATAGTATTTAATATTTTTAAAGAATTACTTTTAGTATTGTCTCCAGCGACAGTATACGTAACTAAAGCTGCTCTTTTTTCTTTTTTACACTTTTCAAAAGCTAGGGCAATTTTTGTCTTCATCTTACGTATGATCCTAATTTTTGTCTAATAATGTCTTTATCTTTAAGGCTATCACCACACGAATTAACGATGATTACATCTGAAGATTTTAATTTAGGAGCCATCTTAATTGCTACAGCAAAAGCGTGAGAAGGCTCTAAAGAAGGAGAAATATTTTCTAGCTTAGAAACTAATTCATATGCTTTTAAAGCCTCTTCATCGCTAGCAGATGTATATTTGGCTCTTTTTGTATCCTTAAGAAAACAATGCAAAGGAGAAATGCCCGGATAATCCAATCCTGCCGATATAGACTCAGTAGACCCTATTTGTCCTTCCTTATCCTGAATAACGTACTGTGCAGCCCCATGTAAAATTCCAATTTTAGATCCATTAGTCAATGGAGCGGCATGAAGCTTGCTATTTTTTGGTCCGCCAGCCTCCACCCCTATAAATTCTGCATCTGTATCCATAAACTCATTCCAAAATCCCATAGCAGAACTTCCTCCACCTACACAGTTTAGTAGTTTCATTTTTTTTGGAATTTTTCCAAACTCTTCTTTCACTTGTAGCATTAATTCTTTTGAAATTTGTGCGGTGCTATAAGCGCATATTTTAATAAAAATGTTGGGACCTACTGTTGACCCAACACACATGTGTGTCGTATCGCAGTTTGAAACCCAGTATCTCATACACTCACTTACAGCGTCAACTAAAGTTTGGCTTCCGGTAGTTACAGGCACAATTTCAGCTCCATTTTTTCTGATAGCCTCAACATTGGGGCGCTGTCTTTTTATATCTTTTGCACCCATAAATATTTTACACTTAAGCCCAAACTTTTTAGCTGCCATAGACAGCATCTTTCCTGCATAGCCAGCTCCTGTATCTCCCACGATAAACTTTTTACCTGCTCTTTTCGCAATAAGGCAGTGCACTGTTGCATTGTAGATCTTATGAGCACCACCATTGGCCTCAGACACCACTTTGGCATATATTTGAGCACCTCCAAGACAGTCCGTTAAGTTTTCTAATTTAATAAATGGAGTGGGTGCACCTATGTACGTTTTAAAATAATAATCTTTATCTTTTAAGAATTTCTTATCTTTTCTCAGCTTGGTAAATAATTTATTTAGATCATCAATTGGTTTTTTTAAAGTTTCAGGAATAAAGTTTCCACCAAACTTACCGCCATACATATAGTTTTTATCGTGTTGGTCAATAAGTTGAATTCCTTTTTTAATTTTCATTATTAATTTTTTTAATTTGAGTTATAAATTTTTTTATCTTAATAATATCTTTTACTTTATTTGTTTCTAAAGCACCAGATACATCCACAGTATCTACAAATTTAGACAAATAATAAAGTTTATCTTCAGTTATATTACCAGCTACCATTTTCTCAGCTTTGATAGATATATCTTCAATCCAGTTGTAGTCCCAACTTAAACTATCCTCATAGCCTGAACTATCCCATAAAATAATTTCAGATTCATGTTGTATATTTTTGTACTTTTTTACATCTTCCTTTTTTTTAACTTGTAGGGCAGAAATTATATTAATTTTAAACTTTTGTTTAATTTTTTTAAGGGACTCATGATTGTAATCCCCATATAGTTGAAAATAATCTAAATTTAGCTTTGAGTATTTTTTAAATTCATCATTACTTGGGTTTACTAACACACCAACATACATGGAATTTTTTTTTTTAATTTTTGTTAGTTCTTGAGCGCGATTAAATGAAATATACCTATGACTTTTGGGGTAGTTTAGAATAAAGCCACAGTAATTAACTTCGTTATCAACGCAAGCTTCAACTTCATTTGAATTTGAAAGACCGCAAACTTTTAATTTCATTAATTCAATTTAATGATTCAATTAGCTTTTGAATATTATTTTTTATGTCACCTTTTGTTATACTTCTACCGATAACTATACCTGTAGCACCATTTAAGAATGCTTTTTTTGGAGTTAAAACTCTTTTTTGATCTTGTCTAGCATCGCCTGGTAGACGAATTCCTGGTGTAATAATATCCATTTTTTTATAAGTATTTTTAATTAGTTTTGCTTCGTGACCTGAGCATATAATTCCATCAAGACCAGCTTTTTTTGCTAGTTTCGCCTGCAACAAAACAATATTTTTTATTTTCTTTGTATGACCTGTTTGTTTTAAAGATTTTTCTGAAAAACTAGTTAATACCGTCACACCAAGAATTTTTATTTTCTTATTAATTTTCTTTGTTGCTCTTTTTGCTGCTTTAAGCATTTCAAGTCCTCCATTAGCGTGTACAGTTATGTATCTTATATTTTTTAAATCTTTAAGGGATAAAATTGTTGAAAAAACTGTTTGAGGAATATCATTTAATTTTAAATCTAAAAATATCAATTCTTTTTTTAAGCTGGAAATAAATGCCCTGCCTTGCCTAGAATTAAAAAACTCTAAACCAATTTTATAAAAAATATTCACTTTATTAGTTTTAGTATTTTTAATAATATTTTTTAGTTCAGCTATTTTAGATGTATCACAAGCTATAAAAATATTTTTTTTCATTTTATTCACTGTTTATCAATTCTTTTAAATGTTTTGATGTTTTAAAGGAAACTTTTTTCCTTTTAGGAACATATATAATTTCAAGGGTTTTAGGATTTCGCGCATTGTGTCTTTCTTTTATTTCTTTAATAGAAAATCTACCAAAATTTCTAATTTCTATAGGTTGATTTTTAATTAAGCTTTCTTCTATAGCGCTAAAAATTATGCCGATAACATTTGAAATTTGAGAGCTTTTTAAGTTTGAATGTTTTTTTCTTAATTCTTGAATTAATTCTGGTTTAAGCAATATTTTTAATCTTCTTTAGTCTTCTTTTTTTTCCCCAATATATTTAAAGCGCCTGAGAACACATCTTTCAAAGTGGCCCCCATTTTTGCGTCTTTACCATATTTTTTCATTAACACTTTTTCATTAGCTGCTTCAGCTTGTTTCACAGATAATACTATTGTTCTATTTTTAATGTCTAAATCTACAATCGCCGCATCAAGTTTATTTCCTGGCTGGAAGATTTCAGGTCTTTGGTTGCTTGACTCTTTTGCTAATTGAGATTTTTTAATTAGAGTCATAAGTTTTCTATCGTTTCCAATCGAAACTTGCACCCCAGTTTTTAATGTTGATTGAACAGTTGTAGTAATTACATCTCCAATTTTTTTATTATTTTCTTTAAAGTAATCCATGGGGTCTTTTTCTAAAGCGCGTATTGAAAATCTAATTTTATCATCCTTAACTTCGACAATCTTAGCTTTAACAACTTGACCTTTTTTATAGTTCTTTAATTCATCGGAACTCTCTGAAAATGATAGTTCACGATAGTGGCACATTCCAGTTAGTCCCAGTTCTTTCAGTTCACCAAAAATCGCCTTATCCGTAACGTTGGTAATCGTAATGTCGCTAACAGTATTAAGTTTATCTTTAATTTTAGCCCAAGGGTTTTCAAATTCCCCGTTATCTTTGTAGGACAAGGATATTCTCTTTTGTTCCTTGTCAATTGATACAATTCTTACTTTAACTAGTTGACTGACACTTAAAACTTTACTCGGTTCAATATTTCTATTTTTAAAATCAAGTTCAGAAGAGTGTATAAGCCCTTCGATAGAATCTTGTAGACGCGCGAAGGCTCCATAGTCCATTAATTTTGTAATTGTCGCAGGATATACTTTTCCGACTTCATAATTCTGTTCTAGTGATTTGTAAGGATCTTCTGTTAATGCTTTAACACTGGCAGAAAGTCTAAAATTTTCTTTGTCAACTTTTGTTAATTTCACTCTCATGGTTTGCCCTATGCTTGTAAGATCAGATGGTTTGCTCACCCTTCCAAATGCCAGGTCACTGACGTGAAGTAAACAGTCTGCTCCTTTCACATCTAAAAAAATACCCCACGAAGTTATATTACGGACTTTTGCGTCTTCTATAATATCGCCTTCTTTTAAAGTATTAAAAATATCTTTTAATTCTGCATTTTTAGATTTTTCCAAAACCTGTCTTCGAGAAAAGCAAACGTTCCCTCTCTGTTTGTCTATTCGAGTTGCAATAACCTTTACCGGTGTATTTAAAAGATGTGAAACATTCTTCAGTGGTCGTGTGTCTATTTGAGAGGACGGCATAAAACCTGGAAGGCCATCAACTACACACAAATAACCACCTTTAATTTTTGAAGTAATAATTCCATTTAATTCTTCTCCTGTTTCAAATACTTTTTCCATTCGGATCCAAGCTCTCATACGCTTTGCCTTCTCTCTTGAAACAATTATTTCACCCTTGTAGCTCTCTATTCTTTCAAGATAAACGTCAACTTTAGAACCAACTTCTAAGCTTGCCAATTCATCATTTTGCTTAAATTCTTCTACAGGTATCATGGCCTCTTGTTTGGCCTTTAAATCTAATACAACAAACTTTTTGGTTATTTCAGTTACTGTTGCTTTTACAATCTCTTGTTCTTTTAATTTTCTATCTTTAAAGTCTTCGTTGAGTAAGTTCTCAAATTCTTTAATCGATTTTGTTTGCTCTTCTACTTGTGCTTCAATTACCATATTTATCTTTAATTTTTTTTTCTACTACTTTAGACATAAAATTTATCATGCCTTTAATATTTTTTAATTTATCTGTGTGCACAATTACCGCATCTTTAGACTGAATCAAAGGAGAATTTTTACGTTTTTTGTCTCTATTATTCCTTATTCTTATAGCTTTTCTGACATCTGCAAATCTAATTTTACTGTTCTTTTTTTTAAGTTCCTTAAATCTTCTTTTAGCCGCAGTGTTTAAGCCACATTTAAAAAAAAATTTAATATCCGCTTTTGGTAAAATTACAGTTGCTATATCTCTACCTTCAATAATGGGTCTGGCATATTTTTTAGAAAATTTTTTTTGAAACATTTTTAATATAAAGCGAATTTTTTTTTCTTTAGCGATAATAGAGGTGTGTTCTGATATCTCTGCATTATGAAGGTCTAGTTTTTTTACTTTATTCAAATTTAAAGTTTTAAACTTTTTTTTTAAAAAATTAATTTTATTTTTTGGCTTTTTTTTTAGAATTAAAAAACTCGCATACCTGTATAAAATACCGGAAGACAAGAATTTTAAATTATATTTTTTAGAAATTAATTTAGCCCCTGTGGTTTTACCAGAGGCAGCACCTCCATCACACGCTATCATTAATTTATAATTTTTTTTCAAATTTACCTCCAAGAGATTTAAATATTTTTAAAAAATTCGGTGAACTTGTTTGGACAGTAGAAAAATTTTTAATGTTTGAATTTATATTCGTGACAGTTGATAGAATAGTTGCTGACATGCAAATTCTATGGTCGTTTAGATTTGGAACATTAATAATTTTTTTTTTATTATTTAATTGTGAATTACCAAAAATTTTAATAGTATTTTTTTTGTATTTACTCTTTATACCCGCTTGTTTTAAAATTTTTTGCATCTCTGTAATTCTATTACTTTCTTTGTTTGCCAGATCTTCAATCCCTCTAAAAGTTGACACACCTTTTGTAAGAGCTGCCACAACAAACATAATAGGGTACTCATCAGTAGCTTTAGCGTAGTATTCTTTAGACGCACTTATTGGTTTTAATTTGCTGCTAGCCACTAAAATATCCCCTACGATTTCGTTATTTTTTTTCTTTATATTTTTAAAAAATATTTTTGCCCCATGTTTTTTTAATAATTCATAGAAACCTATTCTTGTTTTATTTAAACCAACGTTTTTAATTATTAAAGACGAGTTTTTGTTTAAAATTGTTAAAGCTGTAAAAAATGCGGCAGAAGAGGGATCTGCTGGAACATTGATATTAATTGAGTCTAAATTTTTTTTCCCAACAACTTTAATAATTTTTTTCTTACCTTTTTTAATAGATAAAACATTTTTTGAATTTTGTATGATGTTTTCTGTGTGATTACGACTTCTTTTTTCTTCAATAATATTTGTGTTACCGTAAGAATTTAAGCCTGCCAAAATTACCGCAGATTTAAGCTGGGCAGAGACTCCAGCTTTATATGTAATACCAATTGGCATTTCAGAAGAAATCATTTTAAGTGGAAAGTGTGACTTGTTTTTAGTAAATTCTGCTCCAAACTGTTCCATTAGACCAATTAACTTTGACATATTTCTTTTGTTCAAAGAGCTATCGCCTTTAATTATAACTTCAATATCAGGTGTTGATGAAAGAATACCAATAAGTAGCCTAGACAAAGTTCCACTATTTTGACAGTCAAGAATAGTTTTTTTTTTGCAATGAAGAGACCCCAGACCTTTGCCATAAATTTCGTATTTTCTTGAACCAGTTTTATTAATTTTTACACCTAGTTTTTTTAAACAACTAATAGTTGCTATTACGTCATCTGACTCAAGAATATTTTGAGCTTTTGATATTCCTTGACTTATGGCTCCTATTAAGAATGATCTTATTGAGATTGATTTGTCGCTATCAACTTCGATTGTTTTTTTAAATTCTTTAATTTTTGACTTAACAACAATCGAAAATTTTTTATTTCGCATAGCCATTAAGAATTATATGGTGAACCAAAATATAACTCTTTCGCTTTCGAAGATTTTAAAATTTCATGGGGTGTACCTTTTGCAATAATTGACTGTTCCCCCAGTACATACGCCCTATCCACCACGTCAAACAGATGGGAAAAATTATGATCAGTTATTAAAATACTACATCCGTAGCTTTGTATTTTTAATATATATTTTTGAATATCTTGAACTACAATTGGGTCCAATGCAGCCAAAGGTTCGTCAAGTAGAACTAATTTAGGTTTGTTTATTAATAATCGAGCAAGCATTAATCTTCTCACTTCACCTCCTGATAGCACGTTACTTTCAATATTTCTTAAATGCTGTAAGTTAAATTCATCTAAAAGTTTTTCGACAGTTTTATATTGATTTTCAGAACCCTTAATAGATAGTTGGCATATTCCAAGCAGGTTGTCATATACAGACATCGCAAAAACACTTCGTTGTTGACTTAAGTATCCTATACCAGCCTTAGCCCTTTCGTGAATTGGAAGATCTTGTATTTCTTTATTGTTAATTAAAATTTTACCACTATCCGCATGGTGCTCTCCAATAATTGTACTGTAAAGTGTAGATTTTCCAGAACCATTAGGACCAAGAAGACCAACTATTTCGCCCGGATACATTTCTAAGCTTATTTTTTTTAGTATAGGCCTTCCATCGAAAGACTTACTAATATCTTTTACACTAAAAATAGGCTTATCTTTTTTAAATTTAATTATTCGAAAACCTTTACGCATTACTTCCTCAAGTTTACAGTAACTTCTTTTTTAACGTCAAACATTGAAACATCTAATGTTTGTGAAGCTAAATTAATTTTTAAATTATCTGCCACAACCTCTCCTTGTACACTCTCTGTTCTAACATTTCCATATACATTTAGTAAGTCCTTAGTATTGAAATAATCAAGGTTATCCGCATATAAAAAATTATCTTCGTATTCGGCTATAATATTTTCTCTGAATGTCATATTTTTATTTTTATTATTGTATGTTCCGCTATCACCTTCCACATAAAGTGTAGATCCGTCTTTAAAATAAAAAACAGTCTTCATAATTTGCATGTTAATAAGCTCTGGCTTTTCTATCTCAAAGTTTGCAGTTTCTGATTTTACTACGTAGCGATTTCCATTTAAATCGACACCTTTATATTCAATATTATCAAAGTTATTGGTATTTTTAGAAGAAACCTCTTCCTTGTTATCTGTTTTTTTTTTAGCCAAGGTAACACTGTAATCTTTTTTATAGTAAGTAGAGTACAAAAGTAGAGTCGCTGAAAAAAAAATTAATAGTTGAATTATTAAAATTTTCTTTTTTCTATCTGTCATTTTATCCCGTAATTAAGTAGGTCATGAATATGTATGATACCCTTAAGTTTTATAGCCTTTTTTGAATCACTTTTTTCATTTTTTACCAACAAACTAGTAATTTTTTTTTCATTCATTATAGACAACGCTTTTGAAGCTAAAGAGTTATCGTTAATAAAAACTGGATTTTTTGTCATAAAATTACTTACTTTTTCATTTTTAGAATAGTTTTTGATTCCTCTTCTCACTTGCCCGTCAACTAAAATTCCTTGCACGAACTTATCTTTCACGACAACAACTAAACCAAGTTTTTTTAAATTTATAATTTTAATTGCTTCTTCTATAGTCTTATTAGGACTAACCAACGGCAATTTTTTTCCTGTGGTCATAATATCTTTAACAAGCAATAAAGTTTGACCGATATTACCCCCGCTATGGTATCGTTTAAATTTATCTCTTGAAAACTCCATTTTGTTTTGTAAGGCTACACATAAAGTATCAAAATACAATAATGATATAGATGTGCTAGAAGTCGGAACTAAGCCAGTTAAATCTGCTTCGCGTACTTTAGGTAAAATTATTTTGATATCACTTGCCTTTAGAAGCATGCTATCAGCTTTGGACGCACACCCTATAATTTTAATACCAAATCTATTTGCATACTTTAAAATACTAGTTAACTCAGATGTGTTGCCTGAGTAAGAAAGAATTATCAAGATATCTTTTTTTTCTATAGCCCCACTGTCACCATGAGAAATATTTGAGGGTTCTATATAAAAAGATGGTATGCCAACCGAGCTAAAAGTTGCACTACATTTTCTTGCTATAAGACCAGATTTTCC
>Ga0114997_10001770_pt1 | contig 17690 bp, 8 predicted proteins | sample ArcticOcean_MG_C_2_FD_87045 | JGI IMG/M metagenome (GOLD analysis project Ga0114997, IMG submission 87045) | Marine microbial communities from western Arctic Ocean - ArcticOcean_MG_CB4_136 | ecosystem: Environmental > Aquatic > Marine > Oceanic | place: Arctic Ocean: Canada Basin | collected...
AATATAATCTCTCTCCTTCTCTCTCTCTCTCTCTCTCTCTCTCTCTCTCCGCTCTCCCCTTCTATATTTATTATTATTATCTTTCTTAATATCTAATATTTCTTAATTATTATTGCGTTCTTCGCGAGTTACGACGAGGCGTGGGAGACATCGATCGACGCTTACCACCGCCGCTGCCACTTTTTTTCGTAGCAGTCTTCTTAGCCGAGGACGCCGCAGAACCTCGCGAAGCTCGAGGCGTTGGCGAAGGCGACCGGCCATTTACGCGACGATTGTTGGTTTTCTTCTTCTCGATGGAAATCTTCTCCGCGCAATACATGTAATGCGTCGGCATAAACGGCGTGTACGGTACTCTGCCTTCGTTTTCAGAATACCACACGGTTTCTAAATCTCTTTGTTGTTCCAAAAAGTCGACGTGCGCGCGATTGAAATACACGCCGTCGTGCGCAAACCACCACTTGTACAATCTTTGATCCCACCTATCCTCGACGCCTTCGCGCAAGGTGAAATCAATCAAACACAAGTTCCCGCCCGGCGCGACAAGATCTTTCATCGTCTTTAAAGCCTCTCTCCACGGAGGAATCATCGTCAAGCAATACGAGCACGTCACCAAATCCACTTCAGCTGGAAGTTTCTTTTGCGTCTCCGCGGCGTTGATATCGCCTTCGACGAAAACAACTTGTTTAGTCAAACCGAGCGCCTTCACTCGAGATTTTGCCATGGCTAACAAAGCATCCGATAAATCGCACAAATACACTTTCGTTTTCGATTCACGAATATGTTCGGTGACAAATTCGATATCCCTCGCCGTGCCGCATCCGACCGAAATCCACGTCTTTGGCATCTTTGTCCACGGAACGACGTATTGCATGAAAACGTCTCTGTGTGGCAACAAAGCTTCACGAAAGCCGTCGTATCGAGTACCTTGAGACTTATAAAACTTCTTCACGTCTTTGTTTGAGCTCAAACCGTGACTAGCCATGGCATACATAACCAACATATCGTCAAAGATCGTGTTGGAAATGCTCCTGTTCGTGCCGTTCAAAGTAATCATTTTCGGCTCGTAATTCTCCGGAGTTGGACCGACGAACGTGGTCAAGTACCACCCGACGCGATCGTAATCCGGGACTAAGTTGGCGCGAAGGTGTCCGAGCACCGGTGAGTGCACGCGATCACCAAAACATCTCCAATAAATCCTTCCTCTCTCTTTATCCATTCCGGTGACTACTTTCGAAATGTTCTCCGCAATCATCTGATGCGGCATCCAATCCATAGAATCAAGCAAGGATGCAATGGTAATAGATCCCGGGCCTTCCTTTTCTGCGGCATCCGCCCAGGTGCCGTGAAATAACTCCACTCGGTCCGTGCGCTCCTTCAAAGACTTGAAATTCTTCTTTTCTAAGTACTTGGGGCAACACGTTGGCGAAAACTCGCCGACAATGTACCCGTAATAAAAGTAGTTCCCTCTCTTCCACATTCGCGTGGTTAAAACTTCCTCTAAGCGCTCCACAAATACCTCCGGATTACGCATGACTAAGTTGAGTTGTTCGATTGGAACACCACCTAACGGGGCAATCCACGACCAGAGCGTAGTGAAGGAGCAGATCTTCATGGTGCACCAGAAGAAGAATCCGCCGCAGTCGCCGCCGACATCTTCTCCGCTCACGATACGTTTGTGCACGCCGGCTAACCATAACGGTGCGCACAAAATCTTCGCCATCAAACCAGATGTTCCGGCATACATGAAGTTATCGCGGAACAAGTGCGTGTTTGCATCCCAAAACTCCGCGGTTTCCGCTTGGAGCAACTTACGAAGCTTCGATTTGTACACCGCGATGAAAACTTTGTAATCGGATCGACCCCAAATGGCGAAAAACTGCTCCCAGGTTAACGCTTTGATGCACGCCAACTTCAGTTCTAACGTGTGTAACTGCGCCGCGTTCATGTCCACCGCGATAATCTTTTTTGGCCCTTCGCACAAATAATCTAAAACGTTGCACCCGGCGGAAGAAATCGTCAACACGACGTCGTCTTCGTTCATGTGCATGACCTTATGATCGATAGCTGGGTCTTCCCAGCTGATGTTGTAAATGATTTTCTTCTTCCCAATCGACGTCATGATGAAATTTTGACAGTACACGTCGTGAATCATAACGCCGAATAACGTCATAAAGTAGAGAAATATGGCGCCGTGTAAAGCGATGACGGGTATCGAATCCTGGTGATGATCCTCGTACTTTTGCGTGACTAAATCCCACATCGCGTACGAGTGCACCAACACTTGCGCGATGAGCATGCTCAACATGATGAGCATTTTATGTCTGTATTTCATCCGTTTCCTGGACGCGGAGCGCATGAGATACCCTCGCACCCACTTTTGGAAAACTTTCACGTGCCACGTGAGCAAGACCATTCCCGAGAACAAAACAAAGTGCGAAAATTGTCCAACTTTGTAAATTAATACCGTGTGGAAGACTACTCGCGTTAGGAAATACAACACGCCAAACAATAAAGACGGACGTTGCTTGTTCCTGACTTCAAAGAAAGATAACAAAACCACCGGTATTTCCTCAATCAGCGCCACGGCGAAAAACGCCGTCATCTCGTGGTGGAGCAAGAAATAACAAATGGTGATGTATAAAAGATGATGGATCCACCCGTCTTCGAAGGATATCTCTTCCACATAATGCACGCTTCCGACTACCAAATCCATGACGCAATACCCGATGAAGAATAAAGCGATGTACCTCGAAATCACCGTCTCGTTCGATATCGTCGATGTGAATCCATCGTGTAGTAAGTGATATCCAAAATACACACCGACGAAAGAAGACACAAAACTCGCGTAGAACGTCAGATACCAACTGTGCGTTTGCGACCCTCTGATGCTTTTCATCATGAAGAAGACGACGATGCAGACGAGCATGTTTAACCCTAAAATCATCATATCTTCCTGACTGAAGGCAATCATTTCGCTGAAGTGCTTCATCAGCAACGGCGCGTGATGTAAACCCATCTCAGCAAAGCGTGTTGTGTGTTATTAATTTTTCCTACCGAACGAAGCACACGCCAAAATAACCAATTCGCTCGAGACGACGACGGGACGAAAAGGTATAATTCTTATTTTTCTAATGAGTAAATTATTTGTTTTCCCGCGTTTCGACGATGTTCGATCGAGAGGAAGGAAGGACACGGAATAGAAATCTCTTCTGTTGATAACAGTATTCGTTTAATACGTCGTTCTTAATATCTATCCCCCTATTTAAACAACAACAACAACAACAACAAACGCGCGCGCGTTGATTGATTGAAAAAATGAAGGCGAAAAAGCTCCTTTTTTTTTGAACCACGAAAAAAGGCGAAAAAGAAAGTTTTCGAAATGAGATGATCTGTCTGTCTGTCTGTGTTTCATGTGTGATTTGTGGTTTGTGTGTAAATGGTGTAAGTTGTTTCATTCAAAGACAGAAATGATGATGATGTGTGAAAAAAACTTTTGTAAATGGATTCATATTATTTTATTATTAAACAACTCTATATATTATTATTAACTAAAGGCAGGTGATTCGCTACGAGTAAGTAAAGAAACACACCTCGTCAGAGGCGACGGAGGACGAGCGAAAATAACGACGATTCAGACGACGAGAAGAGGTTTTTGTTTCCTAATCAGACGACGATTACTTCTTCCCGCCCTTCTTCTTGGCGTTTCTCTCCTTGATTTCTCTCAGCGCTTGCGCTCTCGCCGCGGCGCGAACGTCCGGCTTTTCCTGGCGCTTCTTCGTCAAAACTTCCAAAGACGCGCTGACGTACGATCGCTTATTCGCGTTCTTGTTGATCTTTCTCTTCTTTTGCTTCACAACCGTCGATTGGTCTTTTTTGTGCTCTTTTCTATACGCCGTCGTCCACGCGATTCTTGCCGGCTTTTTTCTTTGCCCGAACAAAGACTTGATCTTCGCGTTGAGGAACAAAAACGTTCTGGAGTCTCTGAGGTACGTTCTCATGCCTTGTTTTGTTGATGATGCGAAAAGGAAAAGAAGGAGGAAACGAAGTCAGTAAACAGCGAGAGTAAGTAGTTTTTAAACGACGACGACGAGATTAGTTTGTTTGTTCTCTCTCGTGTTTTGCTTTCAAAACAGAGCCCTTATTGAGGCGGAGGAACACCAACGACGAGGAAAGAACGAGCAAAAAAGAATCGCGCGCGCGCGGAAACCAGCAAACGCCATCGACCACCACCCTTGAACGCATATGTTTGCACTTAAAAGGCGCGCACAAATACTATCTCGAGCTAAATCCAACGGATTCGATGTCGATATCACGTCGCAAAGGCGCCACCGGTACGCCGCGATGTGCTTTTCTAGGTCCCCATTTCCCTCGCCAAACTCGTCAAACTCCCTTGAAATTTAGCGGGAAAAGCCCCCTGGAAACATCCACCAAAAGCGCGCGCGTTTATCGGTATGCGAACCGATGCGAATTGAACGAAGCGTCCAAACTAGGAACTAATCAATATGCGTTTACGAATACGTACCGTGACCCGGGTAGACGCGGAGGCCCGACCACGAGCAGTTATCAGTCTTAAGAACCATATTTTATACTCCGTTAAAAATGTGTGGGCTAATTTATGAAGTTGGAAAACTGGAAAAGGATGGAAAATTTAGAAGAAATGAGCGAGTGAGACAGAGTGAGTGTTGTGTGTCGTTATTTTAGTTTTACTTTTATATTACACAAATGTATACAGTCATCATCCTTTCTTGCCTTTCTTCTTCTCCGGGTTCCTCGCCGGTGGCGCCGGAGGTTCGAGATTGTAAAACACTTCCATCCTTTCGATGTAATCCCCGTACGGTAAGTTGGTAAAGTCTCCCGCAAAGGCGGTTTTCCCAGAGTCGAGTTCTTTCCGCAGCGTGTTTCTGACCTCGGCGTCGGACCACATGATTGGGCCGCGAATGAAAATTGTGTAGCCTAATTTTGTTGCCGCGAGTTCACTCAAATACCCCGGGTGTGTTCCACCTTTACCTAAATAACACGCGGAAACCGGAAACCACACGTCGCCGGTGAACGTGCCGTTGTTCAACAACGCCATCGCGTCGCTCCCAGTGTCCCAACTCAAACCTTTCGTCATTTGTAACTGTTTTGCCGCGGCGTGGACGTCGTATTCGCCGTATCCAGTCGGAAAATCCGAAAGCTGCACCACGCGGCTCGGGTAGGACAGGTCTTTCAAGGCGACTAATTCCGTTTCCTCCACGGAAAGTTGGTTCAACGCGTCCAACTGCAAAAGTTTTCGATTCTCCTTTTTGTTCGTCTTCCACGAAACTTCATCTAAAGCTGATTTTCCTATTCGTCCTCTCCCGTCGTCGCCAACCATGGCATTTGCGGTGTGTTTAATCACTCGCATGAGTTCGTCTTGATCGATTTCCGCGTTTTCCTCCGCGGTGAGTTCGATTCCATCTTCGCCTAAAAACGATCCGAGTTGTTCGCCTTGGGACGGTCCCGGTCTCGGTATGATCGCCTCGTCGTCGCACGGATGCATGGTTGCCACGCCGAGCATTAATATCGCACCAGGGACGTGGTCGAATACTGCCCCGACGAACGATACCGGATCGAACGGGACGACGATGGTCCCATCTGTCAGAGATGACACCTGTACCGCTTTTAAATTTTTCGGCGGCTGTCCTCCCGGATACGTCTCGGGATACAACATTTGACAGGACATCTCCGGCAACACAGCCTCTGGACCGGGCAAAACCTCCGCTTCAATCAAAAGCGGTCCCGGTAATCTACCGTAATCTACCTCGACGTCTAACATTTTCAAAGCCGCTTTGAATATTCTCGGATCGTGGAACCGAATGTGTAATCCTTTCTGCGTCGCCATGCGAATAAACGCGTTGACGGCCTCGTCAAACGTCATCCCTCCTTTCGCTTTCGATACCGGAAGGTACGATGACTTCGAAATCACCGGCACTTCGTATTGCTTTCCGGTTTTTGAATCATATGTCACGCTTCTAGAGACGTCTAAAGTCACCACGTGCGACGATGAGTCTTCGATGGCTTCTATAAACTCATCGAACGTCCCTCTGGGTTTGCTAAACACCAACTCGGATGGATTTTTCAAGTGGAAGTGTTTTAAAATCCTCTCCGTGCTCCACTTCTTCCCGTCAACTCGTTCGAAATTCAACGCTGAACCCCACTTCCTCGTCGCTCTGTTCGGGTTTATGTGTTCCGCGTCCGATCTGTTCCCTCGACTGCCTTTCTCAGCCGAGCGAAACTGGTTCGAAGCTAACGCTAACAAGGAGACGATCACGACGACTAAAACAACTTTCCACATCGGAGGCGATTTGAGTCCACCGCCTCCGTTGTTGTTGTTGAAGTTGTTTTCACCACCATCGCGTCCACCACTTAAAATCCCACCACCCTTCTTTTTGTTTGGATCTTTCAGTCGTTCTTTCATCGTTTCCATCTGCGCGTGTTTTTCCTTCAAGATGTTTCGCAAATCGGAAGGGTGAACCGGTTTGCTCGACGACATCTTTACTTACGTTTGTTTTTTTGCGATTTAAGAAGAATTCTTCCTCTCAATACGCTCCGCTCGTCGTCGCGCTGAATCTCTCTCTTTTTCTTCGCTTCAGTCGCGCGTGTGTGCGTCTCTTTCTGTAGCAGCAGAGGGAAAGATTTACAGAAAGAGAAAAGAAAAGATTAGTTTCATGCAGCAGTGAAATAATACGAGAGTTTAGCACACGGCGAGTTTTTTCAAAAAGAGCACACACGTTATTGACAAGTACAAGAAGGAAGCAGGTGATAATAATATGATATAATAATGACTCTTTTTACAACAAACTTTATGTATTTACAACAAACGCGAAAGAGAGAGAGGTGGGTTTGGTGGTGGTAACGACAAGTTACCCTCTTTCTCCTTCTTTATCTCTCTCTCTCTTTTTTTTTATCTCTCTCTCTCTCTCTTTTTATAGACACTTTTCTTTTCCTCCTCCTAATAATATTTTATACGAACTCGACGTCGTTGGTAGTATCAAGTTTCGGCGTCTTATTCGTCGGCCGATTAGAAATAACATCCACCGGTTTCTTTTCTACGACTGGGGCTTCGTATTTATACACGCATCGAGGATCATCGTTTACCGAGGAGAACTTAGAGACGAAAACTTTCGCTTCCTCGGCATTGAAATCGACCAAAGCGGTTTCGCCTTCGCCAATCTCGCCAGTCAAAACGGCTTCCGCGACGTTATCGTCGATGATTTGTTGCACCGCTCGGCGCATTGGTCTCGCGCCCCAAGCTTGGTCGAAACCTTCCTTTTGTAAATGCGCCATGACGCTTTCCGTCAACGCCAAGCCGATATTTCTCTCGTGCAATCGACTTCCGGTTTCGTTCAACATCAACGCGGAGATTTTCGAGACGTCCTCTCGATCCAACTGGCGATAGACGACAATCTCGTCCAAACGGTTCAAGAACTCCGGACGGAAGTGATTTTTCATCTCATCGAGCACTTTGTCGCGCATGGTGTTATACGCAGCCTCTCCCGGATTCTCCTCGAACGCGGAGAGATCGAAGCCTAAGCCACCGCCACCGTTCTTCGAAATCACTGAACTCCCGACGTTTGAAGTGATGATGATGATAGTATTTCGAAACGACGTGACTCGACCTTTTGAATCTGTCAATCGACCGTCTTCGAGCATTTGAAGCATGACGTTGAAGACGTCTGGGTGCGCTTTTTCGATTTCATCGAATAAGACGACCGAAAACGGCTTCTTGCGCACGGCTTCTGTCAGTTGGCCACCGCCGTCGAAACCGACGTAGCCAGGCGGCGCGCCAATCAACTTTGACACCGTATGCCTCTCCATGTATTCGGACATATCCAAACGAATCATAGACTCTTCGTCGCCGAAATATTCTCTCGCCAATGCTTTCGTCAACTCGGTTTTACCCACACCAGTCGGGCCAGCAAACATCATTGACGCGATTGGACGGTTTTCATTCGCTAATCCGCATCTCGCTCTTCGAAGAGATCGCGCGACTGCTTGCACGGCGACGTCTTGTCCAATCACAGACTTTGTGAGCTTCTTGTCGATATCTTGCAAGATGACAGACTCATCCGACGTCATTTTTGTCACCGGGATGCGAGTCCACGCCGTGGCAACCTCGGCGATTTCTTTCTCCGTGACGATCAGGTTTTCGTTACTTTTTGTGAGCGATAAGCCTTTGGCGTTCACGTCCATCGCCTCTAAGCGTTCGGTGACTTCAAGCTCGCGTTTTCGCAAAGTCGCAGCTTCCTCGAACAAACCAGCCTCGGCGGCTTGGTTCTTTGCGAGTGTGATGCTTTTGTGTTCTTGCCATAAACTGATGAGTTCCGCGTTTGGTGCGGTGATGACTTCTTCTTTCCCGCTTTCCTTTTCCAATCGCTTGGCTTCGGCGATGGCTTTTTGCCTCTTTTCGTAACTGAGCATCTTTGCGCGACTCCCCGCTTCATCCATCAAATCAATCGCTTTATCTGGTAAAAACCGATCGGAAATGTAACGCGAGGAGATTCGAACCGCCGCGCGGATAGCCTCGTCCGTGACCGTACAGTTGTGGTGGTATTCGAATTTATGGCGTATACCGAACAAAATCTCCACGGCTTCTTCCTCGGTAGGTTCTTCCACGATGATTGGTTGAAAGCGTCTTTCTAAAGCGGGATCTTTTTGGAAATACTTTCGATGTTCGTCGAGCGTCGTGCATCCGATGCAACTCAACTCGCCTCTCGCGAGCGCTGGCTTCATGAGATTTGAAATGTCCATGCCGCCACCGTTCACGGCGCCCGCGCCGACCATGGTATGAATTTCATCGACGACTAAGATGATATCTTTGTCGTCCGCGACCTCTTGCAAAATCTCTTTCACTCTTGACTCTAACTCGCCACGCTCTTTCGCACCAGCCATGATTAAACCAATATCTAATGAACACACTCGTTTTCCGAGTAAATGTGACGGAACGTCGCAAGCGACGATGCGTTGCGCTAAACCTTCGGCGATGGCAGTTTTACCGACTCCCGGCTCACCTAACAAAATCGGGTTGTTCTTTGATTTTCTCGCCAAGATTTGTATGCAGCGCGTGACTTCTTCCTCTCTGCCGATGACTGGATCAACTTTTCCGGAGCGCGCTTTTTCAGTCAAATCGAACGCGAACTTTGCCAAGGCGGACTCTTTTGCCCCCGCGCCTGCGTGTTGCGCGGGATCGTCTTGCACCAACTTCCCTTGCTGCGTGTTTGACTGATACGGTCGCTTCGCTTGTAAACCAGTCTTGTTGTTGTTATTATTATTGCTATTATTATCGCCAGACATAGACGAAGACGTCGAGCCTGTTAATTCACCGTCGGCTTCAAATTTTGCATTCGCGGCGTTTCTTAAAACGGTGCGATCGATGCCGAGCTTTTCAAAGAAGGCGACAATCTCGTCGTCGTCGAACGTATTACACGCGACGATGCACAAATGTTCGGGAGCGATGTATCCAATATTCATCGTCTCCGATAACTCTAAAGCTTGTTGAAACAAAACCTTCGACCCTTTGGAGAACGGAACGTCGTTCGATCCGGAGGAAGATTTTTTGCCGGGCGCGATTGGACGACTTCTCGCCGCCGGTTTAGGCGACGGCTTCTCCTTCTTCGCGTCGTCGTCTGAATCGTCGTCGTCGAGAGAGGCAGACGCGGACGCAGAAGCAGCAGCGATGTCTTTCAAAACCTCGCGCGCTCTGCCGACGGAAACGCCCGTATTCAAAAACCCGTGTTCCCCGTCGTCCTTCGCTTCCACCATCAAGCCGATAACCAAACACGCCGGCGTCACTTCGGTCAAACTCGGGTTTTCCTTCGCCTCCAACTGCGCCAGCATGACTGATTTGATCGCGCGTTCCGTGAATCGTTCAAACACCGCGGAAATTTTATTATTTTCATCATTACGTTTTGTTATCGTTCTCCTTTTAACGACGACGCGACCGACCCCTCGTCCTCCGTTTTTATTCTTCAACTTTGAGGACAACGAGGAAGGCAAAATTTTTTTCTGAGACGAATTTAAACCGGACGGTTTTGAAAACGTCAACATCATTTTTTTTAATTCGTTTTTTTACACCAAGAGTCTCCTGTTTTTGTCCGCTTGACTGTCTGTCTGATGACTAAAAAAAACATCGTAAACGAAGAAGACAAAGGATTTGGTCAGTCACGCTTTCTTCTCTCGTCGTCGTTTGATAACGATGGCGATTATTGATTCATGAATAACCAAATTTCGTCGTTTCGTCTTAGTCGTATTTTAAATAAAAAGACTCTTTCAAACAAAAAAACGACGGTTCGTTCGGCCAAAATTTTAGCTTTCGTGTCTTTTTTCGGAACTTCCACGACGACGTTCAAATTTCAAACACCGACCGCCCTCTCTCGTCTCTCTCAATTTTTGACGACGACGATGATGATGAGAATAAAGACGACGATCAATCGATGATCAGATCGATGATCAGATCAGATCGCGCGATAATAAAGAACGTTCTTTTTCGAAAGAGAAACGCCGTGTAAAAAGAAAATTAAAGAAGAGACGCGCGCGCGCGACACGTCGTTTCACAAAATTGAGGCGACGACGACACACGAGTCGAAACCGTTATAAGTCTTCGCGATTCAAATATAATTCTCGCGTCGTCGCCTCGTGAAAGAAGAACGTGAAGAACAGATCGAGAAGAACTGAAGAAGAAGAAAAGAGAGAGAGAGAGAGAACGCACCTATTCTCCTTTGCAGAAACAGAAGAAGAAGACTTCTGACTGTCTCGGCTGCAAGTGCACGCGTGTGTGTTTGCGTGTGAATTTTCTGAAGACGTCGTTCTGCGGAGAAAGTCAAACTTTTATTTCAAACGAGAGACGGAGAATGACAGAAAGATATTTTCGAAAAAAAAAATCGAAAACAACAACCACGCTGTTGTGCTTTTTTGACAAACAACAGAAGAGAGGGGGAACCAACTACTACAAAGAGAAAGAGAATCAACTTTCGCCTCATTTTTTCTCCCTTCATTTGCGCACAAACACAAACACACACACGCACACGCACACGCACACGCACACGCACAAATTTATATACATCCAACAACAACATCGTAAATTAGTAGTAACAGAGGAAATAATGGGAGGGAGAAAGACACCAGCGACGCCTTCTTCGAATACTAACGAGAATACTACTAATGATGTGTTCTCATCATCATCGATTGATTTCCAATCGCCTCGTTTCCAAGAGAGTTTACACTGGCTCCAATCCACGCGAAGAGGAGAGTATAAAGATAAAGCAAAGAGCATACGAGAGGAAGTGATGAAATTGAGGAGAGAGAACGAAAAGTTAGCCGCGACAGCTGGAGCATCTTCTTCGTCTGCGACGACATTTCGAGATATTTCCAACAAAAACAAAAACAAAAACAACCAAAGAATACAGTTATTATCGCCGGCACCTTCGCCGGAGGACATGCAAAAGATGAAGACGGAGATGCTCTTGTTGCGAGCGCAATTGCTCGAACTCGACTCGAAAGAACGGAAAGAAATAGACCGAACGGCCGAGGAGATGGCTCTGAGAGAGTTGAAATTAGAACGCGAACGAAGAATACACTCGACGGAAAAGTTGAAAGGAAAACTGTTCGAGCTGCAAACGGCGCACGAGAAAGCGTTGAAAGAGTGCAAGAAGCTGATGGAAGATTTCGAAAAGGCGAAATATGAAAATGAAACGACCTCGAACGAGAAAGAGGAAAAGTTGCAGAACATCTTGAGAAGTTCGGAGCAACAGTTGCAAGAGGTGAACCAACAGTTGACCGATTTGCAAGAAGAGCGAGAGACGGAGACGGAGAAGTTTAAATCGGACATCGAATCAGCGATTTTAGTCTCAGAGACGCGAGCGAACGAGGCTGAGTTGCAACAAAAAGATTTGGAGATGAAGATTAAAACGTTGAAAACGGAACACGAGGAAGAGATCAAAGCGTCGAGGATGAAAATTGAAGAGTTGGAAAACGCGTGCGAATCCATACGAAACGCAAACGAGGCGAAGGAGAGTGAGTTGGAAAAAGTCACGGAGAAATACACGGAGCAGTTGAAGTTGGCGCAGGAACACGACGACGTGATGACGAAAGTTTCGAACGAGTTAAGAGCGAATGAATTAGAGTTGCAAAAGTGTAAGTTGGTGATGGAAGAGATGATAGCAGCAAAGCAAAAGAAAGCAATAACCGCAGAGGCGGAAACGCAAACGTCGTTGGTAGAAAATAACGCCGACGATGACAATAAAGATAAAGAAATGAAAGAAGAACACGAACGAGAGATTCAATCCATGCAAAAAGAAACCACTCTCGAAAAGGACGCGTTGCGGCAGAAAATAACCGCTTTGGAAGCGTCCGTCAAGTCTTTAGAGGTATCTGTGAGAGACAAACGAGAAGAGAGCGACTTGAGCCAGAAAGAGTTGAGAAAAACTCGCGAGGAACTCTTAACGACACAAACCGAACGCGACGAAGCCAAGGCATCCTCTGAAAAAGCGTTGTTAGATCTCTCGTCCGCTATGAAGACAACTAGCGCATCCGAAAACGAAAACGCATTTATGATTGCGCAACTGAATATTGAAATTGAACTGTTGAAACGAACGTTGAAAGAAACCGAAGAAGAGTTGGCGCGAGCCCGAGAGGAGGTTGCGCAATCGAAAGTTCTCTTGTCAGAAACGACAGAGTCGTTATCAAAAGCTCGAGAGGAAGCCGCAAAATCTACACGAGCGCTTCTCGAAGCGAGAGAAGCACCTCCTGTAGTCGTAGAAAAGACTCCGGAGACTTCAACCGTTATCAACTTGAATATCAACGAAGGCGACGTCATTCAAAGCGACCATATTCAAGAGCTCACCGCTCGCGTCCTCGATTTACGTCAGCAACTCGAAGCGCAAAAGAAGATATTGTTAGACACCGAGTTACTTCGCGTTTCCGAGAGAGAAGCCGCTGCCACGCAAGTCAGAGCGCTCGTCGTGCGAACGAGCGACTTGTTGAGCGGTCGCATAAACAGTTCGTTGCTCGTCGAGTCTTCTTCCGCGGATGAAGGAGAAGGCGGGAACGTGGTAAAATACGTCGCAGGTACGTTAGACAGCTGGTTTGGCTTGGGAAAAGAAGAAGAACGAGAGAAAAAGTCACAAACCACCGATGAAGGTGACGATGAAAACGAGTAGTCCGCTTAGATGATTGTAGTGTATTATTGACTTTAATAAAAACCGATCGATTGTTTTGAGATGAGAATTTATTCAACGAACTCTTCTGTTCGTCAAAACAAAACCGCATCAAGGCACGCTTTTTTTTGCACAGCGCTTACGCACCACACGTCACACTACGACGACGACGATCGGAAGAAAGAAAGAAAGAAAGAAGGAGAAGAAGAAGGAGAACAAAATGAGTTACTACCCGGAAGACGACGGCGTAAAGCAGCGACAGCCAGACGAGGGAGAAGAAGAACGAGAAGAGAAAAAGAAAACGAATTCGGAAACGCGAAAAGGAGGAGTCACCGCGAAACAACATTTTCATCGAGAACAAGTCAAACGACATCCTCAAGAACAGGTACAAATCGTCCAGGTCGTGGACCCGCGACCACGGTACGTACCACCGGCGATCGGCGTTCCCGAGGATAATCCAGGCCCAATATTTCTCGGGCCTGGAAATCACGCGCCCATGATGTTGCAGTGTTACAGGTGTCAAAAGGAAGTTTTTACAGACGTGGAGCAAAAATCGGGAACGGCGAACGTTTTGGCGGCGATCGTGACGTTTGGGATTTCCTTGTTAGCGTGTCCAATTCCAGACTCGTATCACTTTTGTCGAGAGTGCGACGCGTTGATTGGTGTAAGTAAAGTAGCGTAAAAATGATAGAAGAATAAGATCATCCATTTTAAATTGATTGATGAATGCGCGGCAAATACATGTTGTTGGTTTTTATACTGGTAGTTGCTCTTTTATTTGCGTCCTTTGACGACGTAGTCTAACTCCTCCTTAATCCTCTCCTTGGATAACTCCTTCTTGTCCACTTGTTTTCCTTTCGAGGGAGGTTTCGGAACCGTGTCCACCGAAGGGTCCACATCGTGCCAGTACACCCCTTGTTTGTCTTTGAAAATATCGAAATCGGCTTCGTACGGAATGCCGGCGCCGATCGGCGTCCCCAACACCAACTCAGCGAGCACTCGAAGATTTTGGAACTCTTCACCGTACAACGCTTTCGCGTCTGCTTTTTGAAATCGTTCGTGCAAAATTTCCGCCTCTTCACAAATCTTATCGTCCTCTTTCTTCCACCACGACGGCAACACGGTCGGTTGCCCGTTTACGCCTTTTCGAGCTTTCCTCAAAAAAGTCGCGAAATCGTTTCTCGCTTGCGGCCCAAACTTCATGGTCCCTAACTTGATATCTTTCGCGTTTCCGTGCACGTTGTTGGCAAACACCAACTCGTCTTCCACGCGCATGCGAAAGGCGTCGATGAACACTCTGTGCGCGCTTTCGTGCGGAATACCTTCGTCCCAGTTACACTCTCCGTATTTAATCGGCGGAACCATCGTCCCTTCCACAAAGTCAAATCCGTAATAATACATCAACGCGTGTCGCATGGCTTTCCCAGCCGGTAACTCCGCTTTCGGCGGTAACGGCGGCGCGTGTTTCACGTAATTCACCGCGAACTCCTTCACCTCCTCCAAACTCGCTCGCGCTTTCGTCTTCCCTTCTTCACCCGTCGGCACGACTCGCTTCGGTCCTCCTTCTTTGCAAATTTCCAACATCTTTTGGAAAAAAATCTTCTCGAACCCTTCGTTCATTTGCTTGTCTATCCTCGCCTGCGCGAGCTTCTTCTGTTCGTCGTCCATTTTCGGCGGTTTCACTCGCTTGTGTTTCTTGTTATTTTGTGCATGTTTCGGCAACGGATTGAACTTTATCGACGGTTTTCTTTCATTACCATCATCGGTGATGATATTATTATTATCCATATCTTGCTGCTGTTCTCCTTCGACAGTCATCTTCTTCTTTCTTTCTTTCTCTCTCTCTCTCTCTCTCTCTCTCTCTCTCTCTCTCTCTCTCTCTCTCTCTGTGCGCCCGTGTGTTATTTTGTGTTACGTTGAATCCTTGACCACTATTCCTCTGTCTCCGCTGTGTCTGCGCGTGGATGATGATGATAGATCTAACTTGTTGTATTAAGAAGAGCAGAGAGGATAATGTGTAAATGTCTGCAAAAGTGGAGTCCAAAATCGAAAAGATTTTTTCTTCTTTTCGAGCAAAACGTGGAAAACGACCGCTTTTTCGGTACAAATCAATCTTCGCGCGAACAAGCAAGGAAGTGAGGAGTCGTTTTACTTTTCTTTCTGCTATAATACATGGCACTACATACAATTCTATCGCGTTACGATGGGTCGTCGTTAAAACGAATTAATGAAGAAAAAGTCTCTTTTGACTCTCGTTTATTCTGTTTAAACCTTTGGCGGCTTCCTCGACTCTTTTTTGCGCCTCTATGGCGCGTTTGACGATGCTTCGCTCACCGAGCGCGCTGATTTCAGATTTCTTCTGCGCGTTTGGAGACGACTTTCCTATTCCGCTCGTGTTCGGCGAGGATGGGGAGTTGGCGGCTGATTTAGCGTTCTTCCTCGCCTCGGCGACTTTTTTGCGCAAGTTTGCTACGTCCTTTTTCGCGTCTCTAAAGGGCGGCGAGGAGGACTGCGAAGAGTTGGCGATTTCGGTTTTTTCGTCGATTGATTCGTCGTCGTCGTTGTCGTCGTCGTCGTCGTCGTTGTCGTTTTGTCTTTGTTTTTCGTCTCTTTTCTTCGTAACGGCCGGTACTGTTGGTGCTGCTGGTACCGCTGCCAAACATACGTCTCGTTTCGAAAGCACGTTGTGCTCTTGCCGCGCTTTTTGTTGAGACGCGTTCTTCACGCTCGTCTCTCGTAAAGTCGCTTCCTCTATGATGCGTTTAGAGTTTTGTCGCTCTAAAACTTCCACGCGACGTTTTGCTTCGGCTTCGGCTTCCGCATACTGCTTCGCGCTCGCGCTCGAGGCTTCTAATCGTGCCTGCAACGTCATCAATTCGAGCTCGTGTTTCGATATTTCTTCGCTCAGTTTGTCTTCAAAGTTACGCTGCTTCACTTCGGCGGATCTCTTCAAGTTTTCAATCGATCTCTTCAGAGTGAATATCTCTTTATCTCTCAGGCCGAGAAGTTTATTTTTCTCCGCAACGGCTGTTTCGAGAACCGCGCGCGTTTCATCGTGAATAGCCTCCTCTCGCGCGCGTTGTTGCTGTTCTCGTTCAGCTTTAGAATTTTCTTCTTCTTTTTCTTTCACATCGTTCGTATCGTTTTCGTTTCCACCCTTCTCGTCGAGTCGTATGTTCTCCTCGAGCATAGCTATTTGCTCGTTGATGACGTCGTCTAAAGACTCGACTTCTCGCTCTAATCGCTGAATCGATTCGCTTTGTTCTTTGCACGTTCTGCGCAACTTTTCGACTTCCTCTTTTGAAGAGTCGTTTTGAGGAGGAGGAGGAGGAGGAGGAGATTGTATCACCGGTTTTTCCTCTAATTTCTTCTTCAATTCCCCGTTCAACCGCTCGATTTCCTTCCTCATTTCCACTAATTCAGCTTCTCTTTTCGTCTCTAATTCCTCTCGCTCCATTTTCTTCCTCTCGTCTTCTTCTTTCTGGGGACTCCACGCTTTTTGCAACATCTCGACTTGACTCACGTGTTTCTCGCGTTCGCGTTTCATCTCCTCTTCCGCCTTTTTTTCCATCTCTTCGCGTTCTCTTTTAAACGTCTCCTGTAAATCTTCTCGCATCTTCTCTTCGTTAATCTTCATCTCTTTCTCCTTCTCGTTCAAACGTTCTTCAATCTCTTTCGCGTGCTTCTCCACCGCTTTCAACTCCTCTCCTTGCAAAATCAACACTCTTTTGTTCTCGTTCAACTCTTTCTCTCTCTTCATCACCGCGTTCGCTAATTGCTCGATCGTTTTCGTTTGCTCCTCGCATTTCGTTCGACTGTCCAGTAAATCTTTCGCGTGTTTGTCCGCGACTTCTTGCAACGAGTCCGCTCTCTTGTGCGCCAGTTTAGAGTTTTCTTGCGTCACTTCCAGCTGGTCGATGTTCAAGTTCAACTCTCGCTTGAGTTGCATCAGAAGTCGGTTGGCGGTGATCAAATCGTTTTCGGTGGACTGTTTCTTGCTCTGAGAGCGAGAAAACATTCTTGTTGTTCAAATGGTGATGGTGGTGGTATTCGTATATATTTTAAAAGTGAGTCATGTTGGTTTCGCGCGTGAGTTTTAATAAGCGCGTGGGTGTTGTTTGTTTGTTTGTGTCGTTTCCTCCCCAAAAACACAAAAATGGAGGATGATGGAAAAACAAGAAGAGAACTGAAGAGACCGCGAAGGAATAAAACTCGAATATACGTATTGTTAGATATTAAAAATTCGAAACCTACACGCGCGCACACGTGCATACGATCGAAAGACGTTCGATCGATTTTTGGTGTTGTTGCGACGGTTGATTTCTTTTTTGCTATGGTTGTTTGTTTTACTGCAGCTTTCTTTCTCTTTCTCCCCGCGACTCACTCCTTCTTTGAACGATTTTTCCACCCTCACTTCCTCCTCCCTTTTTTCATCTCTCTCTTTCTCTCATTTCATCTCTCTCTTTCTCTCATTTCATCTCTCTCTTTCTCTCATTTCATCTCTCTCTTTCTCTC
>Ga0114997_10001771_pt1 | contig 17682 bp, 18 predicted proteins | sample ArcticOcean_MG_C_2_FD_87045 | JGI IMG/M metagenome (GOLD analysis project Ga0114997, IMG submission 87045) | Marine microbial communities from western Arctic Ocean - ArcticOcean_MG_CB4_136 | ecosystem: Environmental > Aquatic > Marine > Oceanic | place: Arctic Ocean: Canada Basin | collected...
AGAAAAGGCAGATATGAATAATTATATTAACACTATTCATAAAAATCATCCTGCAAATTTAACAAATATATGTAAAGAATGCCATAACGAATTTACAAAAAATAAAACAATTCATAGAAAAACTAAAACATCAGAAGGTTATAAAATAATCGAACAATAATATAAAAATGGCTCCAAAACCAGAAAAACCAAAAAAAAAACAATCCTATTTAAAAAGAAAAAGAAAGGAAATGGGTAAAAGATATGGAAATAAAAAGTATGCAAGATTAAAAAAATCTGTTGGCACAGATGCTATGGGTCAAAGAGTACAAAAATTATTAGCAAATTTTGATTTATATAAATCAAAATTTCATAATAGATTAGATGAAAAAAGGCAACAAAATAAACAAAATAAACAAAATAAACAAGCAGGTGGTAAAAAAACAAAAAGAAAAAATAAAAAAAATAGACGAAGAACACGAAAAAGATGATGCGTTTTATTTAGGATAAATTAAATTTTTATCTAATTATAATTTATAATGACATTATTGAAATTACTTGGATTAACTAATTTAAAAAGCTTAAGAGGTGGAAAACGTAGTAGAACACGTAAGCGCAGAAAGAGTCGTAGAAGACAAAGAGGTGGGACCGGACATGATGGAGAAACCCATGAGTCTCATCCTACGACTCCTCCTGATGAAGAAGATGTTTCTTTAACTGGAGGAAGACGCAGAAACAGCAGAAAGTCTAAGAGAAGCAGAAAGAGTCGCCGACGCTCAAGAAAGAGACGTGGAGCAGGTTGTTCAAAAAAACGTAGAAAGAGTCGCTCAAGAAAGAGAAGAGGTGGTTCAAAAAAACGTAGAAAGAGTCGCTCAAGAAAGAGAAGAGGTGGTTCAAAAAAACGTAGAAAGAGTCGCTCAAGAAAGAGAAGAGGTGGTGCAAAAAAACGTAGAAAGAGCAGAAGCCGTAGCAGACGTAGCCGTAGCCGTAGCCGCCGTAGCCGCCGTAGCCGTTCCCGCAGACGCCGTTAATTAATTATATATAATTTTTTATACTAATTTATTATATATAATGACAAATATAATAGCTGCATCTGCAGATTTTATTAATTATAATATAGGTTATATTTTATTGGTTAGTTTAATTTTGTTTATATTTAGATTTTATTTTAGTGCAAATAATATTAAAATAGAGAAACAAAAAACAAAAATAGATAAAGTAATTGTTGTTGAAAAAATGGATAATATGAAGGAAAAAATGGATACACTTGTAAAAGATAAACTGTCAAGTGAAGAATCATGTAAAAAACATAAAAATAAAAATTTGTGCACAGCTTTAGGAAGTTGTGTATGGGCGAAAACAACAGATGAAGGAAATATAATAGAAAAATGTTTGAATGCAGAAACAGTTGAAAAAGGAAAAACTCGTGGTTTGGATGGACCGATTGATATTTGTTATTGCTCATCAAAAGGAAAATTAATACCTTGGGAAAAATATTATTATTACAACAAGGATAATCAAATAATAGAAAATAAGGGAAAATTTTGTTCAGTAAAAGGGGATAAATGTGTACAATAATTAAATAATAAAATTGATTTAATAATACCTTTCTAATATATATTAAAAATGATAATTCCTATTAAGTGTTTTACTTGTGGTAATGTATTGGCTAACAAATATTTATATTATGTAAAAGAGGTACGTAAAATTAAAATTACAAATAATATGGACATACAAGAGGTAGTATATTTAGATGAAAAAAAAATCAAAAAAACTCCAGAAGGTTTAGTACTTGATAAATTAAATTTAACAAAAATGTGTTGTCGTAGACATATGCTTACGCATGTTGATATTGAATAATTACAATTTTATGATAATTTCTAATTTTTTTAAAATCTAATTATAAATTATATGGTTAGATTATCAAGAGCTTATAAAAAAAAAATGAGGAGTAAAAGAAAAAGTAGAAAACAAAGAGGTGGAGGATGTGGATGTGCGTCACAAATGTCAGGAGGTAAAAGAAGAACAAAGAGAAGAAGAAAAAAAACAAAAAGAGTAAGAAAAACTAAGAGAAAAAGACGTAAAAAACGCAAAAGACGCAGAAAACAAAGAGGAGGTAATTTATTAGCATCCTCTAATGATAGTAATTTATCTTGTAATTATCCCAAAAATTTAGGAAATCATTTTGGAAATAAATTAAATCCAAATACTTACCATACATATCCTATCAATAGTAATGGAAATATGAAAGGAGGCGGATTATGGAGTGATGTAAAACAATATTGGTGGAAAGGAAATGATGCTTTAACAAATACAGGTCACACATATAAAGGAAAAACACATAAAGTTCCTGTAAATACATTAGTTCATCCAGAAATGGGTGATAGATATTATACTTCTGAATCAGTAAATTTAGGTGAAATTCACAATGCAAAAGCCGAAGAAGTAAAAGGTTTATTGTAAAAAATTATAATTATATATTACAATGAGTTTAATTAGAACATTTAAAAATTTATGTCCTCCTGCACAAATTTATTTAGCTATTTCTGCATTAACAACAATGACTATGTGTTTTCAAAATATTGACAATCCAAATGTATATGCTTGCGGTTTGATAAAAGTGAGAACTCCAATACATAATATGATATATTTTGTATTTAAAACATTATATATTTTTGTATGGACCTATTTATTGAATATGTTATGTAAAAAAGGTATGAAAAAAGTATCTTGGTTATTACTTTTATTACCTTATATACTTATGTTTATTTTTATAGGTTTTATAATGGTACTTTTAAAAAATAATTAATTAAAAGTTAATAATAAATATTATCTTTTAAAATAAGTTTTAAAAAAAATGCTAATGATATAGTATATGAATACAAATAATATTTCTTGGAAAACGATAGACAAATATTTTTCTGAAAATAAAAATATTATAATAAAACACCATTTAGATTCATACAACGATTTTTTTTCAAAAGGAATTATGGATATATTTAAGGATAGAAACCCGTTAACAATTTTCAAAGATTTAGATAAGGAAACAAAAGAATATAAATATGAATGTGAAATATATTTAGGTGGAGTGAATGCCGATAAAATATATTATGGTAAACCTGTAATATATGATGAAAGTCGAGAACATTATATGTATCCAAATGAAGCAAGACTTAGAAATATGACATATGCTTTTACAATACATTATGATATTGAATTAAAAATAAGAATATTGATTGATAAAGAAGATGGTTCAACAGGAAAAAATAAATGGAAAATTCATAATGAAACATTAACATTTGAAAAAATATATTTGGGAAAATTTCCAATAATGTTACAATCAAATATGTGTTTATTACAAAATTTAGAACGAGAAGTAAGATATAATATGGGAGAGTGTAAAAATGATCCAGGAGGTTATTTTATAATTGATGGAAATGAGAAAGTAATAGTAAGTCAAGAAGGTAGAGGTGATAATTTATTATACATATTGAAAGATATAAATGATATATATTCATATGCTGCCGAGATTAAATCGGTAAGCGAAGATTCATCAAAACCAAAAAGAACTTTATCAGTAAGATTAGTAAAAGAACAACCATCTCAGAGAAACAATCATATAGTTGTAAATATACCTCAAATAAGAAAACCGGTCCCTTTATTTATAGTTTTTAGGGCATTGGGTATAATATCAGATAAAGAAATAATCGAAACATGTTTATTAGATTTGGATAAATATGAGAATTTAATCGATTTATTTATACCTAGTGTTCATGATGCTGGAAATATTTTTACTCAACAAGCAGCTATATCTTATTTAAGCGGATTATGTAAAAATAAAACCAAATTTCAAGTATTACAAATTTTAATGAATTATTTTTTACCTCATATAGGAGAATTAAATTTTAAAACAAAAGGATTATACTTAGGTTATATTGTAAAAAGATTATTAAATGTATCAATTGGTCAAGAAAAACCTACAGATAGGGATAGTTTTGAATTTAAAAGATTATCTGTATCGGGTAAATTAATTCATGATTTATTTGATGAATATTATAAACTTCAATTAGATGATTTATATTTAAAAATAGACCAAAAATATTTATATAGAGAAAATCAAACAGCTTATGACGGATTAAGTTTTATAAATTTATTTACAAAAAATACAGATGATTTTTTTAAAGAGAAAATAGTAGAAAGAGGTTTTAAAAAGGCATTCAAAGGGGATTGGGGTGCATCAGCTCATACAAAAAGACCAGGAGTATGCCAAGAATTAAATAGATTATCATTTTGGGGATTTTTATGTCAATTACGAAAAACTAATCTTTATATATCAGCAGATGGTGCTAAAATTATAGCACCAAGATTACTTCATAGCACACAATATGGATTATTGTGTCCATTACATTCACCTGATGGTGGAAATGTTGGATTACATAATCATTTATCAACATCTACAATAATTAGTAAAGGACAATCTGGTAATCCATATATCATTTATATGAGAAAATTAGGTATGAAATTACTTGAAGAATGTTCTTTAAATTATATGAAACATACTACAAAAATATTTATAAATGGTCGTTGGATAGGTTGTACTAATAATCCAATGAAATTAATAAGTATTATGAAAACACATCGTAGAAATAATATGATTGACATTTATACGAGTATTTCTTTTAATATAAAAAGAAATGAAATTATAGTTTGTTCAGATGCTGGAAGACCTATGAGACCTTTATATTATTTAATAAATGGTAAATTGTCATATGAACGAGAGAAAGTATTAAGCTTATATGATTCTAATACAATAACATGGAAAAATATAGTATCAGGTTTTGGTAAAAAAAAAAATATATTAGAAAAAGATTGTAACATAATTATGAACGAAACAACAGTAAATTCATTAATTGAAAATGGTGGTGTGGTTGAATATTTAGATACACCAGAATTAAATACTATGATGTTAGCCCATTCAAATATTAAAAAAGAAGAATATGTTCAAAAAAAAATAACACATAGTGAAATACATCCTTCTTTAATTTTAGGGTTAATGGCGAATCAAATTATATTTCCAGAAAATAATCCTTATCCGAGAGATGCATTTTCATGTGGACAATCAAAACAGGCAGTATCATTATACCATTCAAATTTTCATACCAGATTTGATAAATCTTCCTTTGTATTAAATTATGGTCAAATACCATTAACAAAAAGTAAATATTTAAAATTTATGACTCAAGAAGAACATCCTTATGGAGAAAATGCTATAGTAGCTATTATGTGTTATTCTGGATATAATGTTGAAGATGCAGTAATAATAAATGAAGGTTCGTTAAAAAGAGGATTATTTAGAACAACTTATTATAATACATATAAAGCATTTGAAGAGACTGAAAATACAGGAAATATAAAGACTGAAAAAAAATTTATGAATGTTCTTGATAAAAATATTTCAGGATTAAAACCAGGATACAATTATCAAGATTTAGATAATAAATCAGGATTAATTAAAGAAAATAGTGAAGTGACAGAAAAAACAGTAATAATGGGCATGGGTTCAAATAGTATAACATCTATAGATTCTTATATAGATAATTCAATTTATGCCAAAAAGGGACAAGTTGGTATTGTAGATAAATCATTTATGACAGAAGGTGAAGAAGGTAAAAGAATAGCAAAAGTAAGAATTAGAGGTGAAAGAATACCACAAATTGGTGATAAATTTTGTTCAAGAGCAGGTCAAAAAGGAACTATTGGTATAATTTTACCAGAATGTGATATGCCTTGTACTGAAGATGGAATTAGACCAGATATTATAGTTAATCCACATGCTATGCCAAGTCGTATGACAATAGGTCATCTTGTTGAAACATTAACAAGTAAAACAGCATGTATTTATGGGGGATTTGGTGATTGTACTGCTTTTACAAATAAGGGACCCAAACACAAAGAATATGGTGAAATGTTAACAAAAGAGGGATTTCATTCATCTGGTAATCAAATATTATATAATGGTATGACTGGAGAACAATTAGAAACAGAAATTTATTTTGGTCCTACATACTATTTACGATTAAAACATATGCCAAAAGATAAAATTAATTATAGAGCAAGAGGCCCAAGAACTGCTTTAACAAGACAAACAGTTCAGGGACGGGCAAATAATGGCGGATTAAGAATTGGTGAAATGGATAGAGATTGTTTAATAGCTCATGGACTTAGTGCTTTTACAAAAGAATCAATGATGGTAAGAGGTGATGAATTTCAAGTTACTATTTGTAATAAAACAGGTTGTATTGCTGTTTATAATGAATCAAATAATATATTTTTAAGTCCTCATGCTGATGGTCCAATTAAATTTGTAGGAAACTTAGTAGAAGATTTAAATGTTGTAAATATAAGTAAATATGGAAGAGATTTTAGTATAATTAACGTTCCATACGCTTTTAAATTATTAATGCAGGAATTAAAAACAATGAATATTCAAATGAGAATAATTACGGAAGATAATATTGATCAATTACTAACTTTAACTGAAGGGGATGATATAACAAAATTAACTAATAATACATTTATTAATTTAGAACAAGTTCAAAATGAAATATTAAGAAAACAAAACGAAAAGGGAAATGAATTACAAGTTATTAAAGAGAAAAAGGTAGAAGAAATTGCATCACTTGGACAATCAGTTATATATGAAGATGATATAGAAGCTGGGGTAGATACATATATACCACAACAAAATGAGGTTGATGAAAATGATGGAGTAGATTTAGACAAATATGCTTTAAATGGATTTAATTTTAAGAATAATGATATTGTTATTGTAAAAGAAGGACTTTATAATGATAAATATAAGGATTCAACCTTTAAAGTGATTGGATATGATAAAGATGATTTGCAATATAGTTTATTAGGTGAAAGTGGAGAAAGAGAAGGAGAATTAATATCAGTTTGGGAAGATGAAATAGAAAACTTTAAATTTAACTGGATGAAAGAGCATTATCAAGGCGAAGAGGTGTTAAATCCAGATGAATTTCAATTAAACGAAGAACCATATACACCAGTTTCCCCTACTTATGGACCAATTTCCCCCACTTATGGGCCAATTTCCCCCACTTATGGACCTGAAAGTGATAATGAAGAACCTGATAATTTTGTATTGGATGATAATAATCAAGAAGATAATGAAGAAGAAGAAGAAGAGAAAGAAGAAAAAATATTAGAATTTAAAAGTTCTTTAGATATGACAGATAAACAAGGTTTAGAAAAATTATCAACAATTGAAAAAGAAGATGAAAAAAATGATGAAGAAGATGATAATAATGTAAAAAAAACAATATATTAATTATTTTATATAAAATTGAAAATTATATAAAATGAATTATATAATTAATATAAATATGAGTAGCGCTTCAAAAATGACAAATAGTCAAATTATTTCAAAAATATTTAATTCAAGAAAAATTATTTTAGATTTAGCAAAAAAAAGAGGGTTCGATACAGAAGATTATAAAGATTTTACAATTAATGATATATTAACATTACAAACAAATAAACAATTAGATATATTACTTACAAATAATGACACTGGTAAAAAAATTTATTATAAATATCATTTATTAACAAAAATTCGACCATCTCAAGTTCAAGATTATATTGAAGATTTATATCAACTTGATGATCCGCCAATTTTAAAAAAAGAGGATGATTTAGTAATAGTAGGAAAGGATAAACCTAATGATGCTTTAAAAAATTTATTACGATTAGAATATGAACAAAATAAATATTATGTAAATATCTATAATATTCATGATTATTTATTTAATGTTTTAGATAATAATTTAGTTCCAAAACACGAAATATTAAGTGATGAAGAAAAAAAAGAAAAGGCAAAAGAATATAATATTATCCAGGAATCAAATTGGCCAGAAATATCAAGATTTGACCCACCAGCAATTGCAATTGGATTAAGACCAGGACAAGTTGCTGAAATTACAAGAAATAGTCCAACAGCATTAGAAACAAAGTATTGGAGATTATGCAAATAATATATATATAATATAAATGAAAAAATGTCAAAATAAGGACGGAATTGATTTAATGGAATGTACTTGGAAAATGCTTTTAAATCAATATATTGATTTCGTGGCTCAGGAAAAGGTATCCGGTACCTACCCATCACTAAATGGTTCTACTTCTGTATATGAAAAATTATTAGCAAAAGCGGAAGATATATTTAGGGAAGAACAGAATCAAGCAGGAAAATTTATAAGTAATTCTATAAACATACATACAACCAGTAATTCACTTGAAACCTTAAGGACGGAAAAAACAGGGAAAAAAAAAAATTTAGAGGAAAAAATAGATATAGGTTTGGCAAATTCTCCTCGAAAAGTAGATACTTTAGATAAAAAAAGCAGAGCATATTTAACTACCAGTTTTTATTCAGTATCTTTATTTACAATGTCTTTTTTTATTTATAAACAATTAAAGGAATAATTAATAAATGTTTTCTATCAATAGTTTATAAATAAATGTTTTCACATGGAAAAAAATTTATGAATTTTAAAAAAAGAAATAAAAAAAAAATAAAAAAAAATATGATTTCAATAGAGCAGCCTGAATTGGATAATGTTTTAAAATCTAAAGGACATAGTAAATTTAATTATAGGGAAGGTTATGGTAATTTAACACAAATAAATAAAAGCTTGGAAAATAAAAAGGATATATTAATCCAAGATTATAATACTACTTTATCAGATTGGGAAAAAGCTTACAAAGAAAAAAAAATGCAGGGTGTTAATACAACAGGAAATTTTTCATCTCGACATACAATTTTTAAAGTTAAGGATGATTCTACAAATTCAAAATATTATGTAGATAATAATGGTTATAAAAGAAAATTTGCGAATGATGCTGCGTGGGGAACAAAAGATATTACTTGTCCAAATAGAGTTCAACATACAATAACCGAAGAAGAATCTCAAAAATTAAGAAATGGTTCATTATTATACGGTTATATTCCGTGTAGGGGAGGAGGATATAATATAGAATACGAGAATCGTCATGCCTTTATTACAGAAAAGGGTGAAACAAGAATGTATGAAGATTTTTTAGGAAGTGACGCGAGTTGTAAAAATAAACAATTACTTAAATTAGATAATCTCGAAAATGGAAAAATGATGTGGGATAATTATAGTCTTAATTTAGGTGCACAGATAAAAAATACAGAATCTGGAAATGATTGTAAAATACAAGATGGAATGGGTGATAATTTAACACACCAAAATAATAAATTAAAGATAATCGCAAACAATATGAAAAAGGATATAAATTCTATGATAGAAAAGCGTAAAGCTTTAGAAAAAAAAATAGGAGGAAAATTTGAGCAATTTACTTTAAGAGAAGGTCTCGATGCTACATATAAATGTAATGACGGGGATACATCAGAAAAATGTAAAATGTTAAAGAATATTGATGAATATAATAAAGTAAAAAATAGAATAAATAAAATAAGAGGAGATATATCAACATATGATTCAAAAATAGAACAAGCTAATTTATCGGTATCATCAATTCAAATGCATCATTTAATATGGATGATATTAGGAGGTACTTTTGTTTTAACAGCAATTATTAATTCATAACAATACTTTTTTATATATAGTATATAAATGGTTTTTAGCAAAATAACAGAAAATATAAAAATAATGTTAAGTGATACAAATAAAAATTATGAAGAAAATTATAATAAGAAATCAATAGATATCTTATTAAATCAAGGTAAATTACATAAATCAAAAAAAATTATTAAAATTAATAATTTTAATAAAAAGAAATATATTATTGAAAATAATTCAAATTTTGAAAAAGGGGATAGAAAATTATATAAGAGTGTAGAAAAATCTAAAGAATTTTTGGAAAAAATCAAAAACAAATATGATAAAAATACATCAAAATGGGCAACAGATTCAAAAATATTTATGGATAATTATAATTTATTAGTTAATGAAGTAAATATATGTAAAAAGAAATGTTTGAAACAAATTTCAGGAAATGAAACAAATAGACATAAAAAAATAGAAGCTTGTTCATATGGATGTAGATTAAGAGAGCCGGAATTACAACATATGCAAAATAATCCTGGTTCAAATTGTAATAATGTAAAATGTTTAAATAGAAATGTAATGCCGGGTTATGAATCTACCGTAACTGAAGAACAACGTAAAAATTGTTCTACTTGCGGTGGTGGTGTTGGAGGTTCTCCAATAATAAGATCATTAGGTACAAATTTGAACAAAAACATTACAAGTTGTAACAATATAGATGAAGCTTATGGGGAATCGGGAACAAAATTTAAAGAAGCTTGTATGAAGGGATACAATTATTTTCAAAATAAAGTGGAATCTGGAGGAAATTATAATCTTAATAAAAAATTATATAATTTCACAGTTGAATATAATACGTTAATAAATAGTACCCAAGAATTAAATAGTAATGCGGGATCTTTAGAAAAGGCAACAAATGACTTAAGGCAAAAAAGGAAAAAAATAATGACAAATTTAAGTAAAATAGAAGGTATGAGTAATATAGAAGGATTTATAAATAGTGAATTATTAGAAAAATATAATCAAGTATATGCTAAAAAAAATTTAGAAAAAACAACGTCACCAACTCAAAAAGCTCAATTAGAAGATATAGAATTAAAACTGAAAAGTCAGCAATTACAATTATATATATGGTCAAGTTTAGCGATTTTAACAATGTTATTGGTAATTCAAAAGATAAGACAATAATTTTTTATAACGATGTATTATATATATAGTATGACAGTGACATCTCAACAACAACAGGCTTACAAACAGAGACATACCGCGATAAGTACTCTTTTGGAGCAAATAACTGCTCAAGAAAATTCAGTATATAAAAAATTAACACAAGGGGAAGGAGATACAGCAGCACTTTTGGCTTCGTTGGAAGAATTACGAGAAGAAAGAATGAAGACAATGGAAAGTTTAAAACAAATTTATATTGATGAACAGGTATCAACAATTGGTTCAGGTAGAGTTTTGGCAGATACTACGATGGCAAATAAATTACTTCAACATCAAATAGGAGAAGCAGAATCAGAATATGGTGTATTAAGAGATAATAAATTAAATAAGGAGAGGTTAGTAAAATTAGGAGATTATGAATATGATAGATATCGTTCTCATAAAAATATATTAAAGGTGATTGTTTATGGAACTTTAGCGGTATTATTAATATTAATGGCAATGACTAATATACCTTTTTTTCCTCCAGCGGCGGGAGTATTTGGAATATTTTTAATAATGTGTATAGTTATTTATACAATTTTTGGTAGAATATACAATAACTTTAGAAGAAGGGGTCATAATTGGAATAAATTCAATTATTCAAGATATAGTAAAAATCAACCCCGTCTTAAGACATCTATAGAGGACGTCGGAGACGGGGATAATGAAGATGAAAAAAAATGTAAGGGTTTAGGTTGGAGATCACCAACAGCAGAAGTAACAGTGAGAGTTATTGATGATGAACCATTTTCTGGTATGATAAATACAGAAACTCTATCAAGAAATATAGAACCCTCTAATAGTAAGGAATATGAAAAATATCCCACATTATTTTAATGTATAATAATTATATATATATATAAATAATGGTAAAAACATCACGGGAATTAGTAGATTTAAATAATATGAAGGATAATATAGATTTTGCTTTGGAAGAAGTAAAATATAATGATTGTTTGGACTCATCAAACAAATCCTATTGTGATAATCAAAAATTAACAAGAATCAAAGATATTATAAGAAATGAAATGAAAGAAACCGATAAAGAAATAATGAACACATTAAAAAAGTTAAAAACAAATGCTATACATTTAGAATCAAGTAATAAATATGAAAATGAATTAGATAAATTTTATAAGGAAAAAGAGGACTATTATAAATTATTAGAAGGTAATTTAGAAGAATTAGAAAAAAAAAGTGCAATATCAAATCGAATGACAAATTTTTATAGTGAAAAAACAGAAAATATATTAGACATTTCGTTTTATTTAAAAATTTTATATTGGATATTATTTGTAGTAATAATTGTAATAATGATAGCAAAGAAACAATGGTCAGAAGTAAAATATTGGCCAATGGTAATAGTATTGGTATTATTTCCTTTAATATTTATGAAAAGTATAATATTTCAAATGCCAATAGCAAATAAGCAGGTGAAAATATCGAGTGTATTTGATTATCTTTATGAAAATTTCGAACATTTCAATGTAGATAATATTTATTTAATATCTTTTATTGTAATAAGTATATTAATAACAATGTATACAATGATAAGTTTGTTACCATTTAAAGAGAGTAAGTAAAATAAATAAATTTTATATATTATAAAATATATAAAATTTATGTTTATAAAATTAGAAAGATATAATCCACAGAAGCCTTATTATAAAATGTCAATAGAAGAATTAGTAAAACATAGTAAAAAATGTGTAAGATTAGACAATTTTTACTTTAATAAAAGAAGAGTAGGATGTAAAAGAAGAAGAACAAAAAATAAAAGAAATCGCGAAACGAGAAAAAGAAGGAAAAGAACAAGAAGAATTTCTCTCCAAATAAAAAAAATGGAAGTGGAAAAATAAGTGGTATAATAAAAAAAAGAGAGAGTTAGCGTTAGTAATATAGAAAGTCTATAAATCAACAAAAAGAATTCCCAATAAATATCATTCCCAATAGCCCTAATAAAAATCCAAGATGATAATTAAATTGCATTTTTTTATAAATTTCTAACCAAGCCTGTTTTTCTTTATATGATGATAAATGATTTATCATATAATCACTTTTAGGATGTAAAATATAAAAAAAGTAATTAATACTGAAAGAAGAAGCTAAGATGAAACAAATATTGGATATTTTATTCATTTTAAAAAGTTTATTGTTATTTAATAAAAATAGAGAAAATATAGAAATAATTAATCCAATGGAAAAACCTTTAAAATATATATTTTTTCTTTCTTCAGAAATTTGTATATATTTTACTTTTTGTTTATCATTAAGTAATTGAAATAAAGGATTTTTGAGAGTTTGTTTATTAACTCTAATAGACATAAAAAAACTTGAAAAAATGAAAGCTCCGGCAATAATACAAGAAGTGGTGCAGGTCATTATATAATATAACATAATAAATTAATCTGAATCACTATCTTCTTCATTACTATCATAATTATAAATAATTTTCCATCCATACCATGCTTGTCCTCCTTTTCCTCTTCTTTTACCGCATATTTTATCTAATTGGTCATATAAATCTTGAGATTTAGGTGGTTTTTCGTGAAATGTATTTTGAAACCATTCATTAAATCTATCTCTAATTTCAGTTTTCTTAATTTTATCATCATCGCACCCCTTTTTGATGTTTTCCATAACAAACTGTGTCCAAACATTTTGCTGAGCTTCATATTTTTTGGAAGCGGCTAAAACCATTGGACAATCATTGACAAAGCCACCAGTTTTATTAACTCTATCAATTAATATAGAAGTAAAAACATCAACCCATTTAGGTAATTTATCTTTCATTGTCATATCTTTCATATAAATTGGTCTTTCAGTATCTCCTGTTAAACCTTGTCTTTTTTTTAAATCGTAATCATCTTTATCTACAAATTCACTAACAAAATCAACTTGTCTAATTCTCCTCCAAGTTCCCTTATCAGTTGATTTGATTTTAAATAATCTATTTGTGCAACATGCGAGTTCAAATTGAGGATAAAATTTAATCATTTCTTTAGCATACATACCTCTAGCTTCAATTTCATCACCACCTGTCAATTGTTTCATAATTCCTTCATTTAATTCATCTCCTGCTGAAGGTTCATCCATTGTAACAAATCTTTTTCCTTTTAATTTTGTAATTTCAGGAGTGGGTCCACCAACACCTTTTCTTTTTTGTGTAATTAAAGCAATATTCATTTTATCAGAATATGTTCCCAACACCAAATTCATTAAATCAACCCAAATAGATTTACCATTACCACCTCCACCAGTATAAATAACAAATTTTTGATTTCTATTTTCACCAATTAATGTTGATGCTGCGTGGTCCCACATATATTCTCTTAATTCTTTATTTGGAAATACTTTTTCCATAAAATCATCAATTTCATTTTTGCTCTGAATATGTTCTTTATTATTTTCATCAAAAGGCCGATAATCATTTTTTGTTGAGAAACTAACATAATCTTCTGGCATTCCAGGTCTAAAACATTTTTGAGTAAAATCATAAATGCCATTTTCAAATCCAAGTAAATTTTTATTTTCATCCATTTTTTCAGTTAATTCATCATTATAAAAGTGTTCCATACATTCTCCCATGATTGCTTTTTTTTGATTATGAGATTTTAATCTTTGAGCAATTCTATTAAAAGCAGAAGCATTCTGTAAAAAGGCTTCTCTTTCTCCTGCCGAATATTCTTCATCTGTGCTTTTATCTTTTTCTTGTTGAGCACTTTGTTGAAATAAAGCTTCTATGTCTTGAGATAATCTAATTCTTAAACCATATCCATTATCACTAATTTTCCATCTATGTCCTGAATATTGAAACCATTTCTTCTCTTTTAAACTAACACAAGCGAATTCGCCCATAAATAAATTTTTTGCTAATATAGCAATATCAGTATCACTTCCTCCTCCTGGTAAAGTTTTATAAACCAGTTGGTCAATACAAGTATCCATTATTTCTTTATATTTTTTTCCATCAAGATTTTTAGCCCAATAATGAATAGACCTGAATGTTTTTCCATCTTCTTTCATTTCATGCCATTTTTTATGTAATTCAGGAATAGTTGACCAATCAAATTTATCCGATTTAGCTGAAAATTTAACCCAAGTCCAAAATAAGTTATTAGGGTCCGTATTATGTAAAGCCCAACCAACTTCAATCCATTCTTTAAAGGGATTATAATAATTATCGTCTAATATCATTGTTATTTTATGTAAAGTTTTAATATGATAATCTTTTAAATTTAAAATAGAGAAAGTATCGCTAATTATATTATTTAATTGACTTCCATTTCTTGGATATTGACCCATAACATTTAAACCAGATAATTGGTTTTTATTAATTTTTTTTGTATAGGTCTTTTTTTTAAATAAATTAGTTTGTTTTTGATATTTAAATTTTTGTAAAATAGATTTATATTTATCTTTTATTAAAGCTTTTTCCATAATTTTAATATTATCTTGATTTTTAGCACTTATTAATGGTAGAGATTTTTCAATATCAAATTTACTTGTATCTTGAATATCAAAATTATATTCATTATTATCAATACTAATATTGAAAATATATTTTATTTTATATGCTTCACATTTAGGTTTTCTTGAACCATAAACTTGCCAATTATTTCTTCCAGTGCTGATACTTTCATCAAATATATCTTTTACATCGTTAGTACAATTTAATCCTTCTTCGGAGAATATTTTCATTTCATTCTGTTCTTTGTCCATTACAATATGTCTAATAGACATTTGGATAGAATGTTCCATATTACAAGCGAAAACCATATGAATACCATCTTTAGTTGGTTTATCTTTTTGACAAACAACCGATTTTTTTTGAGATATATATACGGGAAATTCTATTTTTTTTTTGAAATCAAATAATTCTTGAAAAGATTGACAAAATAATTCTAATATTGCGATAATATCATCATCATCAATTTGTCTCTCTGTAATTTCTTCAGCAAATCTTAAATCTAAATCAATCAAAAGAGGGCCTCCATTTTTATTTTGACATTCAGTTAAATATTCTTTATTTTTATTTTTATAAATATGTTTAAAATATAACTTCCAAAAATCACACATATCTTCATCTGGTATATGATATTTTCCTCCCCAAATTTGATTTCCATTTTTATCCTTACCACCTATTTTTGTATGAGTAATTGGTTTATCCGTATTATCCTTTGATTTTATTTGGTGTATTTTTAAAAACTGTTCATATGTTTTACATTTTAGTTTACTCATTTTATAATTGTAATATATCGATATATTTTTTAAATCAATTTTAGTTCTAATGAAATTTTATACTTTTAAGCTATTAACACGTGAATAGCTAATAAATTAAATAATATATAATAATAATTTAAATATTTCTAAATAAATTATTTTATATGACAGATAATACTTCAAAAAATATTGTGATGTCAAAGTTTTCAAAAAAAAGATTACAGAAAGATATTGTTGATATTATAAAAAATCCTTTATCAGATAATGGTATATATTATGCACATGACGAAGAGAATATGTTAAAAGGTTATGCTATTGTATTTGGACCTGATGATACTATTTATAGATATGGTGGTTATTGTTTTGAATTTAAATTTCCGACAAATTACCCTTTTTCACCACCAAAATTAAAATATATTACTAATGATAATGTTACAAGATTTCACCCAAATTTATATAGAAATGGAAAAGTATGTATTAGTATTTTAAATACATGGAAAGGAGAACAATGGACTTCTTGTCAATCTATTAAATCTATTTTATTAATGTTAGTTACTTTATTACATAACAAATCTTTACTTAATGAACCTGGTATAAAAGAAACAAATATCTCTTTTAAAGTTTATCATGATATTATTACGTATAAAAATTTAGAAATAGCTATATTAAGAAATTTAAAAAAAGATAAGCAACATTTAATGGGTAAATGTTGCTGTTTTACACCAATTTATATACAGTATATTAAAGAAAATAAATCAAAAATTTTAGAATATATCAATAATTTAAAAGAAAAAAATAAAGAAAAAACTGAATTACGTGCAAGAATTTACAATATGTCTTGCTTAGTAGATTATGAAAAATTGTATAATGAATTTGAAATTATATTTAATGAAATTTAAATGACATTTAAATGAAATTAATATAAAATTGAAATTAATATAAATATATATTATATTAATATATAACAACACATGCATTTCTGTTCTAAATGTGGTAATATGTATTACTTAAAATTATTGAATGAAGATAAGGATAAATTAAGTTATTATTGTAGAAATTGTGGAAACGAAGATATATCTTTAATTTCAAATTTAAATAATTTACATGTAAGCAAAACAGATGTTAAAAAAAAACTCAATTATAAAAATGTTATAAATAAATATACAAAATTAGACCCAACCTTACCAAGAATTCATAATATAGATTGTCCTAATAATCAATGTGATAGTAATTCACATAAATATAACAGTAAAGATGATGATATTCCAAATAAAAAAATTAAAGAAAAAGAAATACTATATATTAGATATGATGATAAAAATATGAAATTTGTATATTTATGTGCAGTATGTGATACTATTTGGAATACTGATACAAAATAATAAAATTGAAAACCATATATAAAATTTTTATTATAATAATATAAATGAATTCTCCTAGTTTAGAAGAAGTTGATGTTGAACAAAATATAAAAATTGATGATGATACTATGGTTTTATCAGAAAAAGAAGATATTGATGATGATTTTAGTGATGATGAAAAAGATGAAAAAGATGAAAAAGATGAAAAAGATGAAAAAGATGAAAAAGATGAAAAAGATGAAAAAGATGAAAAAGATGAAAAAGATGAAAAAGATGAAAAAGATGAAAAAGATGAA
>Ga0114997_10001772_pt1 | contig 17681 bp, 15 predicted proteins | sample ArcticOcean_MG_C_2_FD_87045 | JGI IMG/M metagenome (GOLD analysis project Ga0114997, IMG submission 87045) | Marine microbial communities from western Arctic Ocean - ArcticOcean_MG_CB4_136 | ecosystem: Environmental > Aquatic > Marine > Oceanic | place: Arctic Ocean: Canada Basin | collected...
AAAATTTTTTCAAAACCCCAAACCAAAAAAAAAGACCACACGAAACAGGTTTCTCTCTCGTCCAAAGTTGCCCTCTTCTAAAGCGCATTATTAAAGAAAACGTCACACAAATATCAATACGATATACACTTAAACGCGAACGCGCGATCGCATCGAACGCGTTACATTCACGTCGGAGAATATTTGTAGCGTCTGAATACTACTCTTTTTTTCGTAATACTACACGCAGCACACGTATATTAAAACGAAGAGATGTTTACTTTATCATCCACCACGCCGTCGTTGGTGTTGACGAATGTGCGGAGCAGCGTTTACCGGAACCATCATAGAAAATCCAACGTCGTCGTTCACGTTTCCGCGAGTGGTTTATCGCCTTCAAAGTTGAAAGCCACCGGTAAGAGATTGTTAGTCATCCCGGACCAAGAGGAAGCGCAAACGGCGGGTGGTATTTTGTTGATGAGCTCCTCCGCGAGCGCAGGGCCGGGGTCGTCCATTTGCGGGTCCGTGTCGTCCGTTGGGGCGGATTGTAAGACGGTAAAACAAGGAGACTCGGTCTTAATCAACGGATTCGCCGGGTCGGAGATTGAGTTCGAAGACGGGTCGAAGGGGAAGTTTGTCACCGAGGACGACGTGTTGGCTATTTTGGGTTAATATGCGTTAAATATAAGAAGTATGTCTAGATAGAGAGAGCGCGGTGTGATTTGTGTTCGGCGGGAAGAGAGAGAAGAAGTTTGTGTTCGTAAATCAATAACATACTAAATACACATCGCAAATCGTATGTAAAGCACAAAAAGCGTAAACATTATCTTTACACGATACGCTTTACTAGGATGACAACGCGTTCTTATTAAATCTACGCTCAAAACGGCAGCTTCAAATTGAAGCCGCCCGAGTTCGTTTTCGCCTCTCTCTTCATGTCCTCCTTTATGCCTTTATCCACGTCTAAAACGGTCGTACACTTTGCTCTGCCGCTCGGTTCGTTCAAACAAAACTCGATCGCATCCACAGCCGCGACAATCGACGCCTCTTCCCCTTTATCCGCCAAATAAAACTTCGTCCCGTATTTGTTCGCCAGCTTCGTCCAGAAGTTTGGCGGCACCTCTAAATCGACGTTCGCGCCGATGGAAAAGTTTAAAATATTCCCGAGTCCAGGATCGGCGACGAACACCACCGTGTCGTCGTCTACGCCCCAATAGTCTTTAATCGCCAACCCGGGCGTTTGTGGGTACGCTTGCGCGAGAATTCTCAGTTTCACGCCCGTATCTCGCTCTAAGTTTTCCACTCGAGTTTGCAAACGTTTCACTTCTCGAGGGGTTAAATACCCAGCAACGTCGATGACGAGATTTTCGGACTGAGGTCCATCCGGCAGAAGTTTTGGGTTGTTCACGCCTTCGAGACGCGCTTGGGACGCGAGAGGCGAGGTGAAGAAGATGGTCGCGGAGAGGAGGAGAGAAGTCATCGCGGATTGGAGTTTTTGGTGCTCGTTATCCATTTTTGTCGATGATGATTTTGACTCGTCGGATGAAAGAACGACGGATGAAGAAGACGAAAACCCACTCTTACTCGGAGCTTTTGTTATTTTGACGCGTCTTCTTTTCGTCGTATTTATTTGCCTGACATCCGGTCGAAGAGAAGAGGTGGGAAGCGCGGGTGATGATGATAACGTGAACATTTTTTTCTTTTACGATGATAAAAGTGCAAAAGCGTTTGTTGTGTCAAGTTGTGAAGCGAAGAAGCAACACGTCTCGAGAAAAGAACTCTTCTAGAAATCTATTAATACTTTTCTTATTACATTCAGTGACGGTATATAAAACACACACGCTCACGCGTACTCTTTAATGAGTTTTAAGGCGAGAGATTTTATTTTATTCCAACTGCCCTTGCTTCGAAGCGAACCTCACGAAGACTTGTTCGAGCGTCGTTTGCGAGACGAAGTAATCTATGATTAAACCGGACGTTTTCATCTCGTGCAACTTGGCAAAGACTTGCCACAACTTGATTTCGTCTTCGTTTTGCGTGTGGTTGACGCGTAATTTCAACTCCGAGATGTGAGATTCCGCGATGGAGGCTTTGAGTTCTTTCAAGGAGAAATCGACAACTTCGGATTTTTTGGATTTGTCAAAGTTTACCGTGACGGAGTAACCTTCGCTGAATCGGTTTTTCAAGTGTTGGAGACTCCCGATGCAACTGAATTGACCGGAAACCATGATACCAACTCGATGGCACAAAGCTTCGCACTCTTCCATGGAATGTGAGGTTAAGACGATCGTCCTCGATTTCGCCGCCGCGGAGATGACGTCCCATAAGAATCGTTTAGCTTCTGGATCCATTCCCGTGCTTGGTTCGTCCAAAAGGACGACGCAAGGTGCGCCTACCAAAGCCAGCGCGACTGAAAGTTTGCGTTTCATACCACCGGAGTAGGTACCGCAAATGCGATCGGCGGCATCGGTGAGCTGGATTTCGTCGAGTAGTTTCGAGACGGTGGAATCGATGGAGCCGTACGGCACGCCACGAATCGCCGCGTAAAACTTGATATGTTCGCGCCCCGTAAGGTTTAATTGTAAGCCGTCAAATTGAGGACAGTACCCCATTCTTTGTCGAGCGGCAGTTAAGTCGTTGGAGATAGAAAGTAAGCGACGATCGGTGCCGGAAGAGGTGTTGGTGCTCGTGTAATCGCGAATGAGTGCGTCACCAGAGGTTGGCGCAAACTCGCCGGTGATTGTTTTGAACGTTGTCGTTTTCCCGGCACCGTTGACACCAAGTAAACCAAAGACTTGCGAGTGCGCCATACCAACCGAGAGATGGTCGACTGCGTTTGCCTTCTTTGAACCGTAACTTTTGACGAGATCTTTAATAATCACGCCGTCGTTTGCGGTCAAATTGGATTCGGTATTGAGAACGCGTCGGCGTTCGGCAACGACGTCTTCATCTTCTTCGTCCGGTTGTTCTGACGCGACGGTAGTCAATTGGTGTCGCTGTTGATACTGTTGTTCCGATAATTGCTGTTCTTCAAGACCCAAAGACGCCGACGACGGCCGCTCTGTGAACCCATTTCTTCCCCTGCTCTGCCGCGCCCCTCGTCGCCTTTCCGCCGCCAATCTAATCTTTTCGTTCTTCTCTTCCGCCTTCCGTATTCGCTTTAATCGTTTCTCCTCGTTGTACTCGGAAATGTGTTTTCGTCCTTTCACGGATTCCAATCTTTCCAAGACGCACACCAGGAACGTAAACGTGACAAAATTGACAAACAAATAGAGATAATGCATCCACATGGTCTCGCCAACCGAATCCGATTCCACGAATTTCAAACAATTGCAATCGAAATCGAACATCTGCCGTTGCTTTTGCTCGTTGAGCATGCCTAAATCGAACAAACCTCGACCTAGGGAGTAATGAGGGACGACCAACGCAAAAACGTGTTTGCTTATATCCGAGCCCTGTTTCGTTGCATCGTTCAATTCTCGGAGGTTATACAAGATGATACCCGCGATGGTCGTGATGACACCTAAGAAGGAAACGATACCAATTTCCCCTACATACGCGGTGAATCCAGTTTTAAAGAAGAAACCACCGGCGTGCGCGTACGGAATAGACGCGAGGAGGAAGACGAAGAGTAGCGCAAAAATGTCTCCAATTCTTCCGCGGAACATTTCCACGTTGTACCCAGCAAAAACAATCGTAATGGTAATCAACGGTATAATCATTTGGAACATATCTGCGATGAAGTGTGACAGCCAATACATGGTCTTGTTCACGCCCGAGACAAGCTGTAAATGCTTCGTATTGTTCGCTCTTTCGTTGACTGGAACAACGGCAAACGAAGCAGTTAAAATCGAAGCGCCGAGGACGGAGAAGACCGCGGTAAACATGAGGACGAGAGCATTGTCTGCTTCTTCAACAATCTCGCCATCTTCGTACATTTCCTTTGATTCAAACCATTTCAAAGTGGTTTTGATCTTCGCATTTGCGTTCCCGGATCTGTGTCGTAAAATTGCCGTGTTGGCTTCGTTCGTGGATACGCCTATAGCGTGGAAAGCGGTGACATCAGTGTACAACGTGTGTCTATACACGCCTCCGGTAACTTTATTCTCGGCTCCGTTCTCATCGACGTAGGAGTCAACCCAAATTGCATCGCATGGGGCGCCGGATATGCGCAAATTACACGGTTTTTGTTTGTCGCCGAATTTACCGAGCAAAGTGCCGTCGAAGGAAGTGTCCGCACTCGCTTCGCACGAGCTGTTGATTTGGGTATCGACTCCATGAATCGGGCTCTTTGCACAATTCCCAAGAGCATCTCTCGCGGCAAAACCGACAACATCTGTTTGCGTTTCCTCCAACTCGCACGCATATCTTATCTTCGCGATGGTATTGTTTTCGTACTCCGGTTTTACAAGCGTTGGATCGCTCATGCAGCACGTCAATGCGGCGTAATACGCCTCCTGCTTCGGCGCTGGGCAATTGCATCTACACGATATTTGTTCGCCAAAAGCCTCCGTTATCTGCGTTCGCTGATCAGGCCACGCATTACGAACGACTTTATCCGCTATATCATCGTTGTTACGATATGTTGCTAAAATATCTCGCCCGTCGAGATGCGCGCCCCGCGAAAACGTCACGGGTTTGTAGACGATATCTCTTTTGGATTCAACCGTCGTCAAAAATAGAGCCAAGGCGAAGAACGCGCACGGTAACAACAGTTGTAAAAACGTCGTGACTATCGTCCGTTTCCAGTTCAAGTACCGTTTCCAAAGTAAGAATCGAATCTGTCTCGAAAGCAGTTTCGAACCGGTGACGTATTCTGCGCGCTCTTCATAGTTCGCCACGAACGCTTCTCTCATGCTCTCGCCGTGTACTTTGTCCACGATACTGTCCGTGTTCGCGCGCGAGTGTTGCTTTCGCCTCTCGTGCTCTTCGTTTTCTTTCTGTTCAATTGACAAATGTTTCGCGTTCGAGGCAACTTTCAAAAACACCTCCTCCAACGTCGTGCACGTGATCCCGTACGAGGTGAATCCCAACGTCGGTAACTCGCGGTCAATTTTCTTCAAAAGTTCTGCAAATAGATGCGTCGCATCCAACGGCAAGGAAATGGTAACTTCGGTACCAACGTCTGAAATTAAAGATGAGTTTGTTACCACGCTCCGGACAAAATGTAAGGCCTTTCGAGACCCCTCTTTTTGCAACCCGGTTAAGTATTGCGCCGAGTTGTCGCCATTCCTACTGCTATTCTCTTTGTCGAGGTCTTTCGCGAGCGTGAGAGTGTACCCGCTCCCAAACCTGGATTTCAAAAATACCGGACTTCCGACGCACGCCAATGACCCGGCAGACATAATCGCAACTCGATCGCATAATAAATCAGCCTCATCCATGAAATGCGTGGTTAACAAAATCGTCTTGCCCGTTTGCGCTCGTTTTCGAATGACTTCCCATATGAATCTCCTAGAGTACGGGTCCATCCCACTCGTAGGTTCGTCTAAAAATACAATCGCCGGGTTACCTATAAATGCACATGCTAACGACAATTTTCTCTTCATGCCGCCCGATAAGTTTTTACTCTGTTCGTCTATTTTATTCAAAAGGTCTACCTCACGCAACGCGCTTTCGATCGACTCGTCTAAATCCGTCATCACATTTTTATTTTGAGACAGAGAAGCGTACAATTTCAAGTGCTCCCGGCACGTTAAAACTGGCCATAAAACATCAAATTGAGGACAAATACCCAATGAAAGACGAATGGAAGACATTTGCGTGGCGACGTCGAAACCGTTTATGGTCGCTTTCCCCGCCGTTTGTGTCATGGCACCGGTCAAGATATTAATCGTTGTCGTTTTCCCTGCGCCGTTATGGCCTAATAATGCCGAGACTTGTCCAGGAACGAACGCGACGGATAAATTGTCCACCGCGGAAACGCCGTTCGGGAAAACTTTTTGTAAATTTTCGACGGATATAGACTCCGTGCTTTCCTCTGGTAGCGGTTCACAATACCGCTGTCTCATTTCTATTTCGCTCTGATTATTGTTATTATTTTTATTATGCTTTAACAAATGGACTTCCGTCGTGGGAAACCAATAACTTTTCGTAAACAAAAACCACGGAGGCTTTCGTTGACCAAACTCTTTCGGCAAGACGTTGTCGAAATAAAACGTCATAAACCCGTAAAAGAAGCAGTTGAAAACAGTGATGGCAAAAACTGAGCTCGCACTCACGTCGACGTTTTCGACGACTGATTTTGACCACGTTTCAGCGGTGATACCATCTCTGGTTAACTCCAACTGCGAGAGTACATGACCCCACATGTTTAAAGACCCAGCTGGTAGTAAACACGTCCAAAGCCACGCGGCAGAACCTTCCGGTGCGACAATTCGTATTTGAGTGGACGGTTGTATGGACAAGTTGTAAATAAACAACGACACAATGGTCGCAACCAAGCTTCGATCGAACCACGTGGTGATCATAAAATTGAACAAAATGTTCGATAGCACCCACACGCTGTAAAACAAGAACTGAAACCATTGATTCGTGTACGCAAACGGATAGATTCCAACTAAAGTCATGCTGGTCAATGTAATCATGGAGGCCGCCCAATGCGTAACTAACCAACTCGACCAGTACGTGAAATCAGTCAAGCCCATCATTTTCATCCCTTCTCTTAATTTTAACTCCTTTTCTACGACTATGGTTTTCATGACTAATACAGCAGAAGACTGAAACGCTATGGTGCCAACAAAACCGATAAACGATGCGGCGATTATACCACCCAAGTTGTACGTGTAGCCAACCGCCGGGAACGGTTTGATAGAGGAATCAATTTGGACGCTAAATTTTTTTGGCACATCGTCATCTTTGTCATCTTTCATATCCACTATGGCTTGATCGACGGCGTGTTGGAGTTGTACCGATCGTTCGAACCGTTTCCAGTAGTCTTGCTCGCTCTCGCCCTCCCACTCCGTAGAGTATTGTCTACCGGTAGCGCGAGCGAGCTTTCTCTGACCTCCAAAATGCGTTCGGTTTAATCGAATCGTGTACCTCGTTTCTTCGTCTAAAATGCTGAACGCGTTTGATGTGGACGTATCGCTATCATCATCGTCTTCTATATCGCTATCACCATCGCTACTACTCGAAGAAGAAAACACAATTTCCGCCAGTACCTCTCCGGTTTTTTCAAATCTGTGCGTCTCCATCGCGTCTTCCGTCTCGAAACCTTTCACGAATTCACTCAATATCGGTAACCACTTCGTTTTAAAACATCCGCTTTCATCTTGCAAACACGTGTCCGAGCACCTTTCCTCTCGCCACTCTTCCACGCCATCTTCGTCGATCCTCCCGTTTAGCAACATCTCCGCCGCCGTCGCCGTTTTATTCTTCTCCAGATCGCTAGGATCCTCGCTAGACTCTGTTACCATTTGTTTCAACGCTCGTTCGTTCCAACCCATACTCACCATCCTAGGAACGCTGAAACTCATATTTTTCACGTCCGCGTTCTCACTTCGACTATCCGCGCACAAAAAATTCACGTACGCCCTTTCAACGATATCCGAAGTCTCTTCCGTAATCGGCGTAAACGTAAACTGCCATCCGCTTCCTTTCAACGAAGATGAAGAATCACCACCCCCGTCTTCTTCTGACGACCCAAATTGCCCGATTGGATTCCACCCAGCTCCTATCGAAAAGCTCCTATATAACACGTCGTGGTTCTTCTCGTCCGGGACGAGTGCCTTTGGCAAACACATCAAAGCCACGAATGCAGTCGGGACGAGCAATTCGAACAAAGAGCAACACCACAAGCCTCTTCTTTTCAGAGTGTAGTTTTTCCTCAGGAGCGCTTTGAATTGCTCGCGTTGCCTGTTTCATTCGCAGAAGAACGTGAGTTATGTAATACATTAGTATATTGTTATCCGTAGATTTTAGAAAGGTCGAGCAAAAACGCGGAGGACAAACCACAAAAATTGGAATAAAAATGTGCGTCAGAGAGAGAGAAAGAAAGAGAGACGTAGCGCGCGAGCGTGTTGCAGAAGAGAACAAACGTTTCTTCGTACCGTTTCCGATCGAGCGATGAAGCGACATCCCCGTCGGTGGCCTCAAACGACATCGTCGTTCGCTCACGACGCGCGCGTGTGTATGTATCTCTTAAAAAGCGTCAGTGACGGTTTTTTTGTGTCGAACGGTGGTTTTTGAACCTCCTTTTTACACGTCATTATATATATGGGGTGCCTCGATGCACCGCGAAAACGTAACACGGCGTATTAGCGCGTATTCACGAGGAAGTATTTTCCTCCAATTGAAATACTAGGTGGTTTTAAAAAGCATACAAAATTTATATCAACAACTCTTTCGAGACTTTATTTCATCATCATCACAGTATTAAAGCATTATTATATAGTCATTATTTAGTATATTAAGGTATCTCTCTTTCGTTTACTCCGAATTGTCCGCTTTGGCCGCTTTCGCAGCCGCTTTGGCCGCCTTTCTTTCCTCTTCGGCTTTTTGGACTTCACCGGCGATGCCCAAAGCTTTTTGTAAAACTTCCGGCGCGTATTGCGGAGTGCCGTTGTGCTTTTCCATGTCTCTGCAGTAACACAACAAAGTAGTGTCGATGCCCATTTCGACGATGCCCATAAAGACGGCGGCGACGGAGTAGGCGAAGATGGCGATGACGGAGCAGATTAAAACCGGAGAGGAAACTTCCTCTTTGTAATCGTCGCCGTTTAACATGACGAATGCCAAGAACGCGGTACCGATTGAGATGCTCAATTTCGCCAAGAACAAGAGTAAGTCGCCGACGATGTTAATCGCGGCGACGGACATGACGTTGTCAATCATCAATTTCAACGCTTGAAACGCCGACCAGCAGAAGGAGTTACCGTCGATGACAATCATAATGTACGCGTTTCGGTTGATGAACTCGATGATCTTTTGGCAGCACCACAAGCAGCACTCGATGACGTAGCCGACGACGGCAAAAACTTTGCCGTTTCGGTCGATTTTTTTCATGCCCGTCATGACGACTCTCATGCAGACGCGCACGAATTGCATGACGGCAATCAAGAAGGAACCAAACGCCGCCGAACCGGAGTGATAGAACGGCATTCTCTTCATGGACGTTAAAAGTGGCGTCATGCCCATTTTGTCCGCACCAGACCAATAAAACTTGGCAAAGACGTGCGCGACGACTAAATACGACACCGCGATGAAGAACTGCGTCGTCCACAAGAAGCCGAAGAAATGGTACAAGAGCATGTATTGCAACTCGCGAGACCATTCGGTTTCGACGCCACAGCCGTGCAATTCGGAAGACTCGAACGGATGGACGCATGTTTGGATCTTCTGGTCGCCGCAGGACATGAGGTAGACGCCAGCGAACACCCAGTACAAGAAAAGCAACATCATCCCAACGCACGGAACCAAAGGAAAGACAATCAAGCTCGGCACCGTGGAGAAGGCGCTGATGGACACTTTAATGCACGCGATGGCAACTTTTAAGCGTCGAACCATCAACAAGGTGAAGATGAAAAAGATGACGGTAAAGACCGCCATGACGTACGTGCACGCCTTCAACACTTCCTCGTTTTCGGATGCCGGATCGACCCAAGAAGACGCGTTGAGCTCGGTGGAATCCAAGCCAGTGGAATCGACAATGCCGGAGATTTGGTCATCACCGATTAAGCCAGAATACAAGGCCAAGTAGCACGTCACCGCGATCGAGCCGAGGTTGACCACGATGACCGTGCCCCAGCAAAAGAGAGAGGTGAAGTATCTCAAAATGACCAACCAGACGAGCGATAAGACGAGACAGGCGCCCGCCGCCATACCTAAAACGTTCTTCGCGACGATAAAGTCATCGATGTACCTTTGGAGTCGTTCCATCGGGCCGGCGATGTAATCCGTAACTTGCGAGTTGATGCTTTCGACTAAACCGTCCAAGGAGGCAAACGAGCTGTACGTGCTGTCGGTGAGAAAGTTCGTCCCGGCTGTACCCGAAACCGTCAAAGCCGTGAACGCATCGAACGACGACGTCGAAAAGTTGCCGTAATAGTTGCACGAAAAGTACGTGTTTACGCTTGGAATCAAAACCGGATAACACGGCCCTTTCAATTGCAAACTCGTCACTTTCTCCGGCTCGGTCAAGTCGGAATACACGTCTCCGTTTTTCGTCTTCCACGCCTCTTTCGTCAACTCCGCGTCGTACGAATTACTTTCCGGGTAATCGCAAAACCACGTCACTTGTCCAGCCGTTTCGGACGGCTGCGGGCAAGTAGAAACGCACATGCTCTTCGCATCCGCTAAAGTATACGAAGAAGACGCGAACGACGGCGTCGTCGCCGCCACCGCCGCAGATCTCGCCACCGCCGCGACTTCCAAGAAATTTGCCCAGTATCTCGTCTTCAATCCGGAGTTATCGATGACGTTCCCGCTGCCAGTCCCGGCCACCCCGGTACCTTTCTCGTCGCACAAAACGCCCTCGTAATCCGTGCCCATGATTAACAAAGCCGGATCGCCGTTGGTAAAACCGTACCCGCCGCACGCCAACATGCCGACCCAAAACGCGATAAACGCCAACAAGAACAAAACGTCCGTGCATCGTCGCTTACCGCCTTCGATGAAATCGTCGCCACCGTGAGGGTCCGCGTCCGGGTCGACTTCTTTTTTCGAAAAGAAACTGTTTATTATTTACGCGTCGTCGTGTATACCGTAGAGTAAAGAAGAAGAAGAAGAAGAAGAAGAAGAAGAAGGTTGGTCAGCGTTTTGTCCTCATCTCGAAAAAAGCGCGGAATAATACTCACGACAACAACACCGGAAAGAAGAAACGGGAGCAGAAGAAGAAGCGAAGAAGTGAAGAGAGAGAGAGAGTTGATTTTGAACCAAAACTTTCTCTCTCCTCCTCCTCTTTTTTGTCCTCCAAGTCTGGAGCAAATTTAACAACGAAACCTTCTTTTTAAACGATTCTCAGCCTCCTCCTCTGCGCCGCCAACGGGCGTTGTTGCAAAAGAGACGGAGAAGAAGAAGACCAAAGAAGAAGAGAAACGCGCGAACGCGCGCGCGCCGTCAAACGTTCTCGTTTTTCTTCTTTGCCTTCTTCTTCTGGAGAGAGATTGCACGACACCACCAACAACGAGCGCAGCACGTTTGTCTTTTTGTGTGCTGGCACGATTCACTCCATTACGGTCGACCCCGAGAGCGAGAGAGAAAACAATACGAACACGAATAAACATCCGCTCACCCCATAACGATACGTGCTCTGCGTATTCGTTTACTTTCTGAGAAGAAGAAGCGCGTTTATTATTAGAATATAAATCCGCCTACTACTGTGTGAGTGTAAACTCAGAGAAGAGAGATACACGTTAATAATGACGATCTCTCTCTGCTCGGTGTAAAATATCTCTCTCGGAAGCTCTCTCTCTCTCTCCTTTTTGGCCAAAAAGAGCAAAAGAAAAGAAAGAGAGGACACCCAAAAAAAACACGAGTGAAAAAGAGGCAAATCGTTGTTCATTTTTCATTTTTCTCTCACTTTTTGGAGGAGTTGCACTTTTTTCTTGGTCTTCTTCTTCTTCTTCTTTTTTTCTTTTTCTCCTCAAAACCTCCTCGCTCTGCTTTTCTGCGTTCGCGAAGAATAAACTTTGGTTTGTAAACTCGTCTCTTTAGTCTTCTCTCGCTTGGTTCAGAGAGACACGCGACACGAAGAAGAAGAAGAAGACAAGGAAGAGGAAGACCTGCGTTTTGTCTGGTGGTGATTCCCGTCGTGTTCTTTTCGAGCCACGAGCAGAAGAAACTTTGATATATATAGAGGGGAAATTTCTTTGCGCGAGTGAGTCAGACGTATATCTCATCAACGATCGAAACGAAATTTCTGCGCGCAAATACGTATATAAATTGTGAAACGAGGACCTAACGACGAGCAAATATAATAACAATGGCGCAGCAAGCGACCGCAAAGATGGCCAAAACCGTGGCGGTGGAATCGTTATCCACGCCGTCTTCGCGCGCGGCGTTCTCGGCTGCCTCTGGTTCTTTCGCCGGGATGGTGTCGGCGATAACCGGTTTAGGCGGGGCGGTGGTGTTCGTCCCAGCTTTGTCCAGACTCGGGTTTAAGGCGAAAGATATCGTCGGGACGACGGTGGCGGCGGTGACCGGGGCGACCGCGGCGGGGAGTTTAGCGTACGCGCAGAAAGGCGTCACAGGTACGACATATAGAGAGGAAGGACGAGATGCTTATCTTGTGTGCTTCTGCTCTTTTTGCTCTCTTTCTCTCTCTCTTTCTTTCTCTCTCCGTTGTTCGCGAACGAACATGTTGCACGCACTCACGCGCGACTTTTCTTTAAATGTACTATAATCAATAACAACAACTTTAACAGACTTACCGTGCGCGGCGACGATTGGTTTCGCCGGCGCGGCGTGCACGCCGATTGGACAAAAGTTTGCGCAGCACATATCGGGACCGATGATGCGACGGATGCTCGGAGGCGCTTTAGTCTTATGCGCCCCATCGGTATTAATTAAGAAAAAAATAGATGAAGAGTACGAACCGACGAAAGAGGAGATTGCGGAGCAGGAGAGAATTAAAAAAGCGTTAGCGGATCACGGCATTATGAGCTCGGCGCCGGATAAAGATGGACATTTCCAACAACCTGAAGGAAGTTTGTATACGATCGTATCGCAACAGTTTTTAGAGAGGTATTATAAGCACGGGAGTTGGATGGATGCGTTGTATAACGAGAGGGAGTATGTGTATTTAGGTATAGCGGTTGGGTTGATTCAAGGTACGGTAGGCATTGGCGGCGGAGTTTTAGTGACTTCGTATTTATCCGCCGAGACGGACTTGGAAGTGCATAGGATCGCGGCGACTGCGCTGTTGTGTACTTTACTCACAAACATCGCGGTTGGAGCGCAGCATTACGCCATGGGGAACATAAAGTTACGGACGGCGTCGATATTGGCGTTATCGGCGATGGGGTGTTCATATTGGACGGCTAGAAACGTCGCGTTGGATATTCCCGAGGTGGGCGTGAGAGGTTTCATCGCTTCGGCTTTGCTAGCCAGCGGCATGAGTATGTTGAGATGATGAAACACACAATTTTCATCGCTCGCGAGATGAAAGGAAACAAATCGAAGTACATAATATAATACGTACTCGAACCAAATCTGTAATAAAATAAAATTATATATGAATATATACGAATACGTCGAGAACGAAGAAGATGAAGAGAACGCGTACACGCGCATGTACGTTCGATTTAGTATGGTTATTATTATTCTTGCACAGCTGACTAATACAATTTTTCAACGTCTTTCTCGCTACTACACATCTCACAATCACGCACGATATTATTATTATCATTCCTCTCCTTCTCTCATCTCGTTCTCTTTCTAAAATAATATATTACTACTTATGCGATGATTCTCATCATCGTCTTCATTCTCTTCATTCTCTTCATTCTCTTCTTCTTCTCATCTCTTCGTTACCTCTCGGCCCTCTCTCTTCATTCTTCCTTTCGTTTCTTCTATTTGGATTTTGGCAAGCCTTTCGAAACTGCCTTTTCGAAACATTCGTTTTCAATTTCCTTGAAATCCGTGAGTAAAATCCCTCGCTTGCTCGTGAAGTTTGTGTATCCAAACGCGCTCTCGAGTCGTTGCATGTGTGGTCGTTTTTCGTCAGTCACGCGATCAATAACCCCGCGGTATTTCTCGTTCGCGTGAAGTTTCGAGTACCATCGACTCCCGGCTTCTCCTCTTCGCTGGATTTCTTCCGCGACGCTCGCGCTTCTCAACACCGACAACAACCATCTGCTACACTCGGCCAAGTCGTCGTACGTATACCCGGTCAACTCCACCATGCACTCCATATCCGCGCTGTCCCACGACAAATACCACTCGTCCTCCAGGGCTATAGCCAGTGCCGAGGCCGCTATAACGCTCGGCTGCCAACGCAAGTGTTGTTGGGAAAGCACCGCCAAGTCCACGGTCAACTCGCAAAACTCTTCTACTTTCCTCTTGTGACTCTCCAAAGCGAATTTCATATTTTTATACACCAAGGAATTTTCTTCGTAATTTTTTAACTCTTTCTTCACTCTGTCTTCTACGGATATCTTCGCCACTTTTCTGTGCGCGACGTCGATGTATGCGTCTAAAAACGCTCTCGGATTTGGCCGGTACAGAAAAAAGCCCAACTCGCGCAACAAAGCGCGTTCGGCGAGTAACAACTGACTGCGGTTAAACGTGCTCACTTCCGTGCACGACGCCACGGTCGCCGCGCACGGCGGATTCACCTCAACAATCTTAGCCGCCACGAATAAACACGTCGCACCTAACCTTTTCAGTTTGTTGCACAACGGGTTCACCGTTTCGTCGCCGAGCGGGAAAATCGGCGTCACGCCGCCAAAATCAACGCCATCCATGGCGCTCGTACCTTCCGCCTCCTTCGCGTAAAACAAAACCTTTCTGTCTTTACCAGGATTTGCGTATTCTGGCTCGACAACATAGAACGATTCGATCGCTTTCGCCGGCACCGGCTCCGAACCGTTCCCGTTCCTTTGCAAAAACACCTCGCACTCGCGTTTACTCAAAAACGTATCGCAGTACCTCACCGCCAAATGAAACGTCTCCGGCGCCATCGATAACCGAAGAGACCTCTTATACATCCAATTCACGACTTGCTGTCGCATCGCCGGGTTGAACAACTCCCCATATTTCACGTACGGGTCCAACGTGTACCTTTCTTCAGTCCTCCGCCGCCCGCCGTCGTTGGAAAACGCCCAGTAGGCGTACTCCGCCAGCGTCGACGTCGCGCCTCGCGAGGCCGTCGGCGTCGTTTGCGTCGAAAGCCTCTTTCCCGCGTTTTCTGTCTTCTTTAATGTCTTCTTCTTTACCTTCTTCGCGTCGTCTGAATCGTCGTCCTCTCCTTCCTCGTCGTCATCTTTCGATGAAACTGGTGATGGTTTATCTGTGTTGGAAAAGAAAATGTCACGTGTGAGTATTTTACAATATACTCTCGTCTTGTTGCGTATTCAAACAACGAACGATTTTGAAAAAATTGTTTTTTTGAATTCAAAAAGAGGAGAAAAAAAGAAGCAAAAAACACAGAAGACGCGAGAGATGCAAAAAAAAAAAGATGAAATTTTTGAAATCTTACCGCTACGACTGCGCGTGGTGTTCGACGCTTTCCCTCCTTTCCGCCTTCTTTTTCCTCGCGTTATCAGCGGCTCTTCCTCGCACAGCAAATCATCGTCTTCGTGGTCTTCTTCTTCTTCCTTCTTTTTCGCGTTTGTGACTCTTTTCCTCCTCGTCCCTGCCGCTGGAAAAGTACTTTTTTTCTTCTTCTTTGCTTCGAGTTTTTGTGCTTCTTTTTTCTCGCCCAAACATCTCGGGGATGATGATGCTTCGACGACGATGGAGGCGGTCATCCTCGACGGCCTCGAATCCGGAATCTCGGGAGTCGTCGCGTTCCTCTTATTTCTGTCCTCTTCTTTTTCGTTAGTATTGGTGAGATCTTTCAACCTGTTGTTCTTCGTTGTTGTTAATGTTGTTCGTCTCATCTTCCGCGAGGACATTTTGAAAATGTTTTTGAAAAATGATTTTCAAACAAACGCGCGAATCAAAGAGTAACCGTCGTCGTTTACGAGAGGACGAGAAGAAGAAAAAAGAGTCTCCTCTACTTCTCCTCGTCGTCGTCGAGGTTTGTGAGTGTTCGCTAAACGAAGAAGAACGGGAGTCGTCCGGCTCTTCTGCGTGCTATTATCGCTAGTGTTTGGGGGTGGACGTGTGGATATAGAAAGTGAGGAAAACTGTCTCGCTTTTTTGCGTTTTTTTTTTTCAAAAAAAGTTGAAGTTTCTGTTAAAATTTGAAAGCTTTTTCGGGTCAGTCGTATGATGGTCGCGTGGTGCAAAGAGTAGAGGAGAGAGGTGAACGACGTCAAACGAGGACGAGAGGAAAATCATGTTCTTTTTTTTTAAAAGGAGTTTTCGAGGAGAAGACGAACAAAAGAGACGAACTCGAGGAGGACGGAAGAAGCGAGTACCAAAGCGATAACGCATACATGAAAAACATATTATTAAACTAAAATGGCTACTACACTGTTTTGACCGCGCGGTTTTGTATAAGGGAGAGAGAAAGAGGGATTTTTGGGGGGAAGAAGTTTCGCAAAGTCGTTTTTTACTCGGCGGCAGCGGCGAGGATATCTCCTCCTTCGCGAGACCTGGGAGAAGCTTCTTCTTTGTCTGCTTTTTCCGATACCGAAGAAGAGGGTGAAAGTATAGATACCGACGGCGCGTAACTCATGACTACACCGTTGACTTCGTCTCCTTCGTCTTCGTCCTCTTCTTCCGGTTCGTATTTGTCCGCCGTTTCGCGAGAAAACATGCCGCCTTGGCTGATCCTTTTCCCTTCGCCGGCGTCGATGTACGTTCCCATGCCTAAATCTCTCAGCAAAGCCGCTTTTTGCGGCGTGTACGATCCAAAGTTCTCCTGGTCTACTTTCGGCGCGTCCAGCGCGTTCAACGCGAACACGCACCCTAAAACGCCCGCTCCGCACGCCAACATCGTCTTCTTACACCTCGCCACCGCCGGGCCGCACACGTACGTCCCGTCCAATCTATCCTTCGCCAACATCTCCGGCGTTTTCACGTACACTTGACCATCGTACCATCCAGTCTCTTCGTACTCAATCGTCGCCGAGAGCAAGCGATTTCTCACGTAATCCCACGAGTTGTGAATGTTCAACGTTATCGCGCTCACGGCGACCAAGGAACCCAACATCGCCGCGACGTGCGCCTCCGCCCACTGTATCTCCGGATTATACGTCTCGCTCGCGATCGGGTACGCGATGACAGTGAAGAAAAACCCGCACAAAATAGTCAACCGTACCGCGTAACTCTTCCCATCTAAACCGCCCCATCCAGAAACTAGGCCTTCGGCGACTTCTTTAAGCTGCGACGAAGGCCTCTGGTCCATCGGTACTGGACACGTATCTACCACGTCGTCCAACAACGAAAATTTCTCTGTATCTTGGCCGACGTCTTCGCCGAAATTCATTCGAGTTCTTCGTGAGCGTTGTCCTCTTCTTCGAAGAAAAGCGATGCGACCACCACTTTTGACCGTTTTGTCTTCTCTTACGAAAACCTGGTGCGCTCTCATCATCACCACGCGACTCCTGTGACGACGATGACTTTTCATCATTTTCATCATTCTCGGGAGGTGTGACGTCTTCGTATAATCATCAATCCCGGAAACCGACGCTCTCCGTTCGCTCTCGCTCCTCTTCGAAGACTTGTTGTTACTGCACTCGACGCATCGCGGGGAGGAAATTAAAGTCCTCATAGTCTCGATATGTGTACTGATACTAAAGTCCTTCTCTCTCTCTCTGTTTAACAGACGAAATGTGTACACAAAACCAACCTTTTCTTCAGAGCTTCAAAGGGCAGACGAGCCACAAATTTCTTTTGAGGCAAGTACAGAGAGTTTCAGCTTTTCGTTTGTCCCCACAAAAGATCTCTATTCCTTTTATATATAATCACACGTATAATAAAAATGGCTTCTACTGTGCGTTTCTTTGTCGATGCGTTTTGGTCTCTTCTTTTCTGTTTTACTGCGCGCGCGTTGAAGCGTTTCTCGTCGAACAGATGGGGGTTTGTAAAGTCGCGCGGTCCTTTGCGAGAGGCATTTCCGAATTTTTTTTTTCCTCCTAAAGTGTGTTGCG
>Ga0114997_10001773_pt1 | contig 17680 bp, 14 predicted proteins | sample ArcticOcean_MG_C_2_FD_87045 | JGI IMG/M metagenome (GOLD analysis project Ga0114997, IMG submission 87045) | Marine microbial communities from western Arctic Ocean - ArcticOcean_MG_CB4_136 | ecosystem: Environmental > Aquatic > Marine > Oceanic | place: Arctic Ocean: Canada Basin | collected...
TGCAATGAAAGAGCATGCAAATGTTTAAACATATTTAGAGATATTTGCCTAATAGAGTGTTGAGAAACTTTTGAAAACAAAGCGTCTCTAACTTGAACGAACGTAAAAGCAATTATTGTTGTAGCACCGTAACCAACTATTAAGGCAATTGGCACCAACATGAATAAATTAATTCCTGAGCTTAATTCTGTTAGAGAGTTTACGGCACCTCCTAATACTAAAGGGGTACTGACACTTGCTATTTTTGCCAGTATTAAAGCTACAACAGCAAAACTAACCCTTGTCTTTAAATCCCTTCTATTTTCTGGCCACAAGTAAGGAAGCAGCAATTTAAAAGTCTTAAGATATTTACCCTTTTTCATAACTTAATATAGCTCTTTGCTTGCTATTTGTTAGGAGCAAATTAGACAGTAGATTTTAAGTTTTTTATTTTGATAAATGTTTTTCAGCCTCGAGTGCTGCCATACAGCCCATACCAGCTGCAGTCACTGCTTGTCTAAATATTTTATCTTTAACGTCACCTGCAGCATAAACTCCAGGTATATTTGTTTCTGTAGAATCTGGTTTTGTTAATAAGTAACCTTCTTTATCCATGTTTAATTGATCTTTAAAAAGAGCTGTTGCTGGATCATGACCGATAGCAATAAATAAACCATGAACTTTAATTTCATCAATTTTATTTGTTTTTAAATTCTTAACTTTAATCGCTGTTACATTTTTAGGTTCACTATCTCCAATAACCTCTTCAATGGCAGAGTCCCAAATAATTTCAATTTTTTTATTTTCCATTAATTTTTTCTGAAGCATTTTTTCAGCTCTTAATGTATCTCGTCTGTGAATTAATTTTACTTTTGAGGCAAACTTTGTAAGAAACATTGCTTCTTCAACAGCTGCGTTTCCTCCACCAACAACTGCAACTTCTTTTTCTTTAAAGAAAAAACCATCACAAGTAGCGCAAGCAGAAACACCAAAGCCTCTAAATGCCTGTTCTGATTTTAAATTTAACCATCTTGCCTGAGCACCAGTTGAAATAATTATGCTATCTGCAGTATATTTTTGACCGCTATCCCCAATAGCCTCAAATGGAGTTGATTTTAAATTTACTGAAGAAATATGATCTTCTATTAAATCTGTCCCAACGACTTTTGCTTGGTCTTTCATTTGATCCATTAACCATGGACCTTGAATCACTTCTGAAAATCCTGGGTAATTTTCTACGTCTGTAGTAGCTGTTAGTTGCCCACCAGGCTGAATTCCATGAACTAGAATAGGATTAAGCATTGCTCTTGCCGCATATACAGCCGCAGTATATCCAGCTGGACCTGAACCTATTATTAACACCTTTGTGTGTTTAATTGGATTTTCACTCATACAAAAGTTATATAAGGATAAATGACAAAATTAAAAGGGTTATTATTGACCGAGGGTATGCATGGCATGATTAGCCAAGTTGAAGGGTTAGCCAAGGCTTTGGATTTAGATTTTATACACGAGAAGATTGAACTTAATAATTTTTGGAAATTATTTCCACCAAAAGTAACACCCATTCAAGATTTTGTTTTTAAAAATAAAATTAATAGCCAGTTTGACGTTATTATTTCTTGTGGAAGAAAAAGTGTAATCCCATCAATTTATTTAAAGAGAAAATTTAAAAATAAAATCATAAATATTCACATCCAAGAACCCAAAGTATCATTAGATAATTTTGACTTTGTCGTTGCACCTGAACACGACGGCTTAAAGGGAAATAACGTACTAACAAGTAAAGGAGCAGTTCATTATTTAGTCAATGATGAGTTAGATGAGAATGAAAATTATTTAAAACCTAGAATTAATGTTCAAAAGAAAACTGTTACTTTAATTTTAGGAGGACCAACTAGATATTATGATTATAACAATCAAGTCATAGAGGATCTTTTTTCAAAGATTGAAAAAAATTTCTTAAAAAATAATTATCAAGTAATTATTATTCCCTCAATGAGAACTCCTCAGAATATAATTGAAAAAGCTCAGAATTATTTTGATAAAGATCAGATTATAATCCTTAATGTTGACAAAAAAGCTTATCTTTCTTCATTAAAAATATCAGATCATATTATTGTTACTTGTGATTCTATTTCAATGATTTCAGAAGCAGCAATTACCGGAAAACCAATTTATGTAGCTCAAATGCCAGCAATTAAAAATAATCAAAGATTTAAAAGCTTTTTTAATTTGTTTGAGTCTTTAAATATAATAAAAGAATTAAAGGATTCAGTTGAAAATTGGACCTATACAAAATTAAATGAAACTAATAAAATAGCAAAACAAATAAAAGAAAAAATAAAACAACATGACTTTTCTTAATTCGATTTTAAACAACTCTAAGGAGCACAATGATCCTTTTAAACATTGGGAGTTGAATGAACCATTATCAAATGATGCTATTAATGAAATTATAAGTGCTGACATACCTGATTTAAATCAACTTGATTTAAAATATGATGGAACAAGAGCTATTGATGGAGGTACCCCAGAGTTTAGGGAAGGAATTACAAGTGGTGGAAAGGCAATAAAATTTAGATGCTTTATTACAAAAGAAAATAGTACAAAGTTTCCAGCATTAACAAAGTTAATTGATGAACTTCAATCAAAAGAAGCATGTTCGAAGATTTCAAGACTTATAAATAGGGATCTATCCAATTCTTATGTAAGAGTAGAAGTAATTTGTGATCGAAAAGGATTTTGGCTTAAACCACATTGTGACATTAAAGAAAAACTAGTCTCGTGCCTGCTATTTATTAATAAATTTAATGAATCTGAAACCCTAGGTACAGATTTTTATAATGAAAAATTAGAAAAAGTAAAAACTGTTCCATATAAAAATAACTATGGTTACTTCTTTACTAGTGGCCCTAATACTTGGCATGGAATGGAAAAGAAGGAGATAGTTAAAGAAAGACGTTGTTTACAAGTGAATTATGTCTCTTTTCTTACAGATTGGAAGGTGAAATAGTTTTAAGTACAGAAAGATTTGTATCTATTGATAGACATTAGTGTTATAAAATATTTTTTAGATACTGCCAAATAATTATACACATTATTACTTAGGCAATAAATTTTTAGAAAACAACTTTTAGAGAGAATTCATTATTTACGCATTATGCGCGTAAGCAATGAAATGAATTTATTATGATTATAAAAGATACAATAAAACCAGAAATTTCAGTAATAGGTAATATTTTACCGCATAAAAAAAACAACATTTTTCCAATTAAGATCAATAAAAAAATTGAGATAGTTATTGTTCCTAACTTTGGTGAAGTAAATGCCCACCAAGATAACGTTGGAATTATACTTGAAGAGAAAAAAATTTTAAAAATCTTATCTAAACGTTATAAAAATGTTTTAATCACTGAAATTAATTGTGAAAGAGATTTAGAAAAATTAGTAGTAAGAAAACCTGATTTAGTATTCTCTGGAGTTAAATATTTCTTTTTTAATGATAGAAAAATATGGCTTAATGATTATTTGGAAATGTTTGATATTCCGTATATTGCCTCAAGTAAAATAGCACTGGATAATGAGAGTAATAAAAATAGAGCTAAAAAACTTATGCAAAAAGCCAAAATCAAAACAGCAGATTTCTTCATAACTAATCCTGGGGAATATTTAGATGAAACATTAATTCCTATAAAATTTCCTCTTTTTATAAAACCAGTTACTGGTGGAGATAGTAGAGGTGTAGACAAAAATTCAATTGTATTTAATTTTGAGAGTTTTGTTGCAAAAGTTCTTGATATTAAGATTACGCAAAATTCGCCTTCATTAGTAGAAACATATTTATCTGGAAAAGAATATAGTGTTGGTATTTTTGAAGATAGTATTGATGGAAGTTTAAGAACTATGCCTATAGAAATTATAGTTAAAAAGAATGTAGATGGTTATTGTATTCTTGATTTTGATGTAAAAAAAAACGATGAAGAAAAAGTAATTCTTGTCACTGACAGTAAAATTTTTAACGAACTTTCAAAATTAGCAAAGGCTTCCTTTAAAGCTCTGGGAGGAAAATCTTTAGGTAGAATTGATATTAAAATGAATCATCTTGGTGTTCCTCATTTTATTGAAGCTAACCTTATGCCTGGTCTTCGAAAAGGTTATTTCTATAGATCGTGTGTGCTAAATCTTGATATGAGTTATGAAGATATGATTTTTAGTATTGCAAACACTGGACTATCTTCACATTAAATATCTTGAAGAGCGGTTACTGTAATTTCTTTTGTTTTTAAAGATCTAATACCTTCTAAACAAGCCTGAGCTGTTGACATATTTGTACAATATGGAACTTTGTTAACTAGAGTTGCTCTTCTTAAAGCTATTGCATCATGAAGCCGATGTTCACTATTTCCACCTCCAGTATTAATAACTAAAGCAATTTTTTTAGAATTTAATACATCAACAATATGAGGTGATCCTCCACTAACTTTATTTATTTTCTGACATTTCATCCCATGTTTGCGTATGTAGTTTGCTGTTCCATCTGTACCACATAATTTAAAGTTTAATTTCAACAATTGTTTTGCTAGATCTACACCTTCATCTTTATGGCTATTTTTTAAAGAAATAAATGCCAAACCTTTAGTTGGTAAAGAGTTTGAGGCAGCAATTTGGCTTTTTGCATAAGCCATACCAAAATCTTTATCAAAACCCATAACTTCACCAGTTGATTTCATTTCTGGTCCTAATAACACATCACTATTTGGAAACTTATTAAATGGAAATACAGCTTCTTTAACTGCATATATGTTTTTATTTTTATTCTTTAAATTAAATGCTGATAATTTTTCTCCAGTCATTACTCTTGAGGCAATTTTTGCAAGCGGGATACCTTTAGCTTTTGATACAAAAGGAACCGTTCTACTAGCTCTTGGATTAACTTCGATTACATAAATTTCATCATTTTTAATAGCAAATTGAATATTCATAAAACCTTTAACATTTAAAGCTAAAGCTAATTTTTTTGTTTGAATTTCTATTTCAGATATCAATTTTGGTTTAATTGATATTGGTGGCAAGCAGCAAGCAGAGTCGCCTGAGTGAATACCCGCCTCTTCTATATGTTGCATTATTCCTGCAACAAATACTTTTTTACCATCGGATATAGCGTCAACATCAACTTCCATTGCATGACTAATGAATTTATCAATTAATATTGGGTTTTCTTCTGCAGCTTTAAATGCCTCTTCTACAAAGTTTTTTAATTGGCTTTTTTCATGAACAATTTCCATGGCTCTTCCACCCAAAACATAAGAAGGTCTAACCATTAAAGGTAATCCTATTTTTTCTGCAACATGAATAGCTTGCTTATAATTTTTGGCAATGCCACTTTCTGCTTGTTTTAATTTTAATCTATCAAGTAATTTTCTAAATCTATCTCTATCCTCTGCTAGATCTATTGATGTGTACTGGGTTCCAAGAATAGGAAGGTTGTTCTCATATAAAAATTTTGCAAGTCTTATTGGAGTTTGTCCACCAAACTGAGCAATGATCCCTACAAGAGTTCCTTTTTGTTGTTCTTTTTTGATAATGTTATAAACATATTCTTCTTTAAGGGGCTCAAAGTATAGCCTGTCACTGGTATCGTAATCCGTTGAAACTGTTTCTGGATTACAGTTAATCATTATAGTTTCAAAACCAGCCTCTTTAAGAGAATAACTTGCTTGGCAGCAACAGTAATCAAATTCAATTCCTTGTCCAATACGATTAGGACCACCACCTAAAATTATAATTTTTTTCTTTGAAGAGGGGTCTGCTTCACATTCTGAGTTTAAAGCATAATTTCTTTGATATGTTGAATACATGTAAGGAGTAAAAGATTTGAATTCTGCAGCACACGTGTCCACTTTTTTGTATACTGGTAATACTTTTAAAGCAGTTCTTTTTTTTCTAACAATTTTTTCAGATATTTTAGTAATTTCGGATAATTTTTTATCAGAAAAACCCATTGATTTAATTCTGTTAAATTCATTATAGTCTTTAGGTAGACCTTTTTTTTGTATTTGATTTTCTGTATCAACAATTTCTTTTATTTGTTCTAAGAACCAATTATCTATTTTAGATAAGCTTTGTATTTTTTTAATATTAATCTTTTTTCTAAAGGCTTCAGCAACTAATAAAATTTTATTAGGAATATTTTTTTTTAATTCTTTTTCTATTTCTTTCTTGTTAAATAGAAAAATTTTATCTAAACCTGAAAAACCAATTTCAAGAGATACCAGGGCTTTTTGAAGAGATTCTTTAAAGTTTCTACCAATCGCCATAGCTTCACCAACAGATTTCATTGAAGTTCCCAAAATTGCTTCTGATGTAGAAAATTTTTCAAAGGTAAATCTTGGAATTTTTGTAACCACATAATCAATGCTTGGTTCAAAAGAAGCGGGTGTTGTTTTGGTAATTTCATTTTTTAGCTCATCTAGCGTGTATCCAACAGCAAGTTTTGCAGCAACTTTTGCAATTGGAAAACCAGTTGCTTTAGAAGCTAGAGCAGATGACCTAGAAACTCTTGGATTCATTTCAATAATGACCATTCTTCCATCTTTAGGATTGATTGCAAATTGAACATTAGACCCCCCTGTTTCTACTCCAATTTTTCTAAGACAAGAGATTGAAGCATTTCTCATTATTTGGTACTCTTTATCAGTAAGAGTTAGGGCGGGGGCCACAGTAACTGAATCTCCAGTGTGAATTCCCATCGGATCAATATTTTCAATGGAACAAATAATGACACAGTTATCCTTTTTGTCTCTAACAACTTCCATTTCGAATTCTTTCCAACCCTCAAGGCATTCTTCTATTAAAATTTGGCTAACAGGTGATTCGTGTAAACCATTTTTGACTATTTTAAGATACTCCTTTTGAGTTTTAGCAATACCACCTCCCAAGCCTCCCAAAGTAAATGCAGGTCTAATTATTGCAGGTAGACCAATTTGTTTAAGAGCTTTAGAGGCATCTTTAATATGATTTACAACTTTAGATTTTGGTAAGTCCAAACCAATATCCAACATATTTTTTCTAAACTTCTTTCTATCTTCTGCATTTGAGATTGCTTTAGAGTTTGCACCGATAAGTTCAATTTTATATTTTTTTAAAATTCCTTTTTTTTCTGCTTCCATTGCTAAGTTTAAAGCAGTTTGACCGCCCATTGTTGGTAGAATTGCATCTGGTTTTTCTTTTTTAATAATTTTTTCTAAAACCTCCAAAGTAATAGGCTCAATGTAAGTTTTATGTGCAACCCCAGGATCCGTCATGATAGTTGCGGGATTTGAATTAATTAAAATAACCTTATAACCCTCATCTTTTAAAGCCTTACAAGCTTGCGTGCCTGAATAATCAAATTCACATGCTTGACCGATTATTATTGGCCCCGCACCAACAATCAATATGGTTTTAAGATCTTTTCTTTTGGGCATTTTTTTTTATGTTGTTAATAAATTCTTTAAATAAATAGACACTGTCTTGTGGTCCAGGATTAGATTCTGGATGGTATTGTACAGAAAAAATAGGTTTATTCTTCAACCTAATTCCCTCTATACAATCATCAAATAAAGATTTATGAGTAACTTCAATATTTTTTGGCAATGTTTCTCTGGTGATTTCAAAACCATGATTTTGACTTGTAATTTCAACATTTCCTTTGATTAAATTTTTGACAGGATGGTTAGCACCTCGATGACCTAGTTTCATTTTTTTTGTTTTTGCGCCCAATGTTAAGGCAAGTATCTGATGACCAAGACAAATTCCAAAAATAGGTAAATTATATTTAATTAATTTTTTAATAATACCTATTGCATATTTTCCTGTTGCGGCAGGATCTCCTGGTCCATTAGATAAGAAAATACCATTAGGTTTTAATTTTAATATTTCATTTGCATTTGTTTTGCAGGAGACAATACTAACTTTACAACCAAAGTCTGAAAAATATCTTAAAATATTTTTTTTAATTCCATAATCAATTGCAACAACATGAAGGAAGTTTTTTTTATTTTTTAAATATCCAGTCTCTTTTTTCCAAGTTTTAAATCCTGACCAAGTATAATTTTTTTTTGTTGTAACTTTTTCTGCTAAATCTAAATTTTTTAATCCACTCCATTTAGTGGTGATATTGGTAAGCTTGCTAATATTAAAATTGCCTTTTTTAGAAAAAGAAATAGTTCCTTTTGGTGCCCCTTTATCTCTAATAAAATTTGTTAAACTTCTTGTATCCAATCCCGTAATTCCCACTATTTTATTTTTTTTTAACCATAAATTTAAATTAGTCAAAGACCTGTAGTTTGATGGACTTGTTATTTCAGAATTAAATATTACTCCTTTTGTCCAGATTTTATCAGACTCATGATCTTCTTTATTGGTTCCAACATTGCCAATATGAGGAAATGTAAAATTAATTATTTGTTCAGCATAAGAAGGATCCGAAATAATTTCTTGATAGCCGGTTAACGAAGTATTAAAACATACTTCACCAGTGGCTGTTCCTTGGTACCCGATACCAATACCTTTAAATACTACTTTATTTTCAAGAACTAAAATGCCTGTAGTAATCTGTGAGATTTTGTGTGAGCTAATTTTTTTTGCTTTTTTGATCAATTACAACTCATGAGTTAGAGGTTAATACAATAAAAGCTTATTTATCGCAACAGAGATGTATTATAAAACTAAAAAAAAAATTTTTCTTTTGAAGAAATTTTTCTTTGCAGTAGATTAAAAAAAATTATGTCATTGAAAGAAACAATAGAAACTAACTATAAAAATTCTCTTAAATCTAAAGATAAAATGGAGATATCAACCTACAGGTTAATTTTATCTTCAATTAAAGACATGGATATTATCAACAGATCAAAACCAGATAAAAAAAAAACTGATGATGAGGATATTAAGAAGATTTTAAAAAAAATGATCAAGCAAAGAGCCGAATCAATTGAAATATATACAAAAAATAACAGACAAGATTTACTGGAAGTTGAACAAAAAGAATTTAATCTATTATCAACTTTTTTACCTCAGCAATTAAGCGAAGATGAAACTAAAAAAATATGCACTGACAACATAAATAAATTGGGAGCAAATTCTATTAAAGATATGGGTAAAGTTATGGGTGAGTTAAAAAAAAAGTACCCTGATAATTTAGATTTTGCAAAAGCAGGACAAATGCTCAAAAAATTATTAAATAAATAATGAAATATCCAAAAGAGTATTTGGGCGAAATTAAAACTCGTTTAAAAGTTTCAACAGTAGTATCCAAGTCAGTTAGCTTAAAAAAAAGAGGTAAAGAATTTGTTGGACTATCACCTTTCAAAACAGAAAAGACACCTTCATTTACTGTTAATGATGAAAAAGAATTTTATCATTGCTTTGCTACATCTGAGCATGGAAACATTTTTGACTTTATAATGAAAACTCAAAATCTTAAATTTGGTGAAGCAGTAAAATCTTTAGCGAACCTAGCAGGCATGAGACCTTATACTTTCTCAAAGCAAGATGAAGAAAGAGAAAAAAATTGGCAAGAATATTGCTCAATCTATAATCTGTATATTCAATTTTACCACAATGAAATTTTAAAGAATGAACAAGCTACGATAGCAAGAGAGTATTTAAAAAAAAGAAACCTATCAAAAGAAGAGGTTAAAAAATTTAAAATTGGGTATGTTAAAAAAAATCCAAAATTTTATGAAAATATAAAAAATCAATTTAGTAAAAAAGTTTTAATTGAAAGTGGTCTTTTTTATTTAGATGAAAATAAAAATACTTATGTAGAAAGATTTAAAGATAGAATTATTTTCCCAATTAATAATATTTCTGGGCAACCAATAGGATTAGGTGGAAGAACTTTTCAGGAAAATAGCTACCTAGCAAAATATATTAATTCTCCAGAAACTCCATTTTTTAAAAAAGGTTCAAATTTATATAATTTAGATTTAGCAAGAAAATTATCAAACAAGATTGACCATGTTTACCTTGTTGAAGGATATATGGATGTTATTGGTTTAAGTAAAAATAAAATTGATAATGTTGTAGCAAATCTTGGGACGTCGTTAACAGATAAACAAATTTTAATTTTGAATCAATTTTTTGATGATATTGTTATTTGTTTTGATGGTGATGAAAGCGGTTACAAGGCAGCATTAAGAGCAGCAGAAAATTCAATAAAAGAACTACAACCTGAAAAACAAATTTCATTTCTTTTTTTACCAGATGGTGAAGATCCAGATAGTTTTACAAATAAAAATGGTAAGGAAAATTTTATTGATTTTACTAAACAGAGCAAAATTTCAATTCACCAATTTATATTTAATCATTATAAAAAACAAACAGATAACAATCCTTCATCAATGGCTATTTTTGAAAAAAAATTAAGAGCTATTGCAAGAACTATAAAAGATGATTTTATTAAAAAATATGTATTAGAATATTTTTTAGAACAAATTTCATCGTTAACGCCTCACTCTAATATGAATCAAAAGCAATTTTATACTAAAAAAACAAAATCATTAAAACTTACCCAAAAATATTTTAACGAAACCAAGTCGTTAAGCCCAATACAGTTAAAGGAATTTTCAATTTTGTATCTAGCAATGAATAATTTGGATATTTTTCAAGAAAATATTCACTTAATAGAAAATATTAAATTTTTTACCAGTGAAAATAAATTAATTTTTGATGTTATTTTATCTAAATTAAAATCAGGAGAAAAACTTTTATTTGAGGATTTGGGGATAGATAAACAAATAACTGATAAAGTGTTTAAATTTTCATCAATAAAACATATATTGAATAATAATAAGAATGATCAGCAAAAAATATTTGAATTAGTAGAAGAAATATCGCGCGACCTTAAAAATTATGATTTGGAGTTTAGAATAGAGCAACTAGAATCGAAATTTTCCAAAGATTTGAGTGAAAGTACTTTTAATGAAATAAGAGAGCTAAAAAAACAAAAAAACATCAATTAAATCACTCAAATTAAATATGGATTTTTTCAAGATACAGCTTATATAAGTCTTCTCAAATATACTATTGTGGAAAGAATAATTACTAAATCATTTGCTAGACTAATGGGTAGAGGTACTCATAGAGGCTTTATAACTTATGATGAATTAAATAAATCCCTTGGCAAAAGAAATTTAAACAATGAAAATCTTGAGCAAGCTTTCTTACATATATTTGATAACAAAGTATCATTAGTTGAAAAAAAATCCGATTTTAAAACTCTCAAAAAAAAAGATAATTCTTCGAAGGAAGAAGGAAAGACAATAGAAAAAAGTGATGATCCAATTAGAATGTATCTTAGAGAGATGGGTGGTGTTGAACTACTTTCTAGAGAAGGAGAAATTGCAATAGCAAAAAGAATAGAAGCAGGTAAAGATGTAATGTTAAATGCATTAACACAAAGCCCAATTACCGCACAACAACTTTTTGAATGGGATAAAAAATTACAAAATGATGAAATTTTAGTTAGAGAAATAATTGATATTGACACTAACTATATGGAAGATGAGAACACTGGTCAAAGTGCAAAACAGAAAAACTCTTCTACTGATACAAAAGATAAATCTAAAGATAGAGCAGATAATGCTAATGATGATTCGGATGATGAATTTAATCCGACTCTTGCAGCTATGGAGTCTGAAATCAAACCAAAAGTTTTAAAAACTATTTCAAACTTAACAAAAGATTATAATAAATTAATTAAATATCAAAAGCGAAAATTAGAAAATATATTAGAAGGTAAAATTTTTTCATCACCTAATGAAAAAAATTACCAACAAATAGTTATAGCCATACTTGAAAATATTAAATCACTTCAATTATCTCCCTCTGTTCTAGAGGATTTAGTTCAAAAACATTATGTGGAAAATAAAAAAATAGTATCACTAGAAGGAAATTTATTAAGACTCGCACTAGCTTATAAAATACCAAGAAATGAATTTATAAAATTTTATGTTGGGAATGAAATAAATCCAAATTTAAAAACTTTTTTAGACACTAACGCAATATGGAAACAGTTTTTTCAAAAAAATAAAGATAAGTTCAAAGAGATTAGAGAAAGATTGATAGAAATTAGTAATAAACTTGGCATTTCAGTTACAGACTTTAAAAAATTAGTAGGTAGAGTTCAAAAGGGAGAAAAAGAATCAAGGATTGCAAAAAAAGAAATGGTCGAAGCAAATTTAAGATTAGTAATTTCAATCGCAAAAAAATATACAAATAGAGGCTTACAGTTTTTAGACCTTATTCAAGAAGGAAATATAGGCTTAATGAAAGCGGTAGATAAATTTGAATACAGAAGAGGATATAAATTTTCGACTTATGCTACATGGTGGATTAGACAAGCAATCACAAGATCTATAGCAGACCAAGCAAGAACAATTAGAATTCCTGTACATATGATTGAAACAATAAACAAAATTGTTAGAACACAAAGATTAATTTTAAGTGAATTTGGTCGAGAAGCAACTCCTGAAGAATTAGCAAAAAAATTAAGAATGCCTTTAGATAAAGTAAGAAAAGTGCTTAAAATATCTAAAGAACCTGTATCGTTGGAAAAACCAGTTGGAGATGAAGAGGATAGTAGTTTGGGGGATTTTATTGAAGATACCAAAGCTTTGGCACCATTAGAACAAGCTATAAAATCTAACTTAAGTGAAGCAACAACTAAAATATTATCTACTTTAACTCCTAGAGAAGAAAGAGTTTTAAGAATGAGATTTGGTGTTGGAATGAATACAGATCATACTTTAGAAGAAGTTGGATTACAGTTTTCGGTTACCAGGGAAAGAATTAGACAGATCGAAGCAAAAGCTCTAAGAAAACTTAAACATCCTAGTAGATCAAAACAATTAAAAAGTTTTTTAGAAAGCTAAAATTTTATTATAAATAAAGCTTTAATTTTATTAGTTAATTTTAAATGAAACAGATTTATTATAATAGAGAAATAGCAAAATTAATCATATTACAAAGAATTCAATTATTAGGACCAATATTAAAAAAAATTAGAAAATTACTAGGTAGATACTTTTTTACTAATTATGCTTCAAAATATTTTATTTCCCCAAACGTTATTGTAAAAAAATATTTTAATTTAATGGAAAAAGAGTACGAAATTTTAGCAAAATATTTTGATTTTGATAATAAAAACATTCTATCTATAGGAAGTGGTATGTGTGGTTTGGAATTAATTATTAATCAAAAATCAGAAAATAATTTTTTTCACATTATAGAGAAAAACTATGTATCTAAAAAAGTTATTTATGGCTATGATAGTAAAAATAATGAGGCATATAACAATCTTAATTTATTAAATCTTTTTTTAACTGAAAATGGAATGGATAAAAAAATATTTAAAATTTACGATTCTAGTTTAAACTCTTTTCCAGAGATTAAATTTGACGTTATGATATCTTTGTTTTCATTGGACTATCATTATAATTTTGATCTATATTATAATTACTTAAAAAGAAACTCTAATAAAGATACTCAAATAATTTTTGATACAATTCGATCCGATTATTTTTTAAATATTTTTAAAAATGTAAAAATACTTCAAGTTGATGAAAATACTGTGCATAAATCTAAAAGGATTATGTGCAATGAATTTATAAATAGATAAAAAATGATTAATGAAAATAAAATATTATATAATTATTTTTTTATTCTTTTTTCTATAATTCCATTTTCAATTATAGTTGGATCTGCCGTAGCATCAATTAATATAATTATTATTTCGTTATCTTTTTTAATTTATGTATTTTATTTAAAAGATTGGAAATGGTTAGAAAATAAAAATATTAAATTACTTTTTATTCTTTATTTTTATCTTATTTTTAACTCATTTATAGCTGTAAATTTTGAAATTAGTGTAAATAGAAATTTTGGATTTATTCAATACATATTATTTTTTGCGGCATTTAATTATTTTTTTTTAAAATACAAAAAGTTTAACAGAATTTTTTATGTTTGGTTTGTAGTTATCTTCATAGTTGTTTTAGATGTTTATTTAGAAACTTTTACAGGCAGTAATATGCTTGGATACAATTATTGGAAAATAAATATACTCGGTGATGCGAATTTTCATGATAGGATTTACAGTTTTTTCATTGACGAAGCGAAAGTTGGAGGTTTTTTAGGATGCTTTTTTCTATTGTTAACAGGTTATTTTTTAGATATTTCTCAACTAAAATCAAAAAAATTAAAATACTTTATTGTATTAGTTTCAATTTTTTTTATTTTATCTATTATTTTTACAGGCGAAAGATCCAATACAATAAAAGCATTGTTAGCTTTTCTTGTTTTTTTTATGTTGAGTAAAAGTTTTTCAATAAAAGAAAAAGTTATATCAATAATGGGGTTAATTTTAATTTCTGTAATTATTTATTCAAATTTTAGCTTTATAAAATATAGATACGGTCAATCAATTTTTTACCAATTAAGTTCACTTAAAAATGTTATAGAATATGTTAAAAAACAAGACTTTAAACCAAATGATAAAAAAAAAATTGAGATTAGTATAGAAGACCATGAAATTTTTGCACGTTCATTAGGAGGAAATTATTTTCAATTATATGTCTCAGGTTTAAAAGTTTTTGTTAAATATCCTATTTTTGGAGCAGGAAATAAAAATTTTAGGGTTGTAGCATGCACCAGTTATGTATCTGATGAAAATAGTACAATTAGTTATCAATTGTATAAATACAAAAGTAAAGCAGAAAATGAGATTTATAACTCGCAATATATTTGCAGTACTCATCCACACCAAATTTATTTTGAATTTTTGGCTGAACATGGAATAGTTGGAACATTAATCCTATTATTTGTATTTTTTAATTTAATGTATCGGGCATTTAAAAAAATTAATGCCAAAACTAACAAAAATAACTTACAGCTAGCGTCATTAGTTTATATTGTTTCATTATTTATTCCACTTTTACCAAGTGGCTCTTTTTTTAATAATTATGGATCAATACTATTGTGGATAAATTTATCTATAATGATGCTTCCAAGTAAAAGTAATAGTTTAATTAAATAATTTTATTAATTTAAAATTCAAAGTTGTCTTGATTGAGAATTGAAAAACAAGTAGAACTCTATTAATTAATAGGGCCTGTAGCTCAGTTGGTTAGAGCAGTACACTCATAATGTATTGGTCCCAGGTTCGAGTCCTGGTGGGCCCACCAATTATTTATTAATAAAAGTTTTTAAACTATCAAAGAGAGCATTAAAATCTCCATCATTGCTCTGTATAATTGAATTAAATTCTTCTTTATGAGTTCTTGCTAAACTTAAGCCTTCTATAATTAAATCTCTAATTAAAGGATTTTGAGGATCTTTAGTATATACTCTCCAATCGATCTTAACCTCTGGCCTTTCACTTGTTGAAATTAAAACACTTGAAACAATCGTATAGTTTTCGTTTAATTTTTCAGATGTATCAACTCTAACTTTAGGATTGGTGTATTCAGACAATCTATCTGAAAAAGTTTTTAAAAAATATTTTTCAAAAAGATTTAAATATTCAGATTTTTTTTCATCCATCATATTTTTTCTATGTTTTCCAAGTGTATAAAGTCCAATACCCTTTATATCTACAGTTTCTTTTGCAATTTCTTTAAGTTGTTTTATTTTTTCTTCTTTTGTAAAATTACCATTTAAGGCAGCAGATGCTCTATTTACTGTTGATTGTATAAAAATGTCTGGTCCCATAGAAAAAGATTTTTCTACTGGAATCAAAAAAATTAAACAGACTAAAGAAAATTTAATTAATTTTTTAATAATTAAATTCATAATCTAAGGTTAGTATTTTATTTAGCTTCTATTTCTTCCCAATCACCATCGTCAAGTGTATTGGTAGCTTTTTTTGAATTTGATATTTTTTTCTGTCTATCTTGTAAATACAAACTTTTAACAGATGCATAAAAATCCATTGAGTTCTTTTCTAGGTTTTTAAATTGCTCTATATTTTTTGCTCTAAAATCGATAGCTGAAGTTGTTCTTGATACATAATAGTCAATATCAGTAAAGTGCTGTGTATTATTTTTTACAGTAACATTGTACCATGGGTCTCCACCTAATAAAGAAGCAATCGAGCCCACAGCATCTCTTACTGTTGAGGGGCCAAGAACAGGAAGCACCACATAGCAGCCTGACTTAACGCCCCAAGCACCCAATGTTTGGCCGTAATCTTCTTTTTCAGTTTTTTCAAAACCCAATCTAGAGGCAGGATCCCATAACCCTAAAATTCCAACTGTACTATTAATTGCAAATCTCATTGTGTTGTTCCCTGCTTTAGCTAAATCACCTTGTAAAACATTATTAGGAACCGTCATTAGATTTGAAAGGTTATTTAAAGCGTTGCTAGTACCAGTTCTAACGGGTGAGGGTAATTTTCTATAACCCTTTGCAACTGGTTGAAAAATAACATTATCTAAACCTTTATTAAAAACAAATATACCTCTATTTAATTTTGTAAAACAATCTTTAGAAGGTTCAGTTTCTTTTTTTGAAAGAGATTTTTCTCCATCCGTATCAGCATTTACATTCAATGTAATAAATGAATTCAGAATTAATAATATTAAAATTTTCTTCATTATGTTATCTGTATATTATAGAAATTATTAAAGTAAATCAGTATTATTAATTATAAAAGATCAAAAAGAGCACAAAATATGACAATTAATCTAACTAAAATTTATTCTCCCAATTTTAGCCTTAAAAAAAGAAGAAAAAATAAAATAAAATTTGTTGTTTTTCACTATACAGGAATGAAAAGTGAAAAATCTGCAATTAGTAGACTTACAAAAATACAATCTGAGGTTAGTAGCCATTATTTTATAAGGAAAAATGGAGAAATCATCTTGATGGTGCCAGAACTATATATAGCTTGGCATGCAGGAGTTTCTTCATGGAGGAATTACAATTCATTAAATATTAATTCAATTGGTATTGAAATATCAAATCCAGGGCATAAGTTTGGATATGTAAATTTTACAAAAAAACAAATAAAAAGTTTAATAAAATTATCAAAATTTTTAATTTACAAGTATAAAATTAAAAAAAATAATATATTAGGTCATTCTGATATTGCACCTGATAGAAAATTAGATCCAGGAGAGAAATTTCCATGGGAATTACTTTTTAAGAATAAGATAGGTTTTTGGCACCAATTAGATAAAAAAAAATTAAAATTATTAAGAAACAATAATGTTTCTACTAAAAATAATGAGTTGAGTAAAAAAAAATTGAAAAAAATAGGCTATCCATCTTCGAGTAAATTTTTAAAAAGTCAGTTAAAATTTGATAAATTTCTAATTAAGGCTTTTCAGAGAAGATTTAGACCAGCTTTAGTTAATGGAAAAATTGACCAAGAATGTATGTTAATCATTAATAAATTAGAAAAAAAATCAAATAATAATTAAATTTCTTGAAATTATAAAATTAAGTAATATTTTATGGTTGCCAGATAAACGACTTATCGCTTTAATTTAATTTAAAGAGGAAAGTCCGGACTCTACAAAGACACAGTGCCAGGTAATACCTGGCAGGGGAAACCCTAGGGATAGTGCCACAGAAAATAAACCGCCATAACATGGCAAGGGTGAAAAGGTGTGGTAAGAGCACACCGGTTCTATTGGTAACAATGAACGCTGGAAAA
>Ga0114997_10001776_pt1 | contig 17665 bp, 19 predicted proteins | sample ArcticOcean_MG_C_2_FD_87045 | JGI IMG/M metagenome (GOLD analysis project Ga0114997, IMG submission 87045) | Marine microbial communities from western Arctic Ocean - ArcticOcean_MG_CB4_136 | ecosystem: Environmental > Aquatic > Marine > Oceanic | place: Arctic Ocean: Canada Basin | collected...
CTTTCACCTAAGTTACTTTGTTCTTTTTAAAGTCACAAACCATTCCTTCTATATTTGCTCGGCAACGTTTAGCCTTGCAGTTGCCAGTGCCAACACGTATCGTTCTTCTTAGGGCCTCAAATGATAAAGCACCGTTTTCCATTGCTTTTAAAATCGTCCCGCCTTTGATACTGCGGCAAATACAGATTTTCTTAAAATTATTGATAATTTGATTTTCAGAGGTCAAAATAGTTTTTATAGTTTTAATGTGTAGTGGCCCACCAACAATATAAACCATATAAAGCTAAAAACCCAGTGCAATCCCTAAAACAAATCCCATCTTGGATATTATCGCTCTTCTCCGGATTATTTCTAGTTTTAATATTTCCCCAATATAATCTAGAGTTTATTGCTTGGTTTGCATTAATTCCACTTTTATTCGCCATTCAGAACCAGCCTTTAGGAACGGTTGCCGCGCGTGGGTTTTTCGCAGGAATGGTTTTCTACTTTCTAAGTTTAAACTGGATCACGAATACGCTGGTTAATTATGGAAATATTCCTACAAGCCTTAGTTTCTTAATTCTAGGCTTGCTTGCTGCTTATCTTAGTTTTTATGTTTCTTTATTCTGTGTTCTAACAGTTAAGTGGAGTCGAGGAAAACCGCTTTATTTTTTTCTCCTAGCACCTCTTGTGTGGACTTCTTTAGAATACCTTCGTTCGACACACATAACATTCGGTTTTTCTTGGTTGGGGCTTGGTTACTCACAATTTCAAAGTCTAAATATAATCCAACCCGCCGAGTTCACTGGAGTATATGGTATTTCTGCGTTAATCGTTTTTGTTAATGCCGCTCTTCATTTTTTTTTAAATACTTGGACTTGTAACTTTATTTCAAGTGATACCTATAAAAAGCCCAATAAATTAATCGGCCTTACTACATTATTGGTTGTTGGACTTTGGTTTGGTTGGGGAAGTTGGGCTCTAGAGATTACTAAATCAAGAATAGAATCATCCCCTAATATCCGTATCGCCTTTGCCCAAGGAAATATTGCTCAGCATCTCAAGTGGAATAAAAATTATCAGCAAACAACGATGAAATTTTATAAAGATCTCACCCTGAAAGCAGCTAATGAAAACCCTGAACTCATTATTTGGCCTGAGGCTGCAATACCTTTCTATTATAGTTTAGACCCTAACGGTACTAAGTTTATTCAAGACCTTGCTAGAACTGTTGACATACCGTTACTGTTTGGAAGTCCTTACAAAAAAAATGTAGACGGAAAACTGTTGGATTATAATCGTGCTTTTTTAATTTCGTCACAAGGAGAGACGATAGACGTATATGATAAAATGCACCTCGTACCATTTGGAGAATTTGTTCCTTTCCGCCAAGCTCTATTTTTTATCGACAAGTTAGTAGAAATTATTGGTGATTTTGGTTTAGGAAAACGGGCTACTGTTTTTAAATTAAACAGTAATAAATTTGGAGTATTGATCTGCTATGAAATCATTTTCCCTGATCTGGTTCGTCAATCGGTTAAAAATGGAGCAGAATATTTGGTCAATATCACTAACGACGCATGGTTTGGCAAAACTGCAGCCTCATATCAACAAATCTCTATGGCTGCCTTACGTGCGGTTGAAAATCGAATCCCTATTATACGAGCTGCTAATACTGGTATCAGTGGATTTATAGACGCAACAGGTAAAATCAGAAACACAACCCAGCTATTCACAAGAGAATTTAGTGTCAGTGATATAGCTCCTAACACCGGACCACGTACCTTTTACTCAAAATTTGGAGATATTTTTTCTTATCTCTGCCTTCTGCTTACAGTAACAATCGCTCTCTTAGCGTATCGTTCTTGATTAAATAAAAGGACCCTCTATACTAAGTTTTATTGACGTAAAAAAAAATTAATTTACTTAACTTAAGTTTTTTTTATGATCCAATCAAATGATCAAGAATAATCTCTACTTGATCACCACCCGGGATAGTAGCAACACTCCCATCTATATCACCCGGTGCGGGTGCTGCATCACCATCGCTATCCAGTCTCGCAAAAATAGTGATAGGTCCCTCAAAAAGTGCCCCGGGTAGCATTACATCAGCCTGACCCAAAGTAAAAGAATAGGGAAATTTAACTCCTTTTAGTTTCTTCACTGCTAGAGGTATTCCTCTTTTAACTCCATCCGACCGTGCTATTAAAAATAGACTGGCACCTTCTGGAATTTGATTAACTAAAGCGCTAGCTATTCTTATTGTTCCGGAAACAATTTTTGACTTTGAAGATGTTTTTTTCACACCTATTACATGGTTTAGGACGATTTTCACATCTGTAGATCCAGAAATTACTGTTACCGATCCGTCTATATCACCAGATGAAGCTTTTGGCATCCCATCTAGATCCCAACGGGCCGTGACCATAATGTTACCCTCGAATTCGTTTCCTTCCAGCATTACATTTTCTTGCCCAAGTTTGAATGCAAAGGGAAACTTGATTAAACTATGCTTTTTAGCTGCTAAAGGAGGACCTCCCTTGACGCCTTCGGGCCTGGCAATTAGAAACAGCGTTCCCTGTTCAGGTACTTTAGACGCCATGGATGCAGCAAACTCAACCGTTCCAGAAATAGATCGATTTGGATCGCTCGATTTTGATTTAGCATCCATTTGTTGCTTAACTTGTGGGGATATTGGATGTTCTTTTAACTCTCCATCGCAAGAAATAATTATTATAAAAAAACTAAAAATAAGTACAATAATAGCTAATCGTTTCAAAAATATTCTCCGATAGGAAGTTATTGGGACGCGTAGTACATAAAAAGGAACTGATTCACGACTTAAATATAAAGAACCAAAAATGGCGCTAAATAGCATGGCGTAAAAATCTTTACTAACTAAACTCTTATTCAGAGATGAGCTAATAGTTTTTCTTACTACCTAATCCTCCACCAAGGTTGTGAGTTGGAAAAATAATATATCATCTCTGTTATGCGGGAAACAACTCCAACAGGATGTGTTTCCCGCGCCCCTATTTTTTATAATATAAGCCCTAATTAGACCGGTTAGGTCTAAGCACATTTCCTAAAGCATATGTTTAAAATATATTATACCTTTTTGGAGTTCTACAAATAACGTGAAAAAATGCTGGCCAAGGGGATCAGCTTTTTTTTGAAACAAATTTTGAGAAAGCTTGGACTTTTGTTCGGTAGTCATCTCCTTCCATTTTTATCAAATCACACATTTGGATCAACCTTGAGAAAACACGGTCACCTACCTTCTCTGCTAAACTTTGTTTTTGCAAAGAATGAGTAAGGCCATTAATGTCGGAGAGTGTTTTAGTTGTATCGGGATAGTTTGTCGTGAATAGTGTAATCTTATCCGCTGCATTATAACGTGACGATATAAATTGATCTAGAATGGTTTGCTCCCACTCATTATTTCGACCTTTCGCTAATTCATCTATGACCAATATTTTAGATTTAAGATAAGGTTCAATCAATGACATTTCCGATTTGTCTTGAGAATAACCATGACGAATATCTGATAGTAATTGGAAAAAATCTACAAACTTTCCATCCAGTCCTTCTTCTAGAATAAGTTTTTTTAATATAGAAACGACTAAATGCGTTTTTCCTAAACCTGGACCTCCCATAAACAGGAGTCCTCGTTGTATTTGTTGCGATGTTTGCTTAAAATCTTTTAAAAAATCTTGGGATCTCGACAGGGCTTTTTTGTTTTGTAAGCCTACTGGCTGATATATTTCAAGAGTAGCGTTATAAAATTTTCCAGGAATGCCAGAATCATTGAGCAATCGCAAACGTTTCCTTGTCGTGGAACAAAAACTGCATTTGGAAAGAAAAGCTATACCTCTGTCATTCTGACGAAAAACCCGACCATCTCCATCACACTCTTCACAAATAAAACATCGACATGGTTTCGCCTGAAGTTTCCCTTCATAATTTGACAAAATATACTTATTCCCCTTACATTTTGAGCAAATCTTAGTGCTAGCCATAAAGTTCCCTCATTTTTTATGTATTTCTTCTCTTATCTCTTGCTCAATGATCTCTTTAATCTGAGTAAGTGAGGTTTTGCTACTGCGGTTGGTTATTTGTGTATTTATCTTAGAATACGCAGACTCAATTGCTCTACAAATCACTTTAACTGGAATATTTTGTTCTTCCCATTCTTCAATTAATTGGTAGTCGCTTGCAGAAAGAGCCAAACCGGACCCTTTAAGAGAAAGAAAGAACTGCTCAACGATTGTAAAATAGTTCAATGTTGTCCTATAGTTTTCTAGTAGGTTTTAATACTTTATATCCAAAGTTGTTCCGATAGTTTGATCAGCTGTCACAACAATCTTCGCATTAGCAGTAAATACGGCTTTAGCTGTGATTTGAATTACTACTTCCTCTGAAATATCAATTAATTCAGATTTCCCGGGTTTCGCCTTGCCAACCATATCTATGTTTTTCTCGATTCCAAAAGAATTTTTTAAACTGGTAGCACTGTTCTGGAGTTTTTGTGCTGAATTTTTCAATCCCGAAAGTGCATTAAACATTACATTGATCATAGTCAGTCCTCCTAATAGCAGTTTTGGCTAGTTATATTATGACCCCAATAAAATTTTAAAAAAATAAATTTCTATTCAACATCGCATATTTTAACCGTTTAATAGCAAGGTCCAATGCAATAATTTAATTAGCTACTACTTTTTAGATTAAACCGTAGACACTTCAACAAAAAACTTGAGTGGTACAAATTACTTAATCGCATACGGACTAGGATTTATTACAGGAAAGAATAATCTTTATACCACGCGTATCGCTGAGTCGGATAATATTTGAGCACCACTACTTTTTCTCATAGAAACCAGTGAAATAACCATCGCAGTTTCATCGCAGTTTTCTTGATGTAAACAAGCATTACAATCATTCCATACTTTATGCGGCAATTTTTCTTTATCTACAACACGAAATCCTAAACGTGCGAACATAGATACCGCGTAAGTAAGCACAAATAAAGTGTCGCAATCGGTTGATAGTGCATTTTTAATGCTCTCTTCCACCATCTTTGTGCCTATTCCCTGATTGGAGTATTGAGGGTCAACGACCAATGATCTCAGTTCGACAAATCTTCCCCAACCTGTTTTTAAACTATAAACTCCTGCAATATCATTATTTTTTTCATAAATCAAAAAACTAAGTATGTTTTCTGTAATGTCATCAAGTGACCTGAATAGAACCTTACCCGTTTCAGAAAAAATACGAAGTAAATTCTGTATTGACTCCGCATCTTGGTATTTTGCTTGTCGTATCATCGATATCGGATATTCTAATTTTGAAAAAGTACAGCCCTATAACGCATACCTAAACCAAAATACGCTACAAATTTTAACTAAAAAAACTAAAAATTTGGGACTATTAATGATCACCTGACAGTATCTAAAAATATTGACAATTAGTCAATCCAGATCTCCTTTGATTAGGCAGAAATTCTATTTTTCTCTGGAACTGCGGAACGCTCTAATTGCAATCGATCTATAAGTAAAATATTATCAATAGCAATAGCCAGTCTTTCTGCCATACGTTCCAGATATTCGGTCCTTAGTCCACTGTGGAAATGGCGTGGTTGAGTTGCCCCAAGTGCTATCGCGCCGCAAATTTTTGCGCGATTTATAATCGGAACAATACACTCAGACTGAATATTTTTTGTGTCCCATGTTTTATCAAAAATATTTGAAGGTGTTGTGATTTCTGAATTTAACACTGGTTTAAGCTTGCCATTAAACCAAGTATCTATTGTAGTCTGATTTATAAAATTCAATATTCCGTTAAGCCTTTTACTAAACCTCTCTTCAAGCTTATGTTCCATATAGTGGTCTGCGTCATCTACAAGGAAAAGCAAAGTATAAGGTATTTTAAATCGTAGGGTAATCGCCTCAACTAGTTGTTTAACCATTTGATCTAATTGCGTACTTTTGAGTATTAAGCGTTCTATCTCAAAAAGATGCTGATGAATTTCATCATTTGCTCGAGAGACTTCCATAAATAATTCAAGCTTATTTTTTAAATTTTCCTTATCCTTGTTCACCCGTTTAATAATTCGGCCCGATAAACTCAACGTATTAGATCCACAAATCGGGATATCATTATGATCAATTAATTTTATTGTTTTAAGTAATTCAGGGTAATTATTAAAAAATTCAGGGTGCTCACTCAAATAAATTGCCATTTGGTCTTTATCCATATTATAAACCCTGTTTAAAAATAAATAAGAAGTCTGCGACACACATAACTTATGCTTATTTCAAGGCATATCGCAATCTGAAACGAAGCTATAACATATCCCTTATTAACATAAAAATCAATTACTTATGGTGTTTTAATTACAAGAAACGGTCAAGGTATAAAAAATTAACCTTTAATGGTTTTGGTGGGAGCTAGCCTTTGGAGGAAGCGGTGGACCTTTATGACCACATGCGCTGATATCAAACAAAATTACCAACAAAAATATTCCGAAACATGCTTTACCCATATTACCTTTAGTTTTTAAAATATTTTTATATAAACGATCTAATAAATGATTATTTACCACTAGGCTTGGGTTTTATTTTAAGTTTTTTATTAAGTCTCGCGATTTGAACTAAGACCTGTTTTTTCGCAGTTCCACCATATACATTTTTACTCTGCACTGAATTATCTAAAGTAATGTGGTCAAATACATCTTTACTAAAATTAGAAGAAATATTTTTTAATTCCTTAAGAGTAACATTATGTAAAGTTTTTTTTGCTTCAAGACAATAGGCCACCGTTTGTCCTGTAATCTCATGAGCTAGCCGAAAAGGAATGCCTTTTTTAGCCAGGTAATCTGCTATATCGGTCGCTGTGAGAAATCCTGAAATATCTACTCGATGCAATGGAATTTTTTTAAAATGTGCTGACTTTATCATTCCATTAAATATAGTTAGAGACATTTTCACAGTGTCAACGGTATCAAATATTGGTTCTTTATCCTCCTGTAAATCCTTATTATATGCAAGTGGTAGTGACTTCATCAATGTTAGTAAAGTTAATAAATTACCATAAACTCGACCCGACTTACCTCGAATAAGTTCTGCCGCATCTGGGTTTTTCTTTTGTGGCATGATACTACTGCCCGTTGTATATGAATCAGACAACTCCAACCAATCGAATTCACTAGAAGACCACAGCACAATCTCTTCACAAAAACGACTTAGATGCATCATAAGTATCGCGGAATTAGAACAAAATTCGATCGCAAAGTCTCGATCGCTCACAGCATCTATACTATTATGAGTAAGCTCTGGAAAATTTAGTAGTTTAGCTGTATATTTTCTATCAATTGGAAATGTAGTTCCTGCAAGTGCTGCAGAACCAAGAGGCATAATATTGATACGCTTTAATACATCTTGGAAACGCTCTCGATCTCGAACTAACATTTCAACATAAGCTAGTAAATGATGCGCTAATAGAACTGGTTGTGCCTGCTGCATATGAGTAAAACCCGGGACTATAGTATCGGTGTGTTTACGCGCAAGTATCAATAATGTTTTGGTGAATGCGTTAATCTGCTGTAAAACTTCCTCTACTTCATTCCTTAAATAAAGGCGAATATCAAGACATACCTGATCATTACGACTGCGTGCCGTATGAAGTTTTCCGCCCACAGGACCGATCAGTTGAGTCAGGCGACTTTCTATATTCATGTGAATATCTTCTAGTCGGTCATCAAATTTAAATTGTTCTAATTCAAACTCCTTGAGTATCCGTTTTAATCCTCTAATTATTTTTTTTGAATCGGCTTGCGAGATAATTGAACACTTTGCCAACATCTGACAATGTGCAATGCTTCCTTGAATATCATAGGCATAGAGTCGTCGATCAAATGAGATGGATGCTGAAAATTGTTCCATCAATTTGTCGGTCGATTGTTTGAACCTTCCGCTCCAAGGTTTTTTCATTAAATTAAAGCTCCTTCAGGGTAATAGTTTGGAGAGTACACGGAATATAAGTTACGTGGCAGAAGCCGCCTGGGAAACATCTAAACTATTATTCCACTTATCTTTAGATACTATATTTACTTTGGTTCCAAGTGGTAAAACTTTTCCTAGAAAATGTAGGTACCACTCTTGAATATTGGGGCACCCCGCGCTTCCGTTTCGCCAATCAAAGTTTTTCTTATAAAACTCGTTCACCTTACTAGCGTTTACGCCATGGATACCATAACTCCCTAGTATAACATTATCGAGTTTTTTAAGTCCCAACCACCAATGACCAATTTCATGATCAGTATCACCGAATGGAATAGCTCGAACCCTTATACGACCATTTGTAGGTTCTTTTTTGTACCATGTGGGTTTGTAGACGCGATTTTTAATCTCATAATTACCTATCGGGGTCTCTTCCCCTTTGCGGCCAAAAATTGCTCTGATTTGGAGAATTTCTTCATCAGCATAATAAATACGCATAATACCTTGTTCCACGACACCCAGAACGTACCACAATGCAGGATCTCTTGTGTATCTAGCTATTTCATCGCCACCATAATTAATAATATTTTGCTTACCTATTTGTAAATATTTTGTTTTGGGGTTTTCATAAATTTGTTTAAGAATATACTTAAGATTCTCTGTAATTTTATTGTTGTGTATCATTTGCTCAACCATCTGGTTCAGTTGTTCATTTTCTTTACTAGTTTTCTTGAGGCTTTGCTTAATTCTATCCAAACCCGCTTTAGAAACCAATCCGACTTGATTAAGTCCCGCATAATATGCTACGTCAACTTTATTCTTCGATTCGGCGCCCAAAAAACCTTGGTATATGATAAATCCAGATACAATTAAAAGCCCTAATACTGATGATGTGAATTTGATCGATTTTTTTACATTGCTTGATAGTCGATAACGCACCAGCTCAAACCTGATTTTTTTTGCTTTATCCTCTAGGGCATAGAAGTTTGCATCTTTAAATTTAATGAAAAGTTTACGTTCGAGTGACGAATGTTTCGCCCGTTGATCTGTCAGTTTATGAATAATGGAGTTAAGGTTTTCTCGCGTAAGACGGTCATAACTCCCCCTTGGGTCTTTATTAGCGAGCAGGTTAAATTCTGTTACTGTTAGGGCTTTGAGTTTGTCATCTAGAACCATATTAACGGTTGTCCTATCGAATTTAAATTAGCTGACTAAAAATTAAGTTCAAATACTGAATGCAAACTTAAAAAATTGTTTCATTTTATTCAGAAATTATTTAACAACAAAATATTATTAATAATCGAAGTCTGTCCTTTTAACTTAAGCCACTTGCAATACGATTTAATGTATTACTAAACCCCATATGCGATTGCTTCTCAAGGTAGGTTTGAATTTCAGAGTTTGAATAAGCCAACGTTGGATAAACAACGTCCTCATTAAGAATACTTCTGGCAATTGTATTTATTCGATTCGATAAGGTTTTATCTTTACCGTAAAAAATGGTTCCTCGGTTGTTGGTAATATTTATAATTTTATGATCCGGCATTAGTCCAACAAGACGAATGCGATCTTTATATTCCTCGTATTGATCCAAAGTCTCAAGATACTCTCTTAATTGATCTAGGCATGGAGAAATTTCTTTGGTTTTTTTGCAACGGTTAAAAATAATACTCATTTTTTTATTGGCTAAAGCCTGAGTAACTGCTTTTTCACCTCTTTCTGTAATTAATTTATCGACATAAGACTTATCCAAACCTGTAAGCAATCCTTGCGTATAATTCTTATAAAAATCTTCGTAATAATCTATAAATGTATGTAGCGCATCGATACTACCTTTGACAGCTATGTTATTACTTATATCAAACACAAATAAAACCTGATCAATTGTGTTCATTAGAGAAGACACGTGGTTAACTCCACCTGCAGGGGTATCGAGAACTACATGATCAAATTTTTCGCACACGCCATGAATGAACTCTAAAAATAAGGCCAAAAACTCTGGTTCATTAATTCGATTCCGATGGCTCTTTTTACCAAGAATAGGTACTTCTCCGCCAAGAATTGAAAATCCGTATTCTTCAATATAGGAAATGTATTCATTTATTTCTGGTCGTGCATTCTCTTCATTATTTCGCATTACTTTTTTAACGCTATCAATATCAATGCGGTTTAATAAATCATTGAAAGCCTTTTTTTTGATATCTGATGGTCGATGAATGACACCGCGATTAAGAAATAGCTCATGCAATTGATTTCCAAATTCATACTGCGAAAAATTAAACAGTTCTATATTCATATTTTTATACACCGCGATACTTTTTTGCAACTGCGGTCTATCATCAAAAGTAGTATCACCATTGACATGGCGCTTGAACCGGATAAGGATACTGTACAAGGTTTGCAACAAATCTATTTGATAGGTTTGGTTAGCTAATGTTTCAAATAAATCAAAAAATGTTTTTTTGGGGTGGCTGTTCAGAATGCCTGTAATGGTTGGTAACCTTAGGTCAAGATCAAAAAGACAAACTTGATTATTAGACTGCTTTTGGTTCAATGCCTGAGTTAATGCTGCCGCTATATTGATAGATAATGTAGTTTTCCCGACTCCTCCTTTATGTCCAATTATCGAAATAATTGCCATTTTAATTTCCTTTATTAATATTTTTTTTAGAAAACCCGGCAATAACTATAGTAATCTCACCTTTTAATTTTCGTTTATCAGCAATAGTCATTAGCTCTTCCAGCGTACCCCGGAGCACTTCCTCATAAATTTTAGTCAATTCTCTAGCTAAAACCGCCTGACGATTACCCATAACCTGATAAAGCTCATTAAGAGTTTTTGCCAGTCTATGGGGTGACTCAAAAAGTACAATTGTCCGCTTTTCTTCTACTAAATTTTCGATAAAAGTTTTACGCCCTTTTTTACGAGGCAGAAATCCTTCGAACACAAAACGGTTAACTGGCAAACCTGACACCGTAAGCGCTCCCAATACTGCTGACGGACCAGGAAGTGAAACCACGGAGATACTTTCATCAAGAGCAGCTCGAACCAAATAATAAAGTGGGTCAGAGACCCCTGGAGTTCCAGCATCAGAAACGAGAGCCAAGTCCTGGCCTTTTAAAAGACGGGCTATAAAATGATCAGACTTTTTTACCTGGTTATAACTGTTAAAGCTCGATAGAGGTGTCTTGATATCATAATGTTTTAACAATACCCCGGTTCGTCTCGTATCTTCTGCAGCAATAAGGTCAACATTATTGAGCATTTCTATTGCGCGGTGAGTAATATCTTTTAAATTACCAATGGGGGTACTTACAATATATAAAGTTCCAACCTCTATTTCTAACGTTACTTTGTTATGCATATTGGGTCATATTAAGCACTTCTTAACAAAAATCACTAACAGGTTCTTCGAAAAAAACAGGGGAACATTTTTATAAGTCTATTTAGATAGTATACTGCTAGTTTATTTTTTTTCATCCTTCACTAGATTAATTGTTTTCTTACTATCTCTTTCTGTCATAGAACAATTACCATCAAGCACAGCGCCAAGCTCTATTTTAATGGCGGGTGTTTGCACATTACCTACTATTCTACCCGAAGGATGCATTTCAATTTTGTTGGTAGCTATTATGGTCCCTCTCATTATCCCTTTGCAAATAATGGTTCCTGCTGCAACATCTGCATTAATCTCACCGGTTTCGCCTACAATAAAAGTATCATTAGTATTTACCTGTCCCTCAAATTTACCATCAACCCTCACCGTGCCATCAAAACTTAATGTGCCTTTGAACGTTGCATCTGAGCCCAGATATGCTTTGATTGGGGCTTCTTCTTGTTTTTGAGCCATTCTATCTCCTGTCCCTAAAAATGACGACTGTAACTAGTGTTTAATTAAACATTTTTATAATACGTTCTAAGTCGTCATTAGAATAATATTTTATGACTACCTTACCACCTTTTTGATTTGTAGCAATTTCTACTTTTGTGCCTAACTTTCGTTCTAGCTCAACCTGTAAGCTACTAATAAAGATATCTTTGTATGCCTTCTCACTTTTTTTTGGTGCTTCTGATTTATATTTCAATAGATTCACTTGAACCTCCGTCTCTCGAACATTCAATGATTGGTCTACTATTTTTTTTCGTAAAAATAGAATCTCTTGTGCAGATTTTAAGCCCAAAAGGGCACGCCCATGTCCCATCGTTAATCTTCCACTAATCATATCTTCCTGGATTTGCCGAGGCAATTTAAGAAGTCTCATTATATTAGCTACCGATTCTCGACTTTTACCCATACGCTTTGCAATGTTTTCCTGAGTGAGTCCAAAATCTTTTGCTAAACGCTCATAACCATCCGCTTCCTCAATAGGATTTAAATCCTGACGGTTTAAATTTTCAATCAACGCAAGCTCAAGAGATTCTAGATCGGTTACTTCACGAATAACCGCTGGAATTTTTTTTAGCCCTGCTTTTTTACTAGCTCTCCACCGACGCTCTCCAACTATAAGCTCATACCCATTGACACTCTTTTGGACTATAACTGGCTGAAGCACTCCATGCTCTCGGATCGAGCGCTCTAGTTCATTAAATTTTTCATCGTCAAATTTTTTTCTGGGCTGCAGGCGGTTGGGAAAAACTTCATCAATTAAGAGGTTTAGTGAGCCATTCGAATCTTCGCCTTGAGATAGACCTTCGTCAAAGTCCGGTATTAAGGCTTCAATTCCTTTTCCTAAAGCTTTTCGATTCATACAACACTCTCTATTTGCTGTTTTTTCTTTTTCATTATTTCATTTTTAGTCCGTTGAATAATCTCCTGCGCTAACGCGACATATGAATCAGAACCCTTCGATCGGCTTGCATACAAAACAATTGGCTTACCGTGACTTGGTGCCTCGCTAAGACGAATATTTCTCGGAATAATAGTTTTCATTAAAAATTCACTAAAATATTTTCTCACCTGACTTTCAACCTGTTCCGCTAACAACGTTCTACTATCATACATCGTAAGTATTATTCCCTCTACTTTGAGCCTTGAATTAATCGATTTTTTGACGCGTTTTATAGTTTTTAGCAGATGAGTTAACCCTTGTAATGCATAGTATTCGCATTGCATAGGAATTAAAACAGATTTAGATATAGTTAAAGCATTAAGCGTAAGCAATCCCAGGGAAGGGGGACAATCTATAATAACAAACTCAAATTCCGAATCTACCCCCTTTAACACAGTGCTGAGAATTTTTTCTCTTTGGTCTCGCCCGACTAACTCTATTTCCGCGCCAGCTAAGTCCACATTAGAAGGAATAACTTTCAGGGTATCAATATCTGTTGAATAAATAACCTGGTCCAGCGAAGCGTCCCCCGATAACAATTCGTAAATTCCTTTTTTATTGTCTGATAAGTTGATTCCAAGACCACTGGAAGCATTGCCTTGAGGATCGATATCAACAATCAAGACTTTCCTGCCGGCTAAAGCTAGACATGCAGCAAGATTGATGGCTGTTGTAGTTTTCCCTACGCCCCCCTTTTGATTGGCAACACTTATTATTTTCCCCATAAACCAGACCGCCCCTGAAAACACAATTTTAAAACAAACTAACACAAATATTAAATAATTTCTAATCTTAAGGACTCATGTTTCACGTGAAACATTGATTACATTGTTTATGCCCAGGAATGTTCCACGTGGAACCCCCTTGGTAGATTTAAATAACCACTTAATTGATCCCTTTAATGCGTTTAAAAACCATAATCTTGGAATGAGAGCTACTAAACTTTTTGATGAAAATTTCTTGTGCTAAGTAGAGACAAAGGGTGGCGAGAAAATCCACCTGAAACGTCTTATCAAAACTTGTTTGCAGCAATAAGCTTCCGCCTTCGTTTAATAGACCAGACCCTAACTCCAAACTGAGATTGGGCTCGAGAACATGCCTAAGAGTTACAAAATCATACCTTCCTAAAAATTCTGGAAAATCTTCAATACGTCCATGGACGCATTGAATTGCAGAAAGCCCCATTGACCTAATAGCTGCTTTAAGAAAATTAGCCCGCTTACGCTGACTTTCAATCAAAATAACATCTAGTTTTGGAAATAATACTTGAATAGGAATTGCGGGGAAACCCGAACCGCTTCCAATATCGATCAGCGAACCATAGGGTGATATAGCGCGAGTATATTGAAGAGATTCATAAATATGTTTATTTATAACAGATAGCTCGTCGGTCTCAGCGGTCAAGTTAATTTTTAGACTCCACCTCTTCCATTCGTTTAAAAATAAAACCAAACAGTCGGCAATGCCTGGCAAAGAATCCGAGTTTACATCTGTAAAATCATCCTCTAATAGTTTAATAAGCCGATTTTTCATAACAAAAAAACGCTAAAGGGAGGTTACGCTAAGAAGCCAAGACTCTTCTAAATTCCTCTGTTAAATAGGGAACGATTGCTAAAGCATCTCCGACTATACCGTAATCAGCAACTGAAAATATTGGCGCATTAGCATCTTTATTAATAGCAACAATACATTTTGCTGATGACATACCAGCTAGATGCTGGACTGCACCTGAAATACCACATGCAATATATAAATCGGGTTGTATTGTTCGTCCAGTTTGGCCAACTTGGTTGGAATATTTACGCCAGCCATTATCAACCACGGGTCGGCTTGCGCCGACGGCTCCTTGAAGGACTTGAGCTAAGTCTTCCAAAAGTTTAAAATTTTTAGATTGTTGCATCCCAAGTCCACCCGAAACAACAACTCTTGCTTCTGTAATATCAAGCTGGCTACCTATTTCCTTAACGACTTCGCGGACTTTAAGTACTCGTTGAGCATTAGAGATACTTATATCTAACAACTCAATATCCCCAACTCTAGAAAAATCTGGACCAGGACCACGAAAAGTATTTTGTCGTAAACTTAAAATATGAGGACCAGGGCCATTTAAAGTTAGGTTTAAGAGGGCTTTGCCAGCATACACGGGGCGACGAACAATAATTTGATTATCTTTTCCAGCTTGGATAGCAACACAATCTGTGGCTAAGCCCACATTGAACTTAGCCGACAAGGACGCAGCAAATTCTTTTCCATGAGTAGTTGCCGGAAAAAAAATAGCATAGGGTTTATCTTTAATAATTTGAGGCTCAATTGCTATAAGCCCTAAATCTAAAGAAATCGTATTATAAAGCGGGTTATTTAGGACCTGCACGCGATCGGCTCCGTAATTAAAAAGTTGTTTTGCCTTATCAGGGCTTCCAAAACCAAAGCAAAAAACATGAACCTGCCCATTAAAAGAATCAGCTAGAAGCCGAGCAGCGTGAATCGTTTCATAAGCCGAAGGTTTAATCCCTTCATCATCAAGCTCCGCAATAACTAAGATATGTTTAATTAAGCTCATAATATACGATAGTAGAAAAATAGATTAAAGATAATATAAACAATGGTTTATTGTGAAAATTATGCCGAAAAAGGCTATATTTGGTTAGGGAGGGGTGCGTAAAGAAACTAATATTTTCCCGGAGGTCGAAAAATTGCCAAGTCCAGAATCCACTCTATATTCCACACTTCTCCGACTGTACCAAGGCCAAGTAAAAAAACATACAGAACTAGAAGCGAAAGTCCTATTTCACCCTTATACTTGGAACCAATTTGTTTTACCCGCTGTAAAAGTGGGAACGATTTTTTGGGATCTGATTTATCAGTTTCCATAAACATTTTACCCAACATTATTCATTAAACTTAAAAAATAAATTATATTTTTAGTTTATACCACTTTTTCTTTTTCTCGCAAAGCCTTTACCAATTTAGCAACCGAGTCATTAATAGATCCGTCAAGTATTTCGACGCTGTTTCGTGATAAAGGAAGTTCCAAACCAGTGGAAATAGCAGTACTCGCTTCATTGGTTGTAACAGGGGTAACAAAACCTAACTTATCTGCATCAAAAATTTCTATCTGCTTTTTTTTTGCAGCCATAATCCCTTTAAAGGAAGGTAGCCGAGGTTGGTTTAATCCCTTTTGGCAAGTCAAAAGAACAGGGACCGGCGATTCTATGATTTCCGACCCACCTTCAATTTGTCGTGTGGCAATCGCCACACTCCAGTTCTCTGAAAACTCAAGGCCTGTTACAACTGTGACACATGGAATTTTTAAAAAAACAGCAAGCGCGGGACCTAATTGTGCCATATCAACATCCACTGCCTGTCTACCGCAAAAAATAAGATCAAACCCGATAGACTCCACTGCCTTACCCAATAAACAAGACACGGCTAAGGAATCCAATCCATCAAAAGCAGGATCTAATAGATGAACTGCCTGGTCTGCTCCCATAGCTAAACCAGCGCGAAGGACATCGCTAAAACTCTCTGGCCCAAGGCTAACAAGAGTAATTTTAGTGCCCGGTTTACTTTCTCGAATTTTTAAAGCTTCTTCAATCGAAAATTCATCATAGGGATTCAATACTTTTGATAAACCTGCTCCATCAACCTTGCCATCCTTGATTTCAATGCGTGCAGCTGTATCTATAACCTGCTTAACACAAACAATTATGCGCATAATGACTCCATAATTATAAAGCTATTAAAAAATAAAACACCAAACAAACTAAAGAGAAAAAAAATTAAAACATTAAGTCTTGTTAAATCTAGGGTTATTAATTTTATAAAAACACTACCACAAATTTTAGTTGCAAAAAAATATTTGGTTATATATTATGCCCAAATTCCAACCAAAATTTTAATATAAATAAATCGGTTTTCGTGATGAGCATGTCTAAAGAAATTCTTTGGGAGAAATGCCTATCTAAGATCCAATTAGAGATCCCTACCGAAAGTTATGAAACTTGGTTTCTGCCAACTTCTCCACATTCATTATCTGAAGAAACTCTGTGCATATTAATTCCAAATAACTTTTACAAAGAATGCCTACAACAAAACTATCATGAGCTTATAAAGTCGTCTCTTGATTCATTGGTAAGGACTCCCCTGAATATTGAATTTAAAGTAGCGTTGGAAAAACCAGAACAAAAATATAGAGACCCTTTTTTAGATGATAACACCCATGATAAAAAAATAACTTCTTCAGAACCCACTTGCAACACGATTAATTCTAGGTACACTTTCTCCAATTTTGTGGTTGGCTCTAGCAATCAATTTGCGCATGCCGCCGCCCATGCCGTTGCCAATAGTGCTAGTTTATCATATAACCCTTTGTTTTTATATGGAGGCGTTGGATTGGGGAAAACCCATTTATTACATTCAATGGGAAACGCTATTTTAGAAAAAAACCCCCAAGCAAGAATACGATACTTATCAGCTGAAAGTTTCACTGTAGATTTAATAGAGTCTTTAAAGAAAGACGAGATGCCGGCATTTAGAAACCGTTATCGACCATTAGATATTCTATTTGTAGATGATATTCAGTTTTTAGCCGGTAAAGAACGAACTCAAGAGGAATTTTTCTACACGTTTAATACTTTATACGAATCACATAAAAAAATTATTCTATCAAGTGATAAATATCCTAAAGAAATGCAACGAATTGAGGAGCGGCTACGTTCCCGATTTGAATCCGGTTTAATTGCTGATATAGAAACTCCCGACCTAGAAACAAAGGTTGCAATTATCCACAAAAAAGCAGAACAACACCTTAAAATAATTCCACACGATGTGGCTATCTTCATAGCCGAGAAAATAAAAAC
>Ga0114997_10001782_pt1 | contig 17645 bp, 16 predicted proteins | sample ArcticOcean_MG_C_2_FD_87045 | JGI IMG/M metagenome (GOLD analysis project Ga0114997, IMG submission 87045) | Marine microbial communities from western Arctic Ocean - ArcticOcean_MG_CB4_136 | ecosystem: Environmental > Aquatic > Marine > Oceanic | place: Arctic Ocean: Canada Basin | collected...
GTGGATAAGGACCGCCATCAAATATATTTAGAGCCAGAAGGGTTAAATGATCATACCATATACCCAAATGGCATATCAACTTCACTTCCAGAGGAAGTACAACAAGAAATATGTAATAATATCAATGGTTTAGAAAATGTTAAAATAATTAGGCCCGGATATGCTATCGAATATGATTATATAGATCCTAGGGAACTATTTTTAACTCTTGAAACAAAAAAAATACAAAACCTATACTTAGCAGGGCAAATAAATGGAACTACAGGCTATGAAGAAGCAGCAGCACAAGGATTGATTGCAGGAATAAATGCTGCCTTATCATATAAGAAGGAAGAACCTTTTATCTTAGATAGGTCTGATGCATACATTGGAGTTATGATTGATGATCTAGTAACGAAAGGTGTGGCCGAACCTTATAGAATGTTCACTTCAAGAGCCGAGTATAGATTAAGTTTAAGAGCAGATAATGCTGATCAAAGACTAACAAACAAGGGTATTGAGATTGGACTAATTTCTAAAGATAGAGAAAATATTTTTAAAGATAAAGAATTTAAATTAAGAATAATAACAAAAAAAATGTCTGAATCATCAATATCTCCAACAAAAATCAAAGAATTTGATATAAAAATTGCAAAAGACGGTGTATTAAGAAAATCTGATGAAATATTAACTCAAAATGGAGTTGATATGAAAAAAATTAGAGAAATTTGGCCTGATATACCTTTTTTTGATAAAAATATAGATGAACAAATAGAGATTAATGCACATTATAGAGGATACTTAAAAAAACAAAAAGCCGATATTTTGGCTTTTAAACGCGATGAAAATCTTATTATTCCAGATAAAGTTAATTATGATGATCTTTCTGGTCTTTCAAACGAGGTTAAAGATAAGTTTAAAAGGATTAAACCAAAAACCATGGGACAAGCATTAAGAATAGATGGAATAACCCCAGCAGCCGTATATATTTTGTTGTCACACGTTAAAAGAAGGTCTATTAAGCTCATAGCTTAATGGAAGAAATTTTAAAAAAATATTCACTATTAGAAAGTAGAAATGTTCCACGTGAAACATTCCAAGACTTTGAAAGCTTTATTTCAATGTTAATTAAAGAAAATGAAAAAATTAACATAATTAGTAAAAAAAATGCAATAAGGGAAATAATCAGGGATCGTCACATAGTAGATTCAGCACAAGTAATTGATTTTATAGATTTAAATAGTAAAATAATCACAGATATTGGCACAGGTGGTGGCATGCCTGGCATAATTATCTCTATTATAGCTAAAAATATGAAAAAATCGGTAAAACTAAATTTATATGAAAAAAGTCATCATAAAAGTGCCTTTCTAAGAAAAGTTTCAAGAGATTTAAGTTTAAATACAGAGGTGCTACAAAAAAATATTTTTGAGGAACATAGCCTAGAGGCAGGTACAATAATGGCGAGGGCATTTAAACCTTTACCAATAGTTTTAGAATTAGTTCATAAAAATTTTAGTAGTTATAAAAATTTGATTTTATTTATGGGTAAAAACGGAGAAAAGATTTTAGAGGATACCTTAAAAGATTGGGTTTTTGAATTTAAAAAAAAAAAAAGCGTTACAAGTGAAGATTCTTTTTTGTTAAATATAAAAAATATTAAAAAAAAAATTAAAGATTAGAATGCAAATTATTTCAGTAATAAATCAAAAGGGTGGTGTAGGAAAAACAACTACTGTAATTAATCTTGCGGCTGGTTTAGCGCAACAAGAAAAAAAAGTTTTAGTAATAGATTTAGATCCACAAGGAAATGCTACTACAGGACTTGGTCTATCAAACCTAGAAGGCTCGAGTGAAACAATTTATGGAGTATTGAATGGAACAAAAACTGTTTCAACTGTAATAAAGAAAACAGATTTTAAAAATCTAGATATAGTAACCTCAAATGTAGATTTATCTGGACTTGAAGTTGAAACAGCAGGGGACAATGAAAGAGCCTTTATACTAAAAAGCAAATTAGCCGCTTATTTAAAAGATTCTAGAGGATCCTATGACTATATACTAATAGACTGCCCACCTTCATTAAGCCTTATAACAGTTATGGCCTTAGTGTCATCACATTCACTTGTTGTGCCATTGCAGACAGAATTTTTTGCATTAGAAGGTCTAACTCAACTAATGAAAACAATTGAAAGAATAAAAGTAAGTCTAAATCCTAAATTACAAATACGAGGAATTCTTTTAACCATGTATGACAAGAGGAACAAATTGTCCTCACAAGTAGAAAAAGAAGCAAGAGATTATTTTAATGATAAAGTTTATTCAACGGTTATACCACGAAACGTAAGATTATCGGAAGCCCCATCTCATGGGATGCCAGTGTTAAATTATGATAAATCATGTCTTGGAAGTAAATCATATTTTAATTTTACTGATGAATTTATTAAGCAAGAAGTGAAAACAGGGAAAACAGGGAGAACAGCATAGTGGACACAAATAAAATTAAAAAAGGTTTAGGTAGAGGCCTGTCTTCATTAATCGGGGAAACAAAATCGGAGATAAATATTAATAAATTATCAATAAGTGATTTAATGAGCAATAAACTTCAACCTAGAAAAATATTTGATAAAGAAAACCTAAAAGATTTAACTAATTCTATTTTAGAAAGGGGAATTATTCAACCAATCATAGTACGAAAATCTGCAGATCACAGAGCAAAGTATGAAATAATTGCAGGGGAGAGAAGATGGTTAGCAGCTCAAAAAGCGGGGCTTCATGAAGTGCCAGTAGTTATCATGAAAGCCGATGACCTAAAATCTTTAGAATTTGCGATTGTAGAAAATGTTCAGAGAAGTGATTTAAATGCCATAGAAGAAGCCCAAGGTTATAAACGTTTAATTGAGGATTTTTCATATGATCAAGAAAAAGTTGCTAAATTTATTGGAAAAAGCAGAAGTCATATAACAAATTTTTTAAGATTATTGACGCTACCGGCGGAGGTTTTAAATTTAATTGAGCAAAAAAGATTAACAGTTGGACATGCCAAAATTTTGGTAGGTTTAGATAATGCAGAGTTTATTGCAAAGAAAATAATTGAAAAAAAACTTTCTGTCCGGCAGACAGAAAATTTTGCAAAAATTTTTAAAATAAAAAAACAATCTTTTAAACCCTCACAAGACGCAAATTTACAATTGCTTGAATCTTCAATTATAGAAAAAATCGGTTTAAATGTTGTAATTAAAAATAAAAAAAACAACTCTGGATCAATACTATTTGAATACAAAGGCATTGATCAATTAAACAAAATAATAGAAATTATTAAAATTAACTATTAGTTGTCATAGATTGCTCAATAATAAAATCTGACAAAATATTAATCGAACTATTAGGATTCTTTTTTATTAAAAGTTCAATTTCATTAATTTTATATATCAAATTTCTAGTAGCATTATAAGGCCATCCCTTTATTTGCTGTTTAACAGTCTCCTTATCTTTCCAAAAAATTGGAGGCCTGAAGGTTGAAATAACCCCATCAATATTTTTTGTATTAATCAGCGCTTCATTCAATTTTAAAAGTCTTTTAGTTTTTATTAAAAAGGTTCTGATAATGAGAATGCAGTCTTCTAACGAGTAGTTATTTTCATTTAAAATATTGGCTGTTTTTCTATGATTTTTCAATAAACAGCCATCAACCAGCTCAGAAACGTTATAATTTTCAGCCAAATTAGTTAACTTTAAAAGATCCTCTATTTCTATCTTACTTTTATTTTTAATGAAGCTCTCTATCTTTTCAAGTTCATTTTTAAGATTTTGCCTATCACCTCTACTTCTTTGAACAATGATATTGATTAATTGTTGTGAGATTGGGATTTTGTTATCTCTAAAAAATTTATTGACGATAGTTGATAGTGTTTGATTATTATCCTCATAAAAAGGAACACATATTATTTCCTTATTTTTTTCAAATAAGGATCGTAGTTTCGATTTTTTTTCCAAGGTATTAGCATTTAAAACAATGACTAAATCCTTAATTTTTTTCTCTAATATTTCTTCTATTAAGTTATTAATTTTATCGGTTACCCTATTAACTATAATTAATTTTTCATTTTCGAAAAAAGAGTTTGATAAGATGTTATTAAAAAATCTTTCTTCATTAATGAAAATTTCACTCTCATCATAATGATAAATATTTTCTAAATAGAATGCTTTAAATTTATTTTGTATTGTTTCATTTTTATGTCCCTGATTTTCTCCATATAGTAAAAATAAATTATTTTTTTTTAAATCAATCTTATTTAATTCAAATGATTTAATTATCATTTTTAGAATCTAAAAATATTTTAATTTCTTCAGTGATTTTATTAATTAAATTATTTTCAATATTTTTTTGGTATTGCAATAAATCAAATTTATTATCTCGATCATTGTATGTGAATGAACGGCTAAATTGTTTTGATCTTTCAATATTATTAACACTCTTTAGTAATAAATTTACAGAGAGGGTGGTTTTATATTTTGTATTATTTCCTGTAGAATCCTTTGCAACAGATATAATTATTTTTTTACTATTTAATTTTAAATCGTAAGCAAGTTCGTTGTTTTCATCTATTTTTAGAGATAGAAGTCTGAAGATTTTTTCATTTATTTTTTTATCACCACTCAAACTAAAACTTTTTATTATAAGACTGGAAGAGTTTTTTTCAATATAAATTGGTTCAAAACCACAGTTAGTTAGAAAAAAAAGAAAAATTATACAGATAAGTTTTTTCATATTTATTTTATAATAAAGTTTATCAATTTATCTTTTATAAATATACTTTTAATAATTACAGTATTGTTAAAAAATTTTTGAATAGCTTTTTTTTCTTTTATTGCTCCTATTAATTCTTTTTCATTCATACTTTTTTCTGTTGTAATTAAACCTCTTTTCTTCCCATTAAACTGAATAACAATATTATATTTTTTTAGTTTGAGATGTTGTTTATCTATTTCTGGCCAATTAAAACTTTTACCAGGTGCAATTTCATTAATACACTCCCATGCAAAATGAGGAATTATTGGCATTATAACCTTCAAAATTTTTATATAATTACTTAACAAATTTTTATTTGACATTTTATTTTCTGAAATTTTATTAAAAAAATTATAAATTTCGTGCAAATTGGCTACAATTACATTGTAGCTGAATTTATCTAAATTTATGGTTATTTTATTGATAATCTGATTTGTAAATTCTTCTATAGATTGATCAAAGCTTTCTGATTGTGAACTTACTTTTGATTTAATTCTTTCATGCATTAGCCACAATTTTTGAATGAATTTATAACAAGCAACCATTCCCTGTTCAGACCATTGAACGTCTTTTTCTGGAGGGCTGTCAGATAAAATAAAAAGTCTTACTGCATCTGCTCCATAATTTTTAATCATTTTCTCTGGGTCAATGGTATTTTTTTTTGATTTTGACATTGATTCTGATGGGCCCACAGTCACTTCTTCTAAGGAGCTTTCGTTCTTATAAAATTTCTTCCCATCTTCTGTGGATACCTCATCTGGACTTAACCAATTATTTTTCTTATCTCTATATGTTTCGTGACAAACCATACCTTGAGTAAATAAACCTTTGAAAGGTTCATCAAATTTTATATTTTTATTTTTATAATTTAGAGCTCTTATAAAAAACCTTGAGTATAAAAGATGCAGTATTGCATGCTCTATTCCTCCGATGTATTGATCTACAGGCATCCAGTAGTTAACTTCCTCGATGTTGAATCCATTTTTTTCATTTTTAGGTGAACAAAATCTTAAAAAATACCAAGATGAGTCCACAAAAGTATCTAATGTATCTGTTTCAAGGGTACATTCTTCACCAGCTATTATAATTTTTTTCCAGCTTGTTTGATGATCTAAAGGATTACCATTTGTATTTAAGTTTATATTTTCTGGTAACTTTATAGGTAAACATTCTTTCGGAACTTTAATAATTTCATCTTTTTTATTATAAGCAATTGGTATAGGACAGCCCCAATATCTTTGTCTAGAAACTCCCCAATCTTTTAATCTAAAATTAATTTTTTTTTTACCTAATTTTTTTTTTTCAAGAATTTCAATTGTTTTTAAAATTGATTCGCCAGGAACTTTTAAATCATTTAAAAATTTAGAGTTGAAGATTGTACCTGGTCCAGTGTAAGCTTCATCTTTAACATTGAAGCTATCACTTTCATTTAACGGTTTAACGACAGTATTAAATTTAAGTTTATATTTTATTGCAAAGTCTAAATCTCTTTGATCGTGTGCAGGACAACCAAAAACTGCACCAAATCCATAATCCATGAGAACAAAATTAGCAAAGTAAACAGGAACTTTTATTGATTCATCAAGTGGGTTAACAGCAATTAACTTAGTTTTAAAACCAATTTTTTCTGCTTGTGCTATCGACTCTTCGGTTGTGCCTGTTTTTGAGCATTCTTTTTTAAAATTTATAAACTCTATATTATCTTCATATAATTTTGAAAGCGGATGATCTGCTGAAATGGCTAAAAATGAAAAACCAAATAAAGTATCTGGTCTTGTAGTAAAACATTTTATGTTATTAATTTTAGTATCACCCTCTATTTTAAAATCTATTTCGCAACCAAAAGATTTTCCAATCCAGTTTTTTTGCATTGTTTTTACTTTATTTGGCCACTCATTTAAATTTTCTAGGCCATCTAAAAGGTCTTCTGAAAATTCTGAGATACTAAAAAACCATTGATTAAGTTTTTTCCTTTCAACGGGTGCACCAGACCTCCAACCTCTACCATCTATTACTTGTTCATTTGCTAAAACTGTTTGATCAACAGGATCCCAATTTACATAATTCTCTTTTCTGTAAACCAGACCCTTATCATATAAATCTAAAAAAAATTCTTGTTGATGTTTGTAATATTCAGGTGAACATGTTGAAACCTCTCGGTCCCAGTCAATAGAAAGTCCAAGTTTTTTTAATTGCGACTTCATTACAGATATATTTTTTTCAGTCCATAACTTTGGATCTAGGTGATTTTGACGGGCAGCATTTTCAGCAGGCATACCAAAAGAATCCCATCCCATTGGATGCAAAACATTATAACCTTGCATAGTTTTGTATCTGGCTAAAACATCACCAATTGTATAGTTTCTTACATGTCCCATATGAATTTTTCCAGATGGGTAGGGAAACATTTCTAAGCAATAAAATTTTTTTTTACCCTTGTCTATTTTAGCTTTAAATAAATTTTTAGATTGCCAGTGATCTTGCCACTTACTTTCAACAATTCTAAAATTATATCTATTCAACTTTGATTATATTAATACTTAATTATTCAGTTTTGGCTTCTTTATATTCGCCTTTTCCTTTTCTTGTTTTTTTTAAATCACCATTTTTAATTTTAGCAGCTTTTTTAAGTATTGCCATTTTTAGCTCTCGATTTAAATCTGAATCAATTTTATTAACAGAGCAATTATTGTTAGTGGTACAATTTTTTTTAAAAAGACTAACCTTAATACCATCAACTCTTATTTCGTTACTTAAAAACTGAACTGTTATTTTTAATGAATCATTTGAGCTGTTATCATCATAATACCAATCAGTGCTAATTATGCCACCACCGTAATCGGCATTTGCTAAAGGGACAAAATCAAGAACTTCTAAAGTAGCTCGCCACATTGGATTTGAACTGGCAAATTGAAAGTTTCCACCACCAGAATTTCTTAGTGAGCCGAGTGTTATTCCCTTACCTTCATTAATATTTTTTTCTCTTTTATCTTTATCATTAATTGGATTATCACTGACATCAGATCTCTTATAAAGACCACAAGATGTGATTAAAAAAAGAGATATTAGTAAAACTATAAGTGAGTAATTTTTGTTTTTATTAATACTGGTATTCATTATGATAATATTAGTTTATTTGATTAAATTAAGATAAGTTGAACTGATAACATACTTTGAAAATTAAGAAAAATGGATAATTTGACGTTAAATGTGATATTTTTGCAACAAAGTATGAAAAAAATGAAGGTCAACTCATTAAGATTCTTAAAAAGCAATAATATTTGATATTAACATTCAATTGATTAATCAATAATAAACAAAGGAAATAATATGAACAACATAAAAAAAATAGGTTTAACAGCCCTTGCAGGATCGCTAGTAGCTTTCTCTGCTAACGCTGTAGAAATGAGTGTAACTGGTACGTCCGAGTTATCTTACATTTCAAAAGATGGTAAAGGCGCCGCAACAAATAATGGTGATACTACTGAGGGTAACCCTTTTGGTTCAAACACTTCTATCAAATTTTCAGGTTCAGGAGATGTTGGATTTGGAACGGCTACTATTGTTAGAACATTAAATGATGGTCTTGGAGCAGCTTTATCTCAATACACGTTATTAGATATGGGTGATCTAGGAACTTTATCATTTGATTCAACTGGTGGATCTGTAGCAGGTCTTACTCCTCATGATGATAATCTTCCAACTGCTTACGAAGAAGCTTGGAATGGTGTTTCAACTTCAGGAATCTCAGGTGCTGCAAGTAACAATACTTTTGGTTACACAAACTCATTTGGACCTTTAGCTGTATCTTTAGCAAAAACTAAAGGTGGAACTGCTGGAACTGGTGATCAAGGTGTATCAGGTGTAGGCGCAACAGGATCAATTACTGATGTTGTTGTTATATACAAACCAGAAGAAGTTCCAGGTTTGCACATTCAAGCTGGTGTTTCTCAAGCTGATGACGCAACAGGTACTGCTGGTGCTCAAGATAAAGAAACTCAAATGTTAATGGCTAAGTATTCTGTAGGTCCAGTATCTGCAGGTTACCAATTAGGAACAGTTGATAATTCTTTAACTACTGCGGACATGGATGTTAAAGCTTACTCTATTGCATTTAACGTAAATGACAGCCTTGCTGTTTCTTATGGTAGATACGATAAAGAAAACAACAGTGTTGGAACTACAGCTGCTATTACCGAAGAAAATACTGGTATTAGTGCTGCATATACAACAGGTGCTGCAACTATCAGAATGACTAATAACGAAGCTACAAATGCTGGTCATACAAGTGCCAAAGTAAAAGAACACACTGAAATTAGTGTTGTTTTAGCATTCTAAGTTATTTTAAAAAACTTTTAAGAAGTGGCCCCTATATGGGGCCATTTTTTTGTGTGTTACAATATTTCTAAATCTGAAAACAAATCAGTTAAATAGGTCTTATAATTTTCACTAGAAGATATTGAAGTACTGTAAAGTTGTTGTCTCGCCTGGATAGAGCTAACAGTTTTAATTGATTTTTTATTATTATAAAATTTTAAACAGTTTTCTTCCCAAGTTAATCCACAAAATTTAATTAGTTTTTTTACTTCATTTGAAGGGTTAGTAATTAAGTTTTCATACTTAATATTGTGGATAAAGTCTGGAAATTTAGTGTTCCAAAATTTCATGATTTTGGAGTAATTCAGATAAAACTTAGCTAAATCAGACTGGTCATAAGTCCAATTTAAATTTTCATCAAAAATATTCTTATATAAAGATAGGCAGTTATCCTTAGGCTCCCTAACGCAGTGAATAATCTTTGCATTAGGAAATAAAAGCTTAATAAATCCAATCCATTTAAAATTTAATGGTGCCTTATCAGTACAAAATTCTTTACTTATGTTAAGCGGTTTTAAACGTGTCAAATATTCATTAGAAATTTCATCGATAATATTTCTAGAATTTTCACCCTTTAGAACATCGGCATTAAAATTATTATTAGTAATAAAGTTTTTTGTTATTAAATCTTCTAAATAACTTAACTCACCGCACCCATACACTTGAGAGTGTGATGAAATTATTTGCTCTACAAGGCTCGTGCCAGATCTAGGCATTCCAAGGATAAAAATTATACTTTTAGGAGATATTCTTGGATTAGTAATTTTAGAAAAATCATAGTCATCAAAAAATTTATGTAATTCAATAAAAAAATTATCATCTAATTCACTAGTATATTTGGTTAATTTTTTTTTAATGTGATTTCCTTTTTTTAAGTAGAAAAAGGATTTTTCATAGTTTTTAAGATCTTCGTAAGCTTTACCTAAAGCAAAAAAAAGATTTGTTTTTTCAGATTCATTTAATGGAATAGATAGTAATTTTTTTTCCATTTCTAAAAGATGAGTATTATTTTTTTTATAATTTGTTAATCTGCTTAAAAATTTATCAGCAGCAGTTATTTTGGGATCAATCCGCAAAACTTCGTTTAGGCAGAATTCTGCTTTTTCAAAGTTGCCAAGGCTTTGATGTGCAAGAGCCGTGTTGTAATAAAGCAATAAATTATTTTTATCTAACTTTAAGGCTTTATCATAAAGCTCGAGTGCTTTTTCGTGTTTATCTAATTCAAAACTTAATGAGCCATAATTTACTAATGCATTAATATAATTAGGATTAATTTCTAAAATGTTATTATAATATTTTTCAGCATTGTCATATTCCTTTAGGCCTTTATAGGTATTGGCAAGATTATTCATAGCAGGAATATTGTTTTTTTCCTTTTTAAGAATATGTAAAAAAATTTTTTTAGCTTGGTTCAAATCACCAATTTTTTGGAAACAGGAACCTAACAGATTTTGAATAAATGCATTGTTTGGAATTTTTTTTAATAAAAAACCACATTCTCGAATAACATACCCGTAGTTATTACCATTGTAGTGGTTCACTAATTTTGCAATTTTGTTTTTTAAGATTTGTTGATTGTTGATTATCATTATTTAAATAATTAACTTACTTATCTTATTATACTTTTTTATGAAGGAAATTGAAGCCAATCCATAACAATTCAAAATTTTTATTTTTTTAATATTTTTTGAATTAATTCCCCCAAGTGCGACCGTACTATGATTAATACTGGCTGTTAGTAAATTAAATTTAGATATTCCTAAATAATTTTTCGATTTTTGCACCTTAAATATTGGAGACAAAAAAATTAATTCAGCACCTTGTTTTTTTTTTTGAAATATTTCATTTAAATTGTGTGCCGACCCTATTATATTAATGTTCTTGTCTCTTAGTTTTAAAGATTTGAGACTAACATTGAAAGAAGGAAGATAGACACCGTCAAGGTTTAATTTATTGACCATTTTTATATTGTTAGCTAGAAAAAATTTTAATCTAAATTGTCTACAAAATTTTTTAATTTCTAAAATCTTCTTTTCTTCATATTTGTCATTATAATTTCTATAAATTATTGCAATTTTTTTATCTAATTTTCTGATATGTTCTGGATTAAATTCACTAATAAAGTAAAAAATTTTTGGTAAATAATCATGCATCATAGTATTCATAATTTAATACAAATACAAAAACAAATAAAATTAAAAATAATTGAAACTGGAAGTAAAATAGAAACTCCAAATATTATAGCTGTTTCAAAAACATTTCCAATTTCAGACATTATTCCTCTAATTGATAATGGCCACATTCACTTTGGGGAAAATAAAATACAAGATGCTATGGATAAATGGCCTGAACTTAAAATTAAAAATAAAAATATAAAATTACATCTCATTGGCAGGCTTCAAACCAATAAAACAAAACTTGCAGTAAAAATTTTTGATTATATCCACTCGTTAGATAGTGAAAAATTAGCAAACAAAATCGCAGACGAACAAATTAAACAAAAAAAAAATATTAAAATATTTATTCAAATAAATATTGGTAATGAAGATCAAAAATCAGGAATTAATCGTGATAATATTTTTCAGTTTTATAAATATTGTAAAAATTTAAATTTAGATATAATTGGCGTCATGTGTATTCCACCAAAAGATAATGGTGCTATAAATTATTTTCTTGAAATGAATAAAATTAATAGAGAACTAAATTTACTTGAATTAAGTATGGGCATGTCTGAAGATTTTTTAGAAGCGGTCAAAAATAATGCAACATTTCTTAGGATTGGTTCCAAAATCTTTGGCCAAAGATTCTAAGTTATTTTTATTTTAGTTTTATGATCTATTAGATTTAATAATATTTCGAAATCCTTTTTTTTTAGAGCTATACATCCAGCTGTTACTTCATAATTATCTGTTAAATGTATAAAGATAGCGCTACCTTTATCAGGAATTTTTTTATGATTGTGATTAATCGTAATTATATAATCGTATTTATGATCTTTCCTATAAAATTTTTCTTTAGTTTTTTTTTTTAAAATCGAAATTTCTTCATTATATTTTTTATCATTTGGGTCATCACACCAACCCATATTTTTTTTGATACTTTTTTTTCTAATTTTACATCTAGGTATTCCAACTCTATCTTTTCTAAAATATAAACTTTCTATTTTAAACACCCCTTTAGGAGTTGTATAATCACCCTCTTTTTTATTTGCATTTAGTCCATTCTTACCAACACAACATTTTAGGTAAAAATCATCTACTATAAGCTTACCTTTATTTTTTACATGAATTATCATATGTTACATTACAATGATTAAGCAAAATGTTAATATTGTCAACTTCAGCTCATTATATGAAATATTAGATGAAATTAAAGAAAATCTATTCTTTAATATAATAAATTATGAAACTGAAAAAAGTTTCATTAAAATAGAAAAAGATATTCCCAATGATTCTCTAATAATTGGTAATTTAAGTAAAAATAATTTAAGTAAAAATAATTTATTAGTTTTAAAAAATTTTCCTATATCTCTGAATAAATTAATTGAATTAATTAATATTAATCTAATTAAGTTAAAATTTGATTATCAATCAAATAGTACTATAAAAAATTATGATCTTAACTTGAATTCGAAATTTATTTCTCGAAACGATGTTAACTTAAAATTAACTGAAAAAGAAATTGAAATTATTTTATATCTTAATTTAAAAAAAACAAAAGTTAATATATTAGACCTGCAGAAAAAAATTTGGGGGTATTCATCTGACTTGGAAACACATACGGTGGAAACACACATTTATAGACTTAGAAAAAAAATAAATGATAAATTCAATGATAAAAAATTTATTAAGAGTCATATCGAAGGATATTATATTTAGTAAAAAATTTAATAACTAATTATTTAAAATTTGAAAAATATAGTTTGGATAAGAAAAAACACTAAATGAGTCTAGCACCAATTTGTTGAATTATTTTTGATGACATCTCTGTACCTTTCTCAAGATTTTTACGAATCGGCAAATCATTAATATAACCATGAAGAAAACCTGCCGCAAATAAGTCACCAGCACCTGTTAAATCTATTAAATTAAGGTTCTTTTTGGCTTCACACTCAATCATCCCATCCTCATGTATGGCAATACTTCCTTCTTTTCCACGTGTAATGATAAGCATTTTTTTTAGTTGTTGGCCAAATGAGATTACTTCTTGAAAATCTTTTGCATTTATTAGAGACATAATCTCTTGTTCATTTGCAAAGATAATATCTAGTTTATTTTTAACTAAACTCAAAAAATTTGGCTTATGCCTTTCCACACAAAATGAATCAGATAATGACATTGCTACTTTATTAGAGTTATTAATTGCTTTAATGAAAGCAGACTTAGGTTGACCTTCGTCCCATAAATAGCCCTCTAGAAAAATTATTTTGCTATTTTTAACAGCGTTAGCGTCCACATCATTCTCACTAATTTTTCCTGCAATTCCTAAAAAAGTGCACATTGTTCTTTCCGAATCAGGTGTAATTAATATTAAACAAGTTCCTGTCGGTAAAGCTTCTTTTTTTTTAGAGTAAAAATAATTAACATTTTCTTTTTTTAGGCCATTTTCATATTTTTTACCTAAGTCATCATCACTAACTTTACCAATAAATCCAACTTTATTTCCTAACTGAGATAGTCCCACAATAGAATTTGCTACAGATCCACCTGAAACTGTATCCTCGATCTTTAAAGTAGTTAATAATTTTTTGAATTCAGCTTCATCAACAAGTTTCATAGCACTTTTTGTCAAATTATTTTCTAATAAATAGCTATCTTCAACTTTACAAATAACATCAATTATAGCATTTCCTATTCCTAAAATTTTCATGTTAAGCTTTTTTTATTTTAATTGGATTTTTACGGTTAGGATAACAAGTCGTACAAATTTTACAAGTTAAACCATAGCACTCTCTTGCCTTACAAAATTCTCTTCCATAATAAATTATTTGCAAGTGAAGTTTGATCCAAGTTTTTTTTGGAAAAATTCTTTTTAAATCTTTTTCAGTTTGAACAACATTTTTACCACTTGTTAAGCCCCATCTTTGGGCAAGTCTATGTATATGAGTATCCACAGCAAAAGCTGGTATTCCAAACGCTTGAGACATCATTACGCTTGCAGTTTTATGTCCTACCCCAGGGAGTTTTTCGAGCTCTTCAAATGTCTTAGGTACTATGCTTGTATGCTTTTCTATCAGTAGTTTTGACATTAAATAAATACTTTTTGCCTTAATTCGAAAAATACCTATTTTATTTATTAATTGTTCAATTTTTTTTCTCCCTAATTTTACAAAGTGTTCAGGTTTATTATATTTTGGATATATATTTTTGGTAACGTTGTTAACATTTAAGTCTGTGCACTGAGCAGACAAAAGAACAGACATTAAAAGAGTAAAGTTATTCGTATAATTTAGAGGAATGGGAGTTGTGGGATAAATTTTATTTAAAATTTTTAAAATATTTTTTGCTTTTTCTTTTTCATTCATTATTTAAAATTTAATAAATCCCTCATTGAATATAGCCCAGGTTTTTTATTTATAAGCCATTTCGCTGCTATGAGGGCACCATCAGAGTATAGCGACCTATCAAAAGCTTCGTGATTTAGTTTTATAATCTCTTTTCCACTTGAAAAAGTTACCTCATGTTCTCCAACAATTTCACCTCTTCTAATTGAATTGAAATTAATTTTTTTTCCGTAAGGAAAATATCTTTTATTCAGGAATTTTTTACCAATTAAGTTATAAAGATTTTTACTTTTCCCATCTGCAATTCCTTTTCCAAGCATCAAGGCGGTTCCTGATGGATAATCTTTTTTGTGTTTATGATGAATCTCAAGTACTTTACTTAAATAATCGTTATTTAGAGATTTAGAGGCCACTTCAGTTAAATACATTAATAAATTAACTCCAAGGCTCATATTACCTGCTTTTAATATAGGAATTTTTTTAGAGTATTTTTTAATTAAATCTTCTTCTTTTTGAGTGAAACCAGTTGTTCCGATAACTACTCTTTTGTTTAACTTTGATGCAATTTTAAGAATATCCAGAGTGCATTCTGGTACGGTAAAATCAATTATCATATCAATTTTACTAAATGCTTGATCTGTATTTAAATTAAGTTTAATCCCAGCTATTTTTTTTTTAAAGGGTTTGTTTTCTGTAAGAGATACTAGTTTAAAATTTTTATGAGATTTAGAAGATTTAATAAGCTGCTGTCCCATTCTTCCAAGACACCCAGTAATAGCTAAGTTAATTTTTTTCATTTAAAGAAATATTAACCCTTTTTACTTAATTAGTCTTTCAGTTTTTCCAGAAACTTTTAGCTTTTTGAAAGAATTTTTTAATACTTGGATTTGATTTTTCATTCTCAATTTTTCTAAATTGTTCAAGTAATTCTTTTTGTTCTTTATTTAATGAAATAGGAACTTCAGTATTTACCTGAACATATAGATCACCATTTCCACTACCACGCATATAAGGCATTCCTTTTCCTTTTAATCTAAACTGTTTTCCATTTTGAGTTCCATCTGGTATTTTAATTTTTGCTCTTCCACCATCGATTGTTGGTATCTCAATTGTGGTACCTAAGGCAGCGTCAGCAATAGATATTGGGAACTCAAAAAACAAATTTTCATCAGATCTTTTAAAGAGATCATGAGAGTGGACGTTGACAAATAGATATAAATCACCACTAGTGCCACCTTTGGTCCCAGCCTCACCTTTGCCAGCCAATCTTATTCTTGTTCCATCATCAACACCTTTTGGTATTGTTACAGATATTTTTTTTGAAGCTTGTTTGTTACCTTGACCATTACAATCAATGCATGGGTTTGTAATTTCTTCTCCAGTTCCTTGGCACTGAGGACAGGTTTGTTGAACAGTAAAAAATCCTTGATTGGATCTTACTTTTCCATTTCCTCCACACACTGTACATCTATCAGGTGAAGAACCTGGTTTAGATCCGTTACCTTTGCAGGTATTACACTTTTCTGTTGTTGAAAATTTTATATCTTGCTTTTTTCCTTCATGGGCTTCCTCAAGAGTAATTGATAGATCATATCTTAAATCAGATCCTCTGTTATTAGCACTTCTTCTTCCTCCGGATCTTCCACCACCTCCAAAATCTCCAAAAAAATCTTCAAAAATATCTGAGAAATCAGCTCCACCAAAACCACCACCTTGCCTTCCACCACCTCCTCCTTCAAAGGCAGCGTGGCCAAAGTTATCATAGTTTTGTTTTTTTTCTTGATCCGAAAGAATACCGTATGCTTCACCAGCTTCTTTAAATTTTTCTTCAGAAGCCTTATCGCCAGGGTTTTTATCAGGATGATGTTTTACTGCTAATTTTCTATATGCTGATTTTAACTCTGCAGAGCTCACATTTTTGTTAACACCTAAGACGTCATAAAAATCTCTTTTAGCCATAAGTTACTCTAAGCTGATAGTTGTTTTAAGTCTTAAGCACTTTTTTCTTTTCCTTCTTCTTTTTTTTCTTCTTTTTCTTTTCCTTCTTCTTTTACCTCTTCTTTTACCTCTTCGAAGTCCGCATCAACTACATTATCATCTTTTTTTCCTTCACTATTTTTATCACCATCTTTAGATAAATCCGGTTTCTTTTCTTGAGATTTATAAATCGCTTCACCTAATTTCATAGAAGCTTGAACTAAAGTTTCTGTTTTTTTTTTAATATCTTCGATATCAGACCCTTTAATTGCCTCTTTTAAAGCAGATGAAGCATCTTCTATTGCTTTCTTGTCTGCATCTGAAACTTTAGCGCCATGTTCCTTTAGATTTTTTTCTGTTGAGTGAATTAAAGTATCAGCTTGATTTCTTGCATCCACTGACTCTCTTTTCTTTTTATCCTCATCTTTGTTTGCTTCTGCATCTTTAACCATTTTTTCAATTTCTTCGTCGCTTAAACCGCCTGAAGCTTGAATCTGAATTTTTTGTTCTTTTCCAGTTCCTTTATCTTTTGCAGAAACACTAACAATTCCATTTGCATCAATATCAAACGTTACTTCAATTTGAGGTATTCCTCTTGCAGCTGGTGCAATACCAACTAATTCAAAATTACCTAACATTTTATTATCAGAGGCCATTTCTCTTTCACCTTGAAGAACTCTTATTGATACAGCAGGCTGATTATCATCTGCTGTAGAAAAAACTTGGCTTTTTTTTGTAGGTATTGTCGTATTTTTTTCAATTAATTTTGTTGAAACTCCACCTAACGTTTCAATCCCAAGAGATAAGGGTGTTACATCTAAAAGTAGTACATCTTTAACATCTCCTTGAAGCACTCCAGCTTGAATAGCAGCACCCATTGCAACAACTTCATCTGGGTTTACACTTTTATTGGGCTCTTTTCCAAAAAAGTTTTTAACTTCAGCTAAAACTCTTGGCATTCTCGTCATACCACCAACCATTACAATTTCATCAATTTCATTTGCTGTAAGACCCGCA
>Ga0114997_10001783_pt1 | contig 17625 bp, 14 predicted proteins | sample ArcticOcean_MG_C_2_FD_87045 | JGI IMG/M metagenome (GOLD analysis project Ga0114997, IMG submission 87045) | Marine microbial communities from western Arctic Ocean - ArcticOcean_MG_CB4_136 | ecosystem: Environmental > Aquatic > Marine > Oceanic | place: Arctic Ocean: Canada Basin | collected...
ACCAGTTCAGGTGACATCTCTGTTTTTGAATGAGCAATATCTCCACCGATATATGCTACAGCATTGTCTTTATGTTTTCTTACTTCTTCGTATGTTCTTTCAAAAACTTCTTCGTATTCTTTATGTCGCTTAAGATTACGAATTTGTATATCTGAAATGTGGTGTATGTATTTTAATTTACGAAATGGTACTTTAACAACATTTTCTTTTAACAAGTATTATCCTTTAAGAATTTCTTAACTTCTTCGATTTGTTTATTTGGCACTATAATATCCCAAGCTGTTTCTTCAGAAAATTTACCATTTTCATAGTATATAGTCGAACTGTCCAAGCCAAAAGTATCAGCAAGTTTTTGACGAATATCATCGTCTGCGATGTGAACTTTCCATTCATCATCATTAAATTTCCATATATTTTCGTTTTTTACCATTTAATCTCATCCCTATTAAATCAGAAAAGGAAGTTTGCTTAGTTTCTTTTATAAGATTAATCGTTTTTTCAAATCCTATATCAGAAGGATCTCCTTCTTTAAGATTAACAAAATAAACATCAATCCCATTTTTCATAAAGCCATCTATCATTTTAATAGAATCTTTTATCGCATCCCTGTCTAATAATATATATATAGACTTAACACGTTTTTCGTAAATTTTCTTCATTAATAGTTTTGGTACCGTTTTGCCAAAAAGTGGTATAGCATTCCTTTTAATTGCCATAGCATCAAAAACTCCCTCACATAAAACAATAGGCTCATCCCAATTAATGAATAAATCAAATCCTATTACATTCTTAGATACGGGAGGATTTTTATATTTCATCCCGCCGCTGTAAATATCCCTACCTACAAAATAATTAAGTTCCCCATTACAATCGTATGACGGTATGATGATTCTGTTATTATACACACCTTCTTCACAGTAACCTATACCATAGCGAATTATATCCCCCTTGGTGACACTTCTATTGTAAAGGTATACTTCACTATGTCTTTTTATTATACTGCTACCACTTTTCCAAAGCGGCTTAAATTCTTTTGGTAAATGGAGTATTTTATCCTTGACTTTAGATGAATTTGATGATAGTGAACGGATCGGTTTTCCGACTATTTCACCAAGCTCTGTAAATTGTTCTCTACTAGCCTTTAACTTTTTAAATAACTGAAATAGATTATGACCACCTTGGTTGGAGATCCAACAATGCCATTTACCAGTTTTTATATTTATCTGTAATTTTGGTTTATGGTGTGAAGTAAAAGGAGACCAGTACATATATTCATTGGCCTTCTTTAATCGCTTACCTTTATTGCCAATTACTCTATCAAGTAAGGATTCTAAATTCATTAAATATTTCTTTAAATTTTATTAACATTTTATCGGATGACAATTTTTCTTCAGCTATCTTTCTATTTGTAGAACCATCCTTATAATTATAAGTATCTATAAATTTTCCGAAATCATCAATTGTTTTTGCTCTCACATCAAAAGTAAAACCGGAAGCGTTTCTCTGTAATAACAAATCAATATTATCTTCTTTAACCCAATCATCTATCCGTAAATCGTTATTAAAACACCCATAAGAGTTCATAATTAATGTCGGCTTTCCACACGCCATGGCTTCATAAGCACCCCTGCCATGGGATATAACAAAATCATACATTTTTATTAAATCATAAATTTTAGGTGTAAAAATTGTATGATCTAATTTTATACCTCTAGTATGACAAGCATAGTATAATGATTCCGGTAAATTATAACGACTTAGATAGAGAGCTGTTTTTGGTTTTTTTCTTGGTTTAAAAAAATCTCCGGCTGGCTTATAAATGTCCAAATCTACATAGTTACGAATTAAAGTATCACACTTATATAATCTATAAGAAGTTTCCGAAGTTCCAACTAACCAATTGAGTTCTTCTCTAATTGGTCTATATTCAGCGAATTCTGTTCCGTGCACCACATAAATTTTTAATGATAGATTACCTATTTTGCTTTGATGAATCGGGTATGACAATATAGAAAAAGTATATTTTCCATAATCAACTTCTTCATTTATATACAAATTATTACAGTATTTTTTTATTTCATCTGTAAAGGCTTTATAACCTTTTACAAAAAATGCGAAATCACGATTATCATCATCTATTTGAACGTCAACTTCATAACCATCATTGGAAAGAACTTTACATAAAGTTAAAGCAAATTGGTTTACACCAGTTAATCTGTTATGCGCTAATACTATTAGTATCTTCACGATATAAGTTCTATAAATTTTTCTATATCAATAACTGCATATGTTTTAGTTCTGTTTCTTTTAAATATCAAAACTGGATCGTGATCACCAGCATTTGTTTCTGCTTGTTCTAATGATGACCATATATTTAAGGCTTCTTGATTCTTACATTCAAATGAATAAGGGATTAGTTTTCTTGCAGCTGGGGATAATTTAATATCTTCACCTGATTCACCCATGATAGCAGATTTGATATCATCAGGTTCTAATTGATTAAAGGTTTCCAACAAAAGATCTCTGACATTGTTCTGAAGTCTCTTGCCTTTATTCTTGGCACTTCTTGATTTCATAATTAATATTTATAATACTTGTTAATTAATACTTGTACTTGTACTTGTTACTTGTTAATAGTTATACTAATATTTGGTAATTCAAGGCAAAGATATTTTATTAAAAAACCTATCAGAATTTTTTAAAACCAAATATGATGTTAACATACTAATATATATAAAGCTAAAACCTGTTATTCAAATATATTTTCTAACTTCTGAACGAGCAAATCTTTCAGCTCTTTCTTCCCATTTATTATCATCGTGAGGATCTAATCCATCATAAGCAGCCACTGTTCCTGCTTGAGTGTATTTCTTCATAAACTTTGCCACACCCAATCTGTATGCATCCTTGGCATGCTGTATTTCATGCAGTATAGTTATATAAAATTCTTTTGTACTGCTGTAAGAAGGTCTAAGTGTAATTGTATCCGTTTCAGGGATATATTCTCCTGAATTCTTACCACTTGTTATTTTTACTTTAGATCTTAATTTATACTTTTTAACTAATTGCTTAGCAGTTTCTACATAATCCATTCTCTCTAAAAGAAAGGACGAATTCATCATTTTCTTAAACTTACCCATTACGCATCAAACCTCACTACAAATCCAAGTGCTAAATCTTTCTCATTTTTAATTGGAGCAGATAATTGCCCTATTGCAATCAACTCATCAAAATCATTATATAATCCCACTTTAGTTACATATGGTCTAAATTCTGAATGTGTTACGAAATTCTCATATCTAGTAGCTTGTTGGTAATGATGTTTATAAGAACCCGATTGATATTTTGCATCTCCCGGCGGAAAGAAAGCCCACGCATCAGAACCAGAGACATTTATACTCCCACTTTGTTCAAATGTTGTTGATATATTAGTTGAACTATTAAATTCATTTTCACCTATTACACAAAAATAAGAATATTCATTTATAGTTACTTGTGCTTTATATTCTAAATTAAAACCATCTGAACTTTTTCCTGTACCAACGTCAATAAATTTAGATCCTGTATTTGTCAGTATTAATATTCCTTGTTCATAATAAACATTTCCGGCAAAGCTGGCTGTAGATTTTATCATATCGGTATCTAAAAATCCACCCGAAGCAAATGTTGCAAAACTTTGGGAAAGATTTGTATCATATAAATTACCTTCACCGTCATCAACCATTGTTACAGTTGTTGCTGTACTATCATCTTTTAAAGTTATAGATTTAGGTTTAATTCTTTCACCGTACAAATCTTTTGAAACTGATATGATAGAAGCAGATTCATGCAACATCCTATATTGTTTAGATGAATTAGAACCGAAATTGTTATATGGATTCATTGGTGTTGTTCTGACAACCCCAGCAGTTTTTTGTCTATAATACCTATTATTTATCATATGCCATGCGGGTAAATGATAAAAGCTAGCCGATTGGAAAGATGATGATTCAGCAGTAGCTGGATCAAAAGAATTACGTATCGCTGCGCTTGAGCTTATTGCTCTGAAATTATATACAAAACTCCCGCTATCTTCATTAGTAACAGTAAATTGTTTGTATACTTTGAATGGAGTTTTATCAACGTCAGTTGGGTCTAGTCTCTTAAACATGACCTTAATCTCCCAATATTAGAAATCTAATTTGATTTTGACTATTGCTTCTCTTGAATACGATTTTAAAAGTGGCTTACTCAGTTTAGCAACCGCCAGTAATTCACTGTCATCATTGTATAATCCCACTTGAGTAATGAAAGTCTTTGGATTTTTAAAGAATGTGGATTGGGTCATAGTCCCATCAGAAGCCGTAGCGAAGGATGGATTGGAACTAAAATTAAATTCTTTATTAGGAACTCTACAAAAATAATGCTGGGAAGTTATTACTTCTTCACGCCTAGCTGAGAAATATGGAGGTAGAGAGCTTGTTAGGGCTCCATAAAATTTGCCTAGATTCCCACCTTCCGTATTTGATGTAGTGATTGTTCCTAAAGAAGCAGATGCATCTAATACAGGACCATTAAAAATTAATATACCTAAATCAGGATAAAATAATCCAAGACCACCACCCGGTTGAGCAGTAGCAGTTGTATTTACATCACCGACACCAGCACTAATAGAACCACTAACAATATTAAAAACTCTACCGCCTTGATTTACATTTGCATTAGCAGTCGCTCCACTATCATCAATCACTTTAAATGTGCCAGGAAGTCCAAATAAAACACCACTAGCACTTAAATGCAATTCCCAATTGCCTGGATCCATCTTTTCACGAAGTTGTTGTCTTGATACAGATATAGCATAAATATAAGCTGGTTTAATATGGTCACCTGTACCAGCAAATGTAAATTGATCTTCATTAGGACCCAACAATGTTTGTGATAATTGTCGATACATAGTAGCGCTAGCCCTAGTACCGTCCGCTCCCTTTATTCCAATCGAACCACTTCCTTTGTAATGACCATAAGTAACTGAAAATTGTGGCCTAGCAGTAGAATCTGTTGCTGGATTTGCGGCATACACATCTAAATAATGAGCAGAGTTACTACCAGACTGTGTAGACGATGTATAATAAGCGGATAAACTTCCTGCTCCATTTGCCCACATTCCTGATGAAATTATATCTTTTACATTAGTTATCACATCGCCCGATTCTGGACTTGATGGTGGTTCAATGCTGAATTCCTTATAAACTGACATATTTAACTCCTAAATTAAAATTCTTCATATTTAAAACATCGATACTTCTTCTATCTATCATGATACAGTTTGTACAAGAATTACATTATTTGTTATTGTTATCGATGAAGTGGCTCCGGTATCATTTCCAATAATAGTTAATTGTGTTGATTTTCCGGTAGTTGTACTATTAGCTGAAAGTGGTATTACTGTAATACGAACTGACTTGGCAACCAGAGTTTTACTATTTGGTACATCATCATCTCCTAAGAAAAATGGAGTAGTAGCACCACCACCTGCGCCGCCGGCTGGTGTGACTACAACCATACCAGCAAGACTTTGATCATGTAATACAAAAGTATAAGCACTATCAGCAACATTCGCAGTTACTGGTGTTACAGTTACGGGCGGCTGACCTAATCCACCACCTGCAGTAAATATTACAGATGCTGGCTGTACACTAAGTACGGGCATCTTTATTGTATTTTTCGGTAAGGTTACTAACTTATATCTCATCACATGATTTTCATCAGGAAAAGCTTCTAATAACGGCATAGCCTCTATTACCGCTCCGTAGTAATCTGTACCATTTGGATGTGAAGTATCATATAAACGATAATCAACTTCATCATCAGCTAGTGCAAATTTTGTTATATTAAATGCGTTAGTACCTTGTGCTAATAATTCACGACCTTTCTTCGTTAATATAGCATCTACGGTAACTGTAGTATTATTCAGAAATCCCATAAATAACTCCTAATTGATATTGAATAGTTTTTTTATAAATTGACTCATATATAAATATTACCATTTCAACTTTTTATTAAAAAAATTTTTGCATCTTTATAATTAATGTGGTTCAAATCTTATCTTCTCGGTTTTCTCTTCTTTATTCTTGGCCGTTTCACTTTCTTCTTCTTACGTGGTTTAATTTTATTTTCTATATCAAAATCAAATATTACTCTTTTGGATTCCCTAAGATTTAAAAAATTGCCTTTAAATGCCATCGCGGCCTCCATCGCTTTTTCTAACGATGCTGGCTTTCTCTTTATCTTTGGACCTTTCCTTCTTCCACCCTTTTTCTTTCGCTTTTTAGGTTTAAATTTAGAAACAATACCTTCACCTGTTACTAAGGAAGATTCACCTTCAGCTTTAGTAACTAGCTTTGTTGGAGATGTTATTATTATCTCGACTGGAGGACCACCATCTTGAGTTGTTTTTACTGTATTTTTAACTCCATTATAATAAGAATTTAACCAAGCTTGCCTTTCGTCAGCTAAATTGTCAATGTCAACATTATAAAAAGATGATGAATGATAATTACCAATCGATGCGCTCGCTTCAGTTGTAAAAAACTTCGCCATTTTTTGATTTCTACCGTGTATTCTAGATCCTGATATTACCGGCTGCAATACTTCTGCATAATTAAAATCTCCAAATGACATTGTAACATCTGAATATTCACCTGGCTGTCCAAGCCTTTGCCATATAGATAAATCCACCGACCTATCAGCTATTTCAGACCCAGTCGCTTCTTTAAGTAACAATTCTCCGCTTGATGATACTGTAGAAGATCCTGTTTCATAACTATACATATCAATTCTAGCTGTCCATTGATCATAATCAACAATAGATAATCCGGCGTTATATGATGCTGTAATTTCTATTAAACCATCTACCATATTTGCAATATTTATAGATTGACTATAATATGGAGTTTCTACTTGAGGAGCTCTTCCTATAATTGTTTTAGGTCTTTCAAAAATATTAGGCTCTACAAGAATACCCAAAGTTGGTTTAGCTCTAGCGGGAATCATTTTTCTAATTTGTGGAAATAATGATTGATCATAATATTTCAACAGTCTTATATAATCCCAAAAATTATTTGGCGAATTGTACTTCTTCCAGTAGTTATCAGCAACATAATCCAATCCTCTATAATTATGTTCTTTTAAATCTCTTGGGTCACCTAAATATTGATCAAAGTTTAAATTACCAACAGAATTTATTATATCATTATTAATTACATCGGTTGGAGCAAAAAATACACCAACTTTATTTGAATCTAATGGCGCTGTATCGTAAGCACTAACAGTAGCTCTCCAATTGGCATTTAAACTAAATCCTGGTTTTAATTTATTATCTTCTATTCTAATTTTATTTGTAACTCTTCGAAGAGCACCAATACTAGGTATAAAAGTTTTTGTTTCATCTACAACATTACTAAAAAAGTTTCCTGTAAATCCACTATGAGATCCTGAATAAGTTGTGGTTTGATTTGCACTTACATCACGAATACCATCCGTGTCTGTACTTAAATCCATATTATCGTCAAACGAATATCTTAAAACTAAATTATTATAAGAAGATGAAATTGTATTCCCATCAAACGCTTTTGGATTTCCGATATGATTTTTAAATGATGATGTATTTAATGTTTCTGTCCAATGTCTGTATTCCATCATAGAGCCACTAAATTGAACACCCATGTCAGCAACGTCTACGCTACCACCAATATAAACAGTTCCACTACCCGACCACTGACCATTATACGAAGATGAGTTTGCTGTTGAAACGTCTAAAGTAACTTGACTATACTTATCAACTTTACTTCGTCCAACATCATACTTACCAACATTCAGCTGATAAGATTGTGATACATTTATGTTATCACTACCGGAAGTTCTGGCAAGCATAACAGAGTAAAAATCCCCATCATATACAGGAAAATTAGATGAAGATATTTCTTTATATCCATCAGATCCCGATAGCATAAATGAAACAAAACCATAATCATCAGCTGAAGCATTTTCTTTTAATCTTATAAAAAAGTCCGGATTATTACTATCGTCTCGCTTTTCAACAAGTATTTGATCTGATCCCGTAGCAGCCCTAAATCTAAACTCTATAGTATCTGGTATTCTATTTGATGAATCGTCAGTCGTCCAAATTGTTTGTACATATTGACCATTTTTAAAATCTAAAGCTTTTGTAAATTTTCTAGCAATTTCAAATTGTGGTACTGCGTCATCTGGCAAATCAGGTCCACCGTGCTCCCTTACTCTCAATATTGTTGATGGTATTCCATAAGCACTTATTAATCCTTTTATCGCTCTAACACTCCCTTTATTTTTTAAGAAAAATGGTATATTATTTATAATACGACTCCAAATTTCTCTTGAAATATCCCGTTCCGAAGTATCCGAATAATTTGTATATGAAGAGCCGGTAACTTCTTTACCAAGAGCATATCTTGATAATGAAAGCATATCCTTACCGTCAGATAGTTCCCATCCAAGAGATTGACCAACACTCATCAATAAATCGCGAGATATACCCTCTGTTAATTTTTCGCGTCTATCATAAACATCCGTTAAAGCTTTTATATAAACCCAAATATTATCAAAGTGGTGACCAACCATATCTACTAAAGTTAGATAAGTATCATTTGAAGTATCGATTATCAAGTGTTCAGGTAAAATATTACTTAACTTATTGAAATTGTCCGTATCATATGCTGATGCACTAATTATCGCTTCATTATACCAACTTGCCGCAGTCGATGATGTTGTTGGAGCTAAAATATACTCACTGGTTAAAGTGCCGGCGCCACTTGTCTTAGGCCATGCGTTATCATAAAAAGTTCCTAATGAAGAAGATACAAAAGAAGAACTTTTAAAATACATATAATTTTCAAAAGGATCTAGATCATTTTTAACACTTTTTATTTTGTGATGATAAGACGATAAATCCGAATTTGAACCACTTACTCCAATATAAGAAGAACTGATTTGAGTGTAATCTTCTATTAACTTCAATTTATATCTGAAATTCTGAATCCGTTTTTTAGCTGAACTAAAGTTTATAAAATTTTCATAAGCAGTAAAATCAATGTTTAGATTAACGCTATCCATGCTTTGACTTAAAAATTCATTCTGTAATGTATCGGAAATTAAAGCATCTCCACTTAAAATATCAGTTTGAGTTTTATAGTCTGTTGTCCTTCTTTGTATTGGACTTTCAGCATTCATAATATCCGGAGATTTTAATACTATACCTCCTGGATCGGTGTCTATAAAATCAACTATTTCTACAGTTTCCACTACAGGATCTACCATTTCTTTAACAACAACACATTCATCCAATCTAGCAATATTAGATGGCAAACTCTCATAAAGTTTATAAATAACTGAAAATGGAAATGGGTTGCTTGTAATATCTCTCTTAAAATTTGTTGTTAAATGCAATTTATTTCCAAATTTTAAGTAAGTTCTTAAATCATATGGATTATATACTAAATAAGAAATAGTAAACGAGTCGTATGTTCCTGGATTATTCCCTTCTATAAAGGCTGTTGGATCAGTATTTTCCGCGCTTAAAAGTGTGGCCGCTTCCTCAAAAGTACGATTAAGCTTTAGTGTAGTCCCACCACTAACTACTTCAGCTATTTGCGCTTCAAAATCTTGGTAGTATGGCGTTGAAGTTTCCTGACCAGTTAAAGTAAAATCAGCAAAAATATTATCTACCCAAGTTACACCGTGCGCGGTTGCGGCAGTTAAAGAATCGTCCCAAGAATCATGACCAGTTAATCTTAAAAACCACGGCACGGCGGGATTCCAATTATCAGGAATTTCTATAGAAGTTTCATATCTATTCCAACCGCCAGCAATAGTCGCCAAAACTTTATTTGTTATATCAGAATATGTATAAACGGGAGCTCCCTGTAAATTATTCCATATAAATCCTGGACCATCCCACACCCATTGGCTTTCTGGACTCACAGCACCATCTTTTAAAGGATTAGGGTCAAATTCTAAAATTCCACTTCCATCATCGTAAATAACATCTAAGTTTGGATTATAATTTGTAGCTCCTGGATGTCTTGTACCAAAAATTAAATCTGCTCCGTTAGTTCCTACTTCACCAGCACCATATACAAAGCTTTCTATTGATGTTGTTTTAGTAACAGTTGCATTTCCGCCCGATAGAGTATAAAGGTTTCCATTACCGCCAGCATCATTACATAGCCAAGAAAAAATACTCCAATGACCACTATACATCTTATATCCAAATCCATCTATTAATCCTGAATCATTAGGCATACCCGCAAAGCCGTCAGCAAAAACTGAAGGATAGTTCTCCTCAAAAAACTCCCCACCACTTACCTTCTCAAAGAAATCGCCATCGCCATCTACCGACCTCCAATATTGGTTTGATCCAGGAACTACAAAATAATGATACCACACATCACCATCCTTCCGACACAATGTAGCCAGCTGCCCGCCATTTTCATTTATTACATCATTAAAACCCATATCTAAATCTGCTATATATTTAATACCATCATCGATACCGCCGCCGCCTATTTCCACAGCTCCCTTTTCAACCATAAAAGCTTTATTAGATCTTTCATCATCGGAACCATCGGTGTAAAATATTATATAGTAACCCGACCGCATACCAGTACCATTAGTTTTTCTTGTTCTAGTTATACTTTGTATTCTACCATTTTCAAATATATCTTGATATAATGTTTTACCATTATCCATTGTATGTTGATTTAACGAAGGAAAATGATTAATAATTGGTTGCATTTCAATTTTTGAGTAATTGTTTGTATAGCTCTCCTCAGTTACCCAAACTAGGTCATCCTTAATTAACATAATCTGGTCTTTGGTATGAAATGTAGCAGCATCCCACCCAGCATTTTCACCCGGCGCGCTCGTTCTTGCAAACATCGGAGTTCCCTGACCTTCGTATTGATACGGATGAGAATTTACTACATTATTCCAATCATTAGGATTTACTGTACCAACGGGAGCATTTGGAGAATTATATGAACTCACTGCCTGCCAGGCACCAACCCCATCCCATCTCCATTCTCCTTCTGTACTTAACTCTCCTTCCTTTGTATATTCAGTTCCTAAATTTGGACTCCATGTATATATATCAGTACCAGTTCCGCCACCGAAAAAGGACCCGGCCGCACTTTGTATATTTGTTATTATCCAAGTAGCTGGACCCCCTGCTAACACGGATGATGTTGTACCTATACTTAACGACAAGTGAGTCTTATTAAAGAGGGTTAGCATTGCCGCCATCATCGATGGCGGTTTACCACCTGAAATCGATATCGCACTTGCTTCCGTGTTTGCCATAAATCCATTAGGAGCACTCGTAGGACTTGTTTCAGTAGGTATTTGGGGATTGAAGGGATCAAAATATCCATCCGGCGGCCCTGCTGGTTCTAGTTCAATAAAAATATGACCTGGATATACCACTTGAACTCCAATACCCTTTCCAGCAACTGTACTTTTCATATCAAAACCGATATTAATAAGATCTCCACTAGTAGCGCCCAATGATTGTAATTCTAATAGTTCTTGTTGTACATGTAAATTTCTGTGGGTATCGGTTGTAGGCCATGCTTCATAATCTGCAAATACATTATTTTGATCTATAAATTTTATGCATATTCCACCAGAATTTCCTTCATTTCTGACAAACTTTGCGTGATATCCAATGCCAGCAGATCCTACCCAATTACCTCCAGCGTGCGCTATATAACCTGAAGTCCATTTTTTTAGTTTTACAGCATCGCTGTGTATACTTGAATCCCACCCAGCAGGAATTACTGTTGGAAATCCAGTATTTGTATCTATTTCTACTTCTTCCAATGCTCCATTAGAAATAATATCCAATTCTGTACGAACTTTTGTTGTTTGGTATCCCATTAAAAACGCATTGGGTAATCTTAATGTCCCACCAACCATATTATCTGTAAAAATAAATCCTCCTGTTTCTGGAGTTATCTCTACAGAATTGGCGGCATTTAAATTACTAGTCCCACCCGTAGCTTCAGCTATTGGATCAACAAATCGTAAATCTTCAACAATAGATTCAACCCTCACAGATTCTTGCAATTTCATAAAGTCCGATACATACTGATGACCTCTACCTTCTCCCACTATCGCATCTTCAATATTTTTTGCTGTTAATCTAACTTCAGTTCTTGATGATGAAATCTTATCAATTTTATATTTGTAGTCGGTAATTAATAATTGCTCAGCCCCATTCGGATTTTCTAAATATTTTTGTTTAGTTACACCATATACTTTTCCGCTATCATCAATATGTATATTATCCGCAAGCCAATTTAATTCAAAAATTTCATCTTCAAATCCAAGAGCTGTTCTTAATAAAATCGGCTGTTCTTTCCCGGCAAGCTCCCTTAAAAATCTATATTTAATTTTAAATTTACCTGTAGTATAACCAAAATCAGTAAGATTTATTCCTGGTTTAATTTTTATAAAATCTTCATCAGTTTGAATCTTCGCTTCACCAATACTTAAATCTTTATATTCTATTAAATTATTATTATCATCATACAATTCTATAAGAACTCTATCACGATTGGCCATTTGTCCCCAGTAACCATCTTCGTATGGTTTGTCCCCAACCTTTTTGGTTACGCCTCGGAGTAATCTTTGTTTATCTTGTGCTGATAATTGACTAGACATTATAACTCACTTATATTTCTATTTAATATCTCATTTATAGAATCATCATCTCTCAATCTATCAACGACCTTTGGAACAAAAAGAGTTGTTGTTTCATCATCATATAATTGACCTGTATATGGATTTTCAAAAAGTTTGATTGTGCCACTTTCATCTCTAGTTAATAAACTGCCATCATATCCAGAGCCGGCCATCGCTACTATTGATTGCAATCGTTCTCTTTCTACCAAATAGTTTTGTTCATCTTCATTAATAAGATTTTGATAGAACGCGAGATCTTTCAGTTCTTCTTGTGTATATGGCATTTTTATTTAACAACTTTAAAGGTAAAATTATCATCAAAATATTGTACCGTTTCATCGCTTGTATTGCTTCCACTTACAACTTTAAATTCAAACTTATAAAACCTTTCAGATTGGAAACCGTCCATCCAAACATTAAAATAATTTCCTGTTGAATCACAACTAATAAGAGAACCTGTACCATAAGGTATGATAATATCTCCCGTTTGATCGTCTATTACAGAATAATAAGCCCCATCCCCACCTATATTAGCAAGACTTCCACTAGGTAAATATTTTGATGTGATATATTCTGAAGCCGTATTGGAATATGATTTGGTAGGATACCGTTCTCTGCCTGTTACTCTGAATTTTATTTTTGATTTTTCTTTATACTCTGGTCGTATTCCTTTCATATAAAATACTAAATCTTCTAAATTTGTTGATGATAGTGGATTAAGTGATCCTGTGTTCCACGTCGTATCATACCACTCCACTTCTAATTTTGGTGGAAAAATAGTATTTGTTTCTCTCGAGAAAAATATAAAATTACCAAGTATAGTATTATCTCCCTCTGCACCTGAACCACTTTCTACACCTTCAAGTCCAACACTACCACTTCTTTTTAATATAAATCCCTCGTTTGGATAAGTTTCATTTAACCACTTATTTACAACTGGCGTAACATCCATCCTCATATCTTCAGTTCCCCATGCAAATGACTGAGAACCATATGAAGCCGTATAAAACGTCCCGCCTTGTTTATAAGATGATGTTGAAGAAGCAGATACCCAATAAATTTCATCATTGTAACCAGTTCTATAATCCCAACTAGCACCTTCTTGAGTAACAGGAATATCACCTTCAAATCCCTCACCAGAAACCCAACTTTGACTTATAGGGTATGCATAAAGTGATTGACTGTATCCAATATCTTGTGGATTAGCATCATACATGTTTAAATAATATTTTGGATTTGTGATAGTTCCATTACTTACAAGAGAAAAAATATAATCTAAATCAAATTTCATTAAAATGCGAGAAACCTTAACATTAGTTCCATCAGATTTCATATCTTTTCTGATTTCTATTATTTCATCTAAACCTGTATTCTTGCTACCCGAAGCAAAGTATAACGTTGTATCTACTTCCGGAAAAATAAAATAATGCATTAGTTACCTCCTGATGAATCGCCAACTACTCTACCTTCAATATCAATAGACGGAAATTTAAGTTCAAAGCAACTTGGATCCATTGAAGGATATACAACACCCTCTTTTGTAGCACTTTTTATATCATAAAGATTTCCTGAGTATCCAGAATCAACTGAACTTTTATTTATAATTTGTACGGGCTGTTTGTCAGCTGCACCTGTTTCGTCATCTTGCTCGTCCGGAGAAACAACCGCTGAGACGCCATCTACCAAAGATATTTGATAAGCTAAATCAGCTAAAACAATAGGTTGTCCTATTTGCCATTTTTCTACATTAAAGAAAGTTCTAACTCTTTCAACTGCCTGTAAAACAACTTGTTGTTTATTATATCCAGTCCTTGTTAATAAATTAAATCTAACACCAATATTAATCACATAAGCATCTTTAATATTCACAGCATCCGTAATCATTCTAAATTGAGTTAAATACGTTTGTATATTTTCTTTAACTGCTTGGTTTACTTGTGTTAATTTTTTACTTGCATCATATCCCAAAACATAAAGATTAAGAGCTAATGGATTCATAACTCTACTTGTAGCTCTACCGGATGTGCTGAGTCCATATGTCATAGCGGCAGGATCTATTTGTGAATCCTGTACAATATAGCATTTAGCAATATTACCATATTTAGCTGGCAGTGCATATACTCTTGTAATATAATCTGCTTTAGTAACTGCTCTCTGTTGAGCTTGAAAATACGCTAATGTATTCTGTTTAACTTCAATTACACTCTCAGCTCCCTTGCCGCCCGATGTAGGATTAGGATTTATCGTAGCTAAAGAACCCCTAACTGTATTCACCAATGTGCTACTTAAAGTTGTCGTATCTAATGTAACATTTAAATTTGTAATAGCTGTTATTGCATTTGCTTTTGTATTGTGATCTACTCCACCACCATATCTATAAGTAACCACTAATGTAGTATTTGATGGTGCTTGGCCATAAGTTCTTGTATTTAAAAAATTGGAAGGATCAAATGCAGTTCCCAATTTTGATGGGGAACCAGGCAAAGAAGATCCTACACTATCTGGGTTAGGAACTATTTCTTCATCCGGACTGTCTGAAATACCTGCTCCAAATCTCAATTCTGTTCTATCATCTTCTCTAATAAAAGTTGTAAATCTCCGTGCAGTTTTTAAAAGTTTAAGTAAGTAGGGTGCTTGGTCTTTATACTGATAACTATCGTTACCTTCTGTACTTAAATTTTCTGAATCTGTATATACTGTATCTTGTGCTAAAAATCCAACTTCGTGCCAATTATTACCGTCATCATCAGTCACAGATACTATTTCAGTAACATTGTTATTATTTAATGCAACTCTAGAATACTTTTCCGCATCATTAAAATTAAATCTTTCAACAGCCACCTCACCACTTTCAATTTTAACTGATTTTTTTAATAAATAACTAACAGGTATATTATCACTACTCTCATATACAGTTATTTCCATTGGATCATTTGAACTTGAAAATTTAAAATTAATATCTTCCACAGTTCTAAATACAACCCCGCTCTCTGATCTCAGCTGCATCCCAGTATCAATTTTCATAGCATAGTTTAAATCTGGATATGTTTTAAAACTGGCGCCAGTTCCGGAAGATGCCGCTGGGGCAAGTTGGAAAGTTTCTATTTCACCGTAAGATGGTGAAGCCAATTTAGGTTTATATCCAAAAGATTGTGCCATATTATAAACAGTCTTTTTTTCTTCAGCGAAGGCTAATAAACTTTCTTTGAATTGATTATCTACATAATAAGAAAGTACATCACCTACATAAGATGCCATTTCAATAAACATCATACCAGGTGACGATTCATTAAAATCATTATATGTGTTTGGAAAATATACTTTAGCAAATTCAACCAAATTTGCTTTAAATGAAGAGAAGTCTTTATTTAAATATCTAACTTCTTTTACTGATTTTTTACTTTGAGCATAAGGCATTTAATTTCTCCGTTAACCCCCACCACCTGCGGTTAAATCTAAATCTATAGTTTCTACATTTTGATCTACATCAAGAGTAAATTGTAATTTTACATTAAGTAAATTCGGATTCCTCCCATCTGATGTTGTTTTAATACTTTTAATTCTAACATATGGTAACCACTCGCCCATTGAAGCTCGAATGGTTTCTTCTATTTTATCTCCCAAATCGCCCGCATCTGGCTCAAATAATATTCTCCGTAAGTCACTGCCAAAAGTAGGATTACCTAATCTTTCTCCCTTTACAGTTAATAAAAGATTTTTAATATTTGATCTAGTTTGTTCTAATGTAGTCTTTGTTTTATTAAAAAATCCCTGTGTACCATGGCCTAATGGTAAAGATATTCCTATAAAGATATCCGGATCTAAATCTTTTGCAAGTGTTGACATTATTTTCCATCCCTTTTATCTAAAGCTTTCATCACGCCTCGATAATCTTTTGTTAAATCGCCCATTACATCTTGAACTGCCTTGTTTGATGTATCAGCACCAACCGCTTGTGCAGTTTGTACGGCAGCTATTTCTCTTTTAGCTTCATCACCGCCGACTGACGTACCACCATATCCTAAAAGTTCCGCCATTTTAGTAGAATCATACTCACCCATACTTGGATACTCATCTAATTCTTGAGATTGTGCGGTCTCATTAAGTATCTTATTTAAAGTTTGATCTTTAGTATAACTTACGTTTTTAGATTTAGTTTTTTTAGGAATAGGTTTTGCTAGTACTTCTGGAACGTAATTTTTATTCTGAGTTACAGCTTTAACTCCTTCTTTAATAAATATGTTCTTTACTTCTTTTTGTACTTCAAGTCTTACTATTTCTTTGATTAATGTAATCAACGATTTTGATTTAGCCATAACTAACTCCTGTTTTATATAAATATTTTAATTTTAATTATTCCTCTCTACCGAGCATTCTCATTCTTTCTTTCTTAACCTCATCAGATCTTTTCTTATCTGCTATTACTCGTTTAATTTTTCGTTTCTGTACCCGTACAGCCTTTTGCAATTTCCTTACTCCTGGTTCAATTGCTTCTTTGGAAGCTTTCAAATCATCTATTTCTTCTTCAAATTTTTCTCTAAGCTTCTTTACAACTTGTTTTATTGCCGCTGCTGCAGGATTCAAAGCCGCGCCAACTTCATTAGCATCTTCTGCTGTTTGTTGCGTTTTCTTAGCCTGATTTGCTCGCTTGACAGCCATATCTAGATCTTCTTTCTTTTGTTTCAATTCTACTACATCTTCTTCAGCTTTTTCTATATCTTGAACCAATTGTTCAGCTTGCTGTAATTCTTCAGCTCCACCAGCACCCGATCTGATTTTTGCAACCAGCCCATCAACTTTTTCTTGTATATCAGCTGCTTTATCATCTACTTTACCTTTTATGTAATCTCTTACTGCATCTCCTAAAGC
>Ga0114997_10001786_pt1 | contig 17601 bp, 24 predicted proteins | sample ArcticOcean_MG_C_2_FD_87045 | JGI IMG/M metagenome (GOLD analysis project Ga0114997, IMG submission 87045) | Marine microbial communities from western Arctic Ocean - ArcticOcean_MG_CB4_136 | ecosystem: Environmental > Aquatic > Marine > Oceanic | place: Arctic Ocean: Canada Basin | collected...
CTCCAAGGCCATTTTATCTTATCTTCGGGTTTACACAGTGATGAATATGTGCAGTGTGCAAAACTATTAAGTTATCCTAAATATGCTTCTCAAATTTGCTCCTCTTTATGTGAGAAAATTAAGGAAAATTTTGGTAAAATAGACATTATACTGTCCCCAGCAATTGGTGGCATTGTTGTTGGTTATGAGGTGGCTAGACAATTGGGTGTTCAAAGCATTTTTTCAGAGAGAGAAAAGGGTGTGTCAATTTTAAGAAGAGGTTTTGTTTTACCTAAAAATTCAAATGTTATCATTGTTGAAGATGTAATAACTACAGGAAAGTCAGCTTTAGAATGTTCAAAAATTATTCATGAAAATAAATCTAATTTCCTTGGTTATGCATGTATTATTGATAGATCAGACAACAACGTACTTATAAAAGATAAAATTGTCTCTCAAGTTAAATTAAAATTTAAAACATTTACAAACGCAAATATCCCAGATGAAATAAAAAAAATTGTTCCTATAAAACCCGGTAGCCGAAATCCAGCAATATGATTAAAAGAAAATTAGGAGTTAACATTGATCACGTTGCTACGATCAGAAATGCACGTGGTGAAAATTATCCTGATCCTTTAAAAGCTGCTTTAATCGCAGAAAAATGCGGGGCAGATTCTATAACATTGCATCTAAGAGAAGATAGAAGACATATAAGAGATACTGACTTAATTAACATTAGAAAAAAAATTAAAATTCCACTTAATTTAGAAATGGCCCCAACAAATAAAATGTTAAAAATAGCAATTAAAAATAAACCAGATTATGTTTGTATAGTTCCAGAAAAACGAAAAGAAGTCACCACTGAGGGAGGGTTAAATCTAAAAAAAAATAAAAAAAAAATAAAAAATATAATAGCTAAGCTAAAAAGTAAAAATATACGAGTAAGCCTTTTTATTAATCCAGAGTTATCAGAAGTCAAATTAGCGTGTGAAATTAGAGCAGATTGTGTTGAGCTTCATACGGGTATTTTTTGTAAATATATAAACAAACATGAAAACAAACTTGCCAAATCTGCTTACGCAAAATTATTAACTACCTCGAATTTTGCAAAAAGCTTAGGTTTAGATGTTCATGCAGGTCATGGCTTGAATTATCACTCAACTTTAATTTTATCAAAAATTAAAAATATTTCTGAATTTAATATTGGACACTTTATTATATCAGATTCTTTATTTTTAGGAATAAAAAATGTTATCAAAAAGTTTAAAAATATTATAAAAAATTAGTATGAAAATATTTGGAATCGGAACTGACATTGTTAATATTAAAAGAATTGAAAAAACAATATTAAAAAAAGGAGATTTATTTAAAAAAAAAATTTTTTCTAAAAATGAAATTAGGTATTGCGAAAAAAAAAAAAAACCTTCTTCATTTTACGCTAAAAGATATGCAGCAAAAGAGGCTTTAAGTAAAGCTTTGGGTACAGGCATCAGAAAGGACGTTACATTTCAAAATATTGAAATATTAAATGACAAATATGGCAAACCCTCAATTATTTTAAAAGCTGAAACGAAGAGTTTTTTAATAAAAAAAATTAAAGCTAAGCAATATTCTATACATTTATCCTTATCTGATGATGAGCCTTGGGCGCAGGCTACAGTTATTATTTCGCACAAATAATGAAAAATAAAATTATTGAAAATATTAAAACTTTAGTTTATGCGGTAATAATTGCTTTAATAATACGTAGTTTTTTATTTCAACCATTTTATATTCCATCATCTTCAATGGAGCCTACTTTATTAATAGGAGATAGATTATTTGTCTCAAAGTATTCTTATGGGTATAGCCGACATTCTTTTCCTTTTAGCCCGAGCAATTATGAAAAAAGATTTATAAAAAAAGATCCAGAAAGAGGAGACGTTGTTGTTTTTAAAACACCTTCCGATGATAGAACAGATTACATTAAAAGACTAATAGGATTACCAGGTGATAAAATTCAAATCATTGACGGAGATTTGCATATTAATGATATTAAAATAACAAAAATTAAATCATCTAAAACATTAAATATCAATTGTGGAAAACAGAATTTTAAAACTAATATTTTCCAAGAAACTTTGCCAAATGGTAAGTCATATTTAACAGCTTATAGTAAAGTCGGAACTATGAAAAATACTAATGTATTTGAAGTTCCAATTAAGCATTATTTTTTTATGGGTGATAATCGTGATTGCTCAAAAGATAGCCGTTATTTAAGCAGCGTAGGTTATGTAAAATCTACAAATTTAGTAGGTAAGGCACGGTTAACTTTTTTTTCTAACGATAAATCAAAAGGTTCTTTCTTTAAATTTTGGAAATGGGACGAGACTTTACGCGTAAGTAGATTTTTTAAAAAAATTAAATAATGAAAAGTATAAATAAATTTCAAAAAGATTTAAAAATTAGATTTAAAAAAAAATCTTTATTAATTGAAGCGCTAACACACAAAAGTGCGAACCAAAAAGAAAATAATGAAAAACTCGAATTTTTAGGTGACAGAGTTCTGGGTTTAGTTTTATCAAAAAAAATATTCGATTTATATCCTGACAAAAATGAAGGTGTTTTTGACAAAAGATTTGCTAGATTGGTTAACAGAAAAGTTTGTTCAGATGTCGGTTTATCAATTGGTATTCATGATTATATTATTGTTGGCGATTCTAAAAAAAAAATTACTAAAAATGATGAAAAAATCATTAGTGATTGTTGCGAAGCCTTAATAGCAGCAATTTATTTAGATCAAGGTTTTGAAATTGTAAGTAATTTTATTTTAAAGATATGGAAGAAATATATAGATATTTCCACTATCACTGTGCTAGATCCCAAAACTAAACTTCAAGAGTTTTCTTTAAAAAAGTATAAAAAACTGCCAATTTACAATCATATTTCCTCTAAAGGTCCCAGGCATAAACCTACATATAAAGTTGGAGTATCAATAACTGGTTCTAAAGAATTTATTGGTACAGGGAGTTCTAAACAGATAGCAGAGCAAGACGCTGCTTCAAAACTGGTAAGAGCAAGGAATATCATTTAATGTATTGGAAAGATGAAGGTTATTTATTATCTAAAAATAATTTTGATGAAAATTCAATTATAATAGAAGTATTCACCCTTGATCATGGAAAATGTTCTGGGATTGTCTACGGGGGAAATTCAAGAAAAAATAAAAAAACATACCAAGTAGGTAACAAAATACTAATTCATTTTAACACAAAAAATGTTAACAGGTATGGATATTTTACTAATGAACTTATTCTTCCTATTTCAGCAACTTTTTTTGATGATAAAAGAAGAGCAATTTGTATTTTATCCGCATGCACAATTTTAAAAATACTACTACCTGAACGTCAGTTAAATAAAAAAATTTATAGTTCTTTTGAGATTTTTCTAAATAAATTAAGTTCCGATAATTGGATTAAGTTATACATACTTTGGGAATTATCTTTAATTAAGGAGTTAGGTTTCGAAATCAATCTTCCTGGTATTAGTAGCAATCTTCCTACGAGTGATTATTCTACAGCATCAAATAGTCAAGTTGATTCAATACCAAAACTTTTGTTAAAAAACCAAGACACAAAGTTTTCAAACATTGAAATTATTGAGGCATTAAATTTTAGTAAAAATCTTTTATTAGAGAACTTTGTTTTACCAAATGGGATTAAACTTCCATATTCTAGAAATATATTGGAAAAGTATTTTAATTAAATTTATTTATTTCAATTTGTCGGCTATATAATCAGCAAAATAAGTAACAATACCACTTGCTCCAGCTCTTTTAAAAGCTATCAAACTTTCATATATAGCATCTTCATTTATTATGTTATTTTTTATACCATTTTTAATTAGACTATACTCACCCGAAACTTGATATGCAAAAACTGGAATTTTGAAGTTGTCTTTTACTAATTTTATTATGTCTAAATATGGCATACCAGGTTTTACCATCACAAAGTCAGCACCTTCATTAATATCTAGAGAAATTTCTCTTAATGCTTCTTTAGAATTTCTAAAATCCATTTGATAACTCTTTTTATCACCTTTTAGTGATATTTTCGAACCAACAGCATCTCTAAATGGTCCATAGAAATTTGAAGCATATTTAACAGCATAAGATAAAATTTGAACTAAACTAAAATTATTTTTATCTAACGCTTTTCTAATTTCACCAACTCTACCATCCATCATATCTGATGGAGCTATAACATCACAACCCATTTCTGCTTGTAAAAGTGATTGCTTAACCAAAATTTCTACAGTTTTATCATTATCAACATATCCATTTTTATTTAGAATTCCATCGTGTCCATGATCTGTATATGGATCAAGCGCTACATCACACATTAACCCAATTTCATTATAGTTTTTCTTTATTAACCTTAAAGCTTTACATATTAGATTGTTTTTATTTAAAGCTTCAGAACCTTTTGAATTTTTTTTATTTTTGGGAGTATTTGGGAATAAAGCAACCATAGGAATTTTTTTTCTAATTGCTTTTTCGATTAGAGTTTCAATTTTATCTAATGAATATCTATAAACTCCAGGCAATGAATCGATAGGTTCTTTGATATTTTTTCCCTCTCTAATAAAAATTGGCCATATAAGATCATTTGGAGATAAATTATTTTCACTCACTAGTCTTCGACACCAAGAGCTCTTTCTATTTCTGCGCAACCTTATGTTAGGATATGATCCGTGTGTTTTCATTTGATAATGGTTCTCATTTCAATTAAAAGTCTATATTATAATAATTAACAATTCTATTGCGACAAAACCAACCTTTTATAGATAATGATATTGTCAAAAATGCTATCTTATTATACAAATTAAAAATATGAATGTTACAAGTGATTTTCTTACTGTTCCTAACATAAAGTTTGACGTAAATGAACTTCAAAAAAGCCTTAAAGAAGTCTTGAAAATTAAAAAATACGATACTGCAAATGGTATAAAAAATTTTGCCGCCATTTGTTTAAACCAAATACCTGGTAAACCAGAATCGACTGAAGGCAATTACGCGAGAGGTGTTTTTTGGACAAAACCTAATCAATCTGGAGATGAAGTTGTTAGAGATAAATTTATTGATGAAACTTTGTATACTGAATTTGTAAAAGATTTTGAAAATACTTATTTTAAAAATGTTTATGATATCTTGTCTTCAAAATTTAAATTAGGTCGTGTCAGAATCTTATTAAAAGAACCTAGATCTACGTTAAGCTGGCATAGAGATCCTGAACCTAGATTACATGTACCAATTATAACAAATCCAGGCTGTTTAATGGTTATTGAAAATGCCGCTAAACATTTGCCTGCAGATGGTTCTGTCTATATTACAAATAATTTAAAGTATCATAATGCTTTTAATGGTGGTGAAGAAAATAGAGTCCATTTAGTGGCTTGTTTAACTGATTTTGACTTTCAAAAATCAATATAAAAAAAATCAAAATATTGTTCCATAAAATATGATACTATATAATTATATTTTGTATTATCTTGTCATATTTAAAAACTCACAAAATGAAAGTTAAAAATATAGTCATAGCATCAGACCACGCAGGTTTTTATTTAAAAGAAACTGTTAAAAAATATTTAATTAAGAAAAAAAATGTAGTTTTAGATTTGGGCACTACAGACACAACATCAGTTGATTATCCTTATTATGCTCATTTACTTTCAAAAAAAATAAAAAAAAATAAAAACAATTTTGGTATATTAATATGTGGATCAGGTGCTGGCATGTACATGGCAGCAAATAAGCACAAAAATATTAGAGCGGCCTTATGTTACAACATTAAATCAACAAAATTAAGCCGATTACATAATAATGCTAATGTTATGACCCTAGGAGCTCGATTGACTAATAAAAATGTTGCTTTAAAATGCGTTAACATGTTTATTAAAACTAATTTTCAAGGCGGTAGACATTTACGTAGAGTTAAGAAAATATAAAATTATGACCAAATTATATAAATATTCTTCTGACAGCTACAAAAGTTTTTTTGATAACGATTTATCTTCATCAGATCCGGATTTATATAGTTCCATCAAAAATGAACTTGAAAGACAACAACAGCATATTGAACTTATTGCTTCTGAAAATATTGTTTCAAAAGCAGTTTTAGATGCCCAAGGTTCTATAATGACAAACAAATATGCCGAAGGATACCCTTCAAAAAGATATTATGGAGGATGTGAATTTGTAGATAAAGCTGAAGACTTAGCTCTTGAAAGAGTCAAAAAATTATTTAATTGTAAGTTTGCAAATGTTCAACCTCATTCAGGAGCACAAGCTAATGGAGCTGTATATCTTGCGCTATTGAAGCCAGGTGACCCTATACTTGGTATGAGTTTAAATTCAGGTGGACACTTAACGCACGGTGCAAAAGTTTCTCTTTCTGGAAAATGGTTAAATCCATACCATTATGAAGTGGATAAAGATTCAGGTTTAATTGATTATGATAGTGTTGAAAAGTTAGCTACCGAGCATAAACCTAAATTAATTATAGCTGGTGGTAGCGCTTACTCTAGAATTATTGATTTTAAAAAGTTTCGAAAGATAGCAGATAAAGTCAATGCTTATCTAATGGTTGATATGGCTCATTTCTCAGGACTTGTCGCTGGACACGGTTACCCAAATCCTCTCGAATATGCAGACGTAGTAACTTCAACTACTCATAAAGTATTAAGAGGTGCTAGAGGTGGTATTATTCTTACTAACAACGAAGATATAATTAAAAAAATAAATTCAGCAGTTTTTCCGGGTTACCAAGGTGGCCCATTAATGCATATCATTGCTGCAAAAGCAGTTGCTTTCCAAGAAGCATTAAAACCAAGCTTTAAAGAATACATTAAATCAGTACTCAGCAATGCTAAAATTCTATCAGAAACATTAAAGAATAATGGTTTTAAAATTTTTTCTGGAGGAACAGATACACATTTATTATTAGTAGATTTAAGACCGTTTAAAGTTACAGGAAAAGATGCAGAAACAAGCTTATGTAAAGCAAATATTACTTGTAATAAAAATGGAATACCTTTTGATACAGAGAAAATGACTATTACTTCTGGAATAAGACTTGGAACGCAGGCGGCTACAACAAGAGGCTTTGGACATAATGAATTTAAAAAAGTTGGTGAACTTATTACTACAGTAATAGAAGGTTTATCAAAAAATTCTGATGATAATACAAAAATAGAAACTGAAGTTAGAAATGAAGTTATTTCACTTTGTTCAAAATTTCCCATATATAATCACTTGATAAAAAACTAAATTATGCTTTGCCCCTTTTGTAGAGAAAAAGATTCATCAGTAGTAGATTCCAGACCAACGGAAGATGGTACTGCTATTAGAAGAAGAAGGCTCAGTACATGCTGCAATCAAAGATTTACTACTTTTGAAAGAGTTCAGTTTAGAGAAATGATTGTAATTAAAAATAATGGTCGAAAATCAACTTTTGACAGAGATAAATTAACAAAATCAGTCATGATATCATTAAGAAAAAGACCTGTTGATCAAGATACTATAGAAAAATTTATTTCAAAAATTTATAGAAATTTAGAAGATTTAGGTCAAAATGAAGTTCTTTCCAAAACAATTGGTAAATTTGTTATGGAGGGTCTAAAAGAAATGGATCCAGTTGCGTATGTTCGTTTTGCATCTGTTTATACCAACTTTAAAGAAGTAAAAGACTTTGAAGATTTTGTTGGTAATTTAAATGTCTATAAACCAAAGTAGCTCTACAAATCATAATTTTTTTATGGAACTTGCATTAAAGCAAGCTACTAAAAATTTAGGAAATACAAGAGAAAACCCTTCAGTAGGGTGTATAATAACGAAAAACAAAATAGTTATATCAGCTGGTTGCACTAGTTTATCTGGCAGGCCACATGCTGAATATAATGCAATTAAATGTTCAAAAATAAATTTAGAAAACTCTGAAATTTATACTACTTTAGAACCTTGCTCACACTTTGGAAAAACACCACCTTGTACTAGTTTAATATTAAAGAAGAGAATTAAAAAAGTTTTTTTTTCAATTAAAGATCCTGATTTAAGATCTTTTAATAAATCTTATTCAAAATTAATTAAAAAAAATATAATTGTTAAAAATGGTTACCTTTCTAAAAAAATTAAAAATTTTTACAAAAGTTATATTAAATATAAAGATAATAAATTACCATTTGTTACACTTAAGTTAGCTGTTTCTAAAGATTTTTATACAATTAACAAAAAGTCTAAATGGATTACAAATATTTTTTCAAGAGGACGCGTCCAATTAATGAGATCCCAGCATGACTGTATAATAACTAGCTCAAAAACAGTTATTAAAGACAACCCTTTATTGACATGCAGAATCTTAGGATTGAATTATACAAGTCCACACAGAGTTGTACTAGATACAAATTTATCAATACCTATCAAATCTCATTTAATTAAGCAGGCCCATAAATATAAAACTATTATTTTTTATAACAAAAAAAATCTTTCTAAAATTAATATTTTAAAAAAATTTAAAGTTAAAACATTTAAGGTGGACTTAGATTCTAATGGTAGGTTAGATTTGAAAAAAACTTTATTATTAACAAAAAAATTAGGATATTCTAGAATTTTTTTGGAAGCAGGAATGAACTTATCCATCAGTTTTCTGAAAAATAAGTTAGTTGATGATATTAAATTATTTATTTCTAAAAAAAAACTTAATAAATTTGGATCAAATAACATTAAAAAATATAATAACTTTTTTATAAAAAATAGAATAGCTAAAAAAGAAAAAGTCAATTTATTTGGTGACCAACTAATAACTTATAGTAGTCAATAATGTTTAATGGAATTGTGCAAAAAACTGGTATAATTAAAAATATTTCTAAAAATAAAAATAATTGTATATTTGGAATATCAAGTGCAATGAAATTTAAAAAAAATGAAATAGGATCTTCTATTTGTTGCTCTGGAGCTTGCTTAACACTAGATTCTTTCAATGATAAAATTTTTAATTTCTTTATTTCTAAAGAAACTATGAATAAAACTAATTTCAAATTATATAGAAATGGAGATATTGTTAATCTCGAGAAATCGTTATTATATGGTGATAGAATTTCAGGTCATTTTGTTCAAGGTCATATTGACACGACCGCAAAGGTTCGTAGTATAAAAAAAGTAGGTAAATCAATCTTAATAAACTTCAAAATTTCAAAAAAATTTAGTCAATATATTGTTTACAAAGGATCAATATCAATAAATGGTATATCATTAACTGTAAGCAAAATTATTAATAATGGTTTTGAGGTCGCTATTATTCCACATACTTTGAAATCCACAAACTTGATTTATCTTAAAAAAAATAAGTTAGTGAACATAGAGTTTGATATATTAGGAAAATATATAAAAAGATTTTTAAAATGAAAAAATACAAATATTCAAAAATAAATAATATTATAAATGACGCCAAAAGAGGAAAAATATTTATCCTAGTTGATGATGAAAGTAGAGAAAATGAAGGAGATCTAATAATTCCTGCCTCAAAAGTTTCCGCAAAATCAATAAATTTTATGGCGCGATATGGTCGCGGCTTAATATGCCTAGCTCTTAATGTAGATCAGGTAAATAAATTGAATTTATCCTTAATGTCTCCTATAAATAACTCTAGAACTAAAACAGCTTTTACTATTTCAATTGAAGCCAAAAAAGGTATTACAACAGGTATATCTGCTCATGATAGAGCTCATACAATAAAAACAGCTATAAAAAAAAATGCTTCATCTAAAAGTATAGTTTCTCCTGGTCATATTTTTCCTTTAGTTTCAAAGAATGGTGGCGTTCTAGTTAGAGCCGGCCACACAGAAGCATCAGTTGATGTTTCTAGATTGTCAAAAAGTGGATCTGCGGCAGTTATTTGTGAAATAATGAATGATGATGGCACCATGGCAAAGGGCCAGCAGCTATTTAATTTTGCAAAAAAACATAAACTTAAGCTAGGAAAAATTGAAGACCTTATAGCTTATAGATTAAACAAAGAGAAATTAATTAGATTAAAGAAAATATCCACCATAAAAATTCAAAATGAAATTTATTCAATAAAAATATTTGAAAACTTATTAGATGGGTCTGAAAACTTCTCACTAATTAAAGGAAAAGTCAGTAACAATGTTAGAGTAAGAGTAATATCATCCAATATTATTAAAAATTACTTAATGGGAGAAAAGTTACCTACAGTTTTCAACGATACCATTAAGTATTTTAAAAATTATAAAGATTGTGTATTAGTTTTTATCAGAGATTCAAATTTAAAATCTGTATCAGAGACTTTGCGTGCTTACAAAAGCAAGGATTTTTATAAAAGTGGTCAAGATAAATTAATAAGGAACTATGGTATTGGTGCTCAAATAATTAAAGCTTTAAATATTAAAAAGATGATATTGGTAACAAGATCTAAAAAAAAAGTTATTGGATTAGATGGTTATGGTTTAAAAATTACAAAACAGGAGATAATTAAATGAAAAAAAAAATTTGTATTGTTTTGGCAAATTATTATCCAAAGTTTTCAAAAAACTTATTAGTCGGCGCCACTAAGGTATTAAAAGATAATGGTATTAAAAATTTTAAAATAATACCATCTCCTGGCGTTTTTGAAATTCCATTAATAATTTCTAAAAATATAAATAAATTTGATGCATTTTTATCATTAGGTTGTGTTATAAAAGGTCAAACTCCACATTTTGATTTTATTTCAACCGCAACAACAAATGCTATAATGTACTTGTCAATTAAATTTAAAAAACCCATAGGTAATGGTATAATTACTTGTTTAAATAAAAAGCAAGCTCTGACAAGATCTGACTGTAAAAAAAAAAATAAGGGTGGTGAAACAGCAAAAGCTGTTCTTTCAATATTAAATTCTTGAATAAATGAATAAAAATGAAAATTTCTTAAATCCAAGAGTTATTATTATTCAAAAATTATACAGCTATCATCTTAACAAGGACTCCAACATAGTATTTCCAAAACATAGATACAAAAAATTTATAAAAGATATCGTTAATGGAACGATAGAAAGAGATGAGTTGATAGAAAATTTAATTAATAATGAATTAAAGGAAAATATTAATAAAAATAAAACTGAACTAATAATAAAACTAATGATAAAAGCTGCCATTTTTGAATTTATGTTTATGCATAAAATTCCAATAAAAGTTGTAATCACCGAATATCTTAAAGTTTCTGATTCTTTTGTTGACGATTCTCAAAAAAGTTTTTTAAATGCAATCTTAGATAAGGCTTCAAAAATTAGTCGTATTACAAATGAATGAATTTGCATTAATTAAAAAATATCTCAAACCTTTAACTAAAAATTCTGGGTCTTTAAATCTAACTGATGACATTTACTTTGATAAAAGAAAAAAATTGTCAATTTCTGTTGATTCTTATATAGAGAGAATTCATTTTCTTAATTCACTGAATCCTAAACACTTTGTTAAGAAAATATTTAGATCGTCATTATCAGATCTTTATTCAAAAGGTATTAAACCACAAATTTATTTTTTATCACTTGGTTTAAATAAAAAGCATGCAAATCATATATGGCTAAATCAATTTACAAATCTATTAAATTCTGAGCAAAAAAAGTTTAAAATATCTCTCGGTGGTGGCGATACTATAAAATCTAGTAACTTGATTATAACATTCACCACAATTGGATTTTCAAAAACAAAACCAGTTTTGAGAAGTGGAGCTTCTATGAATGATGATATTTACGTAACAGGAAACATTGGAGATTCTTTTTTGGGATTATCCATCCTTAAGAATAAAGCTAATTTCGGCATTTATAATAATTTTTTTAAAAAAATATACTACGAACCCAATATTCCCATAACTATTTCTCCTTATTTAATCAAATTAGCTACTTCTTCTATTGATATTTCTGACGGTCTAGCCCAAGACCTTATGCATATCTGTAGAGAATCTAAATGCGGTGCGTTAATTGATTTAATAAATTTACCATTATCTTCTCAATGCAAAGCATTAATAAGTAAAAAAATGGTTAGTTTAAAAGATATGTTTTCTTTTGGTGACGATTATCAAATATTATTTACCTCAAAACAAAAAAACAGAATTAAAATAAAAAATTTATCTAAAAAGTTAAACTTAAAAATAACCAAAATTGGAAGAATTACTAAAGATTTAAATATATTTTTTAAATATAATTCTAAGCATTTTAAGTTTAACGGGAAAAAAATGGGTTATACTCACATTTTTTAATAAAGATTTGTGTTGCCTTTTATGCTTTTTTTTGACAATTTTCTTTTTTTTAAACTTATTTAATTTTAATAAATGATAGAAACACTTTATTTGATAATTGCAGCGGGTCTCTTAGCTATATTATACGGCTATATAGTAGGAAAACAAATCATTGGAGCAAGCCCAGGAAATTCAAAAATGGTAGAAATAGCTAGCGCTATACAAGAAGGAGCGAAAGCTTATCTTAACCGTCAATATAAAACAATTACTCTTGTAGGAATTATAATTCTTATTATTGTAACATATGCATTAGGTCTATGGGTTGGTATAGGTTTCTTAATAGGTTCAGTTTTATCCGGTTTGGCAGGATACGTAGGAATGTTAATTTCTGTTCAAGCTAACGTTAGAACAGCAGAAGCTTCACGTAAAGGTCTTTCAGCAGGCTTAAATATTGGATTTAAGTCTGGTGCAGTTACCGGTATGTTAGTTGCGGGTTTAGCTTTATTATCTATAGCTTCTTATTATCTAATTTTATTAAAATTCAATATAGTAAGTAGGGAAATCACCAATGCTTTAGTTGGTTTAGGATTTGGAGCTTCATTAATTTCAATTTTTGCAAGACTAGGTGGTGGAATATTTACTAAAGGTGCTGATGTAGGTGCTGATCTAGTTGGTAAAGTTGAAGCTGGTATACCAGAGGATGACCCAAGAAATCCAGCTGTTATAGCTGATAATGTCGGTGATAATGTTGGTGATTGCGCTGGAATGGCAGCTGACCTTTTTGAAACTTACGCAGTGACAATAGTAGCTACTATGGTTTTATCTTCAATTTTTTTCGTTAATGACTTGAACATGATGGTCTATCCACTTGCTATAGGTGGTTCATGCATTTTGACATCAATTATAGGAACTTTTTTTGTAAGACTTGGAGAAAGTAAAAATATAATGGGTGCTCTTTACAAAGGTTTCATAGCTACAGCAATATTATCTTTAATAATTTTATACCCAGTTACTGATAAAGTTATTGGGTTAAATTCAATTTACTCTTCATCTAATTCAACTTTTTCAGGTTTTGATCTTTACATTTGTGGAATCGTAGGTTTAGTAATAACAGGATTAATAATTTGGGTAACAGAATATTATACTGGGACAAATTTCAGACCCGTAAGGTCAATTGCAAAATCTTCAACTACTGGTCATGGCACTAATGTAATACAAGGCTTAGCAGTATCTCTAGAAGCAACTGCTTTACCTGCATTAATTATTGTTGGTGGAATTTTAACAACTAATCAAATAGCAGGTTTGTTTGGGATTGCTATAGCTGTCACTACAATGCTTGCTCTTGCCGGCATGGTTGTTGCTCTTGATGCGTATGGCCCAGTTACAGACAATGCGGGTGGAATAGCTCAGATGGCAAATTTACCAAAAAGTGTTAGAAAAACTACTGATGCACTTGATGCTGTCGGTAATACAACCAAAGCTGTTACAAAAGGATATGCAATTGGTTCAGCTGGACTCGGTGCTCTTGTTTTGTTTGCTGCTTATACAGAAGATATTAAATATTTCTCTAACGTAAAAGGGTCTGCTTTAGAAAATATTACAGTAAGTTTTGACTTAACTAATCCATTTGTTGTTATTGGATTATTGATTGGAGGAATGTTGCCATATCTGTTTGGATCTATGTCTATGCAAGCAGTTGGTAGAGCTGGTGGAGCAGTAGTTATTGAAGTTAGAAGACAATTTAAAAAAATTCCAGGAATTATGAAAAGAAAAAGAAAACCTGATTATGGTAGATTAGTAGATTTGCTTACTAAAGCAGCTATTAAGGAAATGATAATACCATCATTGTTACCAGTGTTATCACCAATAATTTTATACTTTGCGATTTATGCAATTGGTGGAATTGAAGCAGCTTTGGCAGCTGTTGGTGCGATGTTGCTTGGTGTTATTGTTACTGGTTTATTTATGGCTTTATCTATGACAGCTGGAGGTGGTGCATGGGATAATGCAAAAAAATATATCGAAGATGGTAACTACGGTGGAAAAGGGTCTGAAGCTCATAAAGCAGCAGTTACAGGAGATACAGTAGGTGATCCTTATAAAGATACAGCAGGTCCAGCTGTTAACCCAATGATCAAAATAACAAATATTGTTGCGTTGTTACTTTTGGCAGTAATAGCTCATTAAACTTACTTTTTCTTTGTTAACATTTTTTGTCTAACACTAGATAAAAATCCATATATAAAATTTTCTTTTCTAATTTTATTTTCAGTAACTTCTTTAGCAAACGTTAAATTTTTCATACTATCTTTATTATAAAGCTCTTTCTCTTTAAGAATTCCATATTTATCAAACTCTAAAACTAAAACATTATTTTTAGTAAGTTCATTTTTTCCAAGTTTCAATATTTTGCCTTTAGTGATGGTTCTTTCTATATATATCCAAACATTATCATCTGTCATACCTCTAGTAGAAGGTTCGCCAAAAAGCTTAATTGTGTCATTTTTGTTTGTTTTGTTGACAAATATTAACTTTTCCCTTTTTTCTAAATATGATATTCCATGAGTCTTAATTATTTCATTTCTTTGGCATGCTTTTGTAAAAATTAATATTAAAAATATATATAAAATTTTTTTCATATGAAACAGAACTATAAACAAACAAACAATTACAAAACTAGCATATTTGAAGCAATAATTTTATTTAGTCGTAATAAGTTGTTCTACACTAAATTTAATTTAATTGATACATTCCATAATAGAATACATCTAATTTTTATTCATATATCTTTTATATTTATTAAAATTAAGCAAAATGAAGAAAACAAAACCTATAAAAAATTTTATCAAGAACTCTTCGACCTAGCTTTTAGCAAAATAGAATTAAATATGCGTGAAATTGGTTATGGTGATACAGTTATTTATAAGAACATGAGGCAGCTAGTTAAAAATTTTTATAATATTTTGCTTGTTTGTGAAAAATACAAACATATGAGTAATGAACAAAAAACTAATTTTTTTGATAAATATATTGAATTAAAAAGTAACAAAAATACCCAAAATGTTGGTTTAATTGATTATTTTAATAAATATGAAACTTTTTGTTTTGCTTTAAGCACTGATAGTGTATTACAAGGTGAAATTAAATTTAATTATAAGTAAATATTAATCATGGCTGTACCAAAAAGAAAAACATCCAAGGCTAGACGAGACAAAAGAAGATCTCATCATAAAATTTCTCCAATAAACATTATTGAAGATAAGAAGTCTGGTGAATTTAGACTTTCACATCATGTCGATCTAAAAACTGGCCTTTACAATGGTAAGCAGATACTAGATCCAAAAAAATAACCAATTAAAGGTAGTTATGTCCAAAATAGTGAAAATTGCAATTGATGCAATGGGTGGAGAAAATTCTCCAAAAAAAATAATTGAAGGCATAGACATAGTCTTACAAAAAAACAAAAATAATTTTTTTTATTTATATGGCAAAAAAAATTTAATAGAGAAAGAAATTTCAAAAAAAAAAAATGTAGATAAATATTGCGAAATAATTCATACTGAAGACATAATTCTTGATGATGAAACTCCTTTAGCGGCTGCTAAAAAAAGCAAAGACACAAGCATGTGGAAAGCCATAGAATCTCTAAAAGAAAAAAAATCTGATATCTCGTTATCAGCTGGTAATACAGGAGCATTACTTGTTATATCTCGACTTCTTCTTAATACAATAGACGGTATCAGTAAGCCTGCCTTGGCAGCTTTGTGGCCAAACCAAAAAAATATGAGCGTGGTTTTAGATTTAGGTGCTAATGTCGAATGTAATGAAAAAAACCTAACAGATTTTGCTTGTATGGGTTCAGCTTTATTTAAGTCACTTTTTGTAAATGAAAATCCTAAACTTGCATTACTTAACATAGGTTTAGAAGAAAATAAGGGTAATGATGTTTTAAAAAAGACATTTTCTATATTAAAGGAAAATCAAACAAATAATTTTCAATTTGAAGGATATATTGAAGGAAACCATATCATGGATGGAGACATAGATGTTATTGTGACAGATGGTTTTACAGGCAATATAGCTTTGAAAACAGCTGAAGGTACTGCTAATTTTATAACTAAAAATTTTAAAAACTCGCTTAACAAAATATCATTACTTTTTTCATATTACTCCTTAAAAAAATTTAAGGATAAATTGGATCCAAGAAAATATAATGGTGCTATTTTTCTAGGTTTGCAAAGTCCAGTAGTAAAGAGTCACGGTTCAACAGATTCTGTTGGTTTTGCTCACTCCATCAATGTATGTAACAAAATAGTTCATGCAAACTTGATTGAAAAGATTGAATCTAATTTAATTACTGTTGACCCAAAGTAAAACTGGTAATATTTTTATTAATGTTAAAAAAAAACTTTACTAGAAGAGATTTAAGCAACCAAATATATAAAAAATTAGGTTTTTCTAAAAATTTGTCATCTACTATTGTTGATGATTTTTTTGAAACAATTATTAACGAAGTAATTAAAAATAATAAAGTAAAGATATCTTCTTTTGGTACTTTTTCAATTTTAAATAAGAAAGAAAGAGTTGGAAGAAATCCTAAAACAAAAGTTTTAGCAAAAATTACTTCGCGTAAAGTTGTTAAATTTAAACCATCTTTGTTACTAAAAAATAAGTTAAATAATAATGAATAATATTACTAAATCAGAAGAAGCTTATAAAACTATTGGTGAAGTTACTAAAGCTCTAGGTTTAATAGATAAAAAAAGTGGAAAGTTACAAACTCATACCATCAGATATTGGGAAACCCAATTTAAACAAATTGTACCTAAAATTAGAGCAGGAAGACGAAGATATTATTCTTTAAAAACATTTAAAATTATAAAAAATATAAAGTATTTACTTAAAGATAGGGGTTTAACAATCAAAGGTGTGAAAAAAATTCTTGGCAATACACATGCACCTTCTATTGACGCAGATACAAATATAGGTATAAATACCTCAAATTTTGAAACTAAAAATTTTATTAAATCTAAAATAAAAAATATTTCAAATATTATTAAAGAACTAAAAAAATATAAATAATGGCAAAAAAAACACACATTAAAGTAAGATTAGTTCCAGAGGCTAAACCTGACAGTTCATTTTTTTATTACGTAAAAAAGCCTGCTGGTGGAGACAAAGCTAAAGTAAAATTAAAAGTTAGAAAATACAACCCATCTACACGCAAGCACGAAGTCTTTGTTGAAAAAAAACTTCCACCTCATAGCAAATAATTATTTTTTTTTAAAATTTTTCTTTTCGAAATCAATGTAAGACCAAATCATACATTTCCATATTTTATATGTAATTGA
>Ga0114997_10001787_pt1 | contig 17595 bp, 8 predicted proteins | sample ArcticOcean_MG_C_2_FD_87045 | JGI IMG/M metagenome (GOLD analysis project Ga0114997, IMG submission 87045) | Marine microbial communities from western Arctic Ocean - ArcticOcean_MG_CB4_136 | ecosystem: Environmental > Aquatic > Marine > Oceanic | place: Arctic Ocean: Canada Basin | collected...
CGTAACGACGAAACAAAAAAGGCATTCGTTTATAAGCACACACACACACACACACACACGCACACACAACACGCGGACAACATAACACGGTAATAATGGAAACGACGACTGCGACTGCAGACGACGCTAAAATCGCCCTTCTGTCAAAGCTGATCGCGCAGAGCAGAGCAGAGCTGGACGAATTACAGACGCACTTTGTCGTCCAGTCTTCTTCAGAAACGACGACAAATCAAAGTTTGCGGCCAACCTTTTCAACTTTGAAACAGTTGGTTCGTGAACTCGAAAAAGAAGGAGAAGGAAAAGAAGAGAACTCGACGCCGTCGACGTTCAAACCACCGAAAGGTGCTGTTAGAATTCCCGGCATGGAAGCCGGGGGGGCGTTAGGGAAGGAGTTTATACAGAATCTAAAGTTGAAGAATAATACGAATAATACGAAAGGAGAGGAAGAAGAGGGGGGAGACGAGGCGACGAGAGAACAATCAACGCCGGCGGCACCCAAGCCCGCTTGGATGATCGAATTAGCCGCGAAGAAAGCCGCCGCGCGAGCGAAAGAGGAGGAATGAGCTTAATTCATCTATCTAATTAATGCATGTATATTATTCACGAACGCGCTATTTTCTAACATCACCCAAAAACTCGACTATTGATCTCGCTGTTAGTACTAAGGTTTCTAAAATATTCTTATAACTAAACTACCAGTATGTATACGTGCAAAGAAAAACTTCTTATTGTTATTCTTATTCACCCAAAAATGTATTCGCCAAAGACAAAGGACCTTCGATGAACGCCGCAAGAATCCGAGAGATGCCAGATACCGCTCCAAATATGCTTCCTTCTGCCATACCAACCAAGCCTCTGCACTCGAGTCCAGTGATTGGATTCTGAATAATATCCATGAATGCTTTACAAACAGAGCCAACAACGCGCTCGGAATAGCGCGTGGGTAGAACGTTGCCGTCGACGACGTTGATTGATGATGATGGTAATGACATGATGTGACGGTCACGCACTGCTCTGCGTCGTTCATTTTCCAAGGAATCGAACTCTTCTACCCAACCGTCAGCGATCGATTTGATGCGATTTAAAGTTGTCAAACCAGACCTCCCGAAAGCAGAAGTAACGCGAGCGAAAGCCTTCAAACCATTCCCTTCGCCTAATTCATATACAGCGTGCCGAGTGGACTCCACTAAACGAGCGGGATCACCTAACAGAGCATTGTGCTTTATCAAATCACGAATTCTTCCAACCGCTTGGTTTTTTACGTGTCTCTCTAAAGCTTTCAAAACCTCGTCCGGAAAGGCGAGCGCTTTCTGATTCTTGAAACCGCTCAAAGTAATTTTAGCCCGTTCAACCGCGGCTAGCTTTGAGAACAAAAACGGAACAAACGGCAATTCTGTAAAGGAAAGCACAATTGGCACGTCAGAAATAGAAAGCTTGTCTATTCGAAACAGCGCAGCATCTTCTATGGCTTTGAAGCTTTTACTCTTCACTTTCCTATTTCTCTCAATCTTGAGTCGCGTCTCTAGTTTTGGTTTTTCCAAGACATCCAGCGACTGGACACATACCGCGACAAACCCTGGAACTTTTTTCAGCAAACTTTCCCGCAAATCAATGCGCACGGGTGCAACATCAACATCTACGCGAGCGCCCGATCGCGTAACGTGACGTGAAAATACGCGCCCACTTAGTGTAAGCGAAATCGCGTTTCTTGTAGCGGTAAAATAAGTGGCTCCGATGTTCGCCGTCCTCATCTCGGCATTCGGCACGGAGAGAATAATGGATGATTCATTTTCTTCGCTCGAGCTCGATGTACAGATATCAATTCTTTCGACAATAAGATGCCCTTGAACGAGCGGGTCGGGCTCTTCTTCATCCTTACAATTTTCGGACAGCATCACTGATATGCCGTGCACTCTACCATTCACCAACTCTGTCTTTTCGTGTTGAGCAGAAAGCCCGATTGATGCAACTTTGATTTGCAACCTCTCCAAAAAGAAAGGTTTTGTTCTCCAAGATAACGAAGATGAAGCTGTCGCTGATGACTTAGACACTGGCGACGATAGCAATTGAGAGACTGGTATCTTAGATGAAGACGAAGGCTTCTTCAGAGGAGAAACGACGAACTTGGGCGGAGGTGACGTCTGAAAAAATTCCCTAACACCTGGTAGTTCTTCTTCGTCGTCGTCGATATCGTCGCCGTCTTGATTTACGAAATGCTTACCTGCAATGACATCGATATTATAGCATCCATCTTCCTCAGACTCGTTAAACTGAACCGAAAAATGTACGTCATCTTTCGTCCGGTCTAAACTGAGAGCTCTCGTACATCGACACCACGCCGTTGAAGCTGTGATTTCATCGGACCAATTCCATCTCTCCTGAGCAGATGATGCTGGGCGTATGCGAACACGCGGGGCATCCTCACTCTCTTCTGCACCTTCTTCTTTTCTCTCATCTTCACGGGCGTTGTCTTTCGTCGTGCTGTTAGCAGGTTTCTTATTTCGCACGTGCGCTGTCTGTCCCGGCAGAAGGATAATCCCATCTGACTCTTCAAAATCAGATTCCTTAAATGCTACAATTTCGTCTGTGGAATTTGTTATCGTCCCTTTCGGACGCACAAAAATGTGAGCACATCCCCCGTCGGAATCCTCGTATATTGTCGTGATGACGTAGCTATAATAAGGTTTTACGTGTACTATTTTGAATTTCCCAGACGCGGGCGCAAGCTCAAACGGGTCTGACGCATACTCTTCACATCCTAGCGTGAATAGACCAAAGCCGCTGTCTCTCCGATGCCGTCGCGAATCGCCAAGTATTCTCGGATATTGCGTACTGTTCTTCATTGCCAAAATCCTGCCTCCGGAGGATGACGAAGGTAAGGCATAAGGTGCAGAATCAGATGAAAATCGAGATAAATGTGAGGAAACTCCTGCGGAAGATACACCAAAAGCATTTGGAGAAGGCGTTTGAAACCTAGCGCTCAAGTTCGCTCGAACTGGAGTCGATGTGAATGATGATTCTAAATCGGAAGAAGACAACGACGTAGAATGCATTCGATTAAAGAGCACTGCTTTCGAAGATAAATCAGATGCAGCGGTGTGTTCAAATGCCTTTTCCGTGGTTCCAATTCTTCCCATCTCATTGACACTTGTAGATGGTGGCGTTGGAGGACACACGACAGTGTTTGCGCTTGATTCATCGAGTGAGCCCAATCTATCGTTGTACTTGCCGCTCGTAATGCTTTTCATGTCCGCGTATTTAAGCGTGAGCGACTGCGTCGTCAAATTTGTCAACGTCATAGCGCACGCGATTGATACTACTCTCGAGCTCGTATTTTTGTCCAAGTACACGGAGCATTCCAAAGTCGTCACATCCTCGTCGCTCCTATCGTTAGTATTTCTACGAATAGACGGAGACATATGTCTGAATACTTTGAGAGGATTTTGTCGTCGTGACAAGTTTGAAAACGTGGGGATGTATATGGAACTTCTCGCACAGACGTATCCCAAGGGAACAAACGATAAAGTAGCTGCGTCCAAGACATCTTCAGACTCTTCTATAATCGCTGTCGATCGAGGAGCAACAACAAAAGAAGAAAACTTCCGATTTCCAGATAAGAAACTTGCCTTTATTGGGACCGGTAGATGATTTCTTAGCTCTAAGGGCGCCACAAAAGCAATTGTCCGCGTGACAGATTCTTCGTCGGAAGATATCACAATCGCGCATCGCCTCGCATTTACTGGTATGAATGAATCGACGGAATGAAGTGAGATTTTATCACTTGGCAGTAAGGAGAATGCCCCTTCGCCCTCAAATTTCCAAACGAACGAATCTAAGCTGGCAAGCGATAATGGAAGGTATTTATACTCTCCAGCCTCAATTGGGCCAAACGTCGATTTTCCGGCGAAAGATAACACCACTGGCTTTAACGTTGAATTCTGAACAACAACATTCGAACGCAATACCACCTCTCTTTGCTCAACTGCGTTTTCGCGACATCGAATCTCCGCTACTAACGAACACGAGTCTCCCTCTGCGCCACCCCAGACCGATTTTGGCAACGCTTCGCATTTCCGGGCTTTAGATTCCAAATCAGCCAATGATAGATAATGTCGCGATTCTGGGGCATTGGTCAGACGAATCTTCAAGCCAATAACAGTCGGTAAGCGAAAGAATGACAATCCAGAACGCTCATATCCGTATTCGTTGCTCATTCCCAATGGCGGCGCAAGCGAAGATAAGTCGCCATCTCCCAGTCTCTCTAGGTATTCAGATGCATCATCTTTCCACGAATCTCCGTAACGAACCGCAACCTCTCCGTTCGAGATGCATGTTCCGCCCAATGAAGTGTCCATGTTTGTCAAAAATTCGTAGCTAAGATCTACTCCGGAAGAATTCTTCAGCCAGAAGCACTGAAAGGGCTCAACCGCGCGGGTATCTCGCGCTCGGGAAGCAGATCTCAAACTGTCACAATTTACTATGGCATTGGAAACTGCTAATGACTCAAGTATCGTTTTTCGAACTACAAAATCAATGGAAGAAGTTGTTAGGATGAACGATTTGTTTCCAGTTTCCACAGAACTTTTCAATGCAACTGGCTCCAAGGCAAATTCCCAGTTGCGTTTCAACGTGTCATATGTGCCCCCGCAGACCTGGAAAGATATTGATAAAGAAAGTGGAATGACTTTATTTTCTTTCATCGTATGGTTGATATGATTTGCTTCTAGGGAATCTTTGCTTCTCTTTGTGCAATCCACGTACGTGTTCGTTAAAGAAGCGAAAGAGACCGGAACCGGGTGCTCCATACTGTATCGATCATCATCGATACGCACGCTAATGCGACGGATACCAAGTTTAGTAGAATCGGGCAGATTTTTGACAAAGTTCGTATTGTCTCCGTCGCCATTTTCGGTTCTGCTCGGGTTCGTTTCCATACTGCGCTCTGATATCAAAGATGAAGAAGATGCCGATGATAGAGATGAGAGTGGACGATCTTTGTCGGCGGAGGGAAGCACCACTCCTCGTCTACAAACCCTATCAAGCTCTGAGACGACGTTCTTGATGAACGAATCTACGATACTGATATGGGTCGATGTCAAGCGAGCGTCAATATGCGCGACGTTGACTTCTAAATCATCGGGATCCTGTCGTCTTTCGATATGGATCGATTTTACCTCCAGTAATCGACTCGATGTTCTCAACATTCGAATAGCTTCTTGCGCGCCGTATTTACTTTTACCGGCGCATACGTAAAATTCATCGATGACAACATCTACTCCGGTCGAAAGATCCACCGACGCATCAAAGTCGGCAATTATCACATTACTCATTGCTTCAAATTGCCAAGGTACGGTTACAGACCATTGTCCTGAAAATGTTCTAAAGTCAGCGGAGGCCATTACATTCACTCTGGAAATAGAAGCCGACTGATGGTATCCATCCTCTGTCGTGAAAGCCAAATTGATTTCGTTCATCTTCACATATGCTTCACTCGTAATCGAAACGGGAACAGTTCTTAGTTCAACACCGCCTGGGATATTCATAGAGATAGTTCCAGCATTTTTGTGCTCAAAAAGCGAACTCACCACCGAGATTCGTTCGAGTTTGCCTGTGACGATTGACTTCGAATCAGTAACCTCCAAAACTGCTCTTGCAACATAGTCCACGCATGGAGGAACATCGTCAATAAGCAATACACGTCGCGTTGGCAAATCGCTCCATCGCATGTTGGGTGCCTCCAACGCATGTGGTGACGGAGCGTGCTGTGATTGCAAAGAAAAACTTTCCGGATTCGAATCACTTTGAGTTTCTGTCGTTGCTGAACTGAATTTTCGAATCATAGCAACGCAGTCATAAAGAGATGCATCAACCTCAATACCACCGATATCTGCATGGACGTATACATTTTTATCTCTGCGTTCTGCTCTCGATATTGAAATATTTGAAACAGATGCTGCTATAGTGTTACTTTCACAAAGTACCGAAACTGAATCGATTTTCACTGTGGACCAAGCTATCGGCTCTTCCTTTATGGTTGTAGAAGCTGCATCAAAAGCGAGACCCTTCACTTTGACCCGTAACCAAAAGTCGGGCTCCTCGTCAATACATTTACCATTACCGTTCACATCGAGAATTTCTAAGTTAATATCAGGCAAAGATACCCTGGCGTCCAGTGTAATCGGAGGCGCAATCATCGCAGAAACTTTGAACAGTTTGTCCGAACGCCAGTTGGATACATCCATTTTGTTCACCTGCATGCGTGAAAAAATATCCAATAGCATGGCGAGACTCTTAACATCTGAAGGTAAAATAGCTAAAGAGATGGGGTCAAAGCGCTGAACTGCAAGTCGCTGGGTACGATTTACCGTATTTTTCTCGGAAATAATTGCTGCGCTCCAACCATTCAAGATGAAGGTCTTGTCGCCGGATATGTTTGTCCCGATGCACATGTTGTCAACCGAAAACGAGCTTTTCATTGTTCCTACTAAATTTTCTAATTCGTTTAACGATGCAATATCACCAATATCTTTCGCAGATTCCAGTAAGTCGTTCATATACGTGTCTCTTCCTACGAAGACGTTGATTTCATCGTTCTCGTCTCTTACGACACCACCAGAAGTCGAAGTTAATCTATCAAATCCAGCACAAAGTAAAGGTTCTCTCGTTTCATTGTGCACCAAACACACCGATAAACCTTCTAGAGTAATATCCATTTTCTTAGCGTATTCTTTAGCCTCCAACAACGCTTCAACCGTCTGCAAACGAGAACTCGTATTCAATTTCAAGGCTTCACAAAGCGGGAACAGAGTAGCACTCAATCTATTTGCAAAAAGCGAGCTCTTTGGAACTTTATTTACCGCAAACTGTAGAATCAGCTCCAAAGATACCGAATCAATCACAACATTTAACGGAGCGACTATCAGAGATGTTATATTTTGACCTTCACTCGTTTCAAGAGTGATTGACGCATGTTTATGGTTGTCCTTCCCTCGGAGAATTTCCGTCATCTTATCACCCGATACTACGTAAGCAGAAAAACTTTGCAAAACAACTTTGAGATCAGAACTGTTGCTTTCCATGGGATCACGGGTCTCCTCTTCATTGACTCGAACATAGACTTTGTCGTATACTAACTCTATGCACTTATCGGCTCCAAAATTATCGTGCAGTCGAACAGAAAGTTTTGGTATCGCTACTTGGAAAACACAATCTGTGTGCTCCATAATTTGTTGGTGCAGTTTGATGCGCGCAGCTTGCCTAGGTTTATTTAACTTCGATCGTTTATACCGTTGCCGTCGTTGTCCACGTTGATGCATGTGTTCGATAGTTGTGAATGACAGTTTTGTCGCTACAGACGCGGTAGCTTCCAAACCTCGCTTTAGTCTACGCCGCAAATGAAGGCCCGTCAGTGTACTAGATGACTTGAAGCCAAGACTAGCGAAGATTTCTTCTTCCTCGGCGTATTCTGCGTCATCATCTTGGTCCATATCATCATCTGTATCGTTACTACAGCCATCGTCATCATAATCATCACTATCAGTCGTATTGGATGACGAAGAAGCAATGATGGCGTCTTTAACTATTTCTGATAATCGCTGAGAAGTGTCCTTGGATTTCGCCTCTGTCCTCTTTCTTGACGGGCCGCGTTGATTAGGCGTTGACTTCTTGGACTCTCTTCTTCCTCTCAGGACTGCACGTTTTGCATACTGCCACCACTCTTTCCAATTTTTTCCATCCTTATTTAATGGTCTTTTCGCAAATGCATATTCTATTCTCTTTTTCCAAACCTTCAGTGCGGATTCTAGATGGGCAATTGAGATGAGCTGAGCGGGCGTTAAGGCTAGGTGAATCGCGTCATCGTTCACAGCGACAATCGCAGCGGCAAAACCACGATTCTTCTTACGCCGAGAAACTCTGAGAAGCAAAGTGGTATTATCAACACGTATCAGGGTCGGTGATGGTGATCCTTCATGCGAATGCTCTTTAGCAGGTGATGAAATCGTAAGGAAAGGGTGTTCCGGAAACCAGCCTCTCGGCGTACGACAATCGCACTCTAACGCAACGCGGAATCCGGTAACGTCTATGGATTTAACTCGCGTTTCCATAAAATCAGCAGATGACGCTTGGCTGTAGAATGCGCTCGCAATTTCCGAAGATTTACTATCTGCATCGTCATCGTTCGGATTCGCGATTCGTAAGCAGTCCAGGCATATGGAAAATTCTGAAAGATGTTTCGTTTCGTCGTCGTCACTGTCTTCTGTCTGTTCTTTTTCTCGTTTTGGTGATATGTCTTTGAAAATGATAGTTACGTTCTCTAACTCTACGTGCATACTTGCAAACAGAGGTGCCCAAATAGCCATCAATGCGGGATCTTCCTGCATTGATGCGATGTCGTCTATACTCTTCTGAAGCTTTTCTCTCGCGATATCTTCTGCTTCCGTTAAAGACGCCGCCGCGCCAAACGCTCGGAACCAATCATCCTCTTCCCGCGGAGAACACTGTATCACAACATCACTCACTCGAATATTTATCGGATGCCTACGTGCATACCACGTTTTCCAATCCATAGATAGCGATAAGTTTCCAATCATTCCCTTCGTGATGGAAAATGGTAGTTGCAACGAAGAGTCGTTGTTCAAATTTGAAGCATTTAAGCAGATATTTTCCAAGTTTACGTTCCCAGACCACACTGAAGTCGAGACAGACGTTCTGTCCAAACCAACGATATAGTTACGGAGCACCCGTTCCAATATCGGTGCCACTATGAAATTCATTCTGTGCGTTGTGTGCGTTCAATTTTCGTTTTGTTCGCTTTTTTCAATTTTGCAGTTTTCATCGCGCGCTCTCATTATCACTTATTCAGGTCCATTATTTATTATATTAGCGAGCGACTATCAGATTTGTCTTGGAAAGACCCAAACATCAACACGAATATTGTGTTGGACAGAGCGCAAAGTGCGCTCCGAAAAGATGGAAATAGGCTAATATGGCGAATTGTCAAGTCAGAATCGAGTCAATATGTAAAAACTCACTCTCTCACTGAGTCACTAATACAGAGGAAGAGAGTGAAAGGGACAAGGGTGTGAATTTGCGTGTCAGCGTATGATTAAAATTTTACTTTCATCTTCGATCTGTCAATCGTGACGATACCTTCCTTCGTACGAAGCGTCGGGATGTCAAAACTTATACCTTTTGCGCAACTAATCTCGCGCTTGAGCACTTCTTCCTGCATGGCTTTCCGCTTTTTCTCGGATTCGAGGTAGTCTGCCGTCGCTTTGGAAAGCTGCGTCTCGAGCGCCCGAATCTTGAGCACGTCGCACTCTCTAGATTCTCGCGCATTGTATTTGCGTTTCCATTTTTCGGAGTTCGCATTCGCGGACGTCGTGTTTAAGCGCTCCTCTTCGATGGTATCGCGGTGAATAGCTTTCATGTTCTCCACGTAATTTCTGTGATCTTTTCGTAGATTTGAAATAAAGTCTCGGTGACTTGCGCTTAATTTTTCCTTCTCGGGTGCATTCGCCGATCGCTCGGCGCTGATTTGGTCGTTAAAGGCTTGGATTTTGCTTAAAAGCGTTGCTTCGCGAGTATTACTTTCGTCGATGTCCGATTGATGTGCCAATTTTACCTCTTCCAATGATTTCGCCCACGCTTCGTTCTCAGATTTGCGAACGTTTTCGAGTCGGTTCTCGAGCGCACGCAACGATTTCTCCAGATTATTCTGATAGCTCGTCGTGATTTGTTTCGTTTGACTTTGAAAATAGGCTTCCATGCCAGAAATTTTCGTTTCGCTGGCTCTCGCCCTTTCTTCAATCTCTTTCCGTAAGGTGGAAACTGTTCCTTCATGGCAGCGGTTCAGATGCGCGATAGTTTCCTCTTTCTCTAATTCAATTTTACGAATGCTTCTCTCCTTCTCCGCGTCCATGTCCAACATCTTTTTCTCGTATACATTGATCATATCTTGCATCTCTGCGTCGTCAATGTTTTTCGTCGCTTCGACGGCTTCATCTATTTCTCGCGATAGTCTTCTCGCGAAATCTTCATTCATCGCACGCGACTTGTTTTCAAACGCGAGATCCGCTTTCCTCTTTTCCGAGTCGAGCACTTTTTCTGCATCCATGAGAGCACTTTTGTGAGATCGCTCGAAAGATACACACAAAGTTCTTTTTTCTTCGTTGAATATTTCGCGGACTTCGCGAAGTCGAGTATTCATTTCTTCCTTCACATCCCGTGCTGCTTCGTTTGCTCGCATATTTTCTTTACGTAAACCGAGAATTTCCTCCCTCAAACGTGTTTCTTGCGCCCGGGAGGCTTCAGCCTCGAGAGACATTGCTCTTCGTTCGGCATCTCGCCTTGTAGTTTCAGCGTCGTGAGAATTCTGAAGTTCTTGGATCGTGTATTCAAAATCTGAAGCTTGAGACTCGTGCTCTCGGAGCGCTTGCGCGAGCGTTTTGTTTTCTTCTTTTGCTCGACGCAGTTTCTCTTTCATTTCTTCGTTTACGAGTACAGCCTTTCGCTCAAAATCTCTTTTTTGTGTTTGTAAGTGTTCATGTCGAGATGCCAACGCATCCTCGAGCGCACACTTGTGCTGTTCTTGTAAAATCTCAATTTCTGATTCATGTTCCCTGCGAAGTTTCGAGTCGAGTTCAAAAAGCTCCTCTTTGTGTTGTTTCGAAATAGCCATAGAATTTTCGAGCGTCTGAACGTGTCTTTGCTCAAAGTCCGCGTTCGCAATCTCTAAGTCGCGCGCCACCTTCTTCTCTTTTTCTAGCGCGAGGTGTGTCGCATGTCTCGCATCTTCAAGTTTACGTAGATTCTCGGCAATTCCTCTTTTATCGCTCAAAGCTGTTTCCAGGCGTCGTTCGAGCGTTTCAATAACACTTGACTGTTCTGTATTCACTTTGATACCATCTTCGCGGGAGGCATGAACAATATCGAGTTGTTTTTTAAGCTCTTCATTCATATTGCGTAGTTTCACGCTCGAACTTATTTCGTTTTGAAGTATCTTCTGAAGGTCTATACTCAGAGACTGTTCCTTCTTTACGTTTTCCTTCAGAGCCTCAACCTCTCGAGATAAAACGTCGCACGCGTCTACTTGGCGAAGTAGACGCGATTCCAAGGCTTCACGAACCGAATTGACTTCTTTATTGCATTCTTCACGGTAAAACAAGCTTTCCTTTTGGAAATTTCTCTCTAAGCTTTCACATCCACGCTTAAACTTTTCGGCATTTAAAGCCGTTTGACTTTCGTGCTCCTCCATGAGCGCTCGTACGCTTTCTTTTCCTTTCGTCTCGAGAGTTTTGTACTCATTCAACATTTCTTCGTATTTTGTTTCCATCGATTTCAATTTTTCATCTTTGCTTTCAACTTCTATTCGCCGCGCCTCCACGACCACTTCTAGATGTTCAGCCTTCGTCTCCCACGCCCGCCGCTCTCTTTCAATTCTACTCTTCTCTTCCTCCAACGATTGACGAAGTTCCATCTCTTTTAATAACTTTTCGTTCGTCTCACTCACGGTGTGTTCTATCGTTTGTTTCTGCTCTCGTTCTTTCTGTTCGCTCAGTTTAAACAAAATTTCGAGCTCTTCCATTTTTTCGTTCAAAGCATCTGATTTCGATTCCGCTTCTCGTATGATCTCGCGCAACGCTTCATCCACGCCGCTTTGCATTATACGCGTCTTCGCTTCCAACTCGTTTGCAATTCGTTCGAACCGTTCTTTTTCATTAGCCTCTTCGCGCCATTTCGAGTGCGTCTCTAAAACTTTCCTCGCCGCATCCGCTCGACACAGTTCGATAGTGTTCGAGTGTTCTTCTTCCATTTCTTTTTCTCGCTCTCGAGCGTCTTCGGTTTCAGAGTGCAAATTGGAGACTACTTTCGTCAGCTGAGCAATCTTCTCGCACATTCGTTTCTGTTTTTGATATTCCACCCGAGAAAGAGAGGGAGAGAGAGAGAGAAAGAGAAAGAGAAAGATATGTGTAATTGGTCGCGACTTATATCAAAGGAAGCGCGCACAAGAGTGAGAGGTTTGGTCGATGAACACACGCGCACACGAGTCAAACTTTTTTGCTCAGGGGCTTAGAGATTCACATGCGAGAGATGCGAGTTTAAACGTGTAAAAAAAGAGAAAAAATAGGATTCACTTTCGAGCGAAGACACGCACCACAAGAACATCGCGCGGAAGAGCAGCGATAGTGGTGGTGGTGTTCGTCGCCTCTTCTTCCTCTTCGTTTAAAAAAGGACGGCCTTTTCCCATGCCGGCAGTCATTTCTTTCGTTCGTATCTCCTTTGTTTTTGAAGAGGACGAGATCGGTTTGACTCGGTTTCACACCAAAAAGACAAGAAAGAAAAATAAAAGCGCACATCCACGCGCACGACATACGCGCACGACACGATGAGAGCGACAACGAGTAGTTTTGCGACAACATCAGCCAGCTCAATAACCGATACCCTTGCCCTAAAAAAGCAACAGAAGATGCGTGCCAACGCAGGAGTCCGCTGCGGAGCGACGAAATCATCTTCATCATCATCAGACGACCAAACAAAAGATAAAAAGATAGTGATTCTTGGAGGCGGCTTGCAAGGCTTAGCTTCGGCGTATTTCTTGTGCAGCGAGAGAGGGTGCACGAACGTGACGTTGGTGGAACGGTGCGACAAGGTGGCGCCAGCAGCTTCCGGGAAAGCGGGAGGATTTCTATCCCCGGGCGGTTGGGGTAATAAGCAAACGCGAGAGTTGCACACGAAGAGTTTTGAACTCCACGAAAAGTTGGCGAAAGACTTGGACGTGACGTCGTTTCGTAAAATTCGAACGTTATCGGTGCAAGCCGGTGAGAGCGGATTAGCGGATCCGTTGGTAGAATGGTTAGACGGCGATATTCAGCAGAACTCAGTTTTGGACGAGAATACTGCGCAAGTGACTCCGTCGGAGCTTTCGAGTAAGTTGCACGAATCCGCGACGAAAAATGGATTGAAGACTTTATATAGTACGGAGTGCACGGGGATTAGTTTTAAAGACGAAGCGCGGAGCGTTGTGAACGGTGTACACGTGAAGAATAAAAGCGATGACTCGCAATCGATCACTCTCGAATGCGACGTCGTCGTCGTTGCGATGGGTCCGTGGACGACGAGAGCGGCGAGTTGGTTTCCCGATGCCGACTTTCCTATGACTGGCATTAAATCAACTTCGATAGTTTTTGAAGCTTCAGACGCGGTGAAAAGCAATCCAGCGGCGTTATTTTGTGCCGAAGACCCTCGATTCCAAACACACTTGGAAGTGTACCCCAGAGTCGACGGATCGGTGTATTTATGCGGGATTGGCGGGAGCGATTATGTGGACGAGGATAGATTAGCGCCGGGGGGCGATTGTGAATCTGCTGATCTCATCAAGGCAGATCCCAGCCGAGTGCAAGCGGCATGGGATTCTTTCAAGTCCATGTCCCCGTCCGTTGGTTCCTCGCCTCCAATTTTAACGCAAGCGTGTATGCGCCCTTGCGCTCCAGACGCGTTACCTTTTCTCGGTAAGTTGCCGAACGTCGAGAACGCTATCGTGGCGAGCGCGCACAACTGTTGGGGGATTCTTTGGGCTCCTATTACCGGTCAAATCGTTTCCGAATTGATCATGGATGGTAAATCGAGTTGTAATCTCGAACACTTTAGCCCAGGGAGGTTCGCGAGACCTGCCACAAATGGACGCGGGCGAAAGAAAGGAATACTCTCGGTAGGCGAGCAATGGTAAAAAGCCCCCCCTCTTTTTTATATATTCCTGTACTACTTTGTCAAAATTACAACCTTATTCTTTAAAAATTAATTCAAGCGTTTTGAAACATGAGATACTCTTGTATTTCCTTCACCTTACCATTCGTGAGTGCTTTAAACTCGAGTGCAATTTGCTTGTTTATCCCTCGCGAGCATTTGCCAACTTCCTCGTAGTGTTTCAATAAAGCATACGTTTCGGCTACGTTGAACTTTGGAATCTCAAAATCGAAAACGTTTTCATCCTCACTCTTGAAGACTGGATTCGAACTCCCAACATCTGTGGTGCTATCACACGCAATATATCTGCCACCATTCGCCGTTGGAAAGCACGAGCGCAACTTCAACGCTAACCGCAATCTGTCGGTGTGTATATTTTTCCTCGATCGTGGGCCTTTCACCTCGTGCATATCCGAAGGCCCGTATAACGCATTGTGTTCGTCAAAAGCGAAAACGACTCGAACGTCTTTTTGCTTCACCAACTCATCTACGACGTCGATTGCATTCTGCGTGACGTGCTGATCGCCTTTCTCTAACCCAGACTTAACTATTTCGAGTAAGGTTTGTTTACCATCGCTCGTTTTTATCTTCCCCAAGAGCGTTTCGTTCGGCTCAGCTGCGACGGCGTGGAGAAACACTCGAGCGGCGTCTGGCGTATCCCAATGATCCTCTTGCTCCCCTTCTCCGTGTTTCTGGTACGAACTTCTCGTCACCAAGTGTGATGCACGAGGCAAATAAACGACTAAAGATCCTAAAGCGCGTTCGCGTAATACGAGCATCGCGAGAGAGACAGATTTACCACTTCCTCGGTATCCTCTCAAGTGCACTTGCTCGTGACGAGCTACGACCTCTCTGAGCGCGTCGTCGCACTTTCTATACAGCAAACCATTCGCACCAGTAAACGCAAACTCTCTCTCGATTGCTTTACACTGATCTAGAGGAAGTTGCGATTTGCTCACCAGCACGTATTTCCCGACAGAATCGCCCTCTAGTTTTGCAAAATCTGTCGTCGTTTCTTCTTCTTGTTCTTGTTCTTGTTCTTCTTGGTCTTCACCGGAAGATTTCGCCGCGAACCCGCGCGTTGGAATCGTCGTCGTCTTTCTTCGTCTTCTTCTCACTCTGATCGCGTCGCACTTCACCTCTTCATCCTCCTTGTTGTTGCTACTACTGCTCGTCATTAAAAAACTTCTTCTAAAACTATTCGTTTTACTGCGCAACACCTCCTCTTGTTGTCGTGGCGCCAAAGTTGAAGGCGACGAGGACGAGGCGAAAGCGTTGCGTTCAGCGTTGGCAACAGAAGAAACCACGCGCGTAAATGATGCCATCAAATGTCTCATCGTCGTCGTTCTCGATGTCACGAACATTATTCTTTTCTTTTTGTGAGAAGAGAAAGAGCGCATCGTGTTTTTTCTTCGGGGGCGATGTTGTTTGAAGGACTGTTTGTGGACTGAAATTCGAATGGAGAAAAAAGAAGAAAGAAAACAAAAAAGATTGTCTCTCTCTCTTCATAGAAGAGGAAAAAAGTGTGTGCTTGAGCGCTCTCTCTCAAGGCTCACTCTGTCCTCTTCTTCGCGCAAACACGCGCATATTTGCAAGGGAAGAGAGAGGGAGAGAGAGAGAGAGAAAGGAGGAGGAGAAAGAGCGAGAGAGAGAGACGAGAGAGTGAAAGAGAGAGAGAGATTTATTCTCCTGCTCAGTTTGTGTGGGTGTGGGTGAAGTTCAGGTTTCTTCGATCAAAGAAAGAAAGAGAGAGAAGAAGAAGAAGAAGAAGAAGAAGAAGAAGAAGGTTTATAGAATAGAAAGAGGAAGGGTAAACGAGAATAAGTATAATGTCTTCCTCTCAGCTCAATCAGGATAATGGTGCGGACTTACAGTGTCCATTGCCGTTCCCAGAGCGCTTCTATGCGGCTATCGCTTTCGCGACCGATCCGCCACCATCCTCGCGTCAAGTCTCCGATGAAACAAGATTATTGTTGTACGCTTTGTATCAACAAGTGATGGTTGGACCGAATTACGAAACGAAACCGTGGGGGTGGTCGAGTCTAGAGCTAGCGAAATGGAACGCCTGGTCCAGTTTAGGAGAGATGGATGCGAAGGAGGCGATGACGCTTTACGTGCACACGATGGAGGAAGAGAATGAAAACTGGTGGCAGCTTTCCACGAACGACGGAGATCCGGAAGACACGCAAGTTGCGATAGAAAACGCGAGAAGATGGACGATGGAAATGGGTTGGGGTGCCGATCGGAGTTTGTTGAGTCCAGCATCGATGTCTAGCCAACGCGGAGGAGAAGGAGGAGGAGGAGGAGGAGTGGGAGGAAACGGCGCGGATATCACGCCGCCCTTATCTCCACCGATGCCAGGACGCGTTATGGGTGGTAGAAACGGATACATCGCAACGAATAACAACATGAACAATATGAACACGAACGATAATAGAGATATGCACAACAATAACGAAAACGCGATGCTTTCCGCGTCGACTTCCCAGGTGTTCCACCATCAACAGCAGCAGCGCGACGGTGGAAGAAGCAGTAACGGAGGGAGTAGCGGTTTGAACAACATGAAAGAGAATAAGCAACAGTTGCAAATTTACGGAGGAGGAGGAAGTTTAGTAGTAGCAGGAGGCAATGGGGATACTTGCCCGTGGTATTTGCAAACGAAAGAGGCGCATGAGAGCATAGCAACCGCTCGAGAGGATGGGAATTGGACATCTTTAGGAACTTCGACTTTAGGCTCGGCGCTAACGCCACGTTCATCGAGATCTCATGCGAGACACGGCCACGCGGCCTATGCGATTGGGAATAAGATGATTGTTATCGGTGGTAATACCGCAGGTACGGTGCGTTCAGACGTCATAGCTTTAGACTGCAAAACCTTGCAATGGGAACAGGTGGAGTGTATTTGCGTGCAGCCGGGCGCGAATTTTACGCCTCGGCACGGTCACGCCGTGTGCGTTACTGATGAACGCGGAGAGAATCATACCGAGTTACTCGTTTGTGGGGGGTTTACAAAAGATGTTTCGTCGAAAGCTGCTGGGAGAAACGGAACTACAAAACCCGCAGAGTTTGAAATGTGGATATTAGACTTATCCAACTCGTTTCAAACGGGCATTTCGCAAAACCTTTCGCAAAATTCAAACTTAGGAAAATGGACGAAAATAACCACGAACGGGAAAGGTCCGTGCGCGAGAGGTGGGCATACGGCGTCGAGATGTGGCGAAAACATAGTTATTTTTGGAGGCGAAACGCCGAGCGGTCAGTGTTTGGGAGATTGTTGGTTGTATCACGTCAGCTCGAGGACGTGGACAGAACTTCGATGCAAAGGATGGACGTATCCGTCGCCTCGACGAGGTCACTGCGCGACGGCGTACATAAACAGCGCGGGCGCGCACTTTGTGTACGTCTTTGGCGGGAGCACCTCGTCGGGCTGCGTGAACTCGGAAGTGTACGCTTTAGATGTGAAAGCCTGTCGATGGCGAAAGACCAATCCTGAGGGTGGATTTATGCCGCAACCTCGTTCTGGTGCGGCCTCTGCGCGTTTAGGCGATATGTGGTACGTAGTCGGTGGTGGTAATAGCGAAGGTGGATGCGTAGATACTGTGGCTTTGACCCTTAGAGATCCTCTTTCCGCGGAGCCAGCGTGGGCGGAAACGTGTAGAGCGGCACCGGCTTCGGCGGTGGCCTCCGAGAGCGGCACGTGCATAGCTATCCCTGAAATTGCAGCTTTAGTATCGTTTGGAGGGTACGATGGTGTACGAGACCGTGGCGACTGTAGCATTTCAAGACATCCTCAGTTTCTGATTGAACGAAGCGGATCAAAAGACCACTTGTTGGGCGCCGGCAAACCGC
>Ga0114997_10001789_pt1 | contig 17591 bp, 19 predicted proteins | sample ArcticOcean_MG_C_2_FD_87045 | JGI IMG/M metagenome (GOLD analysis project Ga0114997, IMG submission 87045) | Marine microbial communities from western Arctic Ocean - ArcticOcean_MG_CB4_136 | ecosystem: Environmental > Aquatic > Marine > Oceanic | place: Arctic Ocean: Canada Basin | collected...
GATTCTAAAGGATACGTGCGAATAATTCTAGGGAGTTTAGCTTTACTATTTATATATATAACTATTACTTTAACAATAGACGGTACTAAAGAGGACGGCCAAGCTTCTATTGCGAATTGGATAGCTAATCTAGAATTTCTTAGTACGCACCAAAGTCTCAAAAGGATTTTATTTTGGCAGGGAGCTTGGGAAATCATTAAAGATCATTGGGTTATTGGAAGCGGGCCTTTATCGTTTAATTTACTATTCCCAAAATATTTTTTATATGTAACGCCACTTATAAATAATCAGATTTTAACTACAAGCCCACCACACGCACACAATATAATTATACAAATAGCTGCTGATTCTGGCCTAATCGGCATTGGTTTGTTGCTATCTTTTCTCGTAGTATTTTACCGTCGCGCATATAAAATTTATACAAAATCGATATTAAAAATTCGTACCACCGTCTTTTTTATTACTCTGGCAGTGACCTCATTTTTACTACATAGCATGATTGAGTATAATTGGCCCGGTTCAATGTTTATATATAACTTTACAATTTTTATTTTTATAATTAACTTTATAGGCAGAAATCATATTACAGAGAGGGAGGCCGGGCCATCGAGTAATAATTTTTATGTTGTGCCGATTGTAGGGGTATTAGCAATATTTTTAACTATAAAATTTTCAGTCCAGTATTACCAATTTACGAACGTAACAAGTGAAAATTTTTTTAAAATCACAAAATTAAATGAATCACAATCTAGAGCTTCACAAGCCAAAAAAATATGCCCTCGGTGTGATAGTCCATATATAAAATTAGGAAGTAATATGCTGTTGCGCTACAAAAAAAATAACGATGATAAACTTTTAGTCCTTGCAAAAAAAGAACTTCTAGAAGGACAAAAGTTAAATCCTTATAATCCACATTATATGGGGTATTTAGCTCAAATATTTGCAATCCAAGGAGAGTATAGTCGTGCTCAGATATTACTCAAGGAGGCATTGAAATTTAATAGAACCCATTCTATCGGAAAATTAGGATTGAGCATGGAGCAACTCAGAAAAATAGATCAAGCATCATCCTATGGAAAATAGAGTTCTCTTGTTTGGCTTAAATTTAGACATGCTCCATAACCTTCTTTAATGTACCTTTATGCTATAGAAATAAAATATCTATCAATCAAAATCAGGTAAATTATGTGGTTATATATAATAAAAAATACACAGGGAGATAAATAGGCTTTGAATCCGATTTATAACTTTTTAAATGAGCTAAAACCCTATGATCTTCCAGGTGGTGAGCGTATACGTTTAGGTTTGAAAGAAGATGGAGGATATGTGCTTTTTAATAAAGGACTAGAGAATATTGATGTTTTATATTCATACGGAGTTGAAACGAATTCTGATTTTGAGCTTATGTTTTGTGAAAAATATAACTCAATAGCACGACTATACGATCATACAATTGATGTAATGCCAGTTAATAGAGATTTCTTATATTTTAAAAAGGAAGGTGTCGGGCCAGTAAAAACTAAAAACTTAAATACAATAGAAAATCATATCAATGAAAATGAAGATAGAAATAAAAAGCTAATTTTAAAAATTGATACTGAAGGAGCGGAGTGGGATACTTTTTATCAAATGCCTAACGAAATTTTAGGATCTTTTGAACAAATCGTTATGGAGATACATGGTTTGCATAGTGTGCACCCAGACTACAATGGGACTAATTTATTTAAGTCAAAAATAGAGCGGAAGACACAGGTAATTAATAAAATAAATAAGCTATTTTATCTTTATCACGTACACGCAAATAATTATCAACCCTTTTTCTATACAGGTCGCTTTAAATTACCTAATGCAATGGAATTAACTTTCGTTAACAAAGAATATTTCAAGAATGTAGAATATTCAAAAACTATATTTCCAACAAAAGTTGATGCGCCTAATTGGTCCAAGAGAGAAGATATAAATCTCCATTTTTGGCCTTTTTACCCCGGAATAATAAACCATATAAAATTGATAATAAATCAGAACAGTTGGAAGGAAAGTTGTAAGAAAATATTAGATTTGATATCTAGGCACTTTGAAAGCAAATGGAAGTCAATCATAATAGCAACAAAGCTTCGTCGCCCGACATCCTATAGTTAGAATTATCTAAAGAGGGTATATAAAAAATATTTTCTTTATAAATTAAATTAGTTACTGAAAGAAAAATCTTAAAAATATTGAAAATTAAGAACGTGCCTTACACTCATGAGTTTCCTCTGATGTCCATATAATTTCAAGATACTCAGGGAGTTTGGTCTTCTCATCTATGATTGCCAAGTTAATCTCTTCAGGGGAGAGATTAACAACCTTACTAAGATCTACGCCAGTTATTTTAGTATCTAAAAGACTTGTGCCTTCAAAATTAGCACCAGTTAGAATAGATTGTCTGAGGTTAGCTTCGCATAATTTAGCACCAGTCAAATTTGCACCTGATAAGTCAGCTCTTCTTAGATCAGTTTCAATTAAATTAGCATTTGATAAATTAGCTTCTCTAAGATTAGTGTCAGCAATATCAGCTCCATGACAATCGGTTTGACTAAAATCAGCACCTTTTAGAATGCATCTAGTTAGATTGGCACCTCTACTAAAAGTACCTTCACGTGTGAAGCGGCCAGTTAATTTAGCATTACGGAGAATGGCATTCGTTAGATCAGAGCCAATTAAATTAGCTTCAATCAATGTGCAGTTGCTAAAATTGGCTCCAGATAAATCACTTCCAGAAAGGTTTGCTCCCATTAAGTTTGCGTCAGTAAAATTTGCTTCTGATAAAATGGCTTTAAAAAAGATTGTTTTGAATAGTTTAGAATTACTAAAGTCGGCATAACTTAAAATTGACTTGGTGAAATCAGCTGACTCTAGTTGTGATGAAGTAAAGTTTGCATTTTTTAAATTTGCTTCTTTAAAATTAGTTGAAATAAAATTTCCAAAACTAAAATCAACTCCCTCTAGATTAGCTTTACTTAAATCTGATGCGCTAAGATTCTTTTTAGATTTTTGAAGAGTGCTCAAATCATTTTTATCAATTACTATCATAGTTACATCATCCTTGTTATTTATAAAATGTAACTAAAATTATATTTAGATACTTTAAAAAATGAGTTAATTAATTATTTTTAGTAGCTTCAAAAAAAAGCCGGCTTATTTCACCCATTCTCTCTCGATTGATTCCCATATCAGAGTGGCCAACGCGTGAAGCCGATCTAAAATGAATCATTTCTGGCTTGTCAAAATAAAATTCCACATCGTCAACAAACCGAAATATTTTTGAAGTAAATTCGATATGCAAAAAGTTTTCTGTGTTTGTTGACACTCTTGTTCGCGGCATAGATTTTAAAACCTTTAATAAAGTTTCTTTGGCTTCTAGCTTAGTTCCTTTATATTTAAGTGGAGAGAGCATCTGAGTACTAAACATGCTCTTAGAAGAAATACAATTTGGTTTATCTGGACAATCAATAAACTGTCCAATGGAACCAGGTTTAGACCCAGAACAACCAATCAATAATGTTAAAAAAAATAAAAGTAATATCCAGGTACCTGATAATAACTTTAATTTAGATTTTTGTATTTTTATGTTTATTGTAAAATCATGCATTCGTAATGCCCTTTAAAATGGCAAACGTTTTTTATTGTCTATATTGGATATGTTATAAATATTTTAATTCTATATAGACTTAATTACCATATATTTACAATATTAGTCTGTGAAATATACTTATATCTCAACATATAGATTGGTTACCGCCTTAAGATACTTATTGAAAAATAATGATCAGGAATATCAAGATCAAATTTAATTACATCAAATTTGTAAGTAGTTTGAGTATTTTTTTTCAAAAGATCCTTAAATATCATTGTTCTAGGGAATATACGGTCATCAATTGATTCGTAATCTTTGAAGAGTATCTTTTTGAGTAGTTTCCCTGTTTTTGCAAAACGTTCTTCTTGTAAGATTGTCTTATCTTTTGGGTTTATCCAAACCCTTCTAGTTTGGTAAGTTGTTTTCTTATCTCGAGCTACTAAATTGAGTATGGTGTATTTGACCTCTTTAATTGATTGTATTCTGTCAAAAGTAGCAATATAAGATTGGCTTAACTTATGATCTTCCATCATATCTTCATAAGATAAATCGCTTCCCATCATTGATTGCCTAAGTAAGTGCCCTGCAATTAAAATTTTTCGATTAGTTCTTGGCGTGTAAATCCAAAGTTTTCCCTTTAATTTTAGCATTTTGGTGCCTTTTTCTCGAGCAGGCGATTTATAGTGACTGTAAGAACGCTCTACTCCTTCCATCCAAGAGTCTTGAGTTAGAGTTCTCACCTTACGTCCATTATCAATAATAAGGCGACCACTAATAAACTTCGTATTTGACCAAAGGTTATCATCTACTTCTTTAAGAAGCTTTTGCGCGTCAATGGCTTCAGCTAAATTTAATAAAGGACTTATTGTGAAAATAAAAAAGAATAGACTAAGTAATTTTTTTATATATATCGTATCCATTTATTAACCTGCTTCTAATTCTCGAAATAAATTAGCTTCTGACCGTTTAAAAATAGCTAGGCTTGCTATTAGAGTGCCTGTAACACTCGAAAAAATACCGGGGATGATGCCTTGTATAAATCCATCCAAAGTCAGTCGAGCTCTGACTACATCATTGATCATTAAGCCTGACTTAGAAAATGCGTCACCCATATTTAAACCAATTTCCTGAAGATACCAGGTAAATGTTCCTCCAATTATACAACCAACAATAGATCCTAGTATTCCAATAAATAAACCTTCTATTCCAAGAGTAAATATTAATTTCCAATGAGATTCACCAAATGCGAGTCGTAATCCCATTTCACCGTAGCGATGAATTCCGCTCAGAACTCCTGCATTCCAAAGAACAAGCATCATTAAAAAAGTAAAAATACCAACAACAAAGCTCTTTATAAGGGTAAATGTTTTTACCATAGATCCAATATTTTGTTGATCTAAAATACTTAAGGTTATGGGTATATCGTCTTTTGCCCAATCTTTTGGTGGGGTTTTTATCCAAGTATTTAAATTAAAATTTATTTTATTTTTAACATCTACATAATTTGTAAAATTGAAACTAGAAGGGAAATAACCCAACCAATCGGTTACGGTATCATCCATATAAAATGTATTTTGGGCATCGATTAAATCTATTAAAACCATTTTTTTATCCATGGTAGTAACCCCAAACTTTATAAATCCCACAATAGTATAATTATCAGCAACCAGTCCCCCATCAAAAGATTGTCCAAGCAGTGTAACAGATTGTCCTAAAGAAACTTTTAGGCTATGGGCTAATTGATTTCCAATTACCATTTCATTTTTACCGAGAGGTAACTTGCCTTTTAGAAGTGATTCGACCAGGTGCAGACGCTTTATCTCAAAAGAATCAGAGGATTTAAAGTCCAAAGCCATTCCTACTACCGGTGTTTGTGATTTAGTATTGCCGTTTACATCAGGAACATCTAAAAGGGCACCCCATCGAATTCTAGGTGCCCATGTAATATCAGAATTTGTGTTATGCTCAAGCCATTTTAAGGTTTCTTTTTGAGCAGCTAAAGAACGGTCTAAAGGGCGAAGATGTTCTTCATCATAAAAAGGTTTATTAACTAATCGTAAATGTCCGGTATCAAGGTTAGCAGTCATATCTATCATTCCCATGAAGACCCCTTCCATAAAACCAACTAATGCCACGACCAGAGCAACTCCAATAGTTACAATGGAAATAGGAAAAAGAAATCGAGATTTATCGCGAAAAATACCACGAAATAGAAAAACTATCATTTAATAGCTCTTCCTCGAAGCGCCATGGTTGGATTCATTTTGGTAATTTTTTTTACGGGTAACCATGCAGCAGTTACAATTAAAACAAAAACTATCACGAGAGAATAAATAATTTCCAATGGTTGGTAGTCTGGATAAATTGTTTCTCGTATGGGTAAAGTAGATTCGCTTAAATGGGAAACGTCAAAACCGACACTGTGAAACCAGATAAAAAAAGGTAAACCTAAAAGAATGGCTACAAAAAGAGCCCAAAATGCTGCAAGGCCACCTTCTAGAGTAAATATACGTACAATTCTTTTTGGTTCCATTCCTAGGGCCATTAAAGTTCCAATTTCTTTTTGTCTTTTAAAAATATTCAAAATTTGTGTATTAAAGACACTAATGCAAACCAAAACCATAAGTATCGCCCAAAGTATTTTAGAATTTATTCTATCCTGTCGCCATAAAGAGAGAAGGTCAGCCATAAGTAATTCAACAGACTGATATTCAAAACCCAAGATTGGACCAACATAATTTCGAACGGCCACCCAACTTACTTCCTCTGCCCTGTCGGTTAAAAATCGCAAATGATCTAAACGTAACCACACAACCCCATCATCGACACGAGGATTAAGCATATCTCCTACATCAATAATGAGAATATCTTTAGCATCGACTGCACCGGATTTGTCGCGCCATTTTAACGTTAGAATATCGCCCTTATTTAAATGAGTCTTTTTTGCCATTTTGGCACCGATTACCGCGGGAATTAAGTCTTCAATTGGTTTTTGGAAGTTAAATAAGTTATCTAAAGGTAGTTTTAATAGAGATTGATTCATCGAAATACCGCGAATTTGAACAGGATAAAGCCGTCTATTAGGGTAAAGTTGCCCTTGCTGAACAAGGACCTCTGCTTTATCTTTATCATCTAATTGTGAAAGAGATTTTGGAATTTTTACAGTATGGTCTTCCCATTCAGTAGGGGAAAGAATATCGAAACCGGGGGCAATATAGTGCCCACCACCAACATCCGTATTTACAACATTTCTAGTTGCTTGAGCTTGAAAGCCATTAAGCAAAGAGAGCATAAATATCAAGGCGATAATAGAAAAAGCTGTGACAAAGACATTAAGAGAGGCCCTTAACCCTTGTCGAAAAAAGTTCTTTTTAGCGATATCCCAGTTCATATCAAATTTTTTTAATAATAATTATTTATCAAAAATAATTTTTCCATCTTCTAATCCAATTTCACGATCAATGTAGCGCGTTACTTTTTCATCATGAGTAGAAAATACGACAGCAGCTTTGTACTGCTGATTTAATTCCTTCATCAATTCGAGAATTTGTAAGGAATTTTTAGAATCAAGGTTTGCGGTTGGTTCATCTGCAAGAATTAGAAGAGGATCTTTTACCAAGGCTCTTGCAATCGCAACACGCTGGCATTGTCCACCAGATAATTGAGAAGGTTTTTTTTTGATCTGATCAAGAAGACCAACTTTACTTACTATATCTATAACCCTTTCCCGAACAGTATTTTCTTTTAGTCCATTTAGTAAAAGAGGTAATAAAATATTTTCGTAAACAGAATAAACAGGTAATAAATTGTAAGTCTGGAAAATAAACCCAATATTTTCTCTTCTATACTTAGCCATCATGTTGCGACTCAAAGAAGATAACTTTATATCTTTAAAAAAAATATCACCCGATGTAGGGACATCTAAACCACCAATAAGATTTAGCAGAGTAGTTTTGCCAGAACCGGAAGGTCCAACAAAAGACATAAATGAACCAGTTTTAATTTCAAGGTTAATATCACGCAGCGCAGTAAAATTTTCATCTCCGACTTTAAAAATTTTTGAAACTTCGTGGAATGATATTAGTTTGTTATTCATAAGGAACTATAATTTATAAAAATTTTGCTAATATTAATCCGACGGATGATTCCGTTCCATTAAATTTATTAGTTCTTTGATATAGTCTTCCATTTTGTTTTGTACCTTTAATTTTACTACCAATCTTCCCATAAAAATAAAGAAATAAGGTGTCTGTAACGGAGAGCTCGATTTGTGGATTTATTTGAAAACTGCTATCTCGTAAATCTAACATACTAAAAACCTGCCACTTTATGTCAATGCCGATGGGCTGATCAATAGCAAACCCAATTTGTTGATAAGTTTTATGACCCTTTAAGTCAGAAACGGTAAACTCTTTCTGTTGAGTGGTTAAAAAATATTCTGCCAATACATGCAGACCTTCGCCAATATCGAAGGTATAATCAATCCCTAAAACGGTATCAAATTTCATTGGACTCGTGGTTTGCATTTCAATATCTAACCGAGTTTCATTCCAGAAACCGAATTTATTCTCACCTTTAAAGTAATACCCTATTTGGACCATATCCTGCTCATAACTGAGAAAATTTACTAGATTAGATTTTGGGTGATATTGGAATACAGTTCCTATTTCAGTTGATCCTAATAACATTTCTCCACGTATTCCAGAAATCAAGGCGCTATCTATTTTTGCTGGTACTAGCCAAGCTTCAATTAGAGAGGTATCTGATTGAAACCACGTAGCGCGAAAACTATCTACTCCTACGGCTTCTGGTAGTACGCCTGAAATATTCAGGGTATCAAAAAATCCTAATGGTCTAAAAATTACCCCAGAACCAAATAAAATATCCTGACGACCTCCACGAAAATCTATGGGGCCCTTGCTAAGGTTTAACCAACTACGTAAAATATTAATAGTATTATCGTTACTCAAGTTTGACTGTTCACTGGGCCCATTGTTTAAGATGCCGTTTGTCTCAAACGCATAATCCAAGGCCCACTCACTTGTTTTTAAAAAACTTCCTTTTGTCACGAAATGTAATTCTAGTGAACTATCAAAATCTTTATGTAAAGGGGGTGAATTAAAAATATATTGGCTTCCTGTTATAATATGCCCTTCGGTCTCAATGTCGAATGCCGAAACTTGATTAACAAAAAAAATAAATAAATTAGAAGCAAAAATAATAAATAGCATAAGTATTTTAAAATACTTTAAAGAAATGCTAATAGCTGTTTTTCGTAGACTAAGTAACCAGAGTTGCTCATCCCAATGCTCTGATAAGTTTTTAGGCCAGTTTCATTATTTTTCATAACATATAAGCGGAGAGATTGAATGGAAGGAGTGTTTGCGGCAATTGTTTCAATGTGTTTAAAAATTTCATGAAACACACCTTGTTTACGATAGCTAGGATGAACATAAACACTTTGCATCCACCATATCGTTCCATTGCGCCAGTCACTCCATTCTGAGGTTATCATTGTTTGGCCAACAACATTGCCTTCAGTTTCAGCTACAAAATAATGGCAACCCGGCAGTGCAAAGGAACTTTGAATACCTAATCTAAGGGTGTCCTTATTTAAATCAAGGTTTTCGGTTTCCTTGGCCAAGGCTAAATTATATTTAACTAAGGATAGCAAGTCGGATTCACAAGCTTCACGAATAATAATATTTAAAGGCATACCATCCTCTATTTAGAGTGGGGACCGAGGTACGATTACAGGTTTGTCTCCTAATCCCATAAAAAGCATCACAAACAAGGATAATAGTAAACCTAAAGATAAAACCAAAATCACCTTGGACTTATTACTCATAACTACCTCCCTAAAATAAAAATTATATTTTTCTAAACGTACAAGATAAATCGATTAAAAAAAAGCTTTAAAAGCTAACCTAAAATTAAAATAAATTAACTATAGCTTAATGAATTTTTAATATTAAAAGGCTAATATGTATTCATAGCTTCTTTGTTATTTAATGGCGAGAAGTTTGTTTTGCTTTGTTACTCCTAGTTTGGCCCCCTCTCAGTCCCCCCTGAGAGGGGCTTTTTTTATATGACAGATAATTAAATAGAACCATATAAAATTTTATAAACGTAAAGAATTTTTAGCCGGACGTGGTTTGATTTTTTTACATCTGCATAAGAAAATCGTCATCAATCTCTTCTTCAAGATAATCGGGGAGTTTTGTATTTTTATCGGTGATAGCCAGATCTAATTGACTGGAACTTAAACCAGTTGTTCCGCTAAGATTTGCTCCTTTTATATTTGTCTGGTTGAATAGAACGTCTTCGCTAAATTGAGCTCCTTGGAGGTTGGCATTTTCTAAATCTGCGTATTGAAGATTTATTTCAAACATGCCAGCTCCAGAAAGATTAGCATTTTGAAGATTTGCACTTTGAAGATTAGCTTCTTGAAGTTTGGCTTTCTTTAAAGAAGTTTCTTTGAGGTTAGCCCCTGTCATATTGGAAAACTGTAATTTAGATTTATTTAGGTTTGTATAACTCAAATTAGCTTTTTGGAGATTAGCTTGCCTTAGGTCACACTCTGATAAATCAGGTTTAATATCGGCGTTATCTTCTCTCCATTGGTTCCATTTTTCTACGCCCTGCTTAATGAGATTAAATTGCTCTTCATTTGCCATATGCTTTCCTTTCAGATAGTAATAATTAATTTTACATTAAAATGAAACAGGGCGGTATTTATATAATAATGATGATGTAAATTATTTTAGTTAGATGTTAAAGATAAGTAATTTTAAATAGAGTTATTTCTTTATCCAATCTTTCAATTTTGGAACTAGAAATAACGTTAGAGCAGCGCATGGGATAAGAATCCATCTAGTATTAATGTTGTATCCAGATTGGTTAAATAAAAAAAACATGATTACACCAATAGAACCAATAGTGACAATTAAAAGGCCCCAAGCAATAATATGCCGCATACGATTTAAGTAATAGGTTAGTGAAGGATTAGGTGCAAAAAAAGTGTAAATGACTAGTCATTTATTTTTCTTTTGAAGGAGGGTTTTTAAGAGTGGAGTTAAGTTTTTCTAGATGATATTTTTTGACTAATTTATCAATTTTTTGTTTAAATAGTTCAGACTGCAAAATTTCCTGCGTCCATTCGCTACCTATGAGTCCTGCTTCTTTACTAATGGAGGGCATTTCTTTTTTCCATTCTTCCCAAAATGGGGTGGAAAACATTTTAATTAATTGTTTAATTGCATCATGGGACATGTGTTTGCTATAGACAAGTACGACACGGTCCATTAGTACTCGCATGTCTTCTTGCCCGGGCAATTTGTTAAATTCATCCCAAAATTCGTCAGGAATTTTAGGATAAGTAAGGGAGATCATCCTTGAATAAGAGTTAGTGGCGCCCTCTTTTATATAGTCCATTTGCTCTAGTATTCCAGAAACTTCTAAAAGTTTACGAATATCACGTTTTTTATCACGATCAGGTACTGTTTCAGCAAACGCACTTACCTGAAAAAATGCAATTAATATAAAAAAAATCATAAAATTTAAAAACTGTTTCAACGGTTGCTTCATTTTAATTTCCATGACTTGATAAAAAAAATAGTTTGATATGTTTCTATCGTGCCACACTTTCCACATACAATCATAATAAATTTTTATTGAATAAAATAGAGTAAGTTACTTACTAAATAGATATGATAAGAATAAAAAATAATGAGGAATAAAGCGAGGCTGTACCTATAAATAAAACAAATAACTACTTAAGTACATTTTAAAATACTAGAGGGAGTAAAGAAAAAATGTATTATTTTTTTATGTTAAAGAAGTGGCATAAACTATTTTAATTAAAATTCTCAAGAATACTTTTTACATAGAGGGTATTAGTAAACTTAACCGTAGAAAATTATTTTTTTTAGATAGAATAATCTATTTTTAATCGTGGTCAGATTCTAGCCAAAAATCCTCTATATCTGTATTATAAATTCGAGAAAAAACTTTTCGGTTGTTTTCAAGTACTTCCTTTTCAAAATCTTTCGCCCATTGCAGAGGATTGTAATTAAAACTTGTTATCCTAGGATTGATCGGATTGTTCTTCCAAGTACGAGTTATCATTTTTTAGTTCTCCTTTAGGTTTTAGTTCAAAGTATTTATAGTTTATATTCCATAACTTATGTTTCGTTTTATAGAGAGCTAAGCTAAAAATTAATTTACGCATGATATTTGCTGTTTTTAGAGATCCTGGAACTCTTTTAACAGAATATTAAAATAAATAGCAATTATTATACCAAAATATAAACCGAGCCTCTTTTTTATGAATAGATCGTTTAAAAATAGGTATTTACATTTTTTTTAGGTTAATAAGCAAAGTGATGTGGATATCCATAAATGGTGAATAGTTCACTAAATATAATATAAATTTGACGGTTTTATGACGCGAGTAGAGGTCTCTGGCAAGTTTTAGAACGCTAATTTTTATATAAAGCTTAGTACTTTAAGCGGCTTTATAAAGAGTTATCCTACCTTGTGGTAGTTCACGTAAGTTAATTTTGATCAAATAAAAAGGTTTATTTAATCCAAATGAGTAAATTTCATTTAACGACCACTCGAGTGTGCAGAGTTTTGACCCCCCTAGGATGGCTTGCATTATCGGTAACGTTTAGTTTAGTTCTGGTGTTTAGTATACTTTTTTCTCATAAATTTTTAGCGCCAACACAACCTGTTAAGGGAGAGGTTTTAGTGGTTGAAGGTTGGTTGCCGGATTATGCATTAGTAGAAGTGAAAGAACGATTTGAAAAAGGGGAATATAGATTACTAGTCACCACAGGAGGTCGTATAGGGACTGGCTATCACTTATCACAATATAAGACATGGGCTAGCTTAACTGCAGCAAGACTAAAAATTTTGGGTATCCCACCAGAAAAAATTATATCGACTTTACAATCAGTCATTAATAAAAAAGATAGGACTTATTATAGTGTTCTGGCTCTAAATGAAAGATTTAAAAAAGATAATTTATTAGTAAAATCAATGGATGTAGTATCTTTAGGAGTGCATGCTAGGCGTACTTGGACTTTGTATAAGAAAGTATTTGCACCAGCAAGTGTAGGAATCATTGCCATTAAACCAAAAAGATACGACCCCTTAAAATGGTGGTTGTACAGTGCCGGTGTGCGTAGCGTTATATCAGAAATGATAGCCTATTTGTACGTTCGGTTAATTTTTAGTCCACCTTCCTGAATAGTTCCCAGGTTATTTTATAATTATTTAAACTTAATAAAATAATAACGAATTAATTGTATCTATTTTTAACAAGTGAGCATTTCTAATGAAAGTATTATCAGTAAATATTGGGTCATTAAACTTTGTTCTTCGAAATGGGAAAAAAGTTAAGTCAGGTATTTTTAAAAAACCTATAGAGGGTTCGATAGAACTTAGTAGCCTTGGTTTTGAAGGAGACTACCAAGCTAATAAGAAACTTCATGGAGGCATAGAAAAAGCAATATGTGTTTATCCCTCAGAACATTATGAAGCGTGGAGAAATGAGTTAAGAAGGCCCGGTTTATCCTATGGAGATTTTGGTGAAAATTTAACTACTCTTGGATTACTAGAACATGAAGTATGTCTAGGTGACCGATTTCGTATCGGCTCAGCAGAAATAGTTGTTACGCAGCCAAGAGAGCCGTGCATTACCCTTAATGCCCGGATAGGTTTAATTGACCTGTCGGCACGTTTTAAAAAATCTGGTCGAAGCGGTTTTTATTTTTCGGTAGTAAAAGAAGGGACTTTAAGTAGCGGAGATTTAATTAAGTCTATATCTAAAGACAAGAATAGAGTTTCTGTGTCAGAATTCAATCAAGTAATTAATGGAGTTCCTGAAATCGAAGATATTATAAATCGTGCTTCTAAAGTAAATGATTTACCACAAAAACTAAAAAATAAGTTTTTGAAAATAAAAAATCATTAAAACAAATAATAACCGTATCCAATATTATAAAATAATTCCGATTAAAGCGATTAATTTTTATTACAAACGGAACCTATTCTCCAATGATATGAAGATTGATCAAACGGGAGTGAGACTCCTTACGGTGTTCGAATAAATAAATATCTTGCCAGGTTCCTAGAGCGATATTGCCTAAGTTAACTGGAATAGATAAATTATTTTGTGTGAGTGCAGAACGAATATGAGCTGGCATATCATCGGGGCCTTCTGAGCGATGAAGGTAACTTGAGTCACCATCTGGAACCAGCTTCTGAAAAAAGTTTGTTAAATCATGTAATACATCCGGGTCGGCATTTTCTTGAATTACTATTGAAGCAGAAGTGTGAGGGATAAAAATTGTTAATAAACCAGTGCTTAACTTTTGTTTGATGACCCATGGCCGTATTTCACGGGTAATATTGTAAAGGCCTTTACCACTTGTCGAAGTCGAAAGTTGATGGGTCGCCTGTCGCACAGTAAACTCCATTTATAAAAAATAAATAAAATTTTTTTATTTCCATTTCAGGAAATATCTCTACACTAATATCATATTTAAAATATATGTTTCGTTTAAACATGTTTAAAGTGAGATTTAGTCTTTAATGGGTTCAAATAGGAGACAACTATGACCGTACACCCTGATAAAGAAATAAGTTTTCTAGAGAGTGTAAATCTCTCATTCGATACGGCTTTAGCTACTCTCGATATTCCCGAAGGAATGGCTCAGTACATTAAAAATGTAAATAATGTTTATCAGGTTCGGTTCCCAGTAAAAATCAACGGTAAGATAGAAAGCTTTGTTGGATGGCGATCGGTTCATAGTGATCACAAGCTCCCCGCTAAAGGTGGAATCCGATTTTCACCTCATGTGAATCAGAATGAAGTGGAAGCCCTGGCAGCACTTATGAGCTACAAATGTGCATTAGTTGATGTTCCTTTTGGTGGGTCCAAAGGTGGATTACTTATTGATCCAAAAAAATATGACCGTGAAGCGATGGAAAAAATTACCCGCCGTTTTGCTTATGAATTAATTCAAAAAGATTATATAGGCTCAGGTGTGAATGTTCCAGCGCCAGATATGGGTACAGGCCAAAGAGAGATGTCTTGGATAGTAAGCACTTATGCGGCACACAGACCCAAGGATATAAATTATCTCGGCTGTGTTACAGGTAAACCCGTTTCTCAGGGAGGAATTCAGGGTCGTATTGAAGCGACGGGTAGAGGTGTCGTGTTTGGACTTCGCGAATTTTTTCGTCACCCGAAGGGAGTTCAGCTAGCTAAGTTAGAAGGGAATTCGTTAGAAGGTAAAAAAATAATTATTCAAGGACTTGGAAATGTTGGTTACCATACTGCAAAAATTTTAGAAGAAGAAGACGGGGCAAAGATAATTGCTATCCTTGAATGGGATGGAGCTATCCATGATAAGAATGGATTAAATATAGAGGAAGTTTATCGATATAAAGTAGGAAATAAAGGAGGAATTAAAGGATATGCAAAAGGAAAGTTTTTTAGCAATAGCGCAGAACTACTCGAGGAAGATTGCGATATTTTAATTCCGGCAGCAATGGAAGGAGTTATAAATAAAAATAATGCTAATAGGATAAAAGCTAAACTAATAGCAGAAGCTGCGAATGGGCCAATTACCTTTCAAGCGGAAACCATTCTTAATGAAATGGGCGTTGTTATAATTCCGGATGTTTATCTAAATGCTGGAGGAGTTACAGTTTCATACTTTGAATGGATAAAAAATCTTTCACATATCCGGTTTGGACGAATGCAAAGACGGTATGAAGATAACCAAAATAGTTTATTTATAAAGGCTATTGAACAATCTGGAACAAAACTATCAGATGACATTAAATCAAAAATTGGTCATGGGCCAGTTGAAATTGATTTAGTTCGATCGGGACTCGATGATACAATGCGCATTGCCTTTCAACAAATTCATGAACGTTACTGGGCTGGGGAAAAAGTGGAGAGTTATCGAGTCGCAGCAATGGCAATTGCCATAGAAAAGATTTATAACAGTTACCGAATGATGGGTATTTATCCATAGTTTTTTTATAGGAATCGCTGACCTTAGAAATAATTAAGGTATATCAGCGGTCGGTTTTCTATCTTAAATTTATTTAAAGTATAAATATGTCTGATTATCAAGAAAACTCACAATCCGAATATGAAAAAAGTGGTGTTTCGAGTCGAGGAGCAGAAGATGCGCTTTCCGAACTTTTGGAACACGTTCTTCCAACGAGAAAATTTAGCGAACGTTATCCATTGGCAGCGGATATTGGTTACTTTGCGAATGTCATAGATATCGGCGGAGGACAAGGGATTGCTTTCGGTACCGACGGGGTTGGAACTAAGATTATCATAGCAGAGCTTATGGACCGTTATGACACGATTGGTATTGACTGTGTAGCTATGAATGTTAATGATCTAATTTGCGTTGGGGCTAGACCAGTAAGCATGGTTGACTACATTGGTTGTTCTTTCACTGATGCACGAATTTTTTCCGAAATTGGAAAGGGCCTCGCCGAAGGAGCAAGGCAAGGAGAAATTAGCATTTCTGGTGGCGAAATTTCTCAAATAAAAGAAATTATTAATGGTGTAGATCTTATCGGTGCATGTATTGGCCATGTTTCGCTCGATAAAGTTAATACAGGAAAAGATATTCAATCGGGTAATATAATCGTTGGTCTTGCTTCAAGTGGCGTGCACTCAAACGGCCTCACGCTTGCACGAAAAATATTGCTAGGTGAAACGCGAGAGGAACAAGAAAAAAATATCAACCAATTTGAAGAACGGTTGGGGCGAACTCTTGGTGAAGAACTGCTAGAACCGACTTACATCTACGTGAAACCAATTATGGAAATGCTAGAAAATGGTATTGACCTTAAAGCAATGGTTCACATCACAAGTGGTGGCTATAGTAATCTTAATCGTGTTGAAAACGATAACATTCGTTTTGTGATCGATCCTTTACCACCGGTCCCTGAAGTATTTAAAATGATTCAAGAACAGGGAAACGTTTCTGACGCCGAAATGTATGAAGTCTTCAATATGGGAACAGGATTTATAGTCGTTATTGAGAATATGAAAGAGTTTACTGAAGTATCCAAAATCTGTAAAAAATATAATATAGCTACCGAGGTGATAGGTTATGTAGAACCTTGTAATGGAAAAGAAGTTACTATCCCGAAATTAAATCTGATTGGTAGAGGGCAAAAGATTACAAAAACTAATTAATTTTTATAAAAAAGACTCCTAGCTAAATAAAATTAACGGTATTATTTATTAAATGAACTTTGCACAGAATACAAAAAAAACTGCAACTGGGCTGATATAGCAGATAAGAAATCTCCAGATATTGATCCAGTGGGGGTTGGTTTTATTTTTTTTAATTTCCTCTTCAGCATTTTTAGTACCCCATATCCAGCCGATAAAAATAGCTGTTAACATTCCTCCTAATGGCAATAGGTAATTAGAGGCAATGTTATCAACATGATCAAAAAATGTCATACCAAATAATTTAACATCGGATAATATTCCAAAAGATAAGCTTGAAGGAACCCCAAAAGCAAAGATTACGGCTGAGGTAATGAGGACTGCTTTTTCCCGACTCCATTTTCGCTGGTCAATGAAGTAGGCTACCACGACTTCCAAAAGAGATATTCCTGATGTGATTGCTGCGATAGCGAGTAAGGTAAAGAAAATAATAGAAACAACATTACCAAATGGCATGTCAAAAAAAACAGCTGGGAGCACACTAAATACTAGGCTAGGTCCTTCAGTTGGCTCTAAACCCATAGCAAACACTGCGGGAAAGATAACCATTCCAACAAGTAGAGCAATCATCGTATCAAAAATAACTACGTATACTGTTGCAGAGGCTAAGTTTTCTTGATCAGAAAGATAACTACCATAAGTGAGCATGCATCCCATACCAAGGCTAAGTGAAAAAAATGCTTGCCCCAGTGC